>Ga0210040_10001035_pt1 | contig 43801 bp, 28 predicted proteins | sample CryGeyCG12114_NA_FD_185462 | JGI IMG/M metagenome (GOLD analysis project Ga0210040, IMG submission 185462) | Groundwater microbial communities from aquifer - Crystal Geyser CG19_WC_8/21/14_NA (SPAdes) (version 2) | ecosystem: Environmental > Aquatic > Deep subsurface > Groundwater | place: USA...
GGCGTTGGTTGTTTTTTCCTGGTTACCTTGCTAAATTCAACGAATGACCATTTGACCTAAATAGCAAATTCAGTCTTACGGAAGTTGATTTTGATTTTGGAGTCGGACGGACTAATTGACTGACTTTGCTCTGTATTCTGTGATTCTTCAAAGATGAGGAAACTTATGTATTCATTCTTTATGTTTTGATTCAGGAAGGAAATGGCATCTACATCTCAGAAGCATCGAAATTTCGTTTCGGAACCCATGGGAGAAAAACCAGTAACGGATTTAGCAGGAATAGGTGATACGTATGGCAGGCGATTGGAAAGTCAAGGTTTCGATAAGGTGATTATCAACTTACATTCTTAGAAGCATGCATGCTTAATGGGCTAAACACACCAACCAAAGAATGGTTATGTAACTATATCTTTATTTTTTGCAGGCTTACGTTGTGCTGGGCCAATTTTTAGTTTTAAAGAAGAATGAAGAATTATTTGTGGAATGGTTAAAAGATGTTACAAAGGCCAGCTCATATCATGCCCAACAGTGTCAGCAATGCTTAGAAGACTGGTGCGCTGCATTTTTGTAGTGGAAAGTCTCGGATAAATTGTAAAATGTATAATTTACTTTTGTGCCTTTAACAGTACTTTAGGTGTAATTTTTTTCATAACTATATTCTACTGTTCACAAGAGTGAATCCGAGCAAGCGATCAAGGTCTTTATTGCTATTCACCTCTCCATTCAAGGTCTCTAAATACTCTAGTGGTCAAGCAAAGTAAAAACAATTTGAAAATAAGCCCACAGGACTCTCCGCATTATGAAATAAATGACTAAACTAATTTACCTAAAAGGTGAAAAGGAAAATTGAAATTAAAAACACGTAGCTCGGAAAAGGGGAGGAAAAAACCTTATGAAGAAGCCGAAATGAAAAACCTAAGCAACTGAGAACGGGAACCCAGCACGCCTTAGCGATATTTAAAACTGCTAAGTGGCCTCATTTTCTCAGATTTAAAAAAATTGTTTGACTAGTTAGTATTTTGCGACCTTTTAAGGGGACTTGGATCTGCTGTAGAGACTTTGTTTGCTATTTCTTCAGTGTTGCAATTTTCACGGATTTTATTGCTTTTCCAATTGTTACAAAAATACTTAAATATGGACGTGTGTAACTGATGCTGAGCATTGTTAACTTTATTATATTATGATTTTGCTTTTTTTTTCGCTGTACTAACATTAGCCGTTTTTGAACAAGTATTTTGTGATTCTCAAATTTTTGGGAAGTTAAAAACTCCGCAACAATAATTTTGTTTGTCTTCCTTATATGCCTATTTAAAATACACAAAATCTTGTCGCTAAATGTATGCTGACAGTTGCTTTGCTTTGACTAAACTTAAACACCAAAGTTTTGTTCATTGTATGTATAATGTCGAACATCAGTTCAATAAATTTTAGCAATTATAAACGAATCAGCCTTTACTTGGCATTGAAATTTATGTAATACTACATACAATACTGTATTGTACTGTACTGTATATGATCAGTCTGTATGCTTCTGTGGAGCAGTTTACAAGATATATGGCTTTTGCATAGCAGAATTCTCATCTCTCATTGCCGATAAGCATTTTAGTTTGTATTTAATTGACAGAAACCACATATAAAAATAAAAATATCTTTATTAGAATCACTACAAAGAATATGTCCGGAAGGAGTTATTTACAAAATCATTCATTTCTTGTTCTTACTCAGTCAGTTCTCTCATGCACTGAACGTATCAAATCGTTTAAACTCACCTTGAACTATAAGGCACTTGTGAATTAGCTGGTGCATGATTACCTGACAAGGTAAGATAGATTACTACAGGTAACGTCTCGTGAAACCGCGTGAATGTGTTCTTTTTTTATTTTGCATATATATTCTTACCATACCATAATGTATCGTGTCTAAAAGGCAAGAACGCCGCAAAAATCCTTAAGCACATTACATAATCCTCATCTCTTTACCCCAATTCATTGTAAACTGTGCAACCATTATGAAAGAAAAATGCACCTTGTGTACTTTAGATAAAAAGTCGGCCATTTTTGTCACTTTGCAGAAACATATCCTTTTGACTACAAGCTAAGCCAGACTCGATCTACTACTGCAATCGTAAGGAACAGGAAAAAACCAAGTGTACAAAAAGTTCTTCATTCAGATCACCATCATATTTTTTTTCAGGATTCATCTTCCGCGTGCTTACTTTCATAATACGTTGATATAAAGTGACTAACTGCTACTGAAAGAGTGTCTTTCAAACGTGTCGCTACATCTTATTTCTATTTCAATCACTACTAACTAAATGAAAACCCCAATTTCATGTCAATGCTGAATTTTTTATTGTCTATACTAGCTCCTACCTATTTTATAAATTCAGTCGCATTCATCGCTTGGAGATACTGACAACCCTGTAATTTGCAATGATACGTTCAGCAATAAAAACAAGTGTGATTCACGACAAAATAAAAGCCCATAATGCAATATAAACACACTAACTTACTCATGTCCATAAAAGTGATTATTGTGGCACTTTTGTTGTTAAGTAATCCCAGTAGGACACACAGAGTTTGCTAAAAAAAATTGCAAACAATGGTCAACTAAACATGATGCTGCAATCCATAGTCAGTTATATCATGCTTGCAATAACAAATTGGGCTCACCTCTTCATCTTCCTTCCAAGCGCATGATACAAGGAAGGAAAAAATTTGCAAGGACACTTGATGGATTAAACGCTCATTCCTTTTTATGTTCGCTGCCATTTTCTCAACTTATTAGTATGGCATACTCGCCACATATAAGTAAATAACCCTTGATTTAATTGTAAGCCTGAGGAGTGGAGCATTCTATAAATGGGAATGGAATCTTGTGCCTGCCTTTGTGTGGGACCATGTGTGCTGGGGATTTCAAGTACACGCCAAGTCACTACCATACCATATGCATAAATGCATTCTTGAATGGAATGAACAAAACGTGGTTGTGAATTCATCCATCGCATGAGAATTTTAGCATGGGACGCACACATTTTACAATTGTGCACAATTCTCACGTTGCATACTGCAAGATAGCTAACAGTAGTTAGTAACCACCAACTAATAAAAATAAAAGTTCACCTGCCTTCTTATTGCCAAAGCCATAGTAGAAGAAATGTATTGACTCGAATATCTATATGTAGTATTGCGTGGTGCACCTACACATTTTATTATATATTGCCAGGCAAGCCAAATAAACTTTCATCTAAACCCCCAGAGGCAAAACGTACCTGCAAAACAACCCTTTTTGTTAGTTTGCTCAGCTTATGAGTTAGTTTAACTGGGCAGTCTTATGATATACTACAGTCTGACTGAGAGAATGTGCATATGCAGTCTGAGTCTGCAGCTAAGAGTATACTAATGATGCTTGTTTAGAGTGTTTTTATTTTACGAACATTTACTTTCAGTCTCATACACATATTGGTTGGTCATGTTAGCTCAGTGACCGCTCGACACTCGTGATTACCACATCAGAATCCCCTTTTACGGAAATCCTACAGTCTTTGTAATACGATTTGCTCGTACCAGATCAATCTTAAAGGTGATCATTGCAAAATCCTTTGCACTTGTGATTACAGCATGAAGTTATATGAGTGGCCGTGCTCTAGATTTCTGAAATTAACTTAGTATAGTGTTATTTACTTTTTTTGTTTGGTGTATTTTTAAGACAGCTTTTTGTTCACACAGTTCAAACATGGAGTTATAATGTGGTGTACTTGTAGGATTAGTTTTGTGAATTGTGTTCATGTGGACCGAAAATCCAGTTGCATGGAATAGTGAGATTTTGAAATGAAGCTTCGATTCAACTTTTGGTCACCGTTTACCTGATGGCATATCCAAAGGAGATCTTCCATACGAGATTCTCATATGGATCCCTGCTTCTGTGGATTGCGGCATGCATTGTTTTACCCACAGGCTTGGGTGAGTCTCCAAACTTTTGGGAGTGGGGCCAACAATATGATAATTGGGTGTAAAAATCATTGTATTTGCAGGTTTGCATTAATGTAGTACTAAAGTAGGATAAGTGATGTGAGCAAAAATTATTGCATGCTTATACAATATGTAATTTGTGTGTATTTAACAAGTTTTTTCTACATTTGAACTATACATTATGAAGTTAGAAACGATCATCCTTGAAGTTTTAAATTGCACTGTTTTTGTTTAGTTATGATAGATATCGGGATGGGAAAATTGGCCGCTTTTTTTCTCTTCTCATGAATATGATTCTCGTGCATTTCTTATGCTTCATTTTTTCATGCAACTTAAATGTATCTCATTTCATGTAAGCTGTATACCTACAAGTTTTCCTTGGAACAACCACTCCTTTTACATATTGGAATTAGAAAAATCTGGGTTTCTAAATTTAGTTCACAAATGACCATTTAGTCAATACTGTGGTATTTACAGGTCAGTGGGACTCTACTACTGTTACATCCATTTTACATGAGTAAACTGCATGTGGAAAACGTAAGTTTATATCGAAATAGCAACAACGCCTTAGGCGTAGTCGAATCCTTGAAGCAGGAAACTTTTGCTTTCAGGCACGATGATAACAATAACCTAATAGCAACCACTGGGGAGCACAGTTTCACTACATTTTCCATCATTGGGAAGAGTTAGTTAGTTAGTTAGAGATGAGCAAATCAGCATGAGAATAACAAAGTTATGCATAGTAGTTAGTGAACAATATTGATGAACAAAAGATTCACGTTTTAATGAAATTTAATTGCTCTCAGTTAGTGGGAAACAACAAAAAGTATTGAACTTTTTTACCTTGTTGCCTTCAACCAAGTAGTAATCTTGTTAGCCTATGGCTACAAATCATTAATCATAAGTATCTTCTTTCTATATAGAATTTGCAACTTCCTTAAAGTGTCCAGAAATGGGTAATTACATGAAATTTAAAATTTCAATCAACTTGTTCCATTCTTGTAACTAACTAGCAAATGATGGTAATTTCTAACAGCAAATTATCATCCAAACAAAAGGAGCCAATAAATAGTTGAGACCTTCAGATGTCATAGGGAAATTAGAAAAATCGGAAAATCCTCAAACGTTACAAGATAAAACATAAATACAAATTCTTCACTCTCACTTCAATGAGAGATTTCAACTGTCATTCAGTCTACTGATTAACAATAAAATATCCTGTCCCACAGGTAGGCAAAATGGGAATGACAGAGTTGTTAATTAACACTCCCAAGGCTGCTCAATAAGTACAAATAAGTCAAGTTTCATTATTAGCCCCCCTTCTTCAAGATTATCAGTTTGCAATAATAGTAGTACATACATAATCAGGTTCAGGAGCCCAAACATCAGCAACTTACTTACATACGCATTTTTATGGGCTTTAAACCCAACTAACTAACTAACTTAACTCACTAGTGATTACCAAATACTCTCATCTTGAGGGTAACATAATTGAGAACCGTGTAATAGCTTTGAACGCATTAAAAAGTGCAAGTGAGCTTTAGTAGAGGTGAAGTCAGTCAGTCTCAACATGTATACAAACAAACAGGTTGGCAACATCAAAAAAAGCCCAATTTTGTGCAAACAAAGAGAATATAGAATTGCACATGCAGTAACAACAAAAACTACACAGGCTTCAATTCTGTGGCGTCTATAATGGTAGCTTATATAACCAAATGGGAATCAGGGCATGTGATCCAACCGTGGAAGCAAATGCAAGGTAAACGCAAAAGCTAATTATGGGACTCTAAAAAATATACCAAGGGGTGAGACAGGTTATAATGCCATGTCACTGCTGTTCAAATCTACATCTATCTGTATAACATTCATGTTACGTTATACACACCATGTCAATCACAATTATTGATGCTCACTGTTTGCATTCAACATTGGCACCATGTGCCAACAGCTATAGATGATTTCATTTTCTAACTAACTAACTAACTATCCTACAATTCTCTACCCATGTTTCCATAATGCATTTTTTATTGCCATCACAAATGATATCCTCTTTGCAAAATTTGAATAACGAGTGCACGCTTGCACACATCATATATTTTCTACTTATGATCATTCCTATCCGACAGAAACTGGTAGTTTGCACATTCCAATAGCAATAACGTAATTTCTGATTGCAATATACAAATGGCACCCACAAAAAATAATAGTAATAGCAATATGATTTGGCTGTCGGTTCTCTATGAAAGAAAAATAGCAGTACTTAACGTACCGAGAGCGAATTGCCTCATTCTATTGCCAGTAAAATCGTCCTTATTTCAACAGCTCTTAAGCCTTATAGTTAGTTAATATCCCATCAATGAATTGAGTCTCGTGATTTGTGAATTGACAAAGTGTTAGAGTATGTTAAACGAACAATGATAAATCGCACGATTTAGACGATCATTGCTACCGGAAATTGGAGAAAAAATGACACCAATAGTTTTTTTTTCTTAAAAAAAATGCTCACTTGGTTTTATTTATTGCCGTGGTAGAGAGTTAAACTGCATCTTCTTTGACGGAGCTCATAGGTAGTTAGTTATAGTTAGTTTCCAAAGCTCATTTGTTTGTAATTATTGTAGCATCTATATATGTTAGTACTAAAGCCTTTTATTGTGTCCTACCACCTGTTATTCAGATGACTATCTGTTTTTGTTATTCGTTTTTGCTCTGCATTTGGACAGTAGACATTCTATCTAGGTAATATTCTCATTAGCGTGCAAAATGAGAATTACGAATGCTAGTTAGTTAACTAACTAACTAACTAGTCCTATACTACTGACTGAGCATGATGAAAAACTTATATATGAGGAGCAAAAGGACTCAGATATTTGAGGATAGTTTATGAAAAAATGGTTTGCATTCATTATTAGTCAGCGAAATTATCATGCACCCCATCATCATCATCCTTATTTTTTTATGTTGAAGCCTCAGCAGTGTCTTTGAAAGCAATAATAAATTCAAGCTTTCTAATCATTCTGTTGGTAATAATATCACTAGAATTTTGGGGATAGCACGTTTTACTTACTTTTGTGGTGTAATGCGATCAAAGTGTGGCAGACACTTCATTTCTCACTTTCATGCGAATCAAACAGCCAGAGGAATTATAATGGAGATAAATGAATATCCCTGGTGCCAAAATATCATTATCTAAACCCATTGCAAAACAGAGCCAACAATGGCAAACTCTGTTTACCTTTGTAACAAGATGGATAGGCATAAAAACTAACATCTGTTGTAGTTAGAAACTTTGTTGCCTTTTCTATTAAAATGTTTGTATCCATTATCTAAGTGAAATAATTTCAAACAATTCACATGAATATGACAAGCACGTTTAAAATTTAATACAATAGGATTTAATAAGCCCTCTGATAACAAACTATCAGCATCATCATTATTATTATTGCTGCTACACCATCATCCAACTTTTGCATACTATTTTTCAACCCTATAGTCAATTTTTTATACATTGTTGTTGATAACTAACTAACTAACTTGAGTTGAGTTATAAACATTTACCTTGTTAAGACTCGCATCACATACCGTGAAGTCAGGGATATGACTTACTTGCTGCATTGTTGTGTGTGCCAAAGTATTCTTTAAAAGAATACTCAGGACATCTCATTGTCATTCTACTCATTAGTGGTCATGATACGTAATTTTGTGCCCATGCTGCGGTATGTGTGAATTCGAATTAGCCAATATGTATGTATCAACATACCCACAAAATTATTAAGATTATCAATCATTGGTTAAACTCAGAAGCAATGATGATAGTATTTGATTGGAATGGCCTTTCAAGCTTGTCGAAACATGATTTCCCCATTTATCATGAAAAACGAGGGGGAAACTAGAAACGTTAGTAATTTTTTTGTGATTTTGTCATTTTTGTTGCAGAAGGTCTGCAAGATTGCAGCCAACTGCCACCGCCAAGTCCATTGAATTCTCGTTTGGTAGATCAACCACTAGTCAATACTACCAGCAGCTCATACAGTATAGAATGTGATGATGGATTCGAGCTATTTGGGGAAAGTAAGATTACATGCGTGGGAAATAAATGGAGTCATGGGTATTGTGGTGAGTAGAACACGAGTCACATTTTTTGCTTGCAATCACATTCATTTTTTTGCCAATGTATGCTACGAATGCACAAACGCAGGTTTTGAGACTATACACAATGCTGCTTTAATTGATGCTTAAAAGGAAGTTTACTTCTCTTTTCATTCCCGAACGAAATGAAAGTTGAGTTGTGACTGACTGACTGAGTGAGCTAGTTTGTTTGTGTGCTTTGAAGCTAACTTATGCTCATGAATGTAAAAAAGAGTGCGCGTTTAATTACTTTCTTTGATTGCATTCATAGCTGCAAACGTGGCTCTAAATCGACCATCAAATCAATCAACCACATCTTCTACTGCATCGGGCAAACTACTTGCAGCGTATGCAAATGATGGGGATCCTGCAAAATGTAGCGCAACAGCCAAAGAAGTGAATCCCTCGTGGCAAATTGATCTCTTGCAATCTTATCAAGTCACAGGCTTACGTATTTCGTCTCAGAGTGGGCTTGGTAAGTTTTCTTAATGAAATTTCCAATGGAATTAGAAAAAGGGAAATGGTGTCATTGTGTCTTTCAGAGTGTGATTATGATATTGGGATATGGTAGTTGTAAAAACTCCCATGAGAAATCAATCATCATCAGTCCAATTATATTCACATTCACACGAACCATAATGTACAGCTGTATGCTGATTCAGGGAATGATCGTATGCTAAACTGATTTGCTTATCTCACTGTCAATAATAATAGATCGAGACGAATCTGTGGATTTGGAGATACGTGTAGGTAGCAATCCAATTGGTACTAAAAATCCATTATGTGCTTGGCAACCTGCTTTTCATCTCCAAGAGACTGGTAAGAATACATTTCCATGCTAAAAATTTTCTTTACTTTTAAAATAAACAAAATTTTAGTTCTTAATTGAAAATCCTATGCTTTTTCAGCAACCAAGTTTTACCCATGTGCCAGAGCTATGCATGGACGCTATGCATCCATTCAATTGATTGGAACTGGGACACTTCATTTGTGTGAAGTTCATGTGTTCGCAACAGATGGTAGTGCATGCTACTTTCTAACTAAATATTTTTTTTACATGATAGATGTAAATGCTACACTGTGGATATTTGGTTTCTTACAGAAATCCCAAAAAATAGATGTACTCCAGAAGTTAAGACTGACGATGAGATTATTAGTTTCAATGGGACTTGTTATGAATTTGCCACCAACAGTGGAAAAGTAAGAACAGTCACATTTGGAAAACAGAAAATTAAATGAATCCAGCAAAAAAATAACGAAAAATTTCAATTTCTAGACTTTCAGTGCAGCTCGTGCACAATGCCTTGCCAGAGACGGAGACTTACCTAGCGAAGGTCATTTGAGAAGAAATTCTCCCAATTTCAACCTAATTGAAACAACTTTGGATAGACTGAAAGCGAAATTGAGACGTCCTTTGATATGGATTGGTGTCGAACGTGATCCAGGATTCACTTCTAGGTCTTGGCGATGGGTGGATAGTGAAACTGTAGTAAAGCGACCAAATTGGGGAAAAGATCAACCTAATAATTATAATGGGGAGCAAAATTGTGCTGTATTAGATGGAGGCCGAAGTTGGACGTGGAATGATGTAGGCTGCGGATTAGATTATTTTCACTGGATTTGTGTGTTTGGTAAGTATTGCGAAATATTTAATATATTATTACAACTAACTATATTGTCACAGCATTTTAAAGCAATTTTAATATTCCGTAGGTCCGAAAACTTGCGGTAGTCCAGACCGAGCTGCAGGAACATTAATAGAGAACCCTGTAAAATCCAAAGAAGGCTACAAGGTGGACACCACAATAGAATATAAATGTGCTGCACCTGGTCATTTTATGGTTGGCGAAAAAAGGAGAAGATGCCAAAAAGATGGGTCATGGAATGGGACTGCTCCTACGTGCAAATGTAAAATTTAACAGCCATTTAATTACCCATTGTTTTACTACCAAATTTTTGAGTGAACAAAGGAAATGACATGCAATTTTATTTGTTCACAACTCTAGTCATAGACTGTGGAGATGCTCCATTTAAAAAAGAGCTGAAGGACGGGGAAATTACTCTACCTGTAAATAGAACGACATATTTTGGCTCTACAATCAAGTACAAATGTAATGAGGGTTTTAGCCTTGTGGGAATCTCTGGGGATACTAATGTTTGTCAAAAAGATGGAAAATGGTCTTCCCAATCCACACCAGAGTGTCTTTGTAAGCAAATTTTTTTGTATTCATCACTCACGGCATTCAAGCAATATTTTCCTGATGACACTTTCTTATATACCTTTAGTTAGTTAGCTAATTCACTACACTAGAAACTAAAAACTATCTAACTCAATATTTTTTTGCGCATTTTTGTAGATTCAAGCTGTCCTAGCCCAAGCGATATAGTGAACGGCACTTTCGTCTCCACAGGGACCACAGCAGGGTCCATTGTCACCTATAAATGCCACCCTGGGCACATTCTAATTGGCTCAAATGTGCTCACATGTGAACTAGGGGGTAAATATGATCACAGCGCCCCCTCTTGTAAATATGTTACTTGTCCCGCTCTCCCAACTTTCACAAACGGGGGTTTCCAGATAGTCAATTCTAGTTCCTCTGAAGGAAGTCCTAGTACTGGAGAACTTGTTTTGGGCTCCATTGCCAGCGCTTCTTGCCATGAAAACTATGAGCTTGTAAATGATGACATGAATAGGATTGTGTGCACGGAAAAAGGAGTCTGGGATCTGTTTCCGGGGAATAGCATGCAAATGGGGCAATGGGAGAATGAAATCAAATGTCAATGTAAGGGGGCATTCTACCATTTATTATTGACTTTTGTCCATGTATTGTTCTCACAATTACGCTGTTTTACTTTCATATCAAATGTGTAGTGACTATGTGTGACGAGCCATTGGTTCCACACGGAGGATTTGTCACAGGATACGACTTCACTGTGGGATCGGAAATTCAATATCATTGTGAAGAAGGTCATATGATGGTGGGGGGCAACGAAGTTCGCAAATGCACTTCTAAAGGTGTTTGGAATGGAAATGCTCCAGAATGTAGATGTAAGTAAATTTTTCTTAAAATACTAATGTTTACGTTCATGCAGTCTATCGGATTGTTTGTTACGGCTCGATCTTACAATATTATATTTCCAATTAATTAGTTAATTGGGAAAAGGGACTCCCTATGGGATGAAAATTTATCATTGTAAAATAATAAGTAGGTCAACTTTCTATGGAGCAATTTTTAATCCACTCTCTTTAACAGTCGTGGACTGTGGACGCACACAGACAATTCCCTATGGACAGATTACCTACCCTAACAAGGGAGCTACTTACCTCGGATCCTCGGTTGAATACTCATGTGCACCCAACTACAACCTCCATGGGAATGCCAAAAGAACTTGCATGCCTAATGGTCTGTGGAGTGGGAATACGCCCAAATGTGAAGGTTCGTTTCCTCTGCCTTACATAATAACTTTGTTAGTTTGTGAAAACACTGCTAATTCCATGCAAAGTCCCGAGGGAGCCGCCAATCCATTTAATTATTCATTATTGACAGACAACTCTCTTTCTCGTTTTGATAATAAAAATAGACCGGTTGTAATTATTTACTTACTACTATACTGCTGATATTACCTGCTTTGCATGTTTTTCTCCAGCAGTTATTATATGTGGCCTTGTACAAAAGTATTAATATAGCATATTGATTGGTTTGCCCATGTTTTTTTTAGAAATCCGTTGTGGGCCACCGTCATTACCTCCATTTTCGGTGGCCACTGTATCCAGAAATGATCGATTTACTTCACAAACGTTGCTCACATCAGAGAAATTCAGTGGCAGAAACTCCAAGTTCCGTGTAGGAACTGTTTTGAAATTCCGATGTGAAAGAGGATACAAGCTAATGGGAGACAATATACAAACATGTCAAGAAGATGGCCAATGGTCAATAGCAGAGACAGAGCTAGAATGTATGTACGTGGATTGTGGGTATCCGCCGGAATTAGCGAATGGGACTGCGACTTTGACAAGTAATACGACATATTATGGGAGCACGCTAATACATGAGTGTAGCAAGGGATTTAAGTTACATGGGAATGGGAGACGAACGTGTTTGGAGAATGGCAAGTGGTCTGGAACTGAGCCACGGTGTGGAGGTAAGAAAACAATATGGTTTGCTTGTCCACCATACTTTTCCATTAATCGACCAAAGGAAAGTAATACCTTCAGGCCTAAACTTTCTGTTGCTCTTGAAATTCACTTGAAAGTGAAGCTTTCATGTAATCGAGTAGCTATTTATTACAGCGCAGAAAAGTATGGAATCCTATGCTTGATGCTTGAAGCTACAAATTAATACATATTGCTCCTTTTGATTCACAGAGGTCACTTGTGAAGCACCTGAGCCCACGAATGCCACAGTAAACATTGAAGCCTACAATGTTGGAGGCTATGCTAAATACTCGTGTGGAACTGGCCAGTATTTAGTAGGTGATGTTTCCAGACGATGTACAGAGCACGGATTTTGGACCGGAGAGCCAGCCATTTGTAAATGTATGCACTGTGTATTCATTTGTTTACAATTTATAGCATTGAACAAACTAACTAACGAAACTTGCAAAATATTTTCAGATGTAGCTTGCTCACCACCTCCAGAGTCACCAAATAGTCGTCAGTTCCTAATAAACTCTACCACAGTGTATTCTTCCATAGTGGAATATCATTGCAAACCCGGATTCAAACGGCATCCAGGCGCACCCTCAATGCTCACATGTACAGAATATGGGACTTGGTCGCCTAGTAATCCGCCCACTTGTTTGGATCCCAAAGAATCCCCCGAGATTTTCAAGCAATATCAAGACGAGTCAAAGTCTGGATCAAGCTCCCCTTGGGGAATCATTCTAGGTCTATTTTTTGGAATCTTGCTCATCCTCGGGATCCTGGGTGCCTTGGTATGGAAATTCAAGATGAACAAGAGGGTGCCAAAAGACATAAGTGGTCGGAATGGACGTCATTCCGCCGGGGCTTCGAGTAAGGAGCAGCCCATGGTTCTTTTTCCAAACGGAACCAATAATGGACCTCCGTCTGGGATGCATGCTCAACCAAGTCAATCCCATTATTATGATAATCCTACTGTGGATCCAATTTATGAGAACATGGATGATTATGGAGTCACGTCCTCATCTGCAAGCGTTGTCACTATCAACGGCGTTTCTGTCAGCTGAAAAAAAAATCTCGTTTCTAGCTTGCGTTGTTGTTACTTATGCTAACTTACTATGCCTAGTGGTTAAGATTATTCATACTATATGGGTGTGTGTGTGTGACCAGACTTTTGGGAATTATGATGGATTTTTATCATGGTTTGTGAGTTAGTTATTGACTGCAATCTAATGCATGTATCTTGCAGTCTTGTGTTGAGTGTTTGCATGTAATCTATAAATGGATGAATGCAAAGAATAGAGACCCAGCGGTATGCTTTTTATGGAAATTCGTACAAGACTTGGGATCTAGTTTAATGTTAAATGAGGCGGACAGAGTACAATGCCTTCACTGGAACTCCGTATATAAGATTCATTGTAAATGGCGCTGTGTCGCACTATACCCCTTTTGTATTCTCCATGAGTTTGTTTGCGTACAGTATTTTCTACAACATTTTATTATCATGCTTATTATTATTATTATTGTTTGTTGGTTTGAATAAAAGATGCTACTATACAGTTGTGGATCATTGTTTGTCTGTTTGCTTATAAGGACACGGAGCGCTGCATACAATTTTAGGATTCAATCTCATTTAATTTCCCTTTCAAGGGTGTGGGCCTTTAGCTGCTTATAGTTAGTGAGTGTACTTACTATCCCTCTGGTTTCGTTTTTTATGACGCGCTTTTAAATCTCCTCAAAAGGGTTAGAGTTATCTGTGGAAGCCTTTTTTGTCTGTCCCATCCCTTACATTGGCTCAAATAATCATTATTGTCTTCCTTCTAACCAACCAACTTAAATGTAAGACAGATGAGTTGGTTGAACCAACCAAACCTACAACTAGATGCAGTTACAAACAATATAGTAAATCCATGCAAGATGCAGTATAGGGGAAGAAAATAATATTTACACTTGAGAACAAGACATTTGGGCGTCTTTTATAACCACCAGTTTGACTAAAAGTTTGAGTGAGTAAGTAAAATCCAGTTTCCTTTTAGGAGAGGGAAAAACGTGTGTACAATCCAGTGTACACACTCTCAGGCGGTGTGTGTCTATATCCCTTTAAGCAGGAAGGTATAATACGCAAGAAAAGTTGGTAGTAATAGTAGTTAGTAAATCTTATTCCGGTGTAAAGACATGTCTTTTGATGCATCACGTACACATTTATTTTTATACTTATTAGCACTGCGTAGAAAAAAAAAACTCACCTGTGCTTTGCTCCCCTTTCAGATTGCATTTAGTCAGTTAGTTAGTTAGTAAGCTAGCTAACCATTACTGACTAAGCTAGTGATGGGAAAATTATTATTACATGCAAGAACTAGAATGATTCTTGAACAGTTCCCGTCTAAATTTCCGGTCCCTCATCATTACACCTATTACAAAAGTTGTTAGCTACTGGGAAACTTTCTTGCGTTATCAAATCTCGCTGTTACATTGACCATCTGCACTGGTTTAGTTTCCTAGTTGGACTCCGTCAGTTAGTAATTACTACGGATTTGGGATTAGAAAAAGAGGAACCCAATCTTTTCAAATCCGTTCTAACTAACTAACAAAAACTTATTCTCAAGGTGCACACTCCACTCCATGAACTTTGATTCACCCTTTATTAAGCAGTAATAAAAAAGGTAGCAGTAAAACAATGTAGCACATTATCATCATAAACTCATTTCCCAGGGAGCCAAAACATTGTGTTCTTGATAAGACTAGAAAAATCCCGTCTTTTTTTCACCAACAGAGATACAGGTTTTCATACAAACCAGGGTTTTTCATCAAATAATGCGATACATACACAATGAATAAAATAGACGGGATAGCGAGTTGAGTGAATAAGATTTAGCCAACAAAAAAAATCCCCGTGTAAACTTCTTGAGAACATAAGACCAGGCAGGAGAGAGAGATGCAGAAGGAAAAAAAATCTCAAATGAGCCCAACCAATTTTTTGTACTTCTCCCAAGTGAACTCGGTGTATGCACAAAATGTTCATACACTTTTCTGCTGTATGACAATACACACATGCATTGCATTTCATGCGTGCATGCAAACAAAAAAAAAGTGTACACACTGAGAACCTGTTGTAGATGCAACAACGCTCTCAGTTTATGACGAGATTGAATAATCTGACGCTACATCGTCTTCTTACTTCTTTTTCTTCCTCATGTTTACTAACTAACTAACATGTGTCCTATATATCTATAAAACTTTTTCTTCAACTTTAAACTAACTAACTAACTAACTAGTATAGGTCTACTGTTATTGTGATTATGCGAATAGACATGGCATCATCATCATCATGAAATGATTGTTGGTACACAAAAAAAAAGTTCCCTTCTCTCTCTAGTATTATCCATCCCTTTGGATTGAATCTGTGGAAAATCTGACTTACTACCTTTGCGTCGTTTTACTACATCACTACAACAGACTTACTACTAACTACAGAGTATGGCGGGTTTTGTCTGCCCAGCAATAATATAATGCATGCAACAAGCGACTCGCATGTTCCGTTTTTTTGTGTCCCTTTACACACACACGAACACACCCTGAGGACATGGTGTGTTAAAATAAGCTAGAAAAAGTAACTAACTAACTCCTGCAAAGCAACAGTTTGTATATATAGGTGAGTGCAATCAACCTAAAATGGAGAAGGCATATGGCAGCCTGTGATTTTGAAGAGGGAAAATCTCAAACTGTGGGAAGGGAAGCAGCACTTAAGGAGGAAACCAGTTATCTAACTCATCGTATGCTAGGGCACTGCAACAGTTGAATATATAGTTAGTTAGTTAGTTAGTTAGTTAGTAAAGTTAAAAAAATAAGCAACAGATTTCCAGCTATACTTACTTAAGTTAGTTAAGGGTGTAGTAGTAGTTTGGACGAGACTAATGCATTGTGATTGTGTTCAAGGTTTGTTACTGTACCTTTTTTCAAGTCCAAGTAACCAACCTTCCCTCAACTTGTACTTATAGTAGTAATGTGCTATTAAGTATACCAAACATGTATAAGAAATTAGCTGGTTTTATGTGCTCCTTAAGATATACAAAGATAAATCTCTGGTGGAGCGAGGTTATATATATGAATTCACTCTCAGTTAGTTTTTTGGTTACTGTAGCCTTTTAGGAATCGTGATTAGTTATAGCGACTGCATAGGTTGCCCTTGAAGTTTTAAAGTCGCTTGTAGCTAGCTAGTTAGTTAGTACTTGGGTTGGAAAGACAGCGACCTGAGAGGGAAAAGTAAAAAAAAAACTTACCGGACGGGGGTTGACTTTTTCTCTCAGGTGGAACGCCATTCTATCTACCTGTGTATGGATTCATCGAAAAAGAAGTACCTACCTATCGTGCCAATGATGCATTCTACTGAACATGAAGGATTCATAGATTTAAATTATTTTGAATGTTAGCAAGCTTTTTGTCCCGTTCTGAGGGTGACTAACTAACTAGTGGTCAAAATTCATTGTGAGTTCTTATTTTTCCTAAATAAATTACGGCCACAATAAAAAATCTGTATGCTAGATTCTAGCAGAGAGCAATGACAGTCAGAAAAATTCTAAAGAATTAATGGACACTATATCTACCCACTTTTTAGCGCAAATGGGGGAAAATAATTGCTCGTATAGTTCATTGTCACTTTATTGTTTTCTTACTCTTCACCCACGTATAACTAACTAATAATAATAAGCGAAACCTTTTTGCCACACATAATAATTGCGTTGAAACTACTGTGTGCTAAGAAAACATACGGCACATTATATTACCTGCCTCATCATTAGGACTGTGACTGGTGTAAAATGAGTTGCATTTCATATACCCATACATGGCTATGTATTAAATAGCATGATTTCCTCTCGTCTTTCGTTCTCATCATCAATCCATCAAAGGAACTTACTTACTTACTTACTTACTGTACAGCAACCCTATTCTTTCCGTCGTACTGATTTCTCACACACACTGAGTTTATTCTATACTCACCTGGTCCCACCAGCTTTTTGTACCTGAATCCTTTTCTTCACAAGATGCTAGGAATACATGGTACAGACAACAGAGTGGAAAAAGCCCAGAGGCCAAGTTTTTAAATAAAAGGAAAAGATGAGGGACCGTATACACACCATGTCGTGACCAAGGGGATGTTGAAAAAAATAGAGGGTGTATTCTAATACTAAAGCCCGTAACATACTGAACTAAACGCGTATGAGAACTTGTGTACCAATACATCGAAGCATTATAGACTAACTCTCAGGTTGCAAGCAATAAGCAGGAGCCCAAAGTGGTTTTTATAGCACCACTATATGCATCAGGGGTAGTCAGTGAGTGTGCATACAGCATACAATAGATTCTACTGACTGAGCCTCAAGCTTTTTTCTTCTTTTCTTCGTCTATAAGAGTTGACTTGATGGACGAGATGATGGTGAGTAGTGACATTACAATATTCCTTTACATGTACACACGAGTTGGTTGAATTTTTGGTGGACGATGAGGTACCACAACTAGCTAGCTGTGTAGCGTCATACAAAGTGTAATACAGGATAAGTTTTCGTGAGCACCAACAGGGCTATGCATTTACGGTCTTGTTTATACTGTACATTTAATAGTGACGCCTTCAGTTTAGTAGCCAAAAGACGTGTAAACTTTTTACTCTGCTCGTAGTAGTAGTAGTGGCCTGAGTAAAATATTACTACAGTGTTTGTGTGTGCAGTTCTTGTTTGTTTCAAAGCCAATCGTAAGTGCTATGATAAAGATGATAGCAATATGAAAGTTCATTTGGCCTACAGGACCTGCCAGTGTTTGCTGATTTGTTGGGAAGGATAGTTTCTTGGTTGATTACAGAGAGTTATTTGGAAATGAGGGAACCCTGTCAGTGTTTCTGAAAGGAGATACAAAAGTTTTAGGATAATCAATGTGCAGTTCAGTTTTGGTCGGGTGTAAACTATTGACACAGAAAGAGGAAGGATCTTATAAGCTGTAGACGAGCAAAGTGTAAATATACATGTGGATGAGTGAGTGTGTACACGTGAGTTGATGCCCGAGTGTATTTGCTTTGGAGTTGGAGCAATCAGTGTGTAGTGAATCCTTGAAAGTTGATACTAACACTAACTGAGGAGTAGTTTTGCCAAAAAGCAACATGGATAGCCCTGTGGTAGAATTGATGCGAATTCTATATCATTTGGATTACTTTCGGAGAAACTTTAGGAAGATCTCACGGCATGAGTGTCACAATTTGCCAAATGAACCCTGTTTGGTGTGCAGGTTTAAGGTTAGTCACTCATTTTACGATCCGCAATACAGCTCTATAGTGTAGTAAGTAGTTAGAAGATGATATGATGCGGTACCGTAGTTAGTTGCTTTTCACAAATTGCATGTCTCTCATTTTATTGGCAACCTCATAATATTCCCAGGAAGGCATCGTCTTGTGTACACCGTGTGTAAAGTCAGGCGAACTAGTGTAACCAAATGTATGTCTCACGATACAGGGAGTCCCTATGCATGAGTTCGTGTCATGACCAAATTTAGGAATAAATGAGAGTGAACGAGCAGCAGTAAGCATGAAATTTTACAAGATTAGGCAAAAACATTTTGAGAGCGGATGATAAGATGAAATATGAGTTGGAGCATTTTGCACGGTTTTCATGACATATTCTGCAACGGATTACATACTACGTTTTGAAGGTCTCCCCATGTTACTTGAGAATTAATCTTGAGCAATTTATATGATTTTTTATGTACACACGACGAGATCTCTCTGAAGGAGCAAATTGTAGATTATCTTGCATAACCATATACTAACTAACTAACTAACTAACTATATTACTGACTGAGATTTTTAGTAATCACTTCTTACATAATGTCATCTCATCTGTGTGACTGTTCCTCTTCATAGACCAAAAATGGATTTATTGTCCAGGAAACATGTACACATAAATCAATGTGAAGAGGCCAGCATATCGCACTGTGAAATAAGATAGGGTCATAACTTGTGAACGTGCGTACACAACATGCTCTACATAGGTAATCAAACTAGAGCTGTAGAGCTATTAGATGCATAAAAAAAGGAACAACAAAAAGCCTGTTTTAGTTAGTTAGTTTGTCATGGTTGCTCATACATATATCGTGATATATGATAAGATGAGTGCTCAAGTGCATGGAAGTCGCAGGTGGCTCCTTTTCATTGATTAGGGTTCCTTTTTTTCAGTCATCCACAGGCACATAATGTGCACTCAAAGTAACCCCAGTCTAACTAGATTGCTATTAATACACTGACTGTATCTACTCCACTTTACCTACCTGCATGTTTGTTTGCTCCGTAGCTACCTTGTTTTATGTCCAGGTGCATGCATAAGCATAATAATAAGTACTTTGGCTCCATCCCCATCTCATTTCATATGTAATGTATGAGCAGCGTAAAGTAGACAGACAGCTCCCCATTAAATTAATAGCGAGGACTTTTTACAAACTTGCACTTTTATATTCCTCGTCTCCCTATATTGTTATTGCAATATAGCTATATTTTAGTACAGTCATTCGTATGCCTATTAGTCATTCAAAGTTTGAATGCTCATACAATTTTTCACATTCATGCCATTTCCCTTTTCACAATGGAGACAGATAAATGAGTGAAAGAGCGAGAATCTTCTATAAAACATGACATTCACGCTCGTGCATTATTCTCCCCGTGAAAAGTAATGATGCCAAACGTGAGCTTAATTATTGTGGTTTGACTCAAGCCGTAGGGTAAAAAATATTGTATTTGTATGCAAGGTTTTGGACTCTGCAGGACATGGGGAAATTATAATACGCTCATCATGATACACATGCAGGGTGGACTAAGAATTCGATACAATTGTCCATTGTATGGCCATAGAAGACACAATGCCACTAACTAACTAACTAGCTATATATTTAGAAAATGTATCATTACTAACTTTAAATTGCTCCATAAGATAATACTCACTGCTTATAATACGCTAGCATGCATTCTTCCATTGATTATTACTACAAAGCAAAATTTTCATTTGTGGGTCTTATATGTAGCGATATTTTGTGAAGCGACCCGTCGACGCGTGTATGTATGTCCGGTTGTTATAACCATTGTCTTTTCTTTTTTCAATTTAGGAACTCTTTCACGATTTAAGCGTTGTAATGCGAGAGCCCGTGCTAGATCCACCACTCATTCGAGATCTCATTGAATCCAAAAGTGACGGAGTAATTCGACCAGAGCTACTTAACAATGCTACTACCATCCCAGGCATTACAACGACCCATGGAAACTGTCACATGTCACCTGCTTTACTCTATGTAAGATCTTAACGGCATTTGAATAAATTTGTAAAAGGTCAAGAAGGTGGAAATACAATTCATACTGTTTATATAGTTTTTTTCATTCTACAATAGCTAAAGCGTATTGTTAGACTTCTTTCGACTTGTTGATTAAAAGTTTTTTGCTAGAAAGTCGAAACATTGCATTTCTTGAATGAAATGTTGATTATGCACACCTTAAGTTAGTTATAGTTAGCTGTTGAAACATAAGTTGTGACTCACTACGTTAAATACTATTTACAGGAAACGATGGTGCGACAGCTGGACGAGCTAAGTAGCACCAATGGATCACCAAATGAATACCCCCCTGAAGACGAGATGAGTAACTCATCTGCTTCCGTTCTGAACTTAAAAACAGGCTTCACCCTAACCAAAATCTGTCTGGCTTGCCGTACCACAAACCACATCGACTCGATTGGGCAGGTTGGTAAAAAATAAGATTGGGAATTGTACAAGTTGTTAACATTATTATTATTATGATGGGCAAGCAATCGTGATGTTGCGGATAAAACAATTTACTCGACACCAAATTCTCATCATTGTGCTCAAGTGGGGGGAACGAAACGATTTACGTTTTATGCAATACTTTATGATTATGGTCGTACACACGGCTACATGGTAAAGGAACATTCTAATGAGAATTGTTTTTTCTTGATTGTTTTGTAAACAGTACATGATGCAAGTTGATACAGCCACTCTTGTTAGTAACGACTGGCCGAGCTTTGAGTTTGCTATGAAAGCAGCCTTGGACGCTGATGAGTTCTGCATTAAGGTACGTACCATTCAAATCCCATTATTCATGTGGTATTTGAGATCTGGTCAAGAATCTACTCTCCTTATGTCACTCCTTGAACTGACTGATCACAAATCATAACTGACTGTGAGAGAACAATAGGTTTATGACGCAGTAGCCGTATGAATGTGAATAAAAGGATGTTGTTTACCAACTACGCATTCATATAGTAGTGGGTAGCTGGTTTGGGCCTTTTTGAAAACAAGTATTGATTCTCAAGTCAGTTTTGGTTCTCTTTTGTGAAGCAGTAGAATGCTCTATTGATCGTTGTAAATAATTTTCGCAGAATGATCTTTAGTACATATTGACACATTTATGAGCTAGTAATCAGGCTACTCAAATGATATTGATATCTACATTTTTTTATTACTTGCGTGCAATTCGTATTACTCCATCAGCGTGCATTTTTTACGCCACCGTTTTATAAATGCTCTATGCAAGTGACTCACATAATAAGTCCATTCTAATTTTATTTGCCGTTTTTTTTGCTCCCTCCAAACAATTGTATCGCAATCATGATCTAACCTTTTGTATTTTATTTTATTACTCAATCGAATATGCAACATCCAATTCTTTCTTTGTGACAACAATAATTTCATGTATTTTTTTTCTTTACAGCCCAACTGCCATGGTCAAACCAAAGTGTTCCGCTTGCTTCACGCTGCACCAACTTTCCTCCCATTATATTTCACGGACTCAAATGCACAGCTAATTCACGTGCTACCATCCAGACTGCGACCTCATTTGATCTTCGAGTCGCCCTCGTCTGCTGTAGATCTTTCACTTCTTGGACTCATCGTGTATTCCCCAGAATGGAGCTACGCGTCCCTCTTCTATCATTCCAGATTGGATCTATGGATCTTTATTGATTCCCGCAGAGTACTCCCTTTGCACAAAACTTGGTCACAGTCACAATTTCATTCAATTCTCCACGGATTCCGAGTCGTGTGCTGCTTCTATTGTACAGACAATAGTGGCACAAACAACAAAAGCGCAAGCGATGTAACCAACATGACAAATTCTATGAGATCTACTACCCTAAGAGCTGAATCGACAAACTCCAAACTCCCTTGCAGCATGAGATCTCCAATTCCCACTAATAATAATAATTCTGATCCAGATGGCCCGCCGAGTCTGCCCACAAAGCAACAACTACAACACGACATGCATTACGGAATCTACGACACAGCTCCCAGTTCTAATCCTCGGGATGAAAAACTTTTTAACGATCAAGATACTCGTATATATGAAAACTGGCCGTTGGATAGTGACTCTGGCCAAGGGTCGGAATTCAGTTCAAATTCATCTACTAGCACTTCGATGGGGTATGGTGCGAGTAATGGCAAAACCTCAGCAGGCGGAGAGTACCAGCCTAAATCTAATCGTAGTTCAATAGACACTCAATTTAAAATGCCTCTGGAATCTCCGAGCTCTAGCTTTAACCATGGCAATGGGTCCAATGATCCTAATGGGAGTCCCAAAGGAAATAATAACTTTGCCACTGTACGCCGTAGGTTCAAGTACCAAGGAAAAAATACGTGTGCTAGACAAAGCTATAGCAGCATGAGTTTATCTGTACCTGACTTGCGTATGGCGTTGAACAATGCAGGAGGAATGCCGATTCCGCCAGTCCCCCCTCAAAGGGCCCCCCAAACTCAACAATCATTACCACCGCAACCAATGATCCAAGTTCCCATTATATCCCCAGATGGAAGATCTCGGTCGTCCTCAGAGTACTCGAATAAAAAAGTTAGCTTCAACTGTGAAGTTACTTTATTAGACGACCCTGACGATGAATATATTCCTCATCCAATTTTTCAACAAGTGCTTCAAAAGTTGCAGAAGCAACAGCTAGGATTCAAGGCTACAAGCTGATAAGATTAGTTTAAAATTATTATAATTTTTAGACTTTAAGTATTTAAGCTTTGGCATAACATTGTGTATCCCGGTGTCAAAGACAATATTTCATTTGGAGTTGCCATGAGATTGTTTTAGGTAGGACTGAGTGTTTGGATTGCTGCCATTAATGAAGACATTATGTTAAACTTATTTTTTGTTCGGGTGGTTTCCCTGTACTCATTAAGATTAAGGTAGTATAGTAGTTGCTTAAGTATAGCTTATCTATTATGCATAGATTTGTGGCAACATTTTCTGTCTTCATGTTTGAATTTGCCTAGTGTGTACGTATATCTTGTTCTCTGTCTCACAAGGATTCCAGAAAGGAAAACGAATTATTGGCTTTTTAACTTGTTTTCTTATTTTGATTGCCAAATAAATGATAACAAGTTGGTTCATCGGTTTACAATTGTAAAGCCAACAAGATGGAATGAGAATGTCGTGATAATAAATGCTATTACCTTTTAAGCTGCTTATATCGTGGTTCATCCGAGCCATGGGAAGAGTTTTTTTGGTTACACAAATTGAATCTCATCTTAAATATGGAGAATTTTCTTGACAAGTTATACGAAAGTAAATCCTTAAAGCGGATCTGTTTTCCAGGGTTAGAACAAGATATTTATTGATCGAGTGGAAGTTCCCTTTCTGAGAGATGCCAGTAATATGAGTACACTAGCTGTTAGCAAATGAAACAATCTACTTTAGTGCTGTAATGGAAGCCTGTAGAAAATGAGCACGTCACATGGAAGTTGTTTCTCAATTATTATTTATTGAAGTACATAGCAGCAGCACATTGAAATCACTTTAGTTAAGACCAATTTATAGCAAAAGATAATGAATGGTGTTCACAGTATATAAATCAACGAAAAACAAAATGTTCTGCTGGCATGCACAAAGTGTCATTTATATTTTGTGATAAGTTACTTTCAAACTTGTCATCTCTTTTGAAATAGGCATGATAGGTACCCTCCTGAAAGCATTTTGGAGTGGGTGTAACACATCGTTAATTGAATTTTAATAATGAATGACGACGATACATGGAAACTTTCTCTGGGGAAAATAGTTGAGAGAAAGCACATATTATTTGTGCCATATAGAATTGCACTGGGTGTGAATACATAATAAAGGGTTTAAAACGTTACAACATGATAATAATCCTTAAAATCCAATACGATTAAAAAAAATCCGTGCCTTACACATTACAAACATAGACTGACGACTAAAGTATACTGAAGATCATCGATCACATTTCACAATATGAAAACTAAGTAGATGATTTGAAAAATGGTAGTCAGTAGTTAGTTGGTTAATCCTTCTTACAATAATAGGTAGCACAAGATTATAATCTACATTATAGTAGGAGCACACCCGTTGACGCGTAAAAGTCGTAGATTACCAAGCGCATACTTCTCCCAGCCAATCAGAGTAGAGTTTCTACCTCTATCTACTGATCTGATTGGCTGGAAAAAGTACGCGCGTAGAAATCTATGACTTTACGCGGCCTCGAGTGTACCCCTAGTGTTTTGTTTCCGCACCAAAAAATTAGATGCAATTCATTTTTTCTAGTATTTATATAGCAGTGTATAGGCTACGTGGGTCGAGCAGGTGCAGTTGCTGGGAGAAGAGTTTTCGTTGGGCCAGTTCCCGGAGGCACACTTTTGGAATGCGGTGACAAATTGTGCGATTGGGACGTCCCAGACGTTGAGGAGAGGGCAGCATATTCGGGGCGAAGTAAATTCTTAGAATGAGCGTCTGATGAACAGGGTTGTTGTTGTTGACCAGTAGCCACACTTCGACTAATCAGTTCAGGCAAAGTGAGCAGTTGGTCATGCACCAGGGTCAATTTCTCTTCTATGGCTGTTAAACGATCCTCCAAATGGTCTTGCCTTCCCGATAAGTCGGACACGATTTCATACACGGTACTTTGAGTCTGGAAAATCATTGGCAGTAAAATTAGCTTTAACGATGCAATGGAGACATTCCCAAGTAAAAGTTCACCATTAGCTGCATACCATTATGGTATGCTTTGATGTAATCTATTTTTTACGGTGCCATTTAACTTTGAGTGTAAGGAAAAGCCAACTATCTAAATTTTCCACTCGCATGCTTCACATGAATTCAAAAAAAGTACATACTTTAGCCATGTCTGTAATCGTATTTGCGTTATCCATCAGTTTTCTTTGGTCCATTTTCACTTTTCGCAATCTATATTCATAGTTTTCACAACATTCATCATTTTACTCACTCCCATCCTATAACTTTCTGACAAGGCAGAAAACAATGTTAAGAAAATAGTTTAAAGATAAAACATCAAATCTATCGATCTTTTCCCCATATAGTTTGCGCGTCTTTCTACTATTCTAAAGCGTTCCATCCATTGTTCTGGCAACGTTGTACATTACTATCAAAGCTATAGGGTAAAAGAGAATAATCCAGTCATAAAAAGAAGGAGCCACTTACGCATATATTGCTAAAAGGAATTTCCTCTGATGAGCCCGAACTCGGGAAGGATAAACTCGCTTTACCAGCTTTGTGTGCTTGTAAATCAGCCAAGTCTCACGAAGCACATTGGCTGCTGAATTTTTCAGCTGCAAAAGAATACACAGCAATTTTTAAAGCCTTATCCATAAAACCTTGTAAGTTAGATTATCTTACAAGTAGAATCCAAAACCTCATTTATTTACAATTCCACCCACCATGTACGTTGAATATGGTAGGTGGCTGCCTCTTAAATTATTCTAATAAAGTATACAACCCAATTGACAGGACAGTTTGGTCGTTAAAAATGTATCCCACAACGTTGAGTAGTTGCCCATAAAATTATTATTCCTCTATTTGTAGATAGCATACAATATAAAATATACAATGTGCCGTTCATATATATCCATCATACACAATAGTCAGTCACTCACTCTTCTATCTAACTGCTTTTCCATCATGATAACATGAACGCGCCTTTCACCAGGGCTTAGAGAAAGCTTCGGCAGTAATACAGCCACCACTAAGGCCATAGTACCATTTCCCTGGGAGCAACAAATATCATTTTCGATACAAAAATTTTCCTATTTTTTAGTTCAATTCAATTATTGTATACTATGGTTCGTAAAAACGGGCGCATTATTTATTACACAGCCATGTGTAAAAGAGTAGTTAATAGCATGGCTGTCAATAAGCTGCACACACAGGGAGGAACGATTATTTACATGTCACAAGAAAAATAAACCATATTTTTAGATAGTAGTAAGTGAGTGAGTGAGCGAGTAATGTTATATGCTTCATTCCATATTATTTGCACGTCATGGAATACACGAAAACCTAATCAATACATTACCGCAGGGGGCAAAGGAAAACATGTCTACTAACTAAATAAACCACACTTAATGTTACTATCATTTGGAATTGGTAGGCGGGCTAGGGGCTTGTAAATAGTTTTTCTGCTCACCGAAGAAAAGCAGAAAGAAAACCTACTTGCACGAAACCACACAAACATCTTTAAATATTAGTCAGATAGTTAGCTAGTAACGTTATGAAAAACTTGGTAAGTTACCCGTTTCGTTAGTTGAGTGTCCATCATAAAGTTATGCACATGTTTTTCAGCTCTGGACAACTCCAGCTTTCTGGATACTACTGCTACTAAAAGAGCAGTACATCCGGCACCCTTGGAAATCATACAAGGGCGAGTTAGTACATTTTTAGAGGCAATGTAGGGCAATAATAGCGATCCATGCATATAGTAGTAAAGAAATAATCGACCTCAATAGTTTATGACTATTTCATCTGTTTACTGCTACTACTGTTTCTACGATGATCAGCATTTATAGGTAGTTTAGTACTTTTTATGGTTATTGGTTGAGTTATTATGTGCCACACTCTGTCCACTGGAGTTATTCACGCTAAAAGAGCGTACACGGGGTTTGTATTTAGAGGGACCAAGAAAACGGGTAGCATGAGAAAAGGAAAGCACACTACTAAATGTACAATATAAAGTTAATATCTATTATATAGTTATTATTAGAATGTCAGATAACACTGGCAGTAAATGGATTGACTGCGGTTTTAATTAAATGGGCTCTCACCCAAGGTCTTTCTATAGTAACCAATCAACACATTTAAAATGATGGTAAATGTGTTGATTGGTTACTATAGAAAGACCTTGCTCTCACCATAAATTTTGACAAAGTATTAAAATGCATAAGTTATTTATGAGAGCTGGGAAAGCACAGGTTGTTAATATAATCATCACCATAGAATGAGACAAAATATTATGGAAACGGCTAAATATTTACCATTATACCCGTTGTAACAGCTACTGCCCTCCCACAATAATTATTTGGGACGATATCACCTGTGAAGGAGTCAAGTTACATAATTTTTGTTCGTCCTGTACTTGAACGAGCTAAATAAGAAACGGATAGATTTTTTTTGTAAATGATAAAAAAGAGTGTTCACCATAACCGACGCTTAAAAAAGTTATTGCTATAAGCCACATGGAATTCAGGATGTTGGCATGTTCTTCGTCATGATACCTGATGAGAAAAAAATGGAGACAAGAAGATATTGTGCCATGATTCATTGGCTATGTTATAGTAATACAGTTAATTAGTTAGATAGTTAAGTTATTGCTCAGAATTTGGCATTCAAATAAATAATAAAAAACGAATGAACAACTAATGGTCAGTTTTGCTATATTGTTCATACACTATTGATTATTTTGTTTAGCTCAAGTTATTTTTAAAGTTTTTACAAGCTTTGAATCATGAATTTAACTACTGCTTATTCAATCGATCCTTGCACGAATGGAGGTCAGAGTTTTAGATGACAAGATTGTTTTCCAAATGCCAAATGGTATATCGTATATACAAAAGTTTTTTTTATCAAGCCTTGAAATCTACAATGTAGTAGCTACAGTATATTTCATGGGATTATCTATGAAATGCATCAGGTGATAAATGAAAAAAAGCCTGGCGTCAGTTCAAATCAAACGTGCCCTTGAATGAAAGTACAGTGCTGAGGATAGTGTGCGATCCATGTCAATGAAGTATAAATCAAAGTGTGGAGATAAAGAATTGTAATAAAAAACGCTAGCTCTAGCTTGAAAGTTACAGTTTCATAAAGTGAACACTCCACAAGTGCAACAAACGACAGAATGCAAAGAATGAGTTCCAACAAAAGTGTACAAAAATCAATTGTTGTTTTTCATGGCAGTATATATGCGGTATGTCAGATTGTATGCAGTAGTAGCTATGCTATAGAATCATATTGATACCATATTAAATAGCCTTTAAAATTATTTAAAGCTCGCTCTAGCCATTAAATTATGTCGGATTCCATACTATAGGAGACAACCCATATTGAGCTAACAACTTTTAGTCTACATTCTATAACTATTATAATTAATTCTTTAGGGCATTGAACTTGTATATTGTTTAGAATGTAATTTATGTAGGACTCCAGTGGAGAGAGGAATTGCACAGTACGTAACGTACACGGTACACCACCATAGCATGTCAAAGGTCACGCCAGCATTGGCTTTTTTTACAGTTTGCACACATGTGTTTCATACAGCAGTTTCGGTACAGTCGTATCGATATATACACCGCGGCCGAAAAAAGAGACAGTACATAAGGATAAAAAATGACTCGGACGAAAACTGAGACAAGATAAAAGCGCATAGTAATGTCACGCCAATTCACATGTGAGATGAAAAATGGCCACAAAAGTGTACTATACAGTCTGAATGAAACAGATTTGTTTGCATGACGTAGTCTACATAAGTAGCAGTAACAGAAGATCATAATAGACTATAATAATGATGATAATAAAAATTCATAAGATTTAACACAAAGATCACATCATCATTTTCCCATGATGACTTACCATCATACCACACGCCACACAAATTCCACGACCTATTGTACGAATCAAATAAACAAGGAGAAAAGGTATAAGTGAATGTGTTGTTCTCTGACCCCCTCAAAAAGTCTTGTCTCAAATCAATAACTAACCCGCATAGGTGTTGGGAACTATGTCCCCGTAGCCAACGCACAAAAATGTTATGGCAATTAGCCACATGGAATTCAGAAGGTTTGCATGATCTGGGTCGTGATTCCTGAAAAAATTACCATTATATTCAGACTTTGAGGCAAAAATAAAGGCTCTGTTGGTATTGTGAAATTACATAGAAAAACAAACATCACTTGATTTGTGTAGACAGTGAATGGTCGGGTGGGGGGCAAATACATAGTGTGGTAAATAAACTGATCAGCTTGAGACATTTGCTAAAAGTAAGTAAGTTGCTAACCAACTATGAAACAAACTATAACATCAGAGGAAACTACTATACTTGATTTTAAACACAATCTAGGGACTTTGACTTGACACAGTGACTAAAACTCGGATTTAAAGTATAACAGTCAGAAGAGAGAGACAGATGGTATACTAATAGTTCTTATGAGCACAGTTGCACCAACATTGATTCCATATAGTACGAACGAACATAGAGAGCAAGCAACACAGCAGTATATAGATAACAATAGATAGTGATGACAATGATAATAATAATTGGATTCTTTCTGAAAATGCAAGCAGCTTTGGAATTTTATGACGAGAATTGTTGTCAGTCATGACTATGGGTGGGAAAAGGGTAATCATACTTGTAACAAATCTTACAGAAAGAACAGACAGCTGAGCTGATGCTACAAAAAGTTAAACATTTCTCTCAAGTCAGAATACATTGACAAGAAGCATGACAAACACAATAATAATGTGAGGAAATGGACTATTTCGTATGTAGTTACAATTTAAATGATAAGAGTTGTATTCCTCAACTAAGGTAGTTAGTTAGTATCATTACACTACTTTTGCTATACAGATCGCGCACAGGTGATTTTTTTTACTCCCACACAATGTGCATGGATTTTTTTCCTTCTTTGGTTCAGTTGCCATTCAGATGACTTCCTCACAAATAAAATGTGCTCACACCCTGACCAACTATTTACTACATACAAATGATACAAAACACGGGTGTCCATTATTAAAATGGGCGAAGAAATGGTATATGTGGAACACATACTGTCTCCAAAAACCCCAGCCAACAAAGAACGCAATCAAAAAGAGTACATGAATGGATATCAGATATAGGTAATTTAGATAAGATAGATATGGAATCTTACAATTATTTAAGGCAGAGCGAGCGAACAAGAAAAGGAACGAAAAACACTGAAAGAAAGAGCAGATCATGACATGGAAAGGTATACATACATACGTATATTGTGTATGAGAGAGAGAGAACAATGAGAGAACATATAAATCACTCGCAGATATAGACTCATTAATTTTCTACCGTACGATCGATAAATAGAATGGTGTCAATTTTTTATGCCGTCATCTAACTATGAGCGAAATCCATGATGTAAACTATAACTATAGCAAAGGCATTTTTGAAATAGACTTATCAAATGGATGCACTGGTCCCCATTTTGAAGTGTATAGGGTAAACCTGATGCCGTGTAAAGTCGTAGATTTCTACGCGCGTACTTCTCCCAGCCAACCAGATTATGTAGGTAGAGGTGGGAACTTTGCTATGATTGGCTATGAGAAGTGCACGCATAGAAATCTACGATTTTACACGGCTTAAGGTGTACCCCTTATATATGTACTGTGTCTGTGTGTGTGATATCATGAGTAAATGTCGGCAAAAATGTATTTCTGGCGTCATCAAATTATTTGGAAGCATACCAAACAGCCCATGAATAAAAGCATTGAACAAAAAATAGTTTGAGACTTTTGTAAACATGAGTCTTTTGTATTATGTATGATTGTCCAGCTGACTCATTATTACTGTACTAGTAATTTGATTATCATTAGAAAGTAAGAAAGGTACAAAGATTTACAAAAATAAGTGGATGGGTGAAAAGAGAAGTGCAAAACGAGAGACAGTTTGTAACTAAAGCCAAAAAAATTGGATTCAATGATTTGAAAGCTTCATTGTACTGCTGCAAAACTATATGGAATGACAACTGTTTGCAAACAATGTAAATGTCTATTCTCTATCCATCTTCTGTGGTTTGGCAATGAGAGTCAATAAATTTGAATGCTTGAGAGACTGCTATCATGAAATTTACTATGTAATGGAATGATATCATTTGTTCATCGAGATGGAAATTGTTGGCACCCATTAGTATTAAGAATGAGCATTGGTTACTACTGCTATATAAACTGCAAACCTGAACGTCCCTGATTTACTAGGACTGACTGAGTAGAATCATAAAAAGAGCTAGCTCATTAACTGATCTCAAATATTTGATTTCTATTCAAGCAATTAATTTTGTTCCCCAAAGGAATTTTCCCGTTCATTTCCGCCACATAGTCCCTCATTTTGTTGAAATACACAGAACTCAAATAATTTCAGTTGTGCTCCAGTATTTCGTAAAGTCTAACAAACTAAATTATATGTTATGGAAGACAGCCAGAATGGGTGGAATTAAAACCCTGAGGAAAAAACAACAGTTTAATCAGCAACTGCCAAAATGATTTAGCTAGTGCAGTAAGAAGCTTTCGGTCTACCAAGTCCCCTGAGAAAATGAGCCAAGGTAATTGATATAAAACAGTAGTGCGCTCATAATATAGACGCAAATGCGTCATTTTGATTACTTAGCTACAAAAGTTTGGCTACACAAAAACAGGACCTCAAACAACAATTATTCAACTAATGTTGGACTTGACGAATACGACAAGTTGATTTCATTCCATTTAAAACTTTCGTATGCCATGACTCAATTGAATAGTTTATGTGCTTTTAAAGCGAAATTACAACTTGAATTCAAAGCAACTAAACGGGAACTATCTGTACTTTCTGTACAACTGTAATTTATAAGTCGCATCCTTGTGCTTTAAGTTCGTAACATGCCAATAGATTAAAAAAATAATTAGGCGCCTTTTTTCAATACGCACCAGTAAATACGAGCATCACTACCAGATGAATATTTATTGCATTTTAGGTCCAAAGATATTAAAATAGATTGAGATCCATATTGGGCAGCTAGCAATATAAATTATATGCTATTGAAAACACGATAAAGGAAGCTCGTACAACAACCCTCATTTCAAATTCATTCCCAATTAGAAACGAGTTTAAGTGCTTTCAAATTCTATTTGATAGTATAACAGTAATTGGCTCCCTTGTAAATCTAAAATATATTATTATCGACTGCTATCTAGGACGGCATTTCAGCTACCAACAAATCGCGTTAGACTGACTATCATAAACTGAAAATATTTGTGATAGCTTCAAAAGGCATGAGATAACTTTGTGGACATACATGTTTTCAGGCTGCTTTGTATGTCAGTAAGTTACATGGTAAGCAACCTAGCTCTATTGGATACTAAAGCCATTGAAACTCCATTCTCATTATTATGTCGCGATCGCCTGTGTCTCCAGAAATTAGGGCTTACACCTAGAACACCATTAAAAGTTGACTCTTTTCCCGATGGAGCAAGAAAGTAACTTGTCCATTATGATTGGAAATGTGACACAAAGTTAAACTCTGTTAAATTGAAAAACTCTGAGAGAAAAGTTTACATGTTCTCTGTATGATACTCTCAGGAGAAAGCAGACAAGCTTCTCCAACCAAATAGCGCTACTGACCACTGTTATACATAGAACATACACATATATATATAACAATCAATGAAGAAGCACAAGAAAATAAAGGAACCAATATTGAGGAACATATATAATATAGATAATCAATAGATGAACATGCATAACATAGATAGCGATACCCTTGTCACATGCAACGGCAAACATGAGTCTGAATAATGAATGCACAAAAAACATAGAGTGAGAGAGGTATAGTAATGTGAAATGGTCGTGTGCCCATAAAAAATGACGACAAAAAGAGGAGGATTGCATTGTTTTTATGCATGCACACAAGCAGTCTATATAGTATCATGTATAAACATGGTTCAACTGCCGTTCAATGCACTAAATACTTACTAACCAACTAAACTACATACAAGTAAATCTTGATAGAATGTTCAATCTGCTGCATACGGAAAAACAGTGATGCAATATTGGGATGGTTGTGGCATATTAACTACTACAGTTTACATACATTGAGTACGTAAGTAACTGATGCTAATTATAATCTGGAAAGAAAAACCTATGACGCAATAACAAGGCTATGTTCCTATGGGATGCATGTTATCTAAACTACATTAGTTGCAATATATAGCAGAGACAAAACAATATTATTATTATGTAAGATTTAAGTGATTGGAAAATCATGGTCTTCTTACCTTTCGCACTGACGAAGTGTCCAACTTGCAACTGCATGGGATGAAGTGAAGGTTGACACGAAAATAAAATTTATGCTTGGTTAGCTCATGAATTGAGAAAGTTTGGATGTTGAATGCCAACTAACTTAGTCAGTTTGAATAGTTCGCTCAAAAATCTATATCTAATAATATTTTATGCAGTGAAAATACTAACAGTAAATGACTTACTTATCCATAAAGACACCATAAATACAAGAAGCACAGTTCCCGGACAGATCGTCATCAAAGTCTTTAGCACGAATCTAAGGAATATTATAATTTTTCATAATAATTCAAATCAGCTTAAGTTATAAAGAATACTAAACAATTGAAAATAGCATACCTCGTGTTGAAATTGATACGATTTAATGCTCCAATGCTTCTTGACGAAGCGTCCGTAAATAGTTTTGAATGTAGGAGCATGACTCGGCAAATTAGATACAGTCGGAGGAACATTGGGAGACTCAATGCTATGTCCATTGGCACTTCCTGGGAAATATGGTAACATTTGAAAATCTACTGCAATCTATGCATACAATTACTTTAACACAATAAGTTGAAAAACTTACCTCCGTTTTAACAATGCCTCCTTGATTTGCCATTTTTGTAGTCCAAAGAAAAGTGTATTTGCCAGGCACAGGATGAACAGCACAAATTGCCAATTCTAATGCAATTTGGCAATTTCTTTGCCAGGTCATGGCAATCCTCCAATCATCAGCGCAGTTGTCGATCATAAAAAGCTATAATTTGGAAAAAAATTGAAAAATCAGTTGCAAAATACATGTCCAAAAGCAAATAAACGGACAAGGTTTTCACAGACACAACAAAGATGAATTTTTTTCTTACACTCACCTGAACTTCTAATGCGTGATATGCTACGATCAACCCCAGTAAAATCACCGTTGAAACAGATATTAACGTTTTCAGTGCCGTGGAATAGAAAGACGACTATTCGAAAAAAAGTAGCGCGTTAAAATTCGGAAGTTGCTATCAATTTTCTTTAAATGTGTGAGAAACTGTTATTTTACTTTATCATAAATTAAAGCAGAAGAAAGTTCATTTTCAGCCACCATCAGTCCAATCCCAATCATTCCCATTACCAATGCATAGTCTGATATCCTTTTCCTTTTTTCAAACAGAGCTTTCCTTCTCCCCAACCGATAGCCAACATTGGGTTTTGCATTTTTCCCTGAAGATATCATAGTCAACAAATATAAATATACAAACAAGCATAATAACACTTTCCTCCATTTGATTGCTCAGCTCGATTTTGTTTACCAGAGGAAACTCATTTTCAATATAAAATGAATGCTAAATTTTCTTTACACGGACAGACCGAACCACAATATACTTTTCGCACTACTCATCTAACACAATCTTTTCGCTTCGTGTCCGTTGCTCTTCCCTATTTGCCAAAGTGTTTCAAAAAACATCGGAAAAAACCGAACCAATAGGTCGGTCTGATTTTAGTCTGGGTCAAACCAAACCAACCAAAAAAACCGAAATATTTGAACGAGAGAACATAAAAATGCACTTGATTTGATAATTCAAATCACAAAGCGCATTAGCTAATTTAATTAACGTTTTTCTGAGTTGCCCTAAAATAAAATCAGAAACGGGAGACAAAATTTATTATTTTAGGGCTACTGTGCACGTCTACTGTGCATAAGAAACGTCAGGATAAGAACATTCAGGGCTGCAATATTAAAAATTTGGTTTTAAATTGTTTAATAAATGTGTGATGTTTGTTCAATACAGCTTGATAAATTCGCAATATATTGTCATAATCGCAAAAAAACATAATATTGTAAATCGACACCAAGAGTTTTTGATCGGTTTCAGTTCAACCAAAAATCGACCGAATGATACCGTGCGGAGCACTAGTTTGACACATGTCCAATCAGAGTATCTACAAATTGCCATGTTGTACCGTGGCACGAACAAGCCATATAATTCTTTCTAATCATTTCCATTACTGCTATCATCATTAGTTACACAACGTACACAGATTAGCAAATAGTGCGCAACATAGCCAAACAAACTATAATAATCCTAATGGCACGTACAGTATAGAAAATTGGAGATTTAGTTTTACTTGTGTGTACTATGTATTCACAGCTTGAGCACTCATTCCTATAAATAACTATTTGGGAAAACACTGGAGAAGTGTGTATAGTATACAAAGGTGGAACAGAGACAGGAAACGGAGACTTCAAAAGGGACGAATTATACAAGCACATTAGGAATGTGTGCTCTTTTGAATTACGAGGAAATGTAAATGGCTCCCTAAGAAAGTAGAATTGCCCTTCAGCTGTCTTGACATTAATCTATTCCCACACTAGCATGTCATAATTTATATTGCAGACTACTAGTAAGAAACGAGGAGGAATCGTAAAATCTCGTGCCAAAGGAAAATATGAGTATGATACTTGAAAGGTTTGCATAACATGACAGCTTCTCTTCACTTGTGCATTCAACCTAAATCTGAAATCTGAAGAGTGGAAACAAAAAATACAAGACAAGGAAAGATAGAGAATGCTAATGTTCTATTCCTTCACCTTTCACTTTTGCTCCATAGGGAACCACAGAGTTAACCATTGCAAATCAAGATTGCTGGCCTAATTTTGGCAAAAAATACAAAAATTATGGAAGAAAAATGGTTTTTGTAGTCAAGAAGATGAAAAAATAAGACTGATTGATGACTGATGAGTAGGTAGAGTAACAAAAGTAAAAGGAGAAAGTAGTAATAGATGAAGAAACCACACAGAACAAGGACATAAAACCATTTTGTAAGAAAATTTCGCACGATAAAAATTATATTCCATTTGAATTCTTAAATTATTTGTTGTTTGTTAATTTAAAAATATAAATTTAAAATACATAAGTTTTAAAGTAAGATAAAAAATAACTTGGTTAGTAACATAGTCAAACTTTAACCTTTAGCAATAAAAACCTCAAAAACCTGACCTCAGTACAAAAAAATTCCTGAATATTTCATTTGCAATTCTCTGTGTAATTTGAAAAGAAAATAACTCTCACTACATTATTAATTTGAGCTTGTACAGTGTGCATGTGAAATTTCGATTTACCAACCTGATAGTTCAAAAAACCACAATCACATTTTTATTTATAGCGATTCAGCTCTATTGTTTTTCTCAGTCCAGAATTTGAAGCTACCAGTTATGTAATTTCCTATAATAGGGATTCCTATACTAAATTTGTGTCCAGTTTATCCTACACTATTTCCAGCTCGCAAAAGGAAATGTAAGACATCAATTTAAGTGTAAATTTTGCTTTTTTAAACAACATCCACATGCAATTTAGTCTTTGAGTTTTTAGTGGAATCTATATACATACACTTAATTCACTCCAAAATATCATCATATTATACTTTATTTAATTCAGTTAACTTCAATGGATTTAATAGTGAATCTTGCATCTTAATCAAACGCCAATTCCGACTATCAAGACCAACGCTTCAGATTTAAATGCGTCCTATTACACTACATTCAACACAACATTGTATAAAGCTTAAAGCAATTCACGAGCTAAATGGTTACTTTTTCGTAAGTTACAAATGTACCAATACGGACTATTTACAAAAGAACTAGTTTACACAAGCAAATCAAATAAAGTTGCTCACAGAATTTCACATCCTATTTGTTGATGAATTTGAGCGTTACGTATTATTGACTCCAGGCTATACAAACCGAACACATTCTATATAGTTATCTGAGCCAAGATGAAAAGGAAGTTTCCGTCCTTCATTACTTTGACTCACACAAAGGATCCTATAGTTGGTTACCAATGCAAAGTTAGTTAAGTTAGTTACTTACAGTGTGGACAATACGCTGTGGTGGTTTGAGATCAAAAACTCGGTCAATATAATTTTAGCCCATAGCTTCAGTAATTTGGAGAGATGCGTTATAGTTAGTGTAACAAAACAAGTATAGCAAACGCATTCTTAAGTTCTTCATTTCATTCCTTTCAACTCCAGAATATAAAGTAAAATAGTTATTGTTCCATATTCCATTAAGTGACAACATTAACTGCGTAAAACTCAAGTATACACTTGTGTTCTTATCAAGTGTACATACTTTTCTTCACCGCTATTGTGACTTTGCTTTGTATTTTTAACAAACTTTCTCCATCTCAATCTACTTGTGAGTCCGTTATAGTTAATTAGGTTCCCAGTTTTCTATAGCTTTTTTATTGAGACAAATGAGGAAAGTTTAAACGATAAAAACATTAGTGTTAGAATCCTACCAAGTACCAAGTATAGTAGCATCAAATGCATTGAAAATGTTTAAAAACGTAGGATTACATTGGTGAAAAAGTAACACTAACTTTAGAACATACAATAGTATAAACTACATACAATAGTACATAAACTACATTACTTTATAACTAACATAATGGAGCGAAATAATATTACGTGATGATACTATGTCTATCAGGATATTATGATCATGTCATACCAGTGTAAGAAAATTAGGAGCAACTGATTTCATTTTTTCTAACACAGAGACTTCATATGGCTTATGGCCTATGGCTGGATCTCTTTTAAAACGATTTTTGTCGATACAAAGGCTCTCAAATAGATTGACAATCTCTTTTCCTTAGTCCAATTTTTTCTTACATTTTTTATAGGAGATAGTGGTTTATGCTGTGACGCAAATTGAGAAAATGGATTGGGTAAAAAAAATTGACAAACCTGAAGATACGAGGGAGGAGCCCTTTCTCTTCTCATCTCCATACCTCGGGAACTCTGAATGAACACCAACCAAAGCACCTTCATCTTCGCGATTTCGATCTGAACTTTTTATAGTCCCAGGAATGGAAAGGGTGGACACAGGTTTTCGCAACTGTTTTGGGGAGCAAGTACACGGGTCATGAGTTACAATGACTACAGTCTTCATTTAAATCAACAGTACATTGTTTGTGAGTTTGGTAGTTTTTTCTAAATCCTACTGAATAACTAAAGAAGTATTAATTGTGATTGTAAGCTATTCTACGTTCAAGGTAGAGCTGGTTATTTTTCAACGTTCTACAGCGTAAGTAAGTAAGTAGAGTATCAAAGCTGTCTACCAAGTTTCAAAATTTAGTAGATGCAAACTGTCGCCAGTTTAGTTCAATACTAACTAAGGCTCATGGACTAATTTGCAATGTAGAAGCAAATAGCACAAGGAAAACTAGACTACTGTAATACTAGCCAGTCCTGCTTGTCAACTAACTCGGTAAGCCGTCATTGATTTTGCGAATCAATACTATATAGTTGTTCTAATAGTTGACAATAACTGTTTGCCTACCGCCCGTTTGTCATTTGATTGACTCACTCACTCAAATTTTATTTCAATGGAATGTAAACATCGCGGCGTCGAAGGCATGCATTATTGGTGGTAAATTGTGTTACAAAGAATGAAGGAATATATATTTTTGAAATGTTAGGATTACAAAAGAAAAAGATAGAAATTGTTTACATAGAATTAGTAAATAAGTGAGTGACAACCACGCAAAGAAAAAACATGCAAAATTGATGAAATTTAATAATATGCTTGGATTTTTTAGGGCAATCCGCCCAATAATTACTACTACCATGTGTGCTGAATGAACAAAAAATTCCACGAGGTACTAACTGAAAGCCATGTCGAGAATTTGAACATGTCAGAGGTAGTTGATAGAACTTTGAATTGTAGCCACTACTTCATTCCGGATGTAATGAAGACAGCAGGAGAAGTGGTGAGAACACCACGAGTCGAGAAATGTTCATAGTCACAGCACAAAAATTTCTCCATGAAAAAATAATCAGAGATAAAATGTGAACAAGTATTTAGCTCCGTTTTTGAGACAAATAAAAAGTGTGTTTCTTGTAAATTCTAGCAATATCACATAGTCCGTACAACTTAGCTGTTGGGCATTCCACTGAATATGTAAACACGGGAACTGAATAAAACAATTTTGTTTGGCAAACGAATGGAACTTACAGACGGAGCAATAAACAAAACAAGGGTAAAAAATCTTCTCACTTTAAACAAACGGTACGTAAGGAATTAACATGTACCCAAATTTACGGATACCTACCTAACTAACTAACGGTGTGTGTATGTAATAAAGATTGAATAATGTGTAAATAATTATTGAAGTGCAACACTGTGTATTTTGCCTGCAACAGCTGTACTAACTAAACTACTTGAAACAACTTAACTTTTCCTATTACTTAAGTTCGTTGTTTTCGAAATATGAACTCCTACATAGTACTGTCTTATGTTTTCAGTGTGTCTCTGCTAGGTTCTATCTCTGTGTGTGTACATGACAAGATTGTTCCCAAAAATTTGGCCAACATAGCATGGAGGCCTCATCTGGTGCTTCCGCGAAAAACGCAAGCGCCGATCTATAGAAAGCTGGCAAAACTCGGTGCACTATGGTATTCCTGACACATGGAGTGAACATTGGAGAGCTCTTCCCCAACTAAACTAAGCTGTTCGCAAGCCTATGGAAAGATATTAAACTTTTACTACTTCCCATACATTAGACTAGACCGAGGAGACCCAGGCTGCAGCATGTGTGTACAATCTGAGCAATTCAATATGACTTTTTTCTACACACAGACAGTATACAACATATGAATGAAGCATCATCAACAGTTAAAGTTTTAAACATGAATAAAGTTCAGCCAAACTAATAAATATACAAATCGTTAAGCACTACAAATAAGTTTGCTTGACATCAATTGTCGTACAATGATAACAGTTTCTAATTTCCTCAACTACACAAGGCAAGAGCAAATGCAATGATCTGGTTTAGACTACGGAAACTAACAGGCCTAAATTAGCATATGCAAAAATACACAGACAGCAAATGATTTGCACTTGTCAATTAGCGAGTATTTACAACAAACTGTACACAAAGGGGAGTGGGATTCATCCAAATTGTTTAAGGAGCCCAAACGAGTGCTCACTCGCATTAGTCCCATTTCATGCGTACATACAAACATTCATGCAGTAAAAGCCCAGATATACAGAGGATTTTTGGGCTCAGTCAGTACAACAGACACAGAGATATATGGGTAGACAAGACACACGAGATGTAATAAGCGCAGCATCCCAGTCCCTTTCAAATCTCAAATATAATACACGCGTCGACTGTCTTTTCCCATTTCTCTGCAGTCGAGTTGAGATTGCTTTTAAAAGCTTTAGTCACACATGCCTCTTAGTTAGTTAGTCAGAAGCTACAGAGAAAAAAATCTCGTGTCTACAGCATTGTGAGTGGAGTTCATTAAAAACACGTCATTTACTGTTCACTGCCTCTTTTCACCACACATGTCAACATTTACTGTAGTTAATAAGCCGTCAAATGATGTGCCGTCCTTGTTCAAATAGAAAAACGTTGTCATTAAATCCAAATGTCAATGCCTCCCTTTTAAGGGGACTCTAATTCGACATCACTTTATGGTTCACTTTCTTAAGTACATTTAGAGTTAATCCATACAGCAAATGTCGGTACTAAAATCAAGTTTACGGCACTCGGTCAGATAGAGCTAGGAATGCAATTTTCTTGTTTTGCTCATTTCACTTACTGCACATGCGGGTGACTGTATGAGAGAGCAGTGTGATTTTTTATGCATATGACCATTTTGGCTGGAGTGTGCACGAGGGAAAGCAATTCGCAAGCTAGGATGTAAGGCAAGTTATAGTAAAGTGCTTGTGTTGGTGCTTCTGCTTATTTGGAACGGCAAAAGGGACCGAGTGGAGAGGATAATGCATGAAAAGTTGGATTCTCAGCTTTGGCATGTGTCTGACCTCTATGGATGTTTGAGAGAAACACTTCCGTTCATTCGCATCTTACTTTACATAGATGTAGCACTCCATCCCAGGTAAAAACAAGTTGTATGCAATGAATATGAGGGATACGAAAGAAAATACTTTCTCCCCCTACTAAAAATCTAGGTTTTTAAATTGTACTTATTCATTCACGGAGATTATTTGACCTCATCAAATATTAATTTTTTAAGTTTGGATGAAATGTATCCCTTTTCATTGAATTTTGAATGAATATAGCCGCCCTTGTTAATCTCATCACCAAACTCTATTATTTCGTAACTATATAATGTATATTCGTTCTCAGAATGTATGTTGTTGTAAAATAGTCAAAATGGAAAGCAATTGCAATACTTTATGTTGTAAAATTTTTGTAAATGGCTGTTAGTAGATGAGATATTTTTGCTTCACTATTTTTCCAAGAGGGAATACGCTAATGATAGTTCTCAGATTGAGTTCAAAACTACTAAACTTTCGACAAAATTGAAAACATCAACCAGCAACATTTAGTTTGCTGCACTACTGAACCGTACTTTGCCGAGGTACTCGATCCCCCCGACGCTTCATGATTCAAATAGTAGAGATAATGAATGTTTATTGCACAAAATTAAACAAAGTTAGCGAAAATTATAGAAGGTATAGTTCACTGAGTGATACTAACAAATAAGAAACAGTTTTCATGTGTTGCATATTTGAGTGTCATATTTTTTGCAGTCAAAGTTCATGAAACATGTTAGTGATGTAAGTGGAGAATAAACTAGTATTTAGCTGGCACCGAAAGTCATGTTATATAATGCGAGGCAAAAGTAACAGCAGAAAGGGTTATTGCTAAAGTGCACAGGTGAAAAAACTGAGAAAATGTGGAGTGTGCAGTAGAAGTGGAAAAGCTGATAAGTAAGTTAATGTCGAACCGTTTTAGCCAAATGAGAGGTGAAATGGGGAACTCGATACGAAGTTTCATGTTCTCCAGTTGGCTCCGTGGTGTAGGCGCGACGGAATCGTGTACGCCGGTTTTGGGCCAGCGTTAAAGGGTTAAGAAGCAAAGAATGCTAGATGAAGACATAAAATAAATTTCATTTCAGACTCATGCATTGAGGAACAAAAAACATGTCTTAAGGAAAAAAATTGTTATTTTTTTTACAGGAAATCTACTTCCCAACCCCAAAAAACACTTCATTAGACCAGTAGTAACAAACAAAAAGGAAAGTAATAGAAGAAAGTGGAAACTTCATACTTTATAGTCTATGCTGAATTATTAAATATCTATCATTAAACAATAAGTAGAGCCAACCTTCCAAAATAAATTGATACAGTAGCAGTATGTTATTTCCTCCACAACTTTTTTCACTCTCGCAATATTACAAGCCTCCACTCGAAAGAAGGCTCACAAACAACAGCTTCAGGTAACAAACTACTAAATACGAGTGCCTAAAAACGTGAGAGCACAATTTGTCTGTCATTGGCTACAAAGAAGAAAAAACTTTCACAAATCCATCATTAATAAGAAAGCTTCCGGTGAGAGCGACAACTTTTCAATTCCATAAGGAGAAACTTTCTAATATTTAAGTAGTAGCTATTAAGCTGCCAATTTTTAATCTCTCAAAGGCAAGTATAATCATTGTACTGCATATACCGCTCAGTATCCAATTGCTCACTTTTCTATCCTATTTTGCTTGCTTGCACCACCAATAGAGACAGGAATGCACAATAGATGGTGTTCCTATCCGCCATAATGGCAACAGAGAAAGAAGCCTATACTGATTTAAAAATTCTATAACTCTTTTCTGAGCCTCACACAAAAACGACGCACAAGCTTGTACAAAAACACACTCACAGACGAGAAAAGACAAATGAGCAAACTCCACACGAGCTCCTACCTATAATACTACCAATTTAGAAGTCCACAAAAAACATCATCATAAATGCATATGGATGGAACTTATGGTAAACAATAATATGGATGGCTTCTCCACTAGCTAACTAATTGACTGTATGCAAGAGTTACCTGGCTTTTAATATTGAACTCTGCGATCGGTATCGAAAATCGGTAGTCAACCAAACTAACTATGCAAACTATATGGACTGACTAGCTCAGTAATGATTCTATATAGCCTCACAAACGCTATCATTAAATTCTCATCATTTAGAACATGAATGACTAGTCATGTTTCCCATGCCATACTTGCTTGAATTGACGGATAGCCCCATTAATACGCAAGCAATCGGCAGCAATCCCTCCTATACCTTCCGTCGGGTCTTTCAACTGTCGCAATGAGGCAGAGCTGCAAAGAAAAAGAAATTCACATCATCCAGTTTGTTAGTTGCATTCTTACTCACTATTGGCTACCGGCACACAACCCCGTTTAACCAATGACACGAAACTTCCATTATAGTGTCAAAA
>Ga0210040_10001036_pt1 | contig 43797 bp, 33 predicted proteins | sample CryGeyCG12114_NA_FD_185462 | JGI IMG/M metagenome (GOLD analysis project Ga0210040, IMG submission 185462) | Groundwater microbial communities from aquifer - Crystal Geyser CG19_WC_8/21/14_NA (SPAdes) (version 2) | ecosystem: Environmental > Aquatic > Deep subsurface > Groundwater | place: USA...
TTCGGATAAAGAGCTCAGGTTAGAACTGTTTAAATCACCTACGGTTTCTTTCTCAGCACTATGGCAAGCGTTTAAGAAATATAAAGATAATAGGATGAAAATCAGGCTAAGAAGTTTTGAAAGGAGAATGGGAAAGTTTTTCATAGTGGTGCATTTTATTTTAATACCGCTCACTACAATAGGTAACCTATTTCTATATTGATAATTTAAGGATTTAGTAAAAAGCAAAAAGCACCCCATAAGAGGTGCTTTCATATATTATAAAGGTTAAATCTTTATCAAATTCTTCGGATTTCGGCGCCAATGGCATTTAAACGTTGGTCGATGTATTGGTAACCGCGGTCTATTTGCTCTACGTTGTCGATAATGCTTTTACCATCCGCTGATAAAGCAGCAATAAGCAAAGCTACGCCGGCCCGAATATCCGGGGAAGTCATGCGGATACCGCGCAACGGCACTTGCCGGTTCTGACCAATAACGGTAGCTCGGTGCGGATCGCACAAGATAATCTGGGCGCCCATTTCTATCAGTTTATCAACGAAGAACAAGCGGCTTTCAAACATTTTCTGGTGAATCAGTACGGTACCTTTGGCCTGGGTAGCCGTTACCAGGGCCACGCTGATTAAGTCGGGCGTAAAACCGGGCCAGATTTGGTCGGCAATGGTCAAGATACTGCCATCTATGTAAGTATCTATTTCGTAATGATCCTGGGCCGGAATATAGATATCGTCGCCCCGGAATTCCATTTTCACCCCTAAGCGCCGGAAAGTGTCCGGAATAATACCTAACTCCTGAATCTGGGCATTTTTAATGGTAATTTCGGAACCCGTCATAGGAGCCAGGCCCATAAAAGAACCAATTTCAATCATGTCGGGCAACATGCGGTGCTCCGTGCCACCTAATTTTTCTACACCTTCTATGGTAAGTAAATTAGAGCCGATGCCATTTATTTTAGCGCCCATGCGGCACAGCATTTTGCATAATTGCTGTAAGTAAGGTTCACAGGCAGCATTGTAAATGGTAGTAGTACCTTCAGCCAGAACAGCCCCCATTACAATATTGGCCGTACCCGTTACCGAAGCTTCGTCGAGCAACATGTACGTGCCTTTTAATTTATCCGGGGCATCGATATGAAAGAAACTATCCTGCGAATCGTAAGAAAAATTGGCACCTAATTTCTCTAAACCTATAAAGTGGGTGTCCATGCGGCGGCGGCCAATTTTATCGCCCCCCGGTTTAGGTAATTTGCAGGTACCAAAGCGGGCCAGCATGGGACCCATAATCATCACCGAACCCCGGATAGCCCGGCCCAAGGCTACATAATTATCGGTATTCAGGTAATCCAAATCAATGTCATCGGCTTGAAACCGGTAAGTATCCGGGGCTAAACGTTCAACTTTAACACCTAGCTCCGAGAGTAATTCTATTAATTTATTTATATCCCGGATATCGGGTATATTGGAAATCGTAACCGGTTCGGCGGTAAGCAACACCGCACATAATATTTGCAGTGCTTCATTTTTTGCCCCCTGCGGGTAAATGTCGCCTTGTAATTTTTTACCGCCAATAACTTCAAAAGAGGCCATGTAGGAGAATTATTTTTAGTCCATAGTCCATGGTTTATAATCCATAGAAAAGGAGAATTATGGAAAGATTATTAATTTGAAATTCAAATAGAATAAAATCAGATTAGGTCAATTTACATGGTTATCATAGATTATTTAGACTTAAATATCTAAAATATTCTACGGCCCCTTGACCGTGCAGCAGAAATAAACTATTGTTTTTTGCGCTGATTATTCTGGTTTTGATTTTGCTTTTTGCGCAGGTTGTTTTGATTATTCTGGTTATTCTGATTGGAATAATTATTCGGGCTGGAAGGCCTAACATTAGATTCAAATAAATTATTCGCTTCTACGGTGGCCAGATCAATCGTTAATTTACCGTGCGATAATTCTTTAAGGTTATTCACAATAATTTCGTCGGTGATATTATCGCGGTTATAGGTTTTGTACAAAGTCTTCATGAGCTTACCCAACGAAATAATAGCGGCTTCTTTTTCCTGCGGGTCTTGCAACTCAATGGCTTTCTGAATAAGGTGCTCTACATTTTTGCCGTAATGTTTATAAGAAGGGGGAGTGGCCGGCAGATCCATGCGTTGTGGTTTATCATTCAGATATTCCATGGCACTCAACGGATAAGGGCTATCTACATCCAATTTTCCATCCGACATTACATATAAGTGATTCCAGAGCTTTTGCGATGAATCCTGAATTTCACGCAAACTGGGGTTCAGCTTTCCCATCAGGCTTACCAATAAAGTTGCAGCCCGGGTGCGATCGGTTTTTTCGGGTAAATTCAGAATGTATTTTACGATATTCTGCACGTTAATGCCGTATTCGCGCAGCAGAAGTTGTTGTTTAAAAGAAGAATTGGCAACCATGTAAAGATTGTTAGTTGGTCAAAGTTAAGAATTATTTTGGATGTCTGATACTCAATTATTCGGCCTTCAATTTGTGGATTCACTCTTTTGTGGAAGAATTCTGTTACCATCAAGATATTAAAACCGAATATCTAACACTACAAAACCGAATATCTATTCATGTATACGTAATTTAGCGAAGCTGAGCAACAAGGTTTTTTCACCGGCTTCTTCAAAGTCGATAATGGCTTTGGTGCTGTTGCCCTGGGTATCCATTTTAGCTACTACGCCAAATCCGAACTTAGGATGCTCTACGCGCATGCCGGCCTGTAGTTTAGAAGTATCGCTTGGTATAAAATCGGCGGGTGGTACGTAGTTCGTGGCGGTTTTTTTAGGAGCGGCCGGTCCCAGGTTGCTCACCACGGTTTTACGTTTTAAAACTTTCTCAAATACACCCGGACCATCGCCGCCGTACTGAAAGTTCAGAAAAGCCGGTTCTATTTCATCTATAAAACGGCTTTTCTCACAAGCCCGCAAATTTCCCCATTGGTAACGGCTGGTAGCGTAGGAGAGGGTTAGCTTTTTCTCGGCCCGCGTAATAGCCACGTAAAATAAGCGCCGTTCTTCTTCCAGGTCAGCCCGCGTGGTCAGCATCATCTGGCTCGGAAACAGGTTTTCTTCCATGCCCACAATAAATACGTTCCGGAACTCCAAACCTTTGGCCGAGTGGATGGTCATGAGGGTTACATATTCGCCGGTATCTTCTTTTTTATTGTCTACATCTGTCAGTAGGGCAATATCCTGTAAAAAGGCCGCCAGGCTTTTGTCTTCTTTTTCCGGATCGTCCACAAACTCTTTTATCCCGTTCAGCAATTCCTGGATATTTTCGTACCGGGCTACACCCTCCACGGTTTTATCGGCGTATAGATCTTCTATAATGCCGGATTGTTTTGCAATGTATTTGGCCGTTTCAAAAGCATCGTTGGTTTCCGCTAAAACCGAAAAGCTTTTTATTTTAGTAGCAAAATCTTCGATAGGGGCCGATACCCGTCCGGTTAGAAAATTCCTGGCATTACAAACCACTTCCCAAATACTATGGTTGCTTTCGTCGGCGGCCACTACAATTTTATCGATGGTCGTGTCGCCAATACCGCGCTTCGGATAATTAATTACCCGCCGCAAAGCTTGTTCATCGTTGTGGTTAACAGTGAGGCGTAAATAAGAGATCAGGTCTTTTATTTCTTTGCGCTGGTAGAAAGATAAGCCACCCACAATCCGGTACTTAATATTCATGCGGCGCAACGATTCTTCCATGGCCCGGCTCTGGGCATTGGTACGGTACAGAATAGCAAAATCTTCGTAAGAAAGATGGTTGTTCATCTTCTCTTCGAAAATAGCATTGGCAATTAATTTGCCTTCTTCGTTATCCGAATTAGCTTTGATAACCTCAATTAAAGTACCTTCTTCGTTGTCGGTAAAAACGTCTTTGCGGAGCTGAGCTTTGTTGTTTTTAATAACCGAATTGGCCGCTTGTACAATATTCTTGGTAGACCGGTAATTCTGCTCTAATTTAAATACTTGCAGTTCCGGGTAATCGCGCTCAAAATTTAATATGTTCTGAATATCCGCTCCGCGGAACGCATAAATACTTTGCGCATCGTCGCCAACTACACATATATTGCGGTCTTTGGCGGACAGCTTACGGGTGATGAGGTATTGCGAATAGTTCGTATCCTGGTACTCATCTACCATTACATATTTAAATATATTCTGATATTTGTTCAGGGCATCTACGTGGTCGCGGAACAGCACATTGGTGTTAAACAGCAAATCGTCGAAATCCATAGCGCCGGATTTATAGCAGCGGTTTTGATAGGTTTCGTAGATTTTACCAATTTTCGGACGCATCGCGGCTTCATCATCGGCCTGAATGGTAGGGTCTTGTTTGTATTGCTGCCAGGAAATTAATTTGTTTTTGGCAGCCGAAATCCGCCCCAGTACCATACCGGGTTTATATAATTTATCGTCCAGACTCATCTCTTTTACAATATTCCGGATCAGGGTTTTAGAATCGTCGGTATCGTAAATGGTAAACGAACTGGGATAACCAATTTTGGGCGCTTCGGCACGTAAGATGCGGGCAAACACCGAGTGAAAGGTGCCCATCCAGATATTCTTCGCTTCGCCGCCTACTACTTTTTCAATCCGCTCGCGCATTTCGCGGGCCGCTTTATTGGTAAAGGTTAACGATAATATATTAAAAGGATCTACCCCTTTGGCAATTAAATGCGCAATGCGGTACGTAAGCACGCGGGTTTTGCCGGAGCCTGCGCCCGCTATAATCATAACCGGGCCTTCGGTTTGCTCTACTGCCTGCCGTTGAGAGTCGTTGAGTAATTTAAGATAGTCCATCGCTGCTGAGCTGTCTGCTGTAATAAAAAGAAGGGCGAAGTTAAGGATTTTTGCGCTTAACTCCTGCTATATATAACACCGAAAAACAGCTATTGGTTTGCGCTTGTTTTCTGATAACCGAACAGATGGAAAGATAAAAAAAATATCTACGAAATATTTGTAGTATTATGAAATTATTGTAACATTACGAAAGAGTTGTATTTTTAAGTTAAAAGATCTGATTATAATAATATGGAAAAGCTAACAATCCAGGAAGAACAAGCCATGCAAGCCATTTGGCGGGTAGGAGAAGGCCACGTTAAATTGTTTCTGGAACAAATTAATGACGAAAAGTTGCGCTATACGACGCTGGCTTCTACAGTAAAAAATTTAGAAAAGAAAGGCTATTTAACCAGCCGGTTAGTAGGCAATGTATATGTTTACAAACCGGTCATTCCGGAAAATGAATACAAAAAGAAATTCTTAAATGGGGTAGTGCAAAACTACTTCGCCAACTCTTATAAAGAACTGGTTAATTTCTTTGTGGAGCAAAAAAAGCTCTCGACCCATGAATTAAAAGAGATTATAGATTTGATTGAAGAGAAAAATAAAAAATAGGATGATGATACCGGTATTTTTCTCTTATCTGCTTAAGCTAAATATAGGCCTAGTCCTGGTTTATTTGTTTTACCGCCTGGTTTTACAAAACCTTACCTTTTATAACTGGAACCGTTTTTATTTATTAAGCTTCATCGTCTTATCTTTTCTGATTCCTCTGGTAGATATATCGGCTTTATGGGAAGGAGCCCGAGACACTCCGCTACCCGCCATGACCAGGTATATTTACCCGGTAGAAGCGCTCACCACTACAAGCATGGTAGTTCCGAAAACAGCTAATGAAGGCTTTACTTTATGGGATTGGCTTTTGCTGGTAATGCTGAGCGGCAACGGAATCTTGCTGGTAAAAACAGTTGTGCAGTTTTTCTCTTTTATGCGCCGGAAGCGTAAGGCCCGTTTAATTTCAAATCAGCGCATAAAAATATACCAAATAGATGCGGATATATTGCCTTTTTCTTTTGGCCGCTCCATCTTTCTTAATCCAGCTAATTATTCGGAACATAATCGACAGGAAATTATAAAACACGAGTTGGTGCACGTGCAACAAGGCCATACGGCTGATATTATTTTGATGGAATTAGTCTCTATCCTGAACTGGTATAATCCTTTTACCTGGCTCTTGCGCCAGCAATTAAGGCAAAATTTAGAGTTTATCGCCGACAATCAGGTGCTGCAATCAGGCATAGATAAAAAGACTTACCAATATTTACTTCTCCAGGTAAATGGATTACCGGCCTTCCCATTAGCCAATCAATTTAATTTTTCACCACTTAAAAAACGTATCATTATGATGAACAAAATGCCCAATGCCCGGCCCCATTTAATTAAATTCTTGTTATTGCTGCCCTTAGTGGCTGTTTTGTTAGTTGCCTTCCGGGGTAAGGAAAAGAACACCGGATTAGAAAATAATTTTATAGGCGTAAACAAATTTATAACAGAGAACCAAATAATCTCTTTACAACAAAGTGAACCTAAAGTTTTAATGGGTTGGAGAGACGAAGGAAATAATAAATTACAGTTATTATTTCAGGATGGTTCTCAGGAGCCATGTGATTTGAACACAGAAGCTGGTAAAAAAAGATTTAGTGTGGCCCAGCTTTTTGTTGGAGATGCTTACACTCCCGACAATACTGAACGGAACTGGCCGGAAGATTTTAAAATCTTCCTAAATCAAAATCCACAAGTGGCACAAATAAAGTGGCGTTACGATAGAGAGCAGCTTAAAAAGAATGACTTTCCTTATATTGCCGATCGCCTTTATCTTACCTTAAAATCCGGAGCCGAAGAAGTTTACTCTATAGAAAGTAAAGCCGATCTAACCAAGGTGGAAAATAAATTTGGCAGATTACCTATGCTGTCCCCTCCAATACCAATATGGGAAATACCTGAATAAAAAAAAAGAGATGATTTATACATAAGCGGGACAATCTAATTGTACCCGCTTTTTTCTTTTACAAATTAAATGTATAAAATTTTAGTAAACAGATTGTTATTATATGCAAACACTTCACAAGAATTAAAAATATAAATATTCTAAATATTAAAAATGTAATTATAGCAATATTATAATTACGTATTTACACAAATATATTTAGTAGTTTATTCAGGGCTGTTTTATAGACGGAGTTTTTCCTGAGCCGTTAGAAAGAGAGAATGTTCAAGAGAACTTTTAAAATGTTAAACAATACAAAATACACCAACCATGAACAGATTACTCTTAAAAGGAAAAATTTTTGTTTTAATGCTACTTGCTTTAGGGGCCGCTACTTCTTGTGATAATGATGACGATGATGATGAACCGGCACTTACTTTACAAACATTTATGCAACAAGCCACAGCCAGCGATTTGTTCGAAATTCAAACTGGTCAAATGGCTGCCCAAAAAGGTACCATGCCGGAAGTAAGATCTTATGGCGATACGTTAGTTAAAGATCATACCATGTCTAGTGCCGAAATGATGACTTTGGCCAGCCAGAAGAATGTTACGCTTTCTATGACTTTGCCCCAGGAGAAAGCAGCAAAAGTTACACTCTTACAAAATGCAAGCGGAACTGCTTTTGATCAGCAATTTTCTGTAATGCAGGTACAAGCCCACGAAGAAGCCATCGAACTTTACGAAAAAGCGGACCAGGATATTTCCGATACCCAGGTGCAGGCTTTTATAGATAAAACCTTACCAGTTTTACGTATGCACTTAGATGAGGCAAAACAATTGGAAGATATGACCGACTAAGTTTGGCTATATAGCAGTACTTAATTTGTTATTGAAAATACCCGGATAACTTGTATACCCGGGTATTTTTATTTTAAAAATGTTTTTATTTTATAACGGGCTTGGTAAAGTTTATTAATTAATTTTTGCTGACGCTATATGTGGTTGCACGAACAAACTTTCGTTCGAACTTAATTAGCTGTACTTTTGTATTATTTGAAAATATTTAAAAATGATAGTACTGCAGCATACCGTTATCAGCGACGATATAAAAGATAAATTTTTTGTTTGTAACCTAAACAAGTGTAAAGGCGCCTGTTGCGTAGAAGGTGATTTAGGGGCACCCTTGGAAGAAGAAGAACTGCAAATTTTAGCCGATAATTACGAACAAATTAAACCTTATTTATCGGAAGCCGGCCGCCAGGCCATTGCGGAGCAAGGTTTGTATATAAAAGATTGGGAAGATGATTTTTCTACCACAACCATCAACGACCGGGAATGCGCCTACGCCATTTACGACGACAACCTGACGCTGAAATGTGGCATTGAACAAGCTTACCTGGACGGCAAAATCAACTGGAAAAAACCGATTTCCTGTCATTTATACCCGATACGTATAACTAAATACGACGGCTTTGAAGCTTTAAATTATGATAAGTGGGAAATCTGCAACCCGGCCTGCGGTTTTGGCGCTGAATTAGGTGTGCCGGTTTATAAATTTCTGCGCGAACCACTAATTCGTAAGTACGGCGAAGAATGGTATCAGGACTTGGAAATATTAGTTAATTCCGCGGAAGAAATTGTTTAGTAAATCGTAAATTGTTGTTTATTGATTTTTTTAATGTCCATATATAAAAGAAGAGGCTGACCAATTTTGGTCAGCCTCTTCTTTTATTTAACAAATATCAAACTGAATTAAAATATTAAAACAATGAATTAGGCCAAATCACTGAAATCGTAAGTATCCAGGTATTTGGTAGTAAAGTTACCGGACTTAAAGTTTTCGTCATCCATCATTTTCAGGTGGAAAGGGATAGTGGTTTTTACGCCTTCTACCACAAATTCGCTTAAAGCGCGTTTCATTTTTACCAGCGCTTCTTCCCGGGTTTGGGCACAAACTATCAGTTTGGCAATCATAGAATCATAATTCGGCGGAATGGTATAGCCGGCATAAACGTGGGTATCTACCCGCACACCATGTCCGCCCGGAATATGCAGCGTGGTTATTTTGCCCGGCGACGGACGGAAACCGTTGCCCGGATCTTCGGCGTTAATACGGCATTCGATGGCGTGCATTTGCGGGTAGTAATTTTTACCCGTAATAGGAATACCGGCTGCTACTTTTATCTGTTCCTTTATTAAGTCGTAATTAATTACTTCTTCCGTAATGGGATGTTCTACCTGAATGCGGGTATTCATCTCCATAAAGTAGAAATCCTTGTTTTTATCTACCAGAAATTCTATGGTACCTACGCCTTCGTATTGAATAGCATTTGCGCCCGCAATAGCGGCTTTCCCCATAGCGTCGCGCAATTTGTCATTAATAAAAGGTGAAGGTGTTTCTTCTATAAGTTTCTGGTGGCGCCGCTGGATGCTGCAATCTCTTTCGGATAAATGGCAGGCTTTGCCGTACTGGTCGCCTACCAGCTGAATTTCGATGTGCCGGGGCTCTTCCACAAATTTTTCGAGGTAAACACCGTCATCACCAAAAGCATTTTTTGCTTCAGTACGGGCATCATTCCAGGCTTTGGCAAATTCATCATCGCTGTTAATGATGCGCATGCCGCGTCCGCCACCCCCGGCCGTCGCTTTCAGAATAACCGGATATTTAATCTTATTCGCGATTTTCATGCCTTCCTGAATGGATTTTAACAATCCATCCGAACCCGGCACAATCGGAACGCCGGCTTTTTTCATGGTAGCCTTAGCCGAAGCCTTATCGCCCATGGCGTTAATCATTTCGGGCGTGGCGCCAATAAACTTTATACCGTTTTCCTGGCAAATACGGGAAAATTCGGCGTTTTCCGATAAAAAACCATAACCCGGATGAATGGCATCGGCATTGGTGATTTCGGCGGCGGAAATAATATTTGGTATGTTGAGGTAAGAGGCAGAACTGGTTGGCGGACCGATACAAACCGCTTCATCGGCAAAACGTACGTGCAAGCTTTCTTTATCGGCCGTAGAATAAACAGCTACTGTTTTAATGCCCATCTCTTTGCAGGTCCGGATAATCCGGAGCGCAATCTCTCCTCTGTTGGCAACAAGTATTTTTTTAAACACAGATTATTAAATTAGAAATTAAAAATTAGAAATTAAAAATTGTACTGGAGAAAACCGTGATAAAAGCATCAGGCCTCAATTTTAATTTTTAATTCGTAATTAGTTTAACTAGGATCTACCAGGAATAAAGGCTGGTCGTATTCTACCGGGCTGGCATTGTCAACCAAAATTTTAACAATTTTACCGGAAATTTCGGCTTCTATTTCATTAAAGAGCTTCATGGCTTCTATGATGCAGATAACCTGGCCTTTTTTAATATCGTCTCCCACCTGCACAAATTCGGGTACATCCGGAGAAGAAGAACGGTATAAAGTACCAATCATGGGTGCCTTAATGGTAACGTATTGGGCATCGTCGGAAGCTGCGGCTGGTTTTGGAGGAGCCGGATTGGAGCTGCTGGCTGCGGCCGGAGCCGAAGAAGCTGCCGGTGCTGCCGGAGTTGCTGCGGGTAGGGCAGGAGCCGCGGCATCGGAATTGGATACGTACTGGACTTTAGGCGAATCCGGATCACGTTTTACCGAGAGTTTAAATTCTTCCGTTTCAATATCTACTTTATTCAGGCCCGATTTGGCAATAAAATCAATGAGTTCTTGTAATTCTTTTGGTTTCATAAGCTATTTTACACGTTCGGCATAAGTATAGGTACGGGTATCCACTTTAATCAGCTCGTCTTGTTCGATAAACAAAGGTACCTGAATGGTGGCACCGGTTTCTACAATGGCGGCTTTAGAAGCATTGGTGGCAGTATCGCCTTTTATACCGGGTTCGGTATAAGTAATGCGTAATTCAACAAAAGGTGGTATTTCACAGGTTAAAGGCGTTTCGGTTTCGGCGTGAAATAAGATGGTTACTTCCTGGCCATCTTTCAATAAATCGGCAAAAGGCACTAGTTTTTCTTCCAGTACCACCTGCTCAAATGTATTGTTATCCATAAAGGTATAACCGTAATCATCTTTATACAAAAACTGGTGCGGACGTTGCTCAACGCGGGCCGTCGTTACTTTTACGCCGGCATTAAAAGTATTATCAATTACTTTCCCCGTTTTGATATTTTTTAATTTGGTTCGCACAAAAGCCGGGCCTTTGCCGGGTTTAACGTGCTGAAACTCGGTAATTACATAAAGATCGCCGTTATATTCCAGGCAGAGTCCATTCTTAAAATCCGCAGTAGTTGCCATGTTATAATCTTTTCCTCACTTTTGTTTATTAGTGCAGGGTTAAGCTTTTTAAAATGAAAGAATTGATTTATTTTTTAAAAGAAAAAGCACCCGGAAGGAGCTTTTCATTTCGTAAAAGAACAAAAAAATACCCTAAATTAAAATAAAATCAATTTAGGGTAAAGTATTATGCGTTTTGTGGAGTATCGTAAGCCCATTTAATGTACATGGCACCCCAGGTAAATCCGCCACCAAAAGCAGCCAGAATAATGTTGTCGCCTTTTTTAAGCTGCGATTCATAATCCCACAGGCACAAGGGTAAAGTACCGCTGGTAGTATTGCCATACTGCTCAATATTCAGCATTACTTTGTCCATGCCTACGTTCATGCGCGATGCGGTAGCATCTATAATGCGTTTGTTGGCCTGGTGCGGTACTAACCAGGCAATATCATTGCCGGTTAAATGGTTACGCTCCATTACTTCGGCAGCTACATCGGCCATGCCTTTTACCGCAAATTTAAATACGGTTGTGCCTTCCTGGAAAACAGAATGTTCTTTTTTGGCCACCGTTTCGGCGGTTGCCGGGTAACGGCTGCCGCCCGCTTTCATGCGCAGGTAATTGGCCCCGGAACCATCCGAATACATTTTTTCGTCAATAATACCGTAGCCTTCGGTATTTGGTTCCAGCATTACGGCTCCGCCACCATCGCCAAAAATAATACAGGTGGTGCGGTCTTCGTAATTAATGATGGAAGACATTTTATCGGCTCCCACAATAATGATTTTCTTGTACCGCCCCGATTCTATAAAACGGGCCCCCGTGGTTAAGGCAAAAAGGAAGCCGGAACAAGCCGCCTGTAAATCGTAGCCAAAAGCATTTTTGGCGCCAACAGCATCGCAGATTAAATTAGCGGTAGCCGGAAAAACCATATCCGGGGTAGTAGTGGCACAAATTAATAACTCTACTTCTTCGGGGTGGGTATTGGTTTTTTTCAGAAGATCCTGCACCGCAATGTTGCACATGTAAGAGGTACCCAGACCTTCGCCTTTTAATATTCTTCTTTCTTTAATACCAGTACGGGAAACAATCCATTCATCGTTTGTTTCCACCATGGTTTCTAATTCCTTATTCGTTAAAACGTAGTCCGGAACATATCCGCTTACGCCGGTAATAGCAGCAGTAATTTTAGTCATAAAACTAAGAAACGGTGCCTTAATATGAAATACTAGGCACTATAAGTATTTTTGAAATGTTCGGCAATATTAGATTTTACTAACTTATAAGCTAAACCAAGCATGTTGCTGGTAGCCAGCGGGCTGGAAACACCATGACCTATCACAACATTGCCGTTAATACCCAGTATGGGGCTGCCGCCTTCTGCTTCGTAATTAAATCGGTCGAAGAAAGGATCCCGTATGTTTTTGCCAGCCATGATATCATAGATCGACTCGGCCATTTTTAAAAGCACGTTGCCGGTAAATCCATCGCAGACAATTACATCGGCCCGGTCGTTAAACAAATCACGACCTTCTATATTACCGATAAAGTTGATGTCCGGATTTGCCTTTAATAACTGGTGCGCGGCTTGCATTATATTCGTGCCTTTGCCTTCTTCCTCGCCCATGTTCATTAAACCCACCTTGGGGTTGTCTATGCCCAGCACATACTTGGCGTAGATAGAGCCGATTTCCCCGAATTGCTCCAGCGCTTCCGGTTTGCATTCGGCATTCGCACCTACATCCAGGAATATACCGGTCCGGCCATCGGTTTTAGGTAATACATTGGCAATACAGGGACGCAAAACGCCCGGTATTGCTTTAATGCTGAACATGGCGCCTACCATCATGGCGCCGGTATTGCCGGCACTGCAGAAAGCATCTACTTCTTTATTTTTAAGCAGATGATAACCTATTCCGATGCTGGAATTCGGCTTTTGCGAAAGGGCTTTAGTAGGATGCTCACCCATTTGGATTACTTCATCCGCATGGATAATAGAAATTCCGGCCGAGGTGAAATCCCGCTTTTTTAAGTGCGACTCAATAACGTCTTTCTTTCCAACTAAAACTATGTTTGCATCCTGCTCTAAACGTTGAGAAGCCATTATGGCACCATCAATGATAGCATCCGGCGCAAAATCGCCGCCCATTGCGTCCAGGGCTATTCTCATAGTTAGGCCGCTACTTCTTTCTCAATTGCCTGCTTGCCCCGGTAATAACCGCATTCAGAACATACGCGGTGGTACAAAACCGGTGAACCGCAGTTTGAACATTCAGAAGTTGTAGTAGGCGTAAGCTTATAATGAGTTCTTCTTTTGTCTCTTCTGGTTTTAGAAATCTTACGTTTAGGATGTGCCATTTTTATGTACTAAGAATTGTATTAACAGTGATTAATTTTTATTTAAATTTCTTAAAATATCCCAGCGCGAATCACCTGATTCTTCCGGGGTATTTTCATCATCTTCGCCAACGCTGTTTTTAGCCGTAGAATAAATCAGAATATCATCGTCTGTATTATCGTCTACCTCAAAACGCGGATGCAATTTTTTCATGGGTATTGCCAAACCAATATAATCGAATAGATGCTGGGCAATATTTAAGTTCTGGGTATTTTGCGGAATCTGCAGAACGTTTTCATCTAATTCCATTTCCTGATCGCCATACTTAACCAGCAGGTTTTCTTTAATATCAACCGGATAATCAAAATACTCCAGGCTACGGTCGCAGGTTAAATTTACCGTTCCTTTTATAAAAAACTCAAAATTGAGCAGGAGCGATGATTTATCCAATACCACGTGCGCCTTTAAAGAACCTCCGTTTACCAGGTTTTGCTCGAACAAGGCAAAAAAATCATCATTTATATCAAAGTCGTACTCGTGGATCTTATCCTTGAGGTTAACCAGGTTGACATCGTATTCGTTTATCTTCTTCACAGTCCAGTTTTCTAAGCAAAGCGCAAAATTAGTAAAACTATCTTAATTTAAAAAATAATCCTCTTTATTTAAGAATATTGTTAAATACGTTCTGCCGTTTGCGGATAATATCGCTGGCCAAAAATAAAGCTTCCCGGAAAGAGGTTTCCCGGGCAAGATTTTTTCCGGCAATATCGTAGGCGGTACCGTGGTCCGGTGACGTACGGACAATAGGCAAACCGGCCGTAAAATTAACGCCATTTTCGAAAGCCAAAGTTTTGAAAGGTATCAGGCCCTGGTCGTGAAACATAGCCAATACCGCATCTACCTGCTTGTAATGACCGGTACCAAAAAAGCCATCGGCCGGATAAGGGCCGAAAACTAAATGGCCCTGTTCTTTTAAGTGCCGCATGGCCGGAATAATAATTTCTTCTTCTTCTTTGCCCAGTAAACCATTTTCGCCGGCGTGCGGATTTAAACCCAGAATTGCCACCCGGGGCTTTAAAATACCAAAATCTTTTTTTAAGGATTCCAGGAGAATAGTGGCCTTTAAGATAATGAGCTCCGGCGTTAATTTTTGCGGCACGTCTTTTAAAGGTATATGGCCCGTAACGGTAGCAACCCGTAATTGCTCGCTCACCAGAAACATGAGACTTTCGGGAGCCTCGAAGTAAGAAGTTAGAAATTCGGTATGGCCCGGAAAATGAAAGTCTTCGGCCTGAATATTATCTTTATCGATGGGAGCGGTAACTAGGCCGTCAATGCGGTTTTCTTTTAAATCGAGGCAAGCGGCCCGTAAAGAACTTAATGCCGCCTGGCCGGACTCTTTGGTAGGGGTGCCTGGAGTCAGTTCATATTCTGATTCCCAGCAATTTACCACATTAATTCTTTTTGCATCCAGATTGGCGGCCGAACGGTGCTGCTGAAAGGAAAAGTTTTCCAGGTTCAGACTTTTGCGAAGTTGGTTTATCATAGAACCGGAAGCATAAATTACCGGCACCAAGTGGTTCAGCACGCGGGGATCAGCCAGGGTTTTTAATGCCACTTCCGGACCAATGCCATTAATATCACCAATCGAAATACCTATCCGTAACTTATTCTTTTGCTCCACTTCGTATTAAAAGTTTTAGGTAGTGTACTAGCCTTTTTTATTTTCCTGCAAATGTGGTAAAACTTTCGGGAATTTTGAAGGCCATAAGGTAATGTTTTTGTGGCGATCTTTTCTTCCCCGTTAAAATAATGACAGGCCCATTATTTTAGTGTTGCGCAAAATGAATATTAAAATCATATATAAGCCTTTGTTTTTAACCTCGCTATTATTAGTAATTTTCAGAGCGAGCTATTGAACTATGAACCCAATAGCTCGCTACTGAACAACAGAAAAAGGCTGTACAATCTGTTTAATGCTTTACATTGCCCACTTTGCTTAACCTTATTTAATTTATAGGCTACTTTTTTTTGAAGTAAATGGCTTGGTGTGTAATTGTTGGCGTAGAGCTTCTAGTGCATACTGGGAAGTATCAATACTCCAGTTAATAAAATGGGTATTTGCATCCGGACGCCACGGGGTAGCCCAATTAGCATCTTTTTCGGAGTTAAAAAAGATAATTGAGCGAATTTCGGGATAATTTTCTACTCTCTGCAAGGCATTTTCCAGCCATTGTGCTTGGTTACCACCGAAATGGGTAGAAGCAAATTCCGTTAACATAACGGGTTTATTTCGGATAGTAACATCCGGATACCTGAATATACCAGAATGGTAAGGCTCATAAAGTGCTTGAAACGAATGCCATTCCCCATCGGCACTGGCTTGCCCGTAATTTAAACAAGTTATGCCAACCCAATCTACATATTCTGAGCCCGGATAATACGATCCGATCGCAACATCACTCCAGGGATTCCAAACCCAGTCTACGTTATCTACACCTTCTCTCTCAAACAGCCGAACAATATATTGCCAAGCTTTGATAAATTCTTCCGGAGTATTGTCCCCGGTCCGGGACCAAGGGTATTGCGGATTATCCATTTCATGCGCAAAGCGCAAAAAAATGCGGGTAGGCTGGGCTTTAATCAGGGCCGCATATTGTTTTAAATAAGAATCAAATTGCCCCTGGCTAATGGCCCGAAATACCTTGCGGTTTTGCCCAAGCTCCGGATGGTTCTTAAATTCGGGAAAAGTATTTGTCCAGGGTTCCCAGGTTATCATTGGCTTAGCTCCCTGGTCTATAATAGCCTGAATACGTTTAGTTGGGAACGACGATATACTTTGGGGACTCCAAGCCTGGTAAAACGAAATAATTGCAAACGGAGTACCTATATTTTTTTCAAGGCTGGCAATACGGGTCAGGCTTACTCCATCATTCATCTCCGGTACGTAAATTCCGGTTACAACCGAGCTATCCGGCATTAAAGTAGCCATTGTATTGCTTCTCCTGATATTTTTACTGAATATTTGACTATTTAAAAGAAATAGCCCGGTAATGGTAATTACTAATACCAACGAAAGCAAAGCTGCTTTTTGACGCAGTAACCAGTATACACCTTGCTCAGTTTTCCAGATATAATACCGGATGTACTTAAGCGTTGGGTTTAGAATTGGCTTGCGGCTTACGCCTTTAAATACCCTAACAAAAGAAGCAAGAAACTTTTCCTGGCCAATTATTACATTAAATGTAAGTACAAATACATTTATTAAAACAAAGAAGGACATAACTAGGGCATAAGAATAATAAGGAGGTATTTCATTTCTCCTGATTCCCATTCTCCAGACTTCCATGTGATATCCGTAATAATACCAGGTGTAAACAATGGCACCTAAACTTATTACTATACCAACAATGTTGGGCAAACAAAGCAAAAAGTTATTTTGTGGTTTATCGTTTTTGGGAGTAGGAATATACGGCACTTTAATTCCCAGAAGGGTATAAACAAAGCCCAGTAAGTGTACCCACCAGGCACCTGCCCGTAACAAACCACCTACCATGTGAAATCCTTTCTCGTGATTTTCCAGTAACCAACGCTGCGAATACTGCCGAATCAGCATCGACATACCAAAAACCGGGGTAAACCGCAGCAGGAAGGTACCTAAAGAGATATTCCACGGATATTCGCTCAATAGTAACGATGCTACCGGAATGATCAGATCAATCAATCCAACCAGACCAAATAAGTAATATAGAGGCAGGGCAAAATAATGAATTCTTTGCCGCCAGGTTAATTTGCTGAAAATGTACGGGTAAACTTTAAAGAATAAATCGAAGGTGCCCCGCGACCACTTTACCTGTTGTTTATAATAAGCCGCAAGGGTAGCAGGAACCAAACCTTTAGATAAAACTTCGGGTACATACCTGGATTTCCAACCTTTCGCATGAAGCCGCATGGCCGTGTGCATATCCTCGGCTAAGCCTGGTGAATGGCCGCCAATTGAATCCAGAGCTGCCCTGCGAAAAGTACAGTTTGCCCCGATAGCCTGAGCGGTGCCATAGCTGTCCATGCTCATCATCATGGGGCCATAAAAATGGTAGGTTTGCTCGGCGGCGCCGTAAGCCACTATACTTTCGTGTTTATTATAGTAAGCCTGTACTACCTGCACATAACCTATTTTTTCGTCTTCGAAATAAGGTAATACCCGGTCCAGAAATTGTGGTATAGGAATATGGTCCGGGTCCAGAATAACGCAAATATTGCCGGTTGCCTGCCGCAGGGCATTGTTAATGTTACCGGCCTTGGCATTAACCTTTTCGGTGCGCGTAACGTGTACAACTCCTAAGCGGCGGCAAGCTTCTTTTAGCACCGGATCGTCTCCTTCATCGCACAGGTAAGCCGTATGGGGATAAGTAATAGCCTGAATTGCCTCTAACGTATCTATAATCATTTGTTGAGGCTCACCCGGGCAGGCCGTTGTAAGAATATCTACGGTATAATGGTAGTCGGTAGTAGGGCGTTTGGGTACATGAATAGCGAAATAATGGTACCATTCATGAAGCATTCTTAGAATTTTGAATATCAGAGAAAACGTTAAGAGCCAATACAGAGGTGGGTACCCAACATGGCCAGGTTTAAAAAACCACCATAAAAACTGTATAAGGGCTAATAATCCTAAAATAATCAAAAACCGGATGACAAAAAATTCTCTCCGAGTAGGTTTATGAGCAACAATTATTTCAGAATTAGAACTCATAAATCAAAAGAAATTGAAAGATATTCGATAACCATTTTTAATATTAGTGTATAAATGATAATAAAAAGATAACTTCGATTCTTCGTTTAATGAAAATTATTTAAAAACTAAAAATAGTATTTTGTACTTTACTTGTAAAATAAATTAATTCGACATTTGAAAAATTTAGTCAATCAAAGTTAATTTAATATTGAATATTTTGTACTATAATGCAAAGTATTTTAAAGATAAAGTTTTTATAAAATTGAAAAAATATAAAATAAGTTATATTCTATTGATCATAACATTAATCGGATATTTTTCCTGCCAACGAGAGAAAAAGCAAAGTTTATCGGGTAATGTATCATCGGCCTCTGTAAGTATTAAAAAGACATCAACAGGTTTTAGTATGTACCGGAATGGGGAACCCTATTTTATAAAAGGAGTAGGCGGTTACACCCATTTAAAAGAATTAAAAGATTTGGGCGGCAATTCTATTCGGGTATGGGACACATCAGATGCTGACCGGATCCTGGATCAGGCCCAGGAAAACGGGCTTACCGTTATGCTGGGCATCTGGATCGGGCGGGAAAAAGAAGGCTTTAATTACTTTGATAACGAAGCAATTAATAAATTAAAACAGCAGATTAAAGCCGATGTACTGCAATACCGTAATCATCCGGCCTTACTGGTATGGTGTTTGGGGAATGAATTAGAAAATGGCACGGCTAACGCCCGCGCTTGGAAGGTGATTAATGAAATTGCCGTTATGGTTCGTGAACTGGACCCCAATCATCCGATTACGATGGCCGTAAACAGTATTAACCCCAGAGTGATTCGAATTATAAAAAGAGATATCCCGGCGGTTGAGTTATTATCTTTTAATATCTATGCCGGGCTAGCTAGTCTGGACGAACAGCTCAAAGAAGCTGATTGGGGTGGCCCTTATATTATTTCTGAATATAGCTCCAAAGGATATTGGGAATCAGCTTCTACTTCCTGGAAAGCCCCTATTGAATATAATAGCTCGGAAAAATCAGCTTTCATTGGCAATTTATACAAAAAATATATTCAAAATAATCCTCCCAACTGTTTGGGTTCTTATGCTTTTTATTGGGGAAGTAAACAGGAATGTACCCCTACCTGGTTTAGTATTCTGGATGAAAACGGAAGAAAATCGGCGGTAGCTGATATGCTGCAAAACGTATGGACCGGCCAATGGCCCGCCAACAAGGCACCCGCAATCGTGAATATCTCATTAACCCAACAGAATAATACCCCGGTTAAAGAAATATCGGCAGGAGAAATTTATTTTGCCCACGTAAATGCTAAAGATTTTGAAGGTGATTCCTTGACGTATAAATGGGAGGTTTTACCCGAGTCTAACTGGAAAGAACTGGATGGCTCCGTAGACAAAGAAACAAAACCAATGGCGGTAAAAAATGTATTGCTTCAAAACCAGGGCGCTACTGTCAAAATTAAAAGTCCGCTTAAGCCGGGGCCATACCGGTTATTTGTTTATGTTTATGACGAAAAGGAAAGTTTTGGAACTGCAAATATTCCCTTTTTTGTGGATGGGGAAAAGAAGAATGTAAATGTAATTTCTAAAGCTTTTGTTTATGTTAATAATCGTAAATAAATTCATGAATATTTTTATTTTGCATAGTTCTGAATATTTTCTTCGGCTTAGAAAAAGATAATTCTTGAAGATGCTATGGTTTTTTGTCTTTACATATTCACAACTGATTTTGTATAGGTAGTTGTAAATTGTTTGTAAGAACCAAAATATACTGAATGAAAAAAATGATTTATTGGTACTTAAAAAAAATACCAAAAGATAAATAAATTTTACCTGATGAATCTGATAGGAGAGTAGGATGAACAATTACGAAAGATCATCTCTGATAATAGATAATAGAGTACTGCCATAATAGTTTGTAAATCCTAAGCACGATTGCTGCAAAAATTCTTTCTGTTATCTTATGTTCTAGGCCTTTGCTTAACCTATAAAGCAAGTAGTTTTATTAGCGGCAACCTGGTTTAGCGTAAATCTATAATCTAAATTAAATAAAAAATGCCTGTTATCTCTTAAAATAACAGGCATTTTTATTTAAAAAGAAAAGGTTATTTATTTCTTTTTCCTTTGTCTTTTCTTTGTTGAGTTTCTCTTTCCTGGGCGGCTTTCATGGCATCTTGCAGGCGTTTCTGGAATCCCCCCGGCTGTTTATCTTTATTCTTTTTCTGATTTTCTTCTAAGCGGGCGCGTATTTTATTATCGTCTACGAAGCGCCGGATAACGGCTTGCTGGGTAAAGGTTACAATATTTGAAATAAAATAATATAAGCTTAAACCGGCCGCAAAAGAGTTCACCGCGAACATAATCATAAAAGGCATCAGGTAAGAATAAAACTTCATAGGACCCTGCATGGCGGTGTTCATCTGGTTATTAGACCAGGTATATAAAATAGTAGAAAGGGTCATGAGCAAGGTAAACAGACTAATGTGGCTGCCGTAAAAAGGAACTGTGAAAGGCAAGCGGGCAAAAACATCGTACGTAGATAAATCCTTAGCCCATAAAAAAGATTGCTGGCGCAGTTCGATGGAGTTCGGGAAGAAATTTAAAAGCGCAAACAAAATCGGAATTTGCAGTACCATCGGGATACAGCCACTCATGGGATTTACACCCATAGAAGAATACAGCTTCATGGTTTCGGCCTGGGTTTTCTGCATATCGCCTTCATTATTCGCTTTTATTTCGTCTATTTCGGGCTTTAAAACTTTCATTTTAGCCATCGACAGGTAAGACTTATAAGTGAGCGGTAATAAAAGCATTTTAATAAATAATACCAGCAGAATAATGATGATACCATAATTGGTAAAGAACTTTTCTAAGAAGTTAAAAACCGGTATTACCAGTAATTTATTTACCCACGAAAATATACCCCAGCCCAAATCAATATTCTTTTCAAAATTCGCCGGCAGGTTTTTCAGAATCTGGTAATCGTTCGGCCCGAAATAATAAGCATAATTGCCTTTTCCATTCAATACATCCTGTACCGGAATTTGCAGCTGGCTCGAAAAAGTTTTTACTTCGGTGGTGTCGTGGGAGTTATAGGTGCTTTTTAAGGTAGCCGGGCCAAAGGTGTTATCGGCAATAATAGCCGCCGAAAAAAAGTTTTGCTTATTCGAAATCCATTTTACCGGCTCTTCTATGGTTTCTACTTCGGCCTCATCGGCTTTACCGGTAATTTTATCAAAATCTTCCGCCGCTGTCATGTAATTCAGGTAAGACCGGTCGCGGTTTTGTTTCAGATCTTTTTCTACTCTTTTTAGCCGATCGTTCCAGGTAAATTGCAGGGGAGCATTGGCTACCAGTTGGTTTAAGCCCACAAAGTTCAGCTTATAATCTAACAGGTAAGAGTTTTGGGCCAGGGCATACGTTTGCTCAATGTATTGGTTGGGGCCAACTTCGGCCCGGTATACCAGTTGTTGCGCATTACCAGCATTAGCAACCGGCTGCGCCCGGAAATACAAATCTGATAACTTAATAATTTTATTATCATTTGTCCGGAAGCTGATATCGGTTGCGCTGCTTTCTTTATCAAATAAAATCAAGGGTTTCTGATCCCAGGTTTTGTATTTCTTTAAAGTTACTTCGTCTACCCGGCCACCGCGGCTATCAAAAACTACCGTTAAATTTTCGTTCTGCAAAACCGCCTGCTCCTGGGTACCTTGGGCGGCGTGGCCAAAAGCGCCTAAAGCTTGTTGCCGCCGGATAAGTTCCAGGGAATCAATCTGGTTATTTGGCTGATTATTGGGCCGGCCGGCGGGAGCAACAGCAGTAGGGGTATTTCGAGTTGTGGTATTTTCTTTTTTAGGTTCAGGGGCAAACCAAGTCATGTATACAATTATAATGACCGAAATAATAACCATGCCTATGGTTGAGTTTTTATCCATTAGTGGTAATTGCTGTTTTATTTAATTAGTATTTGTTCTTTTGTTTTCTGATGATGAATAGCCGCTTTTATAAACTTTACAAATAAAGGATGAGGCATTTGCACGGTACTTTTAAGTTCCGGATGGTACTGGGCGGCCACAAACCAAGGATGCTGGGGTATCTCTACTACTTCAACCAGGTTATTTTCAGGATTAATGCCGGAAGCAATCATGCCGTTTTCTTCAAATTGGGCTAAATATTTATTGTTAAATTCGTAACGGTGCCGGTGGCGTTCACTTATTTTGTTTTTACCGTAAATATGTTGCGCGCGGGTTCCTTTTTTCAAATCGCAAATATAAGCGCCTAATCGCATGGTTCCGCCTTTCTCCGTAATTTCTTTCTGTTCTTCCATCAAATCAATTACCGGGTTGCTGGTTTCAGGATTCATTTCGGTGGAAGCAGCGTCTTTAATGCCCAGTACATTGCGGGCAAATTCCACCACAGCGCATTGCATTCCCAAACAAATACCCAGAAATGGCACCTGGTTTTCGCGTACATACCGGATGGCCTCTAATTTGCCTTCAAAACCCCTAACCCCAAAACCCGGAGCTACCAGTACCCCATCCATGTTATGCAAATGATGGTACACATTATCGCTGTTTATATGCTCCGATTGGATGGTGGTCAGGTGAACTTTGCACTCATTCTGGGCGCCTGCGTGCACAAAAGCTTCAATAATCGATTTATAAGCATCCGGCAATTCCACGTATTTTCCTACCAAAGCAATATTTACTTCGGCCGTGGGGTTTTTCAGACGACCTAAAAATTCTTTCCAGCTGTCCAGGTTTATTTCCTGCTTGGCCGTAAGTTTTAATTTTTTAATTACCCTTTCGTCCAGCCTTTCTTTGCGCATGAGCAAGGGTACGTCGTAAATAGTTTCGGCATCCAACGATTCGATAACTGAGTTTACCTTGACGTTACAGAACAAGGCAATTTTTTTGCGCATCTCAAACGGAATAGAATGTTCGGAGCGGCAAACCAGAATATCCGGTTGTACACCGGCTTCGGAGAGAGCCTTAACAGAGTGCTGGGTTGGTTTGGTTTTTAACTCGCCGGCTGCTTTCAGGTAAGGCAACAGAGTAAGGTGAATAACTACCGAATCGTTGACGGGTAATTCCCAGCGCAACTGCCGCACCGCTTCTATAAAAGGCAAAGATTCTATATCGCCCACGCAGCCGCCAATTTCAGTAATCACCACATCGTATTCGCCGGTTTCACCCAAAAGTAAAAGGCGTCTTTTTATTTCGTCGGTTATATGAGGAACTACCTGCACGGTTTTGCCCAGGTAAGCGCCTTTGCGTTCCTGGGTAATAACGTAGTTGTAAATTTTGCCGGTGGTTACGTTATTGGCCTGGGAAGTAGGCGTATTCAGAAATCGTTCATAATGTCCTAAATCCAGGTCTGTTTCGGCTCCGTCGTCGGTTACAAAGCATTCGCCGTGCTCGTAGGGATTCAGGGTTCCGGGATCGATATTAATATAAGGGTCGAATTTCTGGATGGTTACGGAAAAGCCGCGAGCCTGTAATAATTTAGCAAGAGAAGCCGAAATAATGCCTTTGCCCAGGGAGGAGGTAACGCCCCCCGTTACGAAAATATATTTGGAAGCCATAAGTTGAGTAAGTCTTATGGAATACAAAGGTACGGATAAATAATGAGGAATTAAGAATATAAATATGAATTTGCACCTTCCGGAATTTTAAATTTTATTCTTCACCTAAGGAGTTGTTTCGGTTTAGTTGATTAAAAATTTAAAAGCGAAAGTTAGTTTTACCTATATATTGCCTCATATTAATAAGTAAATAGTAAGATGAAAATAGTTAATTACTGCTATTGCCCTTCCTAAAAAGGAAGGGAGCTTTTTAATTTATTTTCAATAAAGTTAAAAGTAAAATCATTATACACCAATTACTTATGGTATTTAGATATACTTAAAGTTGAAGTAAACTTTTTAAAGCCCGACAATAATTCTCGTATAAAACTTCATTTTCCTGTAAGTACAGCAAAGGCTCTATTAATTCTAATTCCATCAATTTAAACGCGCCGTTACTTACCAGGCCGTCTACGCGGGCATACAAACAACCAGGAGCAAAATGTTGCACCAATTTTTGTCCGTAATCCAGTAAAAATGCTGCAGGAGAAACGGGCGTGATTTCTCCGCCAAAAAAATGCTGCACCCTATAATCGCCGCTTTGGGCAGTTTTTAATACACAATGGCTAAAACTGCCATCAAAAAACACCAACGACCACTCACCTTCGGTTTGTATTTCGGGCATAAAAGGCTGCACCAGTAAGGTTTCTGTCTTTAACAATTCATTTACCCGGCCGGTATAGTGTTCCTCTTCGGTTTTGCTAACCGGAAAGGTATTTTTAGCGCCGCCGCTTATAGCAGGTTTTATCAGTATTTTATCGGTTTGCCATTGCTCAAAATAAGTAGCGGCTTCAAATTGGCCGTGTTGCGGAATAATGCGGGTAGGAACAATTGCAAAACCAGCGGCTTCAATATCTAATAAATATTTTTTATCCAGGTTCCAACGCACAATTTCGGTCGGATTTAAAACAGGCACCTGTTCTTTTTCCAGTTGTTCCAGCCAGGCCCGAAAAGGTGCTATTTTATCAAAATAATCCCAGGGCGATTTTAAAACAACAGCATCGTAAGCACGCCAGTTTACGGCTGGGTTGTTCCAGATTTCATAAGTAACCCGGAGGCCTTGATCTTGTAAATATTGCTGTAAACGAATGTCTTCGTTAGCGCCTTCGCCGGAATATTTTCCTTCGTCGGAATAAGTAACTAAAGCGATGTTCATTTATTTAGTTGATAGTCGATGGTCGATAGTCCAAAGTCCATGTTCTAGAGCTAATAATAGGGGCAATAGTTTTTTAAAGAGAAAAATAAGCAGTAATTAACAATTAGCAATCAAAAGCCATATATAGAGAAGCCTCCATCTACGGCCAGGCATTGACCGGTAATATAGTTGGCGCCCGGCATACATAAAAAAGCTACCGTGGCGGCTACTTCTTCCGGTTCTCCTACGCGGTTTAGCGGTGTCCGGTCCAGTACATCTTTTAAATAATCCGGATTTTTCAATACCGCCTCAGCCAGGGGTGTTTTAATGTACCAGGGAGCAATACAATTCACCAGAATATTATCGGAGGCCCATTCAACGGCCAGGTTTTTGGTAAACTGAATCATGGCGGCTTTACTCATGGCATACAAAACGCCGGTACGTAAGTGTTTTAAACCCGAAACAGAAGAGATGTTAATTACCCGTCCACTCGGGCTGGTTTTAAGCAGGGGATGCGCCAGCACCGATAACTGAAAAGCCGATTTCAGATTGATATTCATAATCTGGTCGTATTCTTTTTCGGAATATTCCAGGGCTTTTTTGCGGATGTTGGTACCCACATTATTTACCAGGATATCCAAAGTATTCCATTGCTCTGAAACCGCTTGCATTATCCGGGCCCGGTCTTCTATTTTGCCCATATCGCCGGCGGTGCCAAAGGCCGGTAAGTTTTGGTTTTGCCATTCCGCTACCACCTGGTTTAGTTCCTCTTCTTTCCGGGCCACAATCATTACTTCGGCACCTAAACCTAATAATTCTTCGGCAATAGCTTTGCCAATACCTTTGGTGCCTCCGGTTACCAGGGCTTTCTTGCCGGAAAGGGTCCAGCGTGCGGCTATATTTTTCATGTTTATTTGTTTAGCAGGTGCAAAATAAGGCAATATGCTGTCGGTTTAAAAGAAAGAAGTTGTTTTTCTGGAGATCACAAATTTTGGGCTTCCGGGCTTATCTTTAATTAAACCCAGCATACTCCAAATACCAGTCTTGGTTTATCGGTGAAAGTAGCAATGATTTCGGAAAAGAAAATTTACTTTTCAGGTACAGCAGTTATAATTTTTAACGTATTTAGTTTATCAATTTTACCGGAGGGCGTAACTGCAAAATTTGGGGTATAAAGTATTTGTTTGGGTATTTCGTATTTGGTTAAAAGCTTTTCCATTTCGGTGTAAACTGCTTTTTCGGTGTTTTTATCTAAAGCGTCGGTTTGCAGAACGGCTATGAGTTTGCTGCCCAATTTAGCATCGGGCAGAGAAGAAACAAACGACCGGCAATCTATTTCTTGTGCCAGTAAAGCCTGGGCCAAAATTACTTCCACTTTTTCGATCTGTACTTTAACCCCGCCGGTATTTATGGTATTATCGGCGCGGCCCAGCCACGCAAATTTACGCTGCGGATGCAGGTTTACCAGGTCATTCGTGATAATGGTTTGATGGTCGGTTACATCACCTTTAATGGTTAAACAACCCCGTTCGTCCTGGCCCAGCGTAATGTCCGGAAAGGCAGTGAACAACTCTTCGGGCTGATCGCCGTTGAGGCGGCGCAGCGCAATATGCGAAACCGTTTCGGTCATGCCGTAAGTGTGGTAAATTGGTGCTTTTATTTCTTGTATCAGCTTTAATAAATCCGAGTTAATGGGGGCACCACCCACCAAAATTCCTTTGGCAAAATCCAGGATTAATTTTTTAGCCGGCGTTTCGGTGATAATGGTTTGTAACTGGTAAGGCACCAAAGAAATAAAATCGAAAGGTTGCTCCGGTTTAGAAAAGGCCAAAGGATTACCAATCGGTTCAATAATAGTCAGGTGTAGTTCCGCCAGAAATCCCCGCACCAGCATCATCATACCCGAAATAGCTTCCACATTTAAACAAACCAACGTACGGTCGCCGGGTTTTAGCTGTAAAGCTTCTATGGTTCGTCTGGCACTGGCTTCTAATTGCCGGCGGGTAAGGGTTATATTTTTCGGTGTACCCGTAGAGCCGGAAGTATGCACTACAAATTCCTGTTGGCCGTTCAGCCAATTGCGGCAAAACTCCAGTACTTTGGCTTCATAGCCATTTATCGGAATGCTTTGGCGAAAAGAGTAAGCCGCAATTTCTTCGTAATAAAATGTTTTACCGTTTATAACAAGACGATCCATTCTGAATTAATTAATATCAATGAATGATGGTGCGAAATGTCCAACTCCAAAAAAAATAGCATGTCATTAAAATTAAAAGTCCTGCTATAGTTAAAAAGGTATTCATCAAAGCTATTCCAATCAGAAAAATCCTACTTGCATCAATTTTGAAGGAATGATGTACCGCGAAATAGAAACCAAACAAATAAGTAATAAAAAGAACGGTGATTGTAATAGCTGACAACCAATTTGCAATGGCTCCGGAATATGCTAAACCACTTATTAAGAAATACATGCATAAACAAGCAATGCATGTATTTCTGGGAAACTGTTTAATTCGGGATAAAAATGTTTGGATAAACATTCAAAACAATTACGGAAATTTAGGGTACTTAGAAAAATCAGGCTTTCTTTTTTCCAGGAAGGCATTTTTGCCTTCTTTTGCTTCGTCCGATAAATAATACAGCAGCGTAGCGTTGCCCGCTAATTCCTGAATACCGGCTTGTCCGTCTAATTCGGCGTTAAAAGCTGATTTGAGCATGCGCAAGGCCATCGGACTTTTCTCCAGTATCTTCTGGCACCAGGCAATGGTGGTTTCTTCCAGTTGTTCCAAGGGCACTACTTTATTCACCAAACCCATTTGTAAGGCTTCCTGCGCATCGTACTGGTCGCAGAGAAACCAGATTTCGCGGGCTTTTTTCTGACCAACGATACGGGCCAGGTAAGAAGCCCCAAAGCCGCCGTCGAAAGAACCGACTTTTGGGCCGGTCTGACCAAAGCGCGCATTTTCGGCGGCAATGGATAAATCGCAAATAACGTGCAATACGTGTCCGCCGCCAATGGCCCAACCAGCTACCATGGCAATAACCGGCTTAGGTATGCGCCGGATTTGCATTTGCAGGTCCAGCACGTTTAACCGCGGCACGGTATCTTCGCCCACGTAACCGCCGTGGCCCCGTACGCTTTGGTCGCCACCGCTGCAAAAGGCTTGTCCGCCTTCACCGGTTAATATAATAACGCCTACCTCCTGGTTCTGGCGGGCCAGTTCCATGGCCTCACTCATTTCCTGTACGGTTAAGGGCGTAAAAGCATTGTGCTTGTGCGGACGATTAATGCTTATTTTGGCAATGCCATTATAATATTGAAATAATATTTCTTTATATTCTTTCAGCGTTTCCCAGGGATAATTGCTTTGCATGATCTTCCGAAATTAAGTATAAGTTTAAGCTGTAATAAGCGCTCCGAAGGTATAGCATCCTACGGAAAAATAAAAATTAATAGTCGATAGTCCATAGTCCACGGTCTATAATTAAAAATTCTGGGGTTTATGATTGATCTTTCATCATTGTTGATTCTTAGTTCAAAAACTGATTGGTTGTAGGGTTTGGCTTAGAGTTATACGGTTGAGTTGCATTGTCACCTTATTTAAATGCATCGCCACTGGCTTTCGTTAGTAACCATACATTTTATAAATTAAAAATCTATAAGTAGGATATCAGCTTTTCTTAAAAGGAGAATCTTTTTTGAAGCGGTCGAAAAAAGCAGCGTTGGCTGGACTTTGGGTAAATACCTCCAGAATGCCGGGGCCGTTTTGCCAGAAAAGAGGTAAAGTTTTTTCCAGGTCCGCTAAGCTATGGCATGGATAATAATGCATAGCAAAGTCGCGGGCCGTATTATCTGCATTCAGCAATTGCCTGGTTTCGAAAAACTCTTCTAATTCGGGTTGATGTTTGGGCCCGTCAATAATCCTGAAAATACCGCCGGCATGATTATTTAGTAAAACCAAGCGCAGGTTAGGCGGCAGGTAGTTGTGCCACAAGCCATTGCGGTCATAAAAAAAAGCCAGATCGCCCGTAATTAAGGTGGTTATTTTATTGGTACTTAGGGCCGCGCCCACCGTGGTGCTGGTGCAACCATCGATGCCGCTGGTGCCCCGGTTAGCAAAAACTTCTACTTGTTGCGCTGGGTTCAGGCCGAGGATGTTAGCATACCGTACGGCCATGCTGTTGGCCAGATGCAGCAAACTATTCTCCGGCAGTTGATCTGAAATTTTTTTAAAAACGACAAACTCATTATAATTATCAACAGCTAAACTACTATGAAGATACGTTGTAGCCTGCGCCTCTTTTTGCTGCCAGATTTTTGAATAATCAGTATTGGATTCTTTGCTAGTTTCCGCCAGAGCCGTGAAAAAATGCTGCGGTTTAATGCGGATAATGCGGGTAAGGGATTGAAACGGATCGGCAACCGGACCGGCGGGTTGTAAGTGCCAATGCGCCTGCGGACCAAAAGCCCGCAAATACATTTTTAAATTCTTCGATATATTGGATAAGCCGAAGGTAATAACCAGATCGGGTCGTAAATCATCGCCGTTTAGAGTTTGCTTTCCGTTCAGAAAAACATCGTGGGCCCGCACACTTGCCGGTAATAAATGCAAATTGCTGATGATATCGGCGACTAAAACAGCTCCGGTTTGGTCTACAAAAGAGTTTAAAGCAAGCTGCAACTCCGGCTGATAACTTCCCTGGCCAGCTACAATTAATATGCGTTTAAACCCGCTCAGCTCTTCTTGTAATTGCTTTATTGTCTCCGGCGCAAGCATATAAGCGGGTGCATCTTCTTTTATTATTTTAACCGGCTGCTGAAAATCTAATGTTGCTCCAACTTCCGGATAAAAAGGCTCCCGCAACGGAATATTAATATGCACTGGTCCGGGCGGATAAGCGCGCGCTTCGTTTATAGCTTCCGAAAATATTCTTTCAGCGTACCAGCGGCTATCGGGGTGGCTTACATCGGCCGGGTAATTAAAACTGCGTTTTATATGGCGGTTATAAATATTTTCCTGCCGGATGGTTTGTCCGTCTAATTGATCAATCCACTCGGGTGGCCGGTCGGCGGTAATAACCAGTAAAGGCACCTGCTGGTAAAAAGCTTCCGCCACGGCAGGAGCATAGTTGTAAGCCGCTGTACCGGAAGTACAAACCAGTATAGTCGGATTTTTTGAAACCTGGGCAATACCCAAGCCAATGAAAGCCGCCGCGCGCTCATCCGAAACGGTGCGAACATTTATTTGGGGGTGACGGGAAAAAGCCAAGGTTAGCGGTGCGCAACGCGAGCCCGGCGATAAAACCACCTGCGTAAGGCCGTGTTGGTAACAGATTTCGGCAATATTAAATATCGGTTGTAAATCCATGGAAGGAAAAAAGCAAGGTAAATACTAAATGCAATCTGCTCTGCGGAAAAGATGCCGGATAAGTTGATAGTTAATCAGTATATCAAATTAACTTAAAGCAGAACATCTATTTAATTTTCTTTACGAAGTATCCGGTACATCGTATCCATTTTAAACTGGGTTTCCAGCCATTCTTTTTCGGGTTCCGATTCTTCGGTAATGCCGGCTCCGGCGTATAATAAAACCTGGTGTTCAAAAAGCTGCATGCATCGCAGGTTTACGAAAATGTGTGATTCGCCGTCGATTTGTACCGGACCTAAAAAACCGCTGTAATAAGCGCGGTCGTAGTTTTCGTGCTGTAATATAAAATTGGTGGCTGCTGCTTTGGGCATACCGCAAACCGCCGAAGTAGGATGCAATAAAGCCAGCATATCGGTGCCTAAAGTAGGGAAGGGTACGGCTTTCATGTCCACGGTATAATCGGTGCGTAAGTGCATCAGGTTGCCGGCTACCACCGTGCGCGGACCGGTTTCGGTAAACTCGCGCAGCCGGATACTTTTTAAACAACTTATAATATAACGTTGTACCAAGGCCTGTTCTTCAATTTCTTTTTGCCGCCACAGCGCATTGGAGGGGTTTGTTTCCGGCGTTAAAGGCTGGGTGCCGGCCAAAGCTACCGTCCGGAATATCTTATTGCGATCTACGGCCACTAATATTTCCGGCGAAGCACCCATCCAGGTGCCTATTTCGGGAATCGAAATTAAAGAAATAAAAGCCGTAGGATAAGTTTCCTGCAAACGGCTAAAGGCTTCTACGGCATCAAAGTCCGGCGAAATAGTTTCGGAGCGGGTACGCGACAGTACCACTTTTTCGAATTGCTGTTGCTGAATAGCCGAAATACCTTTATTTACCAGCTGCACATATTCCTCTGGTAAAGCTGAAGTTCCTAAAGGCTGCCGGTTCAAGTGCCAATTGGCCGCAGCCGGGTTATGCTTTATTTTAGAAAAATAATCCTGTAAGCGCTGCACCAGGGCTACGTATTCCGGCTTATCATTTAATTTAAAGTTAAATTTTAATTTAGACGAGTGACTGCTAAAGGTAATGTCGGCCTTTATAAAAGCTGCCGGATTTTTATCTGAAACTCCAAACGGATAAAAGGCAAAGCCCGACAAACCACCTTCTATCTGGGGAACGGTAGCTAAAGTTTGTACACTCCTTAAAGAAACACACAATTTTATTTCGGTGGAGGAAGGTAAACGCCAGACCGCAACCGGCAAATTAAACCGAATGGCCGTGGCAAATAAAGCTTTAATGGTGGTTTGGTAATCTCCTTCTAAAGTCACTTTTAATAATTTGCAGGCACTATTTAAAACCCAGCCGACAGCCTTAGGTTTGAATTGTGGGCCTGGTAAGCTTTTTTAATTAAATCTTCAATATTAAACTTTACTACGAATTATCTTACAAGGCTGCTTAACAGCAGTTAATATTTAAATGCATTTTATGCTTTCAAACTAAAAATTTCCTGGTATTAAACAGGTAAGAAAAGCCTGATCACGAACTGCTAATTTCGGTCTATCACCGCTACCGTTAAGCGGCTGATGCAAACCAGCGCTCCATCATCATCGGTTATTTTAATTTCCCAAACCTGCGTTTTACGCCCCACATGCAAAGCCGTAGCCCGTCCGTGCACAAATCCGCTCCGTACACTTTTTACATGATTGGCGTTAATTTCCAGGCCCACACAGGTTTTCTTTTCCAGATCTACTTGTAAAGCAGCGCCCACACTGCCTAAGGTTTCGGCTAAGGCCACCGATGCGCCCCCGTGCAAAATGCCCATCGGCTGGTGGGTACGGCGGTCTACGGGCATTTTGCCGCAAATATATTTATCGCCAAAATCGGTAAATTCCATGCCCAGGGTTTCGGCCAGCGTATTCTGGCAAAACGCATTTATTTTATCCAGCGAAATTTGGTTCAAAGCCATAAAAAAGTATTTCTTAAACAAAGCTAAATCACCAGCCAGCTAAAAACCTTTATGGGGTTCAGCTAATCCGTTTTAGGCAATCGGCAATATTTATTTAACTTCGTGTTCGAAACAAAAGTAGAGCAAAATTGAGTACCAAAAAAATATACCTTTTACGCCACGGCCAAACAGATTTTAACCTGCAGGGCATTATTCAGGGCAGCGGTGTCGATTCATCTTTAAATGCAACGGGAAAATGGCAGGCCCAACGTTTTTACGATGCCTACCAGGATGTTCCTTTTGATAAAGTTTATACCTCGGTACTCCAGCGAAGCATTCAATCGGTGCAAGGTTTTATCGACAAAGGCATTCCGCACGAAAAGTACCCGGAGTTAAACGAAATATGCTGGGGAAGCCGCGAAGGAACCTATGTAACACCCGAAACAGATGTTAAATATTTTGAGCTGCTGGACAAGTGGAAAAACGGCGAATGCCATTTGCGCATGGACGAAGGAGAGAGCCCCGAAGATGTAGCGGCCCGGCAGCGCAAATTTTTAGAAATATTATTGTCGCGGCCGGAAGAAGAAACTGTCCTGATTTGCATGCACGGGCGCGCCATGCGGGTATTTTTATGCGTGATGCTCAATTATCCTTTACAGTGCATGGATACTTTTGAGCATCATAACTTGGGTTTGTATGTGCTGCATCATACCGGTTCTATGTTTTCCATTCACAAGCACATGGATATTGCCCATTTAGGCGATTAGAAATTTCTATAACAGTTTTTCTGGCGATACTGCCGGTTTATAAATATCAGTAAAGAAAACTTTTTACGGTATTAATATTATTTTGTGCGGTTATAATTCCGACCATATAGCAACCTTTCCGGAGAATTTAAGCTAAAAGATGATAATTGTTAGTGTAACCGGAAACGAAAGAGATGGATCATTTATATAGCCCGCTTAAAATAAAAAGTATTGAATTAAAAAACCGGCTTGTATTATCGCCGATGTGCCAGTATTCCAGCACCGACGGATTTGCGAACGACTGGCACCTGGTACATTTGGGCAGCCGGGCGGTGGGCGGAGCCGGGTTAATTATTTCGGAAGCAACGGCCGTTTCGCCGGAAGGGCGCATTACACCCTTCGATTTAGGTATCTGGAAAGAAGTACATATTACTTTCCTAAAGCGCATCAATGATTTTATGCACCAGCAGGATGCAGTTACCGGGGTACAATTGGCCCACGCTGGGCGTAAAGCCAGTAAAAGCCAACCCTGGACAGGCAGCCAACATTTACTGCCGGAAGAAGGCGGGTGGGAAGATGTAGTGGCGCCCAGTGCCGTTGCTTTAACCGAAAACATGCCCGCTCCGCGGGAATTAACCTCCGAAGGCATTCAAAAAGTTGTGGCGGATTTTAAAGCTGCCGCGCAGCGCGCCATTGCGGCCGGTTTTGATGTAATAGAAATACACGCGGCGCACGGCTATTTACTGCACGAGTTTTTATCGCCTTTAACCAACAAACGCACCGACGAATACGGCGGCTCTTTTGAAAACCGCATTCGCCTTACTTTGGAAGTGGTACAGGCGGTAAAAGAAGTATGGCCGGAGAACCAACCTTTGTTTGTGCGTATTTCCGCCACCGACTGGGTTCCGGATGAAGAGTCCTGGAATTTACCCGAATCCATAAAATTAGCGCAGGCATTAAAAAAACACGGCGTAGATGTAGTAGATTGCTCATCGGGCGGCAATGTGGCGCACCAGCAAATTAAGGCTGGTCCGGGCTACCAGACTCCTTTTGCACAAGCCATCCGGGAAGATGCCGGCATTAAAACCGGAGCGGTGGGTTTAATTTCGTCTGCCCACCAAGCCGATCATATAATCCGGACCGGTCAGGCCGATTTGGTTTTACTGGCCCGGGAGTTTTTGCGTAATCCGTATTTTGGTTTAACGGCTGCCCACGAGCTAAGACAAGAAGTAAAGTGGCCGGTGCAATACGAACGGGCCAAACCACGATCTTAAATTAAAAAAAATCGTTAAAGCAATTTTAAAAATACATAACAGAATAAATTGGGTGTTATTACAAATTAAAGCAGAAGGCTTATTGTAATCTATTTAGGGATAATGAATATCATTAACTTGATTTTATTTAAAAGCAATTATAACTTCTGATTAAAACTGTACCGGCGGGCGTTTATAAGTTTGCTTATTCCGGTAAAGCATTAAATCTAAGCTTTGCTTTATATAAATGACTTACCCTATTTGATATTTGAATAATTTCAATCTATTTTTGGGCATCAAACAAAGTATATATGGCTGAAATAATTAAAATGCCGAAGATGAGTGACACCATGACCGAAGGTGTGATTGCGTCTTGGCTGAAGAAGGTAGGAGATACCGTAAAATCAGGTGATATATTAGCAGAAGTAGAAACCGATAAAGCAACAATGGAGTTGGAATCGTACGAAGATGGTACGTTGCTGTATATCGGGCCGAAAGAAAAAGAAGCCGTTCCGGTTGATGGCGTGCTGGCTATCATTGGCAAAGAAGGAGAAGATATATCGGGTTTGTTAGGACAAGCACAGGGTGGCGCTACACCAACTCCGGCAGCTGATCCGAAAACTGCTCCGCAACCTTCGGTAGCGGAAACGATGTCTCAGGAAGCTCCGGCCAAAGCACCGGCTCAGGCCAGTAGTGCTAATGTAAATGCCACCGTTATCCGGATGCCTAAAATGAGCGATACCATGACGGAAGGTACCATTGCATCGTGGCAGAAAAAAGTAGGAGATAAAGTAAAATCGGGCGATATTCTGGCGGAAGTCGAAACCGATAAAGCCACCATGGAACTGGAAAACTACGAAGATGGTACTTTGTTGTACATCGGGGTAGAAGCTGGTAATGCCGTGGCCGTAGATGGTATACTGGCCATTATTGGTGAAGCCGGGGCAGATTACCAGCAATTGCTGAATGGCAGCAGCAGTAGTGCGGCTCCTGTTAATCGGCAGGAAGCGGAAATTGCAGATTCCCGCGTAGAGAATTCTAAAACTGATACCCAAATACAGGCCCAGGCCTCACCAGCCGAAACTGCTAATGTTTCGGTTCCGGCTAATACTCAAAATAACGAGGCTGCTCCGGCCGCCAATACTGATGGCCGGATATTTGCTTCACCTTTAGCGAAAAAAGTTGCCCAGGATAAAGGCATTGACCTTGCCCAGGTAAAAGGTTCCGGTGATAACGGGCGGATTGTGGTAAAAGACGTGGAATCATTTGTTCCATCGGCTAAACCCGCCACTTCAGCTCCGGCGGCGGCGCCAAGTCCGGCCGCAAATGTACCGGCCCCAACCGGAGAAACTTATACCGAAATTCCGGTATCGCAAATGCGCAAAGTAATTGCCCGGCGTTTAGCCGAAAGTTTATTTACGGCACCGCATTTCTACCTGACGATGGAGATTGACATGGCCAAAGCTATGGAATCCCGCACCAGCATCAACGAAATCAGCCCGGTAAAAGTATCTTTTAACGACCTGGTTATAAAAGCGGCCGCTGCCGCCCTTAAAAAGCACCCGGCCGTTAACTCTTCCTGGTTAGGCGATAAAATCCGGTATAACAATGAAGTAAATATTGGGGTAGCCGTTGCCGTAGAAGAGGGATTACTGGTCCCCGTTGTGCGCAATGCCGATTTAAAAACATTATCGCAGATTGCCGGCGAAGTAAAAGATTTGGGTGGTAAAGCTAAGAGCAAAAAGCTACAGCCCGCCGAAATGACCGGCAATACCTTTACCATATCAAATTTAGGTATGTTTGGTATCGAAGAATTTACCGCTATCATCAATCCGCCGGATGCTTGTATTATGGCGGTTGGTGGCATTAAGCAAACGCCGGTAGTTAAAAATGGCCAGATTCAGATCGGCAACGTTATGAAAGTAACCCTTTCCTGCGACCACCGCGTGGTAGACGGAGCGGTTGGTTCGGCCTTCCTGCAAACTTTTAAAAGCTACCTGGAAGATCCGATTCGTATTCTAGTATAACCCGAATTAAATAAATTAAAAAGCGCCTTTCAGCAATGGAAGGCGCTTTTTGTTTAATGCTGTTACACTAAACAAAAGAGCTTTAAATGATAGCTTTATACCTTTCTGTATAACGTTTATAAATGGATAATATCAATATGATATTTAGATATTTAAGCCTTTTATATTAAAGCAAATACGTGCATGATTTTCCTCATTCTATGGTAAGAAGTACCAGGCACCATTCAAAGCTTTAAACCCAATTAAACCTTCGTTTCGGGCATAAAGCAGATCAGCAAAACTAAGCACGCCGCCAATCTGTTCGCCGTAAACGTGCAGTACTTGCGGGTATATTCTGCCATTTATATCTTGATCTTTTTCGTAGCGATCGCGCCAGGGGTCGGAAATAAATTGTTCCGAAACACCATTAAACTGTATAAATAAATTTTTGCCGGGTATTTCTTTATTATAAGCTTTAATATTTAAGACTGCTTCGTGGCTTAATACTACCTGCACCTGAAAAGTAGTATCCGTCTCAAGTTTCAGAATTGTTTCCCTGGTTTCTATATTGTAAGTGCCGCAAACTTTATCGCTGGCCTGCTGGTTATAATGCCGCACCGATGACAGGAAAGTTAGCGAATCGCCGGTTTCATTGCGGAAGATGAGTTTTTGTGGTGATTCGTAAGGCATCCAGGCTGTTAAAGACGGCTGCAATTTTAAATCTTCTTGTTCGCAACAGCCGCTTCCTATCAATATAAAAAACAAAAAAGTCAGGTATCTGAAATACATCCGGAAAAGATTATATGAATTAATTACGGCAAATATCTGTTTTTTAGAATAGCTTTGTGGCATTAAACCTTGATTTGTTTTCGTACTTAAAGCTTTTTAGACTTACGCGGGATAGCAAAATCAAGGTATTCATCATTATAAATTTAAAAATTAAGAAGATAAATAAATGGCATTAGTAAAAGTAAGATCTACTACCGTACTGGGCGTTTACCACAACGGGCAAGTAGCTTTAGGCGCCGATGGCCAGGCCAGCATGGGTAATACCATTGCCAAAAGCAACGTAAAAAAAATCCGGAAATTACAAGACGGTAAAATTGTAACAGGTTTTGCGGGTTCTACCGCCGATGCCTTTACCTTGCTGGAAAAATTTGAAGAAAAGCTGAATGCCTATGGCCATAACATGAAGCGGGCCGCTATTGAGCTGGCTAAAGACTGGCGCAAAGACCGCTACCTGCACAAACTGGAGGCCATGATGGTAGTAGCCAATAAAGACGAATTATTAATTATATCGGGTACCGGCGATGTTTTGGAACCTGATTTTGGTATTGCCGCTATTGGCTCCGGCAGTATGTTTGCGCAGGCCGCCGCTACTGCCCTGAAGAAACATGCCCCGCATTTAACTGCCGAAGAAATTGTGCGCGAAGGTTTAGGCATTGCCGCCGATATTTGTGTTTTTACAAACCACAACCTGATTGTAGAAAAGCCGGCCTAAACGTAAATTGCTGGTTAAATATTGAATTAAATCTTTAGTTTTATAGTTTTATAAATGGCGGTTTTTATACCGCAAGGGAATTAATTTTATTTAACCAAACCAGGCGCTGAGGTGGCCTGGAAATATATAAACCACGAAAATAAAAAATGCAGGTAACCCAATTTCTAAAAAATAACTTCCGTCATTTTAATGCTGCCGCTTTAATTGATGCTGCCGAAGGTTATAAAAAACACTTAGCCGACGGTAACAAGATGCTGGTAACTTTAGCCGGTGCTATGTCTACGGCGGAGCTTGGTATTACTTTAGCCGAAATGATCCGTCAGGATAAAATTCAGGCAATTAGCTGTACTGGGGCTAACTTGGAAGAAGATATTTTTAACCTGGTAGCGCATGATTTTTACGAGCGGGTGCCGCATTACCGGCACTTAACCGCGCAGGACGAAGAAGATTTACTGAACCGGCACATGAACCGGGTAACTGATACCTGTATTCCGGAAATGGAAGCCATGCGCCGGATTGAAGATACCGTTTTGAAATTCTGGGAAAAAGCCGACCAGGAAGGTAAAGCTTACTTCCCGCACGAGTTCTTCTACCAGATTTTATTATCCGGTGACCTGGAACAATATTACCAAATCGATCCGAAGAATTCCTGGATGCTGGAAGCAGCTAAAAGAAACCTGCCTATTTTTGTGCCGGGTTGGGAAGATTCTACCTTGGGTAATATCTATGCCGGTCACGTTATCAGCGGCGATATAAAAAATGTACATACCATGAAAACCGGTATTCAGTACATGATGCAACTGGCCGATTGGTATACCCAAACGGCCAAAGAAGAATCTACTATTGGTTTCTTCCAGATTGGCGGCGGTATTGCCGGCGATTTCCCGATTTGCGTGGTACCGATGCTGCACCAGGATTTACAACGTACCGGCGTGCCGTTATGGGGATATTTTGCCCAAATTTCGGATTCTACTACCAGCTACGGTTCTTATTCGGGAGCCGTACCTAACGAGAAAATTACCTGGGGGAAATTAGGTAAAGATACACCTAAATTCATTATAGAATCGGATGCGACCATTGTGGCACCGCTGATTTTTGCGATTGTTTTGGATATGTAATCTGTTTTAAAACTTATATAAAAAGCCGGAATCAACACTGTTCCGGCTTTTTTCATTTACAAACAATTAGTATGCTGATTTCTGCATAAAGCATGTTGCTAGGTCAGGATTGGGTTGGCAAAAGCGTATTCCGATTCTATCTCAAAAGCTTTCTTATCTTTACTTTGCTTAAATATAGTAAGATTATCAATCGGAATTTCCCAATTAAAATCGTATTGCGCCAGGTATTTAAACATAGGCGTTAATAAATCCAGTGTGGTGTCGCCCAGCGCCAGGGATATATGCGGGAGCCAGATTTTAGGCTGCGAAAAGTTGCCGGTTTCGGTACTGAGTTTCGAAATATCTTTAAATAAAGCCGACTGAAATTTATTTAAAGGTTGAGTGCGCAATACCGGAATGTAAACCACCGGATGCTCCCCCGGAAAAACTCCAATGCCGGTGGTATAGATATGAAAAACCCGGTGGCAATTACTTGTCCGCTCCAGGTAATTTTTCAATAAGTTTATATCTAAGGCATCGGTGGTTAAGTAAGTAACATGTGGTTCGGGGGTAGCCTGCACCTGCTTCAATCCAAATTCTTTTTCGAAATCTTGTATAATGGTATTTACTAGTGCGGTATGCTTAGCATCCAGTAAGGAAGTGATAGCTAACATATATAGATTTAAGTCCCGAAGCGTTTCGGACCAGCGTTTAGTTTTACGGATTTCTGAAAATATGTTTTTTTTATCTAACTATCTATACACATTAAGGTTATTTGGTTTGAAAAGATGAAGTAATAAGCCGGGCAACTTAAAAAGGAATCGAACTATTTCCCCTGCAGATTTCGTTTCAAATTGTTAGCTTTGCAATTTATTTTGCTTTCGTTCTATGATTTCCATTAATAACCTTGATTTTCATTTCGGCAGTCGTACGCTTTACGAAGATGCCAACCTCCATATAAAACCCAAAGATAAAATTGGCCTGATTGGTTTAAACGGCACCGGCAAATCTACTTTGCTGCGTGTTTTAGTAGGGGAATATAAACCCGACCGGGGTACCATTCAGATGAGCCGCGAAATTACCTTGGGCTTTCTGAACCAGGATTTATTATCTTATGATACCCACGAAAGTATTTTATCGGTGGCTATGCAGGCTTTTGAGGAAGCATTGGAGCTGCAAAAGAAAATTGATGAGATATTAGCTGAATTTGAAGCCGATTACCGCGATGAACTGGTAGATAAACTGGCCAAACTCCAGGAACAATTTGAAGCCCTGGACGGCTATAATATGCAATCTAAGTCCGAAGAAATTCTGGAAGGTTTAGGTTTTTCAACCGAAGAGCTGCAACGGCCTTTAAAAACTTTTTCGGGTGGCTGGCGCATGCGCGTAATGCTGGCGAAAATCTTATTACAGAAACCTTCTTTATTACTGCTCGATGAGCCTACCAACCACTTAGACTTACCTTCAATTAAATGGCTGGAAACCTATCTATCAGATTACGAAGGTGCCGTGATTATTGTATCGCACGACCGCGAATTCCTGGACAAAACCACTAACATGACCGTGGAAGTTGCCCAGCAAAAATTAAACGTGTACGCGGGTAATTACAGCTTTTATTTAGAGGAAAAAGCATTACGCAACGAAATTCAGAAAGGTGCTTTCGAAAACCAGCAGGCCCAGATCCGGCAGGCCGAACGCTTTATCGAACGCTTCAAAGCCAAAGCCAGTAAAGCCAAACAAGCCCAATCGCGGGTAAAAGCCCTGGATAAATTAGAGCGTATTGAAGATGTAGCTGCCGATGCGCCTAAAGTGAATTTTAAATTCCAGTTTAAAACCGAACCGGGCCGCCATATTCTGCGCCTGGAGCATATTAGTAAACGTTACGGCGATAAACTGATATTACAGAATACCAACGTAAATATAGAACGGGGCGATAAAATTGCGTTGATTGGGGCAAACGGAAAAGGTAAATCTACGCTGATGCGCATTATTGCCGGCACCGAACCGGTAGAAGGAAAACGCCAGCTGGGGCACAACGTTATTATGGCTTTTTATGCCCAGCACCAGTTAGAATCGCTGAATGTGGAAAATGAAATTCTGCAGGAACTAACCGAAGCCGGTAGCCAACGAAACGAAATGGAATTGCGGACCATTTTGGGTTCTTTTCTGTTTACTGGTGATCAGGTTTTTAAGAAGATTAAAGTATTATCCGGAGGGGAAAAATCGCGGGTAGCTTTAGCCAAAACCCTTATTTCTGAAGCTAATTTCCTGTTGCTCGATGAGCCTACGAACCACTTGGATATGCAGTCGGTTAATATTCTGATTCAGGCGCTGGAGCAATACGAAGGTACATTTGTAGTTATTTCCCACGACCGCTATTTCGTAGAGAATGTAGCCAATAAAATCTGGTACATCGAAGATTATCAGCTGAAAGAATATCCGGGCACTTACCACGAATATGAATACTGGCAAGAGCAACGCGAAAAAGATGCACGTAAAAATAGTGTTAAAACAGATAAACCAACACCTAAAACCGAAGTTACTGAAAAGCCTAAAACCTACGGTTCGGAACAAAATAACCTGCAAAACGATCTGAAAAAACTAAACCAGCAACTCAAGCAAGTAGAGCAGGAAGTACAGCATCTGGAACGCGAAATAACCGGCTACGAGATCCAACTGGCCGATCCGAAAATATACACGAACGTAAACACCATGCAGGAAACTACCCAGAAGTTCGAAAAAGCTAAAAAAGCTTTGAATCAGCAGAATGACTTGTGGGAAAACCTGATGGAATCCATCGATCAACTCGAAGGTAAATTAAAAACTACTTAATAAAAGATAAGGTATTACGGGCTTAGCTATGCAACAGAAACGTTTTTGGCTATCTATTCTTTTTATTTTTCTGTTGTACGGCTGCGTACCTATTTCGCAGCAAACCGGAACCGGAACAACTGGTTCCGGCAATATTGGGCTTAATGCCAATAGTCAGTTGCGCTACGATGATTTTATTTATGACCCGCAGGTAAAATCAGTCCAGCTATATGTGCAAAACGGGCATACGGAACAGGTTTTAAATCCGCCCATTATACCTTTAACCCAGGAGCAGCCTTTGGTACTGGAGTTCGATCAGCTGCAGGGATCGCAGCAGCGTTATGTGGTTAAGTTTATTTACTGCAACGCCGACTGGACCGAAGCGCGTTTAACCCCGATGCAGTACCTGAATGCATTCAATGAGTTTTATATTACCGATATCACGCCTGCTTATAATACACGGGTGCCGTTTTTTCATTACCGGTTCCAGGTGCCGAGCGTAAAACTTAGCGGAAATTATTTATTGGTGGTAACCGACCAGAATGGGCGTAATATATTGTCGCGCCGGATGATGGTATTTGAGCAACTAATTACTGTAGGAGCAGAACCGGTTTTAACTTCCGGAGGTAGTGCCCAATTCACCAATCAGCAAATTAATTTCAATCTTTATTATAATAAATATCCGCTCGTAAATCCGTCGCAGGAAGTAAAAGTAGTTTTACGGCAAAATTACCGCTGGGATAATGCTAAACTAAATCTGCGTCCGCGCTACGTAAGGGACAATGAAAAACGCTTAGAATACACTTTCTTTGAATTGCAACATACTTTTGCCGGGTTAAACGAATTCCGCTACTTTGATAACCGGAGCCGCCGCTTTCTAGGCGCCAATGTAGCCACGGCTAACCGGGCCGTAGTGCCGGAGGAAATAGTTTTAACCAGAGATGTAAACCGGGCGCAGGAAGTATATAGTAGCCAGATAGATATAAATGGCCGTTTTGTTTATGGTAACCGCGATTACGGAAACGAAGCTGCCAGCGCCGATTATAATTGGGTAACTTTTACGTTGGAAACTTCCAAGCCCGCTCCCGGCGACGTATACATTTTCGGAGAATTATCTGATTGGAAATTGCTGCCTGAATACAAAATGACTTACGATGCCGCTAATCAGCGGTATACTGGCCGGGTATTTTTAAAGCAAGGTTATTATAATTATTATTATGCCGTACAAACAAGCGGCACCACTAACCCGGATGTAATTTATTTAGAGGGTAGCTTTAATACTACCGAAAACATGTATGATATTCTGGTTTATTACCGCCCGCCCGGCAGCCGTTCCGATTTGTTAATTGGTTATCAGGAAGTGAATGTTAACAGCAGAAGATAAAAAATTACAAAGAAGTAAAATAAAAAGAGCGCTGCATAAGCGCTCTTTTTATTTTACTTCTTTGTAATTTATATGACAGATAATCAAAGTTTAATATTTAAACATTAAACCGGAAGTGCATAATATCACCATCTTGTACCACGTAATCTTTACCTTCTACGGCCATTTTACCAGCTTCTTTTATTTTGGCTTCGGTTTTAAATTCCTGGTAATCCGCTAATTTTATTACTTCGGCCCGGATAAAGCCTTTTTCAAAATCGGAGTGGATAACGCCCGCCGCCTGCGGCGCTTTCCAGCCTTTCTGTATGGTCCAGGCGCGAACTTCTTTTACACCTGCCGTAAAATAAGTAATTAAGTTAAGTAAACTGTAAGAGGCTTTAATTAACTGGTTCAAGCCCGATTCTTTCAAGCCGTATTCGCTTAAAAACATTTCTTTTTCTTCAACATCGGTGAGTTCGGCAATCTGGGCTTCTATAGCTGCAGAGATAACCACCACCTGGGCATTTTCGTCTTGTACGTGCGTTTTCAGGGTGTCTAAAAATTTATTGCCGGTATTCAGAGAATCTTCATCCACGTTAGCTACATAAATCACCGGTTTTAAGGTAAGCAACTGTAAATCTTCTACCGTCGCTGAATCTTCTTCCGAAGCTCCTAAAGAACGGGCATTTTTACCGGCTTCCAGGTGGTTTTTAAAAGCTTGCAAAGAGGCAAATTCTTTCTTTGCTTTGGCATCGCCGGACTTAGCCGTACGCTCAACTT
>Ga0210040_10001037_pt1 | contig 43759 bp, 41 predicted proteins | sample CryGeyCG12114_NA_FD_185462 | JGI IMG/M metagenome (GOLD analysis project Ga0210040, IMG submission 185462) | Groundwater microbial communities from aquifer - Crystal Geyser CG19_WC_8/21/14_NA (SPAdes) (version 2) | ecosystem: Environmental > Aquatic > Deep subsurface > Groundwater | place: USA...
CCCCGGCGCGATCCGCGAGCCTTCCATGCTCGCCCAGGGGATCGGCGGGAACGTGACGGGGACGCGCGCCGAGCTGATCGTCTGCGACGACGTGGAGGTGGCGGGCAACTGCGACACGCCGGGCAAGCGGGAGGAGCTGCGCGAACGGCTGTCGGAATGCGAGTTCATCCTGACCCCGGGCGGCACCATCCTGTTCGTCGGCACGCCGCACTGCGCGGACAGCCTTTATGCCCCGGCCGGGGCGGAGGGTGCCTATCTCGCCACTTACCGGCGCCTCCGCATTCCGCTGCTGGACGGGCAGGGGCGCAGCGCCTGGCCCGAGCGGTTTCCGGAGCAGGCGATCCGCGCCCAGCGCGAGCGGGTGGGGCCGCTGCAGTTCCGGCGGCAGATGATGCTCGACTGCGCGGCCGCCGAGGCGGGGCGGCTCGATCCCGCGCTGATCGTGCGCTACGCCGAGGATCTGGACTACCGCGAGGCGAATGGCCGCCCGGTGCTGTCCCTGCTGGGGCGCCGCCTGGTTTCGGGTGGGGGCTTCTGGGATCCCGCCTATGGACGGCCGGGTCAGGGCGACAGCAGCGTGCTCGCCGCCATCTTCTCGGACGGGGAGGGCAACCACTACCTGCACCGCCTGGCCTATGTGACCCAGGACCCGGAGGCCCAGCCCGACCCTGCAACGCAGCAGTGCCGAAGGGTCGCGACGCTCGCCCGCGAGCTGCTGCTGCCCGTGGTGCGGGTGGAAACCAACGGCATCGGCCGCTTCCTGCCCGCGCTGCTCCGGCGGGAAATGGCGCGCGCCGGCGCGGCCTGCACGGTGATGGAGCACACGAGCCACCGCCCGAAGGCGGAGCGCATCCTGGGTGCGCTCGACCCGGCGCTCGCGGCGCGCCGCCTGCACGCGCACGAGGCGGTGTTCCGCACCCCCTTTCCGGGGGAGATGGCGGAGTGGAAGCCCGGCGCGCACGGGGTGCACGACGACGCGCTGGATGCGGTGGCGGGCTGCCTGCTCGCCGAGCCCGTTCGCCTGCCGGGGCTTCCCCCGGCGCCGCGCGGTGCGTCCTGGCGGGGGTGACGAGGCTCTTGTTCCGGCGCGCCGGACCCAACCGGCAGGCCTGCCTTCAAGGCAGGCCTGCCGCACCTCAGGCCGCCGACTTCCGCAGCACCTCCGCCGCGTGCCGCGCGCTTCCCGCCTCCGTCATCGCGAAGCGGCCCGGCGGCACTTCAGCCGCCATGCCCATCCCGCTCAACCGCCGAAGGCACGCCTCGTCCGGCAGGCCCGCCGGGCGCGTGCCGCCATGGGTCAGGAACAGGCGGTGCAGCGCCGAGCGGCAGCAGGTTTCCAGATAAGGCTCGTTCCACGTCGTCAACGCACAGCATCCCCGAGGGCGTCCCCAAAGGTCGGGGTGCCGTCACGCGGGATCAACCCCAACCGGCCCGATCCCTGAAGGAGGACCCATGCCGTCCTTTGTCACCGAATCCCAGTGGATTGCCGCTGCGGTGGACACGCCCTTCATGGCGGTGCTCGCCTGGATGCTCCACTCGCTCCGCCGCAGCCTGGCCCAGGCGCCCGAGCCCGGGCCGCGCGACGACGACCAGCACCGCGCCTCGCTGGAGCGCACGCGCGAGGACCTCACCGCCTTCAAGCTGGAGGTCGCGCGCACCTATGTGCCGCTCTCCCTCATTCGCGAGGTGGATGGGCGGCTGACCGGCCACCTGCTCCGGATCGAGCAGAAGCTCGACGAAGCCACCCGCACCGCCCACAGCACCGCCGCCCAGGTGCGCGTGCTCGCCGAGGACCGCTGACCATGACCGCCGCCGCCACCGAGATGCTGGCCCGCACCCTCTACGCCGAGGCCGGGATGCGCCCGGTCCGGGCCATCGAGGCCCTGGCCGCGCTGGCCGCGAACCGCGCCCGCGCCGCCCTGCCGCGCCCGGCGCGCGTCCCCGGCGCCGCGCCCTTCGCGCCCGGCGGACACGCCCGCCTTCCCGAGCCAAGCCCAGGCGCGATGGCCGACACCTGCCGCGATCCCTTCCTGTTCCCGGCCCGCAACCCCCGCCACCCTGCCCATGCCCTGCTGGATGCGCCACCCGCGGCGGACCCGGCCATGGCGGTGTGCCGACGCATCGCCGCCCGCGCGCTCTCGGGCGCGCTCGCCGATCCGACCGGCGGCGCCACCCACTGGCACGCGGCCGACCAGCTTCCCGCCTGGGCCGTCGCGCGCGAGGCTGCGGCCGAGATCGGGGGGCTGGTCTTCTACCGGCTGCAAACCGGGCAGGCGCCCGCCCGCCCGGCCGCGCCCGCCCTGGTCGCCGCGGCCTGAACCGCTAGAAGGGGCTCATGGAACCCCTCATCCACACCCTCATGCGCGGCGCGGACTGGCGTGCCGCGCAACGGGCCGGCGCCTACCACGGCAGCGCCGACGACCGGCGCGACGGCTTCCTGCACTTCTCCACCGCGGCCCAGCTCCGTGCCAGCGCCGCGAAGCACCGCGCGGGAGAGGCCGACCTTTGGCTGGTCAGCGCCGAGGGCGCGGCCCTCGGCGGCGCGCTCCGCTGGGAACCGGCCTCGGGCGGCAGCCGCCCAGGGCTGTTCCCCCATCTCTACGGCCCGCTGCCGCTCGGGGCCGTGCGCGGTGCGGCCTTCCTGCCGCTGGGGCCGGACGGGCGGCACCGCTTCCCTGGCTGGGTGCCCTGAACGGCTAGCGGCGCTCCCCCACGTTCTTCGCGATCCAGTTCACCAGCCAGTCCGCCAGCTCGACCGAGTTCCGGTCCTGCATCAGCATGTGGGAATTGCCGGGGATGCCCATCTCGGGCAGCACCGCCACCTCCACCTTGCCACCCGCGGCGTTGGCGGCGCGGGCGAAGTCGCGGCAGGCCTTGAGGCGCGGCGCCCAGCGCGGGGACTCCTCCACGAAGTCGCCCCACAGAACCAGGATGGGCAACCCGGCATAGGGCGTCATGTCCCCGTCCGCTGCCGGGCAGGCGCCAGGCTCGATCGAGACGATCCCGGCGATGCCCTCCCGGCTGGCCGCCGCTGCCTGGAAGGGAAAGATCCCCGACTGCGAATGGCTGACCAGCACCGCCCCCTCCAGCCGCGCGGCCAGCGCCGAGAGCCCCACCACCGTCGGGTGGGGGGAGGGGAGCGCGAAGTTCCAGTCGGGCACCATCTGCTTCCAGAACTCCTCCTGCGCCTCCAGCGGGAAGAGCAGGCCGGGAAAGGTCTCGGGCGCGCGGCGGCCGAAGCGGAAGATCGCCCAGGCATCCTCCCGCCCGGCGGCGAACACGGGCGGCAGGGTGTCCGCGCCGGCCTGCCCGGTTTTCACGGCATTGATGCTGGTGGGATGGGCGGCGGAACGGCCGCGCCAGGGCTGGTCCACCACATAGGTCGGGTGGCCCCGGCGCAGCAGCACCTCGTCCCAGCCCATGCGGCCGTCCGGGGTGGTTTCCCAGGTCTTGCCGGTGAGGCAGCAGCCGTGCACCAGCACCACAGGCCGCCGCCCGCCCGCATCGGCCGGCACCTGGAAGCGCACGTACATCTGGTCCAGCGTGATGGTGCCGCTCGGCGCGTAGGCGGGCATCGTGGACAGCGTGTCCGAGCGCAGCGCCCGCCCGCCCACGAAAAAGGAGCCTTGCCGTTCGATCGAGACGGGCCCCTGCAGCGGCCGCGCGGGCTCCTGCGCGGCGGCGGGCGCCAGCGCCGCCAGCGGCGCGGCCAGCAGGGCGGCGAGGCCGGTGGCCCGGGTTGGAAAGGGCATGGGCGATCCTCCGTTGCGTCGTGGCCGCACAGGGGCGGCCGGGCAGGGTAGGGGGCGCGCGGCCCGCCCTGTCAAACCCACCCGCTCAGGCCGCCCGCCCCCGCCTCTGCGCCATCACCCCCGCGAAGCTCACCACCGCCGCCCCCGCCCAGACCCAGGCCGAGGGCCAGACACCCCAGACCGTCACGTCCGCGATCACGGCGAAAACCAGCGCCGTGAACTCAAGCGGTGCCAGCCTGGGCGCGGAAGCGTGCCGGAAGGCCGCCGCCAGCGCGATCGTCGCGCCACCGGCCAGCACGCCGTTCGCCGCCAGCGCGAGGGCATCCCCGAACGGTGGGGTGGACCATTCCGCCCAGGCCCAGGGCAGCAGCAGGGGCAGGGTGGGCGCCGCGCTCCAGAGAATCAGCCGGGCCATGCCGGGCTCGTCCCGCAGGCTGCGGTTCATCACCAGCACCATGGCGTGGCAGAAGGCGCCCACCAGCCCCCAGCCATAGGCCACCCAGGCCCCCCCGGCCGAGAGCCCGGGCCAGAGCGCCAGCAGGACCCCGGTGAACCCCACCGCGCACCAGCCCCAGGCCGAGGCCGGCACGGGTTCCTTCAGCAGCAGCCGGAACAGCGCCAGCAGCATGAAGGGCGCGGTGAAGTAGACGAGGTAGCCCTCGGCCAGCGGCAGATGGCGGAGCGACATGAAGAAGCCGCCCCCGGAGCCCACCATGAAGCCCGCGCGAAGAAGCTGCGCCCCGGGCCTTTGCGTGCGGAGCGGCCCGAGCGCCCCGCCGCGCAGCAGCCCCACCACGGCCAGCAGCAACAGCAGCACCGCGTAGCGGAAGGCCAGCACCTGACTCACATGGTAGCCGCCCGACAGCAGCTTGGAGTTGGCATCAAGCACCGCGAAAAGCCCGAGCGCGGACAGCAGCAGCAATGGTCCGCGCAAGCGGCGTTCCCCCGTTTCCCAGAAACCGGTTGTTTCCGTGGCCGCGCTTGTCCCGTCCCCCCGCCGCGGCGTCAACGCGCCCCCGGCGTTGCCGTCACCCCTGGCCTCGCGCGCTGCGCTGCGGCACAAGCTATTCCCGATGCGCCCCGCCCTCGCCTCCGCCCTGCTGCCGCTCGTCCGGGGCCTGGACCCGGAAGGGGCGCATGAGTTCTCCCTCCGTGCCCTGAACTGGGGCCTGGCCGGGCGCGACCGCAAGCCGGACGATCCCATCCTGGCGGTGCGCGCGATGGGGCTGGATTTCCGCAATCCCCTCGGCCTCGCCGCCGGCTTCGACAAGAACGCCGTCGCGGTGCTGCCCCTGATGCGCCTGGGCTTCGGCTTTGTGGAGGCCGGAACGGCCACCCCCCGCCCACAGCAGGGCAACCCCCGACCCCGCGTGTTCCGGCTGGAGGAGGACCGCGCGGTGATCAACCGCCTGGGCTTCAACAACGCCGGGCTGGACGCCTATGCCGCCAACCTCGAGGCCCTTCCGCGCCCGCTGCCCGCGGTGCTCGGCGCCAATGTCGGCATCAACAAGGACAGCACCACGCCGGAGCGGGACTACCCCGCGCTCTATCTCCGCGTCGCGCCGCTGGTGGACTACGTCACCGTCAACGTGTCCTCTCCCAACACGCCGGGCCTGCGCGACCTCCAGGGCGAGGCGCGGCTGGCCGCCATCCTGGATGCCGTGCTCGCTGCCCGCGCGGAGCTGCCCCGCCGCCCGCCCGTGCTGGTGAAGATCGCCCCCGACCTGAGCGAGGCCGCGGTGGAGGCCATCGTGGAAACCTGCCTCAACCGCGACGTGGCCGGGCTGATCGTCTCCAACACCACCATCGCCCGGCCGGACACCCTGCGCTCCACCCAGAAGCGCGAGGCGGGAGGGCTGTCCGGGCGGCCGTTGTTCCAGGTCTCCACGGAACTCCTGCGGCGCGTGCACCGCCTGTCCCGCGGGCGGCTGACCCTGATCGGCGCCGGCGGCGTGGAGAGCGGCGAAACCGCCTACGCCAAGATCAAGGCCGGCGCCTCCCTGGTGCAGACCTATGCCGGCTTCGCCTATGCCGGCCCCGCCATGATCCCGCGCCTCAAGCGCGACCTTGCAGCCCTTCTCCGCCGCGACGGCGTCGCAAGCCTCGCGGACGCGATCGGAGCCGAAGCCTGATGCGCATCCTCGACGGCGTGGCCGAACTCGCCACCCGCTACCGCGGCTTCGTGCTGGACCTCTGGGGCGTGGTGCATGACGGCCAGGCCGCCTTCCCGGGCGTGGCGGACGCCCTGGCCCGCCTGCGCGACGCCGGCGCGCGCGTGGTGTTCCTGTCCAACGCGCCCCGCCGCTCCCACGTGGTGGAAGCGCAGCTCACCGGGTTCGGGATCGAGCGCGGGCTGTATCATGCGGCCATGACGAGCGGCGAGGTCACCTGGCGCCTGCTGCGCGACCGCACCCATCCCTTCGTGCGCGACCTCGGCCCCCGCGCCCTGCACATCGGCGCCACGCGCGACCATTCCGTGGTGGAGGGGTTGGGCATCACCCTGACCGACCGCGCGGAGGAAGCGGACTGGCTCCTCAACACCGGCCCGGACCCCGAGCGCGGCGGCCAGTCGGTGGAGCCCTACGAACCCGTGCTGCAGGCGGCGCTCGCCCGCAGGCTCCCCATGCTCTGCGTCAACCCGGACCGCCTGGTGGTGGTCGGCGGGCGGCTGATCATCTGCGCCGGCGCCCTGTCCGAGCGCTACGCGGCGCTGGGCGGCGCGACCCTCGAGATCGGCAAGCCCGATCCCGCCACCTATGAGCCCGTGATGGCCCTCATGGACCTGCCGCGGGACCAGGTGCTGGCGATCGGCGACAGCCCGCACACCGACCTTGCGGGCGCGCAGGCCGCGGGGCTGGACGCGGTCTGGGCGCTGGGCGGCCTGGCGGCGGAGGAAGGCCTGGCCAATGCCGACTCCGAGACCCTCGCGGCGCGCGCGGCGGCGGAAGGGGTTTCCCCCATCGCCGCGCTTCGCGGCCTGCGCTGGTAGGGCGGCCTCAGCGCCGGCCCGGCTCCACGCGGTCACCCACCCAGTTCCCGGCGCGGTCCAGCGCCCCGCCGGTTTCGCGTGCCGCGGTGCCCAGCGCGCCGCCCGTGCGGCCGGCCGCACGGTCGAGCGACCGGCCGGCCCGCTCGGCCGGTCCGGGCTCGGCGCAGGCGGCCAGCGCCAGCAGCGCGAACAGGGCAGGGAAGAAGGTGCGGCGCATCGGCCTGCTCCTTGTCGCAAAAGGGAAATGCAGGATGGCGCGGTGCCCGGTGTGCCGCCAGTCCCCAACCTCCGCCTTCGCGTTGACCCATCCGGGCCGCGACGCTAGTTCTGTTACGTGAGTGCTATCGATCCGGATGTCGCGGCCCAGTTGGCGATGGAACTGCCCCGCGACGTGTTCATCAGCATCGTCCGCGGCTTCGAGCAGGACCTCGCCCGCCTGGTGGGCCAGATGATCGATGCCGCGCGCGCCAACGATGCCGAGGATTACCGCCGTGCCGCCCATGGCCTGGCCGGGGCCGCCGGCTCCATCGGCGCACGCCCGCTGGAGAGCCTGGCGCGGCAGGCCATGCGCCGGGATGACCGCACGCCCGCGCAGCAGATGATCCTGCGCATCGGGGATGAGGCGAGGGCTGCCCTGGCAGAACTGGCCGCCCTGGCCGGGGAAAGCGGCCCCACCGCCTGAACCGGGCGGGGGCGCCGCCCTGCTCCGGGCCCGTGCCCGATCCGCATGATTCGCGCGTTCGCCCGTGCCGGCCTCCGGTCGCGCGCTATCCCGCTGCCGCCACGCCCAGGGCAGGAGCCAGGCCGATGGCATGGCCCAGCTGGTCGCGCTGCACCGGCTTGGACAGGTAGTCGTCCATTCCGGCTTCCCGGCACTGCCGCTCGAACTCCGTGCCCACGGCGGCGGTGAGGCCGATGATGCGGGTCTCGCGGTTCAGCCCGGCATGGCGGATGGAGCGGGTGGCCTCCAGCCCGTCCATGACGGGCATCTGCAGATCCATGAGGATCGCGTCGAACACCGCCGCGCGGCAGTGCTCCACCGCCTCCTGGCCGTTGTCCGCGATGGTCACCTCCGCCCCCAGCCGGGCGAGAAGGGCACGCATGAGGAGCTGGTTGGTGGCGTTGTCCTCCACCAGGAGGATGCGCCGACCCTGGCCATGGGCCGGCGCGGGAAGGACGCGGGAAGGCCGCGCCTCGGCGGCAGGCGGGGAGGCGGGCGACGGGACCAGCGCCTGGCCCAGCGCCTCCCGCAGGCGGCCCGGCAGGGCGGGCTTGAGCAGCATGGCGTCGATCAGCCCGGGCGGCAGGTTCTGGCCGGACATCTGCTGCGCCTCCACCCCGAAGGAGCAGAGGATCAGCGCGGGGTTGCCCAGCGATCGCGCTTCCGCCCGGATGCGTCCGGCCAGCTCCAGCCCTCCCATCCCCGGCATGGTTCCGTCCAGGAACACCGCGTGAAAGGGGGTGCCGCGCCGCGCGGCCAGCCGCAGCAGGTTCAGCCCGGCCTCGGCGCACTCGGCCGCCAGCGCGCCGGCACCTGCCGCGCTGAGCTGGCGCACCATCGCCTCCCGGTTCAGCAGCAGGTCGTCCACCACCAGGATCCGGCGGCCGGCCAGTGGCGGGGGCGCGGGCCTCGGCGCGGGCAGCGCCCCCACCTCGATCCAGAAGCGGAAGACGCTGCCGCCGCCCCGGCGCGGCGTCGCCTCGACGCCGCCTCCCATCTGCTCGGCCAGCTTGCGGCAGATCGCGAGGCCCAGGCCCGTGCCGCCGTACTTGCGGCTGATCGAGGCGTCGGCCTGGGTGAAGCGCTCGAACAGCATGGGCACCTTGGCGGCGTCCACGCCGATCCCGGTATCGGCCACCGAGCAGGTCAGCCGCAGCAGCCCGTCCTCCTCCTCGACCGGGGCGGCGGCGAGGGACACCTCGATCCACCCGGCCTCGGTGAACTTGATGGCATTGCCGACCAGGTTGAACAGGATCTGGCGGAACCGCCCGGGGTCGCCCAGCACCTGGCGCGGCAGGTCCGGCGGCAGGGAGGCCACCATCTCCACGCCCTTGGAGGCGGCGCGATCCGCGAAAAGCTCCACGATGGTGGAGATCTCGTTCTCCAGCGTGAAGGCGATCCGTTCGTGCTCGATCATCCCCGCCTCCAGCTTGGAGAAGTCCAGGATGTCGTTCAGCACCATCAGCAGGTGCTCCGCGCTGCCCTGGATGGTCTCCGCGTAGCGGCGCTGGATGGTGTCGAGGTTGGAATCCAGAAGCAGGCCGGTCATGCCGATCACGCCGTTCATGGGCGTGCGGATCTCGTGGCTCATCGCGGCCAGGAACTCCTCCTTGGCCCGCGTCGCGGCGCGTGCCTCGCGCTCGCTCTCGCTCAGCGCATCGCCCTGCGCCTTGAGCGCCGCCGCCTGGCGCGACATGAGCCAGAGGGCCACGAGCATGATCGCGGCGATGGCGATGCCACCACCGATCAGCAGCGCGCCCAGCCGCTCCACCCCCTCGAAGGCCGCCGCCCGCCGGCGCGCGGCCTCGATCACCATGGTGCCGCCGCGCAGCGTGGAGAAGGAGGCGAAGACGTCCTGACCGTCCTGGTCGATGCCGGAGAAGGTTCCGCTGTCGCGCCGCGGCAGGAAGTCGCGGAACAGCCACGCGCTGCCGTTCGCCTCCCCCACGCCGTCCACCCGCCCGTCCGAGCGGGCGAGCAGCACCCCGTTCAGGGAGTGGATGCGGACGGTGACGCCGAAGGCCTCGGCGTGGCGCCGCCCGACGGAGATGAGGTAGTCCGGGTTGAGCAGCGCCACGGCCGCCCCGTTGAACTCCCCGCGCGCGTTGCGCAGCCCGCGGACGAGCGGGATGGACCAGATCCCCGCCGCCTGGATCGCCCGCGCCTGAAGCGCGGCCGAGCCGCCCAGGAAGCGCCCGGCCTCGGGCGATCCCAGACGCAGCGACGCGCCGCCCATGCGCAGCACCCGGAACCATTCCCGGTCGGCGACGGAGGCACCGCGCAGGTTCTCCACCGTCGATGCCGTGACCTGCCCGCTGCCGTCCACGATCAGAACGGCCCGAAGCTGCGGCACGTCCCGGATCCGCCCGGCCAGGGCGCGTGCCGTGGCCGCGGGGTCGGAATCCGTGCTGCGCTCGGCCATGTCCAGCAGCACGAAGTCCACGGTCTGGATGGCGCGGGCCAGCTGGTCCGCCATGGCGGCGGTGACGCCCATGGTCAGGCGCTCCGCTTCGTTCGCGGCCTCCCGCTGGCCGCGGTCGAAAAGGATGAGATAGACAGCCGCGAAGCAGATCCCGACCACCATGACCGTGGCCCCGAACAGGCGCCACGGGCGCGGGGTGCCCGGCCTGGACAGGCCAAGCTTCAGGACCCGGCCAAGGGAGAGCGCGTTTCTCATGCGTTGTGCCGCCGCGGCCATCATTGCAGGCCTTCTCGCGCATTGCGAGGGCGGCGGAGCCGCAGCCAGTGCCGCTCGGCGCCCCGCGGCGCCCGATGACCCTGAAATCGAAACGGAACGCGCGGCTGCCTTCCGTCTGGCCCTGATCCGCCCCCGCCCGGAGCTTTTGCTCCGCGCCCTGTCCGAGATCTCCGCCCTGTTCTGGCGCAACGCCCGCACCGGGAGCTGGAGGGGCTGGGTGCCGACCTGGTCCGCCTCTCCGCCGCGCAACCGGCCGTCACGGAAGCGGGGGCGCCGGGGTGGCCGGCTCACTCCGCCTTGCTGCTCGCCGGCGGCCCGACGGGGTTTGCGGAACGGGCTGGTGAACTGATTCCGCTCAGCCCTGGCCGAGGGATTCCAGCCAGCGCCGCTTGCCGCCTTCGGCCACATGCGCCTCGCCCAGAGCGCGGGCGCGGGGGGCATCGCCGGCGGCCACGGCATCCAGCATCGCCGCGTGTTCGGCGTTGCTCTGCCGCATGCGGTCCGGGTGGGCCAGCGATTGCTGGCGCGCCAGGTGGCTTTCCTTGATCAGGGAGTCGTAGAGCCCCGAGGCGCGGCGATGCCCGGCCGCGCGGTGCAGCGCCTCGTGGAAGCCGAGGTTGCGGGCGTAGTAGCCCGGGGCGTCCCCCGACTTCGCCATGCGCTCCATGGCCTCCACCTGCGCGCGAAGCTCCTCCAGCGTGCCCGGCGGCAGCGCGCGGCGGGCCATGCGCTCGGCGATGCGGGCCAGGATGAAGCCCTGCAACAGGGCCCGCATGTCGTACAGCTCCGCCATCTCGGCGGGCTCCAGCCGGCGCACGCTCATGCCCTGCCCGGCGGGGCCGGCCGTGACCAGCCCGTCCCGCTCCAGCCCCCGCAGCGCCTCGCGCAGCGGCCCGCGCGAAAGGCCGAGGCGTGCGGCCAGCGCCACCTCGTTGAGCCGCGTGCCGGGGGCGATCTCGCCCGACAGGATCAGCTGCTCAACCGCCGCCCGCGCGCGCTCGGACAAGGTGGCGGCCAGGGGGGGCGCAGCCGGGGGAAGGGTGTCCATGCCACCAAGGGCATCACGGCGCCGCGTGGCCTGTCAACAGCCTGTTGACAGGTGGGCGGCGCGCCCTCAGCCTGCGCGCCAGTCAGGAGGAGATGCCATGCTCGATGCCCCGAACCCGGCCGCCGCGAGCGGTGCGGATGCCACAGCCGGCGCGCTCTCCCGCTTCACCGTGCTCGACCTCACCCGCGTGCGCTCCGGCCCCACCTGCGTGCGGCAGCTGGCGGACTGGGGAGCCAAGGTCATCAAGATCGAGATGCCCGAGGGGCTGGACCAGGGCGACCCCATGGGCGGCCCCCGCGGCGGCCCGGACTTCCAGAACCTTCACCGCAACAAGCGCGGCCTGACGCTGAACCTGAAGTCGCCCGAGGGCGTCGCCATCCTCAAGCGCCTCGTGCGCGAGGCCGACGTGGTGGTGGAGAACTTCCGCCCGGACGTGAAGGACCGGCTGGGCATCGGCTACAAGGAACTCTCGGCCGAGAACCCGCGCCTGGTCTACGCCTCCATCTCCGGCTTCGGGCAGGACGGCCCCTATGCCGGCCGCCCCGGCTTCGACCAGATCGCGCAGGGCATGGGCGGGCTGATGTCCATCACCGGCCTGCCCGGCCAGGGCCCCGTGCGCGTCGGCATTCCCATCGCCGACCTCTGCGCCGGCCTCTTCGCGGCCCAGGGCATCATGGTCGCGCTGCTGGAGCGCGAGGTGTCCGGCAAGGGCCAGTGGGTGCAGACCTCGCTGCTCCAGGCCCAGGCCTTCATGCTCGACTTCCAGGCCGCGCGCTGGCTCCAGGCCGGCGAGGTGCCGAAGCAGGCCGGCAACAACCACCCGACGAGCATTCCGACCGGCGTGTTCAAGACCAGCGACGGCCACATCAACATCGCCGCCACCGGCAACGCCATCTGGAAGCGCTTCGCGGTCGCCGCCGGCGCGCCGGAATGGCTGGAGGACCCGCGCTTCAAGGATGCGGGCTCGCGCTCCGACAACCGCGACGCGCTGAACGCCCTGATCGACGAGAAGATCGCCGGGCGCACGAGCGAGGAATGGGTGACGGCCCTGAACGAGGCCGGCGTGCCCGCCGGGCCGATCTATTCCATCGACCAGATGTTCGCGGACCCGCAGGTGAAGCACCTGGGAATCGCGGCCACGCTGGACGACGGCACACGGGCGCAGACCTATGTGGCGCAGCCCATCGGACTGTCGCGCACGCCCGCGCGCATCAACACCCACCCGCCCGCCATCGGCGAGCATTCCGCCGCCGTGCTCCGCGAGGCCGGCTACACCGACGACGAGATCGCGGACCTCAAAACCCGCCAGGTGATCTAGGACCCATCATGCCCGACGCGCTTCCCCCGCCGAACCCGGCTCTCGGCACCGACAAGATGCTTTCCCGCAAGGAGGGCGGCGTCGGCTGGATGATCTTCAACAACCCCGAGCGCCACAACGCCGTCTCCATGGAGATGTGGGAGGCGGCGGAGAAGATCCTGGCCGATTTCGCGGCCGATCCGGCCGTCCGCGTGGTCGTGGTCACGGGCGCGGGCGGCAAGGCCTTCGTGTCCGGTGCGGACATCTCCAAGTTCGAGAGCGAGCGCTCCTCCAAGGAGGCGGTGGACGCGTATCAGGTGCAGACCGCGAAGGTTTATGACGCGCTGGCGGACTTCTCGAAGCCCACCATCGCCGCCATCCGCGGGCACTGCATCGGCGGCGGTTCCGCGCTGGCCGTGTGCTGCGACATGCGTATCTGCACGGAGAAGTCCTCCTTCGGCATTCCCGCCGCCAAGCTCGGCCTGGGCTATCCGCTGAAGGGCATCCGCCGGCTGGTGGAGATCGTCGGGCCTTCCTTCGCCAAGGAGCTGTTCTTCACCGCCAAGCGCTTCTCCGCCGAGGACGCGCGCGTGATGGGGCTGGTGAACCGCGTGGTGGCCGACGACGCGCTGGAGGCGACCATCGAGGACTACGCCGGCACGATCGCCGGCAACGCGCCGCTGACGGTGGATTCCGTGAAAGCCATCGTGCGCGAGGCGCTGAAGCCCCAGCCCGACGAGGCCCTCTGCGCGCGCCTCGTGGCGGAGTGCTTCGCCAGCGAGGACTACATCGAGGGCCGCCGCGCCTTCATGGAGAAGCGCCCGCCACAGTTCCAGGGACGCTGAATCCAGCGCCGCTGACACGGGCGCCCGGCAAGCCCCGCGCGAGATGGGGCCGGGCGCACCGATGAAGGGAGAGATACGATGATGCGACGCCGCAGCCTGCTCGGCGCCGGGGGCCTCGCCCTCGCGCTGCCCGCGCTCCAACTCCGCGCGCAGGAGGGATGGCCGAGCAAGCCCATCCGCATCGTCGTCGGCTTCGCGGCCGGCGGCGCCACGGACATCAGCACCCGCGTGATGCAGCCCAAGCTCTCCGCCCTGCTCGGCGTGCCCGTGGTGATCGAGAACCGTCCGGGCGCGGGCGGCAACCTCGCGACCGAGGTGGTGGTGCGCGCCCCCGCCGATGGCAGCACCTTCCTGATGGGAACCATCGGCGCGCTGTCCATCAACACCAGCCTCTACGCCAGCCTTCCCTTCGACCCGCAGGCGGACCTCACCCCCGTCTGCATGGCCGGCAACGTGCTGAACGTGCTCGTCGTGCCCGCCGAACGCCCGTGGAAGAGCGTGGCGGAACTGATCGCGGCGGCGAAGGCCGCGCCGGACACCATCACCTACGGCTCCTCCGGCGTGGGCGGGGCCGGGCATCTGGCGGGCGCGCTGCTCGACCGCATGGCCGGGGTGAAGACCGTGCACGTCCCCTATCGTGGCGGCGGTCCGATGATCACCGACCTGATCGGCGCCAAGATCGACTATGCCTTCTCGACCGCGCCCACGGCCCTGCCGCACGTGCAGTCCGGGCGGCTGCGCATGCTGGCGGTGCCGACGCTCAAGCGCGTCCGCTCCATGCCAGGCACGCCGGCGCTGGCCGAGACGCTGCCGGGCTACGAGGTGCAGAACTGGTACGCCCTCGTCGGCCCCAAGGGACTGCCGCCGGCGATCGTCGCCCGCATGAACGCGGCGATGCGGGAGGCGCTGGACGATCCCGCCGTGTCCTCCTCCCTGGAAGGGCAGGGGGTGGAGCCGATTCCGACCTCACCGGAGGAACTCGGCCGCTTCATCCGGCAGGAAGCGGAGAAATGGGCGCCGATCGTGCGCGAAACCGGCGCGAGGGTGGAGTAGCGGCATGGACCTTGGGATGCACGGCCGCCGGGCGCTGGTGATCGGCGGTTCCTCCGGCATCGGGCTGGCCACCGCAGGGCTGCTCCTGCGGGAGGGCGCGTCCGTGCTCATCGCCGGGCGCGATGCGGCACGGCTGGATACGGCGTCGGAGACATTGCGGGCGCAAGCGGGCACGGCGCCCGAGGCCATCGTCTGCGACCAGTCCGACCCGGCGAGCCTTGCGGCCCTCGTGGCGCATCTGGGGGATGAACCGCTGCACGCCCTGGTCTGCGCCGCCGGCGGCAGCCGCCGCAGCGCCTTCGAGGATCTCTCCGACGAGGCCTGGCTGGAGAACTACGAGTTCAACATCCTCGGCACCGTGCGCGCGGTCAGGGCCTTCCTGCCGGCGCTTCGGCGGGCGGGGGATGGGCGGGTGGTGCTGCTGGGCGCCGTTTCCGCCCGCCAGCCCACGGCGCATCAGGTGGTGTCCAACGTCCACAAGGCCGGGGTGCTGGCACTGGCCAAGACGCTGGCGATCGAGCTGGCGCCGGACGGGATCGCGGTGAACAGCGTTTCCCCCGGCCGCGCGCTGACGCCGCTCTGGCAGAACCGCGCGGCGCAGATGTCGAGGGACGAGGGAATCCCGGAGGCCGAGGTTCTCGCCCGCGCCTCGGCCGACATCCCCATGCGCCGCTTCGGCACCGCGGAGGAGGTGGCCGCCATGGTCGCCTTCCTGGCCGCCCCCGTCGCCGCCTATGTCACGGGGCAGGGGGTCGCGGTGGACGGCGGCTGGCAGCGGGGGGTGTGAGCCTCACCCCACCCGCAGCAGGGTGGGCCCGTTCCGCCTGAGCCAGTCCTGCGCCGCCTCCCGGTGCGGCGTCAGCCGCGCCACATGGGCCCAGAAGCGGTCGGAGTGGTTGAGTTCGCGCAGGTGGCCGACCTCATGCGCGACCACGTAGTCCAGCACCCAGTCCGGCGCCATCACCAGCCGCCATGAGAAGGCCAGGGTGCCGTCCGGCGCGCAGCTTCCCCAGCGGGACCGCGTGTCCTTCAGCACGATGCGCCGGATCTTCACCCCCAGCGCGGCGGCGTGCCCCGCCGCCAGCACCGCGATGCGGCGCTTGGCCTCGCCCTTCAGGAAATCCGCCACGCGGCGCGTGAGAAAGGCCTTGTCCCCGGCCACCACGATCTCCCCGTTCCAGAGGATCGCGGGACCCCGCGCCGACGGGTCGTGGCGGATGGCATGCGGCACGCCGCCGAGCGGCACGGCCTGCCCCTCCGCCAGCGGCACGGCCGGGGCCAGGCTGCCCAGGCGCTCCTTCACCCAGGCGGCATGGGTGTTCAGCAGCGCCATGCCGGCCCTCCGGCCGGAGCGCGGCGGCAGGGTCACCACCACCTCACCCGCGCGTGGGTCGATCCGCAGCGAGACGCGGCGAGCCCGCGCCGAGCGGTTCCAGCGCACCGGTGTCGGCGTCGGAAGGGCCAGGGGATGGGCGCGCAGGGGAACGACCTCGGTCTCGTTATGTTCCATGGAAAGAGAATGGACCCTGGGCGGGGTCGGGTTCAACGACTTGACAGCCGCCACGAAGGGCGTGTGGTTTGCGCGGTGCAAAAAGAACGCGAAAACAGCCATTTGGCCAAAGGTTCCTCCCGCATCGCCTTTGCCCAGGCGCTGCGGGGCCTCGCCGCCCTCTCGGTGCTGCTGAGCCACTACACCCAGCATTTCTGGACCAACCGCGCCACCGCCGCCGCCTTCGTCGGCGCCCCCATCTGGGAGGGGCCCTCGCCCTCCGTGCTGGCGGTGCATGGCTGGCTGCCGCAGGGCTTCGCCGGGCATTTCGGGGTCGCGTTGTTCTTCCTGATCTCCGGCTTCGTGGTGCCCTTCTCCCTGGTGGGGCGGGGTAGGGCGGGCTTCGCGCTGGGGCGCGCGCTGCGGATCTGGCCGACCTATGCGCTCGGGCTGGGGGTCACCATGGCCGCCGTGTGGGCCTGCGCCCGATACTTCGGCAATCCCGCCCCCTTCGGCACGGCGCAGTGGCTGGCCCACCTGTTCTTCGTGCAGGACCTGCTGGGCCTGCCGACCATCGACGGCATCAGCTGGACGCTCGCGATCGAGGTGCGCTTCTACCTGCTCTGCCTTCTGCTCGCCCCCGCCCTGCGGGCCGGGCGCGTGCGGCCCCTGCTGGCAACCGGCTTCGCCCTGACCGGGGCCGCTGCGGTGGCGGGCGCCATTCCCTGGCCGCCGGCCATACAGGCCGCCATGGGGGAACTGGCGCTCAGCGCGCAGATGATCACCTTCATGCTGGTCGGCACCGTGTTCGGCGCCCGCCACCGGGCGACGGAAGGCGGCCCGGCGTGCCTGCGCGGCGGGACGCTGCTGCTCGCCCTTTTCGCCCTCCAATGGGCGGGGGGGATCATGGGGCAGGCAATCCTGCCGGGGCTGCTGGCCTATGGCGCCGCCCTGGCGCTCTTCGCGGCCTGCTTCGCGGCGCGCCACCGCGTCCGGCGGGTGCCGGTGCCGCTCGAGGTCCTCGCCCGGGTCAGCTACCCGCTCTACGTGGTGCACGGCGTGGCCGGCTACGCCGTGCTGCGCCTGCTGTTGGAAGCCGCTGTTCCGGCCTGGGCCGCGATCCTCGCGACGACGGCCCTGGCCTTCGCCGCCGCCTCCCTTCTGCACGTGCTGGTGGAGGTCCCGACCCAGAGGGCCGGGCACCGCGTCAGCCGGGGTGGGCCTTGAACTCGATCTCCACGAAGGAGAAGGGCTCGGTGCCGCCATTGACCACGTTGTGCTCCACCCCCGGCGGGCGGGTGTAGGACACGCCGGCCTTGATGGTGGCCTCGCGCGTGGCGCCGCCGGGTTCCTCCAGCGTCATGGTCCCATCCGTCACGGGCACCACGAGATAGGCCCAGCCGTGCCGGTGCCATCCGGTTTCCGCGCCGGGCGGGAAGTCCCATCGCGTGACGCGGGACGTCTCGTCGTCCGCCTGCACCGTGGCGGTGGCGGGGATGCGGCAGCGCAGGGTCTCGCTCATGCCGCTCATTCCGCCGCCAGCGACATGCCGTATTCCTCCAGCCCCGGCAGCGGCAGGGCGCCCGTGCCCTGCCAGGCGGCCCAGACGGCATCCGCCTGCGCCGGGGAAAGGCGGGTGTGCGGCGGGCGGATGTGGCGCCAGCCCTCGTCGCCCGTGCTGCGCGCCAGCACCTCCCGCAGGCCGGGGATCAGGGGCGCCGAACCGGCGGCGGCGCGGCAGGCATCCACCACCCGCTGCGCCGCGTCCGCCTCCGGCCCGCTGCGCTGGGTGAACACCACCTGGGAGAAGCGGGCGCAGATGTTGCTGGCCGCGGTGATGCAGCCGGCGGCGCCGATCGCCAGCATGCGCTGCAACAGGTTGTCGGCGCCCGGATAAACCTCGAAGCCACGGCTGGCGAAGGCCTTGATGAAGCCCTCGGCCTGGGCCGGGTCGCCCGTGCTGTCCTTCACGCCCCGCACGACGCCGGGGAAGGCCTCGATCAGCCGTCCGATCAGCTCCACCGTCAGCGGCACGGCCGACTGCGCCGGGAAGTGGTAGAGATAGAAGGCCAGCCCGCTGCCCGTCCGCTCGATCACCTCCGAGAAGTAGGCGTAGAGCCCCTCCTCGCTCGGGTTCTTGTAGTAGAAGGGCGGCAGGACCAGCACGCCCGGGCAGCCCAGGTCGCGCGCGTGGCGGGACAGCTCCACGGTGTCGGTGATGTTGGGAACCCCGGTGCCGGGCATCAGCCGGGTCACGGGCACGTCGTTCTGAACCAGGGATTCCAGGATCTCCCGGCGCTCGCGCAACCCGAAGGAAGCGGCCTCCCCGGTGGTGCCGAGCACGCCCAGGCCGTCGCATCCATTGGCCAGCAGCCACTTGGCATGGGCGGCGGTGCGGACATGGTCGGGCGCGAGATCGGCTCCCACCGCCGTGATCAGGGCGGCATTCACGCCGCCATAGAGCGCTTGGGTCATCCCGTCTTCCTTTGCCTGCTCTGCCTGGCAGCTTCCGCCGCCCTGGGTGCGCCGCGCTTGGCAGGCCAGCGGCCAGGCCAGGCGACCACGTGATCTTCCAGCGGCCCGGCATCCCGCTCCGTCACGGCGCGTCCGCGGACGGAGATGCCGGCGCGGTGAACGCTTTCGGGATCCCCCGACACCAGCGGGTGCCACTCGGGCAGCTCCTGCCCGCGGGCGAGGAGGTGATAGGCGCAGGTCGGCGGAAGCCAGTCCAACGCGGGCACCATCTTCGCCTTGAGCTGCACGCAGTCCGGCACATGGGCGCGGCGGTTGGCGTAGTCGCGGCAGCCGCAGCCCTGCGTATCCAGCATGCGGCAGGCGACGTTGGTGAAGTGGACCTCCTCCGTGTCCGCGTCGCGGATTTTGTGGAGGCAGCAGCGGCCGCAGCCGTCGCAGAGGGATTCCCACTCCGCCCGGGTCATGGCGGAGAGCGACTTCCGCTTCCAGAAGGGGAGGTTATCGGGCACGCCCCTCCCTACACCCGGCAGGGGGCGCAGGTGAAGCTTGACCTCCCTCACGTCTGGGGGTGAATCCGGCCCATGCCGCTGGACCTGACCATTCCCGAGCGCACGGCCTCCACCTGCCGCGCCGCCATGCGCTTCTGTGCCCGCCACCGCTGGGCCCCCCTCGCCGAGATGCCCATCCCCTGCGGGCGGCGGCTGGACATCATGGCGCTGACCCCCGAGGGCTGCCTCTTCGCCATCGAGGTGAAGTCCGGCCCGCGCGACTTCCTGTCCGACAACAAGTGGCACGAGTACCGGGCCTGGTGCGACCGGCTCTACTTCGCCGTGGATTGCGACTTCCCGCAGGAGCTGATCCCCGAGGAGATCGGCCTGATCGTGAGCGACGGCTTCGACGCCGTGATGCTGCGCGACACCGAGCACCAGCCCTTGGCCGGGGCGCGGCGCAAGTCGCTGATGCACCGCTACGCCGTGCTGGCGGCGGGACGCCTGGCGGCGGCCATGGACCCCATGGGTGCGCAGGAGATGAGGGCGGCTCTGCTCTGCGAATAGCGGCAGCTATTCTGTCCAACGGAACTGCGGGACGGACCGCCCGTTCCTTCTCCGCCTCCCGTGCCACCCGCGCGGCGGCACCTTCCGGAGAACGCACGCCATGAACCGCCGCACCATCCCGCTCGCCCTCGCGGGGGCCGCCCTTCTTCCTGTCCTCGCCCCCGGCCTGGCCCAGGCCCAGGGCAACTCCCCCAGCGCCAACGTGCCCCCGGAGAACCTGGCCGCGGCCCCGCCCGAACGCCTGGCGCGCATGCTGTTCGAGGCCGGCTCCTTCTCCCATGCCACCGCCAGGATCGGGGGCGAGAAGGCCACCAACCCCGAGGTGAAGCGCTTCGCCCAGTTCGAGGTGCAGGAACAGGAGGGCGTGGCCCAGGCCATGAAGCTGGCCGGGCACGACTTTCCCATGGCCAGCCTGGGCAACGAGCGCGGCAAGATGATCGAGGCGCTGAATGCCGCAAGCGGCGCCGAGTTCGAGCGCATGTTCCTCGAGGTTCAGGAACGCGGCCATCAGGAGCTGCTGAGCCTGACCAGCGCCATCATGGAGGGCCGCGGGCCGGTCCCCGACAAGATCATGGCGACACTGTCCAACAACTCGATCAAGGAGCACCTGATCCTGATCGGCACGCTGCGCGGCCAGACGGTTCAGACCACCCAGGGCGGCGGGAACCCGCCCTCGGCCGTGCCGCCGCCCGCGCGCTAGCCCGGCGCCGGAAAGGGGCTGGCCGCCGCATCCCGCGGCCGGCCAGTCCCGCTTCAGTCCTGCAGTCCCGCCACCGCAGCGTTCCCGTCGGGCAGCAGCGCCGCCAGGCGGACGGTGCCGCCCCATTCCTGGACCAGGGTGCCGCCGATCACCTCGTCCGCCCGGTAGTCGGCGCCCTTGATCAGGACGTCCGGGCGGACGGCCTCCACCAGGGCGAGCAGCGCGTCGTCGTCGAACACGGTCACGAGGTCCACGGACGGAAGGGAGGCGAGCACCGCCGCCCGCGCCGCTTCGGCCTGGACAGGGCGGGTGGAGCCCTTCAGGCGGCGCATCGCCTCGTCCGAGCGCAGCCCCACCACCAGCCGGTCGCACCAGCGCCGCGCCTGTTCCAGCATGTGCAGGTGGCCGGGGGTCAGCAGGTCGAAGGAGCCATCGGCGAAGCCGATGCGCCAGCCATGCCGGCGCCAGCGCTCCGCCTGCTCCGCCGCGCGCAGGCGGGAGACGATCTTGCGCAGGGCGCCGCCTTCCGCGCCCAGGGATTCCAGGATGTCGGCATCGCGGGCCACCGCCGTGCCCACCTTGCCCACCACCAGCCCCGCCGCGATGTTGGACAGGCGCGCGGCCACCGGAAGGGGCAGGCCCGCCGCCATGCCGGCCGCCACCAGCGCGGCCACCGTGTCGCCGGCGCCGGCCACGTCGGCCACCTCCAGCGCCTCGGCGTGGAAGTGGTGCACGGTGTCGCCGTCCAGCAGCGTCATGCCCTCCTTGCCGCGCGTCACCAGCACGGCGCCGATGCCGTGGCGGTCGCGCAGCGCGCGGGCGGCGGCCAGCAGGGCCGCCTCGCCGTCCACGGGCATGCCCGTCGCGGCGCGCAGCTCCGCCCGGTTGGGGGTGATCAGGTCGGCACCGGCATAGGCGCCGTGCTCGCCGCCATGGGGATCCACAACCACGCGGCGCCCCGCCGCGCGGGCGGCGGCGATCAGGCGCTGCGGCACGTCGCCGGCCAGCACGCCTTTCCCATAGTCGGACAGGATCATGACCTTGGTGGCCGCGATCGTGTCCTGGGCGATCCGCACCATGCGGTCCGCCAGCCGCGGGTGGATGGCCTGGGCCACCTCGTGGTCGGCGCGCATCAGGTGCTGGCCGGAGGCGATGAAGCGCGTCTTCGTGGTGGTGGCGCGCCCGCCCTGCACCAGCAGCCAGGGCTCCACCCCCGGCTGGCCGCCGATCAGCCCGGTCAGGTCCGACCCCGCCTGGTCGTCCCCCACCACCGACAGGAAAGCGACGGAGGCTCCGAGCGCGGTGAGGTTGCGCACCACGTTGCCGGCACCGCCGGGGGTCGCGACCTCGCGCTCCACGGTCAGCACGGGCACGGGGGCCTCGGGCGAGATGCGGGTGACCGTGCCATAGACGGTGCGGTCCAGCATGGCGTCGCCCACCACCAGCACCGAGGCGCGGCGAAGCGCGCGAACCGCCTCCGAGAGGTCGGCCGCGGCCATGGGGGGGATCGGGGTTTCTGGCGCGGGGCCGTTCATCCGCTTTGGGGTAGCCCGCCGCCGGGTCGGGTGGCAACCGGGCGATGCGCGTGGTGACGGCGGGTTAACCCTGGCGGCGCAAAATCAGCGCCATGATCCCCGCCCCGCACCAGGCCCGGCATGGGCCACCGCTCGCGGCGCTGCTGTTCCGCCCGGGCCCCGGCCTCGCACCGGAAGCCCACCGGGTGGCCCGCGCGCTGCTGGAGGACGCCGCGCGCAACCGCGGCGGCCGCGTTTCGGCGGCCGGGCAGGGCGCCTGGCGGCTGGAAGCCGCGCCGCCCGCCCTGGAGATGGCGCGGCGCGCGCTCTCGGCCGTGCTGAACGGGCGGGACGCCGCCCTGCTGACCGAAGCCCCGGCGACGCCGCCCGCCGCCGCCGCAAGCGCCTCCGGGCCCGAGGCCATTCTCCGCGCCCTTCCGCTGGAAGCTTTGCTGGAACGCCGGCCCATCCTCGGATTCGGCGCGGGTGGCGGCCCGCGCCCGGCGGGGCTGCGCGTCCTGCCCTCGGCATCCGCCATCGCGGCGGCCCTCGGCCCGCGCTGGGCGGGCGCCCCCTGGCAGGAGCATGCAGGCAACCTGGTGGCCCGCCGGGCACTCGGCCTGGTCCCCCCGCCGGAGGGACCGCTCCATCTCGACTTGCCGCCCGAGGCCCTGCCGGACCTCGGCGCGGCACCCCTCCTGCCGGTCCTTCCGCTGCGCGCCCTGGCCCGCCCGCCCGCCGCCCCCTTTGGCGTCGACGGCCCCTCCGTCGCGGCGCTCGCCCTGCTGGACCCGGCGCAGCTGCCGGGCGCGGTGCTGCACCTCACGCTCGAACCCGGGCTGGACGCGCTGCCCGCCGGCCTGTGGCGCCTGTTGAACCCGGCGCGGGTGGTGTTGGGGGGCGTTGCGGACGCTGCGGGGCTGGAATGGGGCCTGGCGCGGGGAATCGGCCGTTTCACTGGCCCCTGGCCGGACCGCCTTCTCGCCGCGTGGTGGCGCCGGGCGGACGGGCGCGCAGGATGAGCCTCGCCCTCGATTTCCCCGCGCGTGCCAAGTGGGCCAGCCCCCTGCCGGCGGACCCGCCGCCCCTCACCGGCCCGGACGGCGGCGCGGCGGAACTGGCGGCGCTGGTGCGCCTCTGCCTCGCCTCCGGCGCGGTGCGGGACGTGCTGTGGCTCAAGCTGTCCCGCCTGCCGCGCGGCCTGGACCGCCCGCACCATCGCCGCCTGCTGCGCGAGGCCCTGGCCCTGCCCCAGCACGCCCGCCGCGCCCGCGTCTTTCACCTGCCGGACGGCGACATGGCCGTGGCCACCGCCCCGCCCGATACGCTCCGCCCGGCCGTGCTGCGCGTGCTCGACGGCGCGCTGGAGGATGGCGCCGCCGCCGAGGTGGTGCGCGGCCTGCGCCTGCCGGAGGAGTCCGGCGCGGTGTTGGCGGCGTTGGAGGAAAGCCTGGGCCTCGCCCCCGCCGCACCGCCCGCCACGCCCGCGCTGCCACCGCTGCAAGCCGAGGCGCTGGCCGCCATCCTGCCCGCGCTGATGCGCGCCGATCCCGCCCCTTATCTGCGTCGCCAGCCCGTCTGCCGCCTCTGGCCGGAAGGGGGGTCTGGGGTGGAGGCGGAGGCCATCGCCCCGATGCCCGCCGCGCTGCGGGACCGGCTGCTCCCCGGCTTCGGGCTGGAGGAAGCGCCCGCCCTGGCCGCCCGGCTCCGCCTGCTGCTGGAACAGCGGATGCTGGCGGGCATTGCCCGGCCGGAATGGCTGGCATCGCCGAAGCCGCTGCACTTGTCGCTTTCCGTCGCGGCGCTCACCTCGGAAGCCTTCCTGGCGCTGGACGGGCGTCTGCCGGGGGCGGTGCGGCCCATGCTCACGCTGTCCATCCCGGCGGCGGGCATCCTGGCGGACCCAGCGGGCTTTGCCCTGGGGCGGGACCTCGCGCTCAGCCGAGGCTACGGCCTGGCGCTGGAGGCGGGCTGCGGCGCCGCGCTGGCCCTGCTGAAACCCGCGCGGATCCGCGCGACCATGGTGCGCCTGGCCTGGAACGAAACCTTGCCCGCCGATCCCGGCGCGGTGGCGGCCCTCGATGGAATGGAGGTGGTGCTGACGGGCGCGGACCGGGCCGCCGCCATCGCCTGGGGGTGGGAGAACGGCGTCACCCTGTTCCAGGGCCGGGCCACGGACCGCCACCTGCGCCGCTGAACGCCCCTGGCGGGCCACCGCCGGGCGGCTTACTCCACTGAACCATGCGCCACGCACCCGACCCCCAGGCCCCCGCCATCGCGGCGGAGGGGCTGACCAAGCGCTACGGCGCCACCCTGGCGGTGGACGACCTGTCTTTCATCCTGCCGCGCGGCGGCACGGTGGGGCTGCTGGGCGGGAACGGCGCGGGCAAGAGCACCACCATCGCCATGCTGCTGGGCCTGCTGATCCCCACCACCGGGCGGGTCAGCCTGATGGGCCACGACATGGCGCGGAACCGCTTCGCCGCCCTCGCGCGCGCCAACTTCTCCTCCCCCTACATCGCGCTGCCCCATCGGCTGAGCGTGGGGGAGAACCTCCGGGTCTATGCCCACCTCTACGACGTGCCGGACGCGGAGCACCGGATCGCCGAACTGGCCGCGCAGCTTTCCCTGGAGGACCTGATGGACCGCCCGGCCGGGCAGCTCTCGGCCGGGCAGAAGACACGGGTGGCGCTGGCCAAGTCCCTGATCAACCGGCCGGACGTGCTGCTGCTGGACGAACCCACGGCCAGCCTGGACCCGGACACGGCGGACTGGGTGCGCTCCTGGCTGGAGCGCTACCGCGCGGAAAGCGGCTGCGCGATCCTGCTCGCCTCCCACAACATGGCGGAGGTCGAGCGACTCTGCGGCCACGTGCTGATGCTGAAGAAGGGCCGTCTGGTGGACAGCGGAGCGCCCGCCGAGTTGCTCTCCCGCTACGGCCGGGACGACCTGGAGGAGGTCTTCCTGGACATCGCGCGCGACCGGCGGACGGGGTGAGGAACGCCATGACCGCCAAGCCCAGCCGCTCCTCCGGCTCCGAGGCCTATGACCTGCTGCTGGAGGCGATCGACAGCGGGGCGCTTCCGGCCGGCACCCGGCTGCGCGAGGCCGAGCTGGCGGAGCGCTTCCGCATCAGCCGGACCCCCGTGCGGGAAGCCCTGAAGCGGCTGGAGGCGCAGGGGCTGGTGCTGCACGAGCCGCATCACGGGGCGGTGGTGGCCAGCCTCGGCTATGCCGAGATGACCGAGCTCTACCACATGCGGGAGGTGCTTGAGGGCACCGCGGCCGGCCTGGCCGCCACCCATGCCACCGCCACCGAGGTGGAGGTGCTGCGCGAGATGGTGGAACGCGACGGCGGCCTGCTGGACGACCCGGCGGCGCTGGCCGGTACCAACCGCCTGTTCCACCGCCAGATCTGCCTGTCCGCCCGCAACGGCTTCCTCAACACCATGCTGGAGAACCTCCGGCTCTCCCTCGCCCTCCTGGCGGGCACCACCCTGGCCGTGCCGAACCGGGGGTCGGAGTCCGTGCGGGAGCACGCGGCGATCGTGGCGGCCATCGAAGCGCGGGATGCCGCGGCGGCCGAGGCGGCGGCGCGGCGGCACATCCGCAATGCCTTCAAGGTGAGGATCGGCCTCTCCAACGGACCGGGCTGAAAGGCGCCGCCGCCAGAAGGCTTGAAACCGCGGCCCGCACATCGTATCCGCCGGTATACATTCGGGGGGACACGAGCGGCGATGCCGGATTTCTCGCGCATCTGGGACGTGCTGGTGATCGGCGGGGGCAACGCCGCCCTCTGCGCCGCGGTGACCGCGCGCCAGGCCGGCTGCTCGGTGCTGCTGATCGAGCACGCCCCCAAGCCCATGCGCGGCGGCAACAGCCGCCACACGCGCAACATGCGGACCATGCATCCCGAGCCCACCAAGGTGCTGACCGAGAGCTACCTGGAGGACGAGTACTGGGACGACCTGCTGCGCGTCACCGGCGGGCAGACCGACGAGAACCTGGCGCGGATGACCATCCGCCTGACGCATGACGCGCTGCCCTTCATGGAGGCCTGCGGGGTGCGCTTCCAGCCCTCGCTTTCCGGCACGCTGAGCCTGTCCCGCACGAACCTCTTCTTCCTCGGCGGCGGCAAGGCGCTGGTGAACGCCTATTTCGCGACGGCCGAGCGGCTGGGCATCGACATCCTCTACGACACCGAGGCGGTCGACCTGAAGATGGACGACGGCTTCGTGCGGGAGGTGGTGATCGACCACCGCGGCTTCCCCGAGACGGTCCGGGCCAAGGTCGTCATCGCCTCATCCGGCGGCTTCCAGGCGAACCTCGAATGGCTGAAGGACGGATGGGGAGAAGCCGCGCAGAACTTCCTGGTGCGCGGCACGCCCTATGCCCAGGGCAAGGTGCTGCGGAACCTGCTGGACCAGGGCATCGCCTCCGTCGGCGATCCCTCCCAGTGCCATGCGGTGGCGATCGACGGGCGCGCGCCGAAATACGACGGCGGCATCGTCACGCGCCTGGACTGCGTGCCCTTCTCGGTGGTGGTGAACAAGCACGGACAGCGCTTCTACGACGAGGGCGAGGATGTCTGGCCCAAGCGGTATGCCATCTGGGGGCGGCTCGTCGCGCAGCAGCCGGACCAGGTCGCCTATTCGATCATCGATTCCAAGGCCGAGCGGCTGTTCATGCCCTCCGTGTTCCCGGCCATCAAGGCGGACACGGTGGGGGAGCTGGCGGTGAAGCTGGGCCTCGATCCGGCGGCGGTGGAGAAAACGGTCGCGCAGTTCAACGCGGCCTGCGTGCCCGGCGAGTTCAACGGCACGCGGCTGGACGGCTGCCGCACCGAAGGGCTCGATCCGCCGAAGACCCACTGGGCGCGGCCGATCACGGACCCGCCCTTCATCGGCTATCCGCTGCGCCCGGGCATCACCTTCACCTATCTCGGCGTGAAGGTGGACGAGACGGCGCGGGTGCGGATGGACGACGGGCGCCCCTGCGCGAACCTCTTCGCCTCGGGCGAGATCATGGCCGGCTCCATCCTCGGCAAGGGCTACCTCGCCGGCTTCGGCATGGCGATCGGCACCGTCTTCGGACGGATCGCAGGCAGGGAGGCCGCGAAGAATGCGCGAAACTGAGGCCACCACCGAAGCCCGCCGCGCGATGGAGGTGTGCAACGCCTGCCGCTACTGCGAGGGCTTCTGCGCCGTCTTCCCGGCGATGACGATGCGCCGCGAGTTCTCCACCGGGGACCTCAGCTACATCGCCAACCTCTGCCACAACTGCAAGGGCTGCTACTACGCCTGCCAGTACGCGCCGCCGCACCCCTTCAACATCAACGTGCCGCAGGTGCTGGCCCAGGTGAGGGCGGACACCTACGAGGAATATGCCTGGCCGGGGCCGCTGGCGGGGCTGTTCAAGCGCAACGGCACGGTGGTGTCGCTCGTGGCCGCGGCCGGCATCGCGCTGGTGCTGCTGCTGACCATGGCCCTGGTGGACCATCGCGTGCTGTACCAGCCGCAGGTCGGGCCGGGCGCCTTCTACCGCGTGATCCCGTGGTGGCTGATGACCACGCTGGCGGGTGGCACCTTCCTCTTCTCCATCCTCGCCCTGGTGATGGGCTTCCGCAACTTCTGGCGCGACACCGGCGGGCGGGCGGATGAGCTGACGCGCGGCCGGCCGCTGATGGTGGCGCTGCACGACATCCTCACGCTGAAGAACCTGGGCGGCGGGGGAGGGGGCTGCAACGACCGCGACGAGGCCTTCTCCCAGTCCCGCCGGCGCTTCCACCACGCGATGTTCTACGGGTTCCTGCTCTGCTTCGCCTCCACCAGCACGGCGACCGTGTACGACCACTTCCTTGGGCTGGAGGCGCCCTATGCTTTCTTCAGCCTGCCCGTGCAGCTCGGCTTCTGGGGCGGGATCGGGATGGTGGTTGGCACGGCCGGGCTGATCTGGGCCAAGATCGTCTCCGATCCCGCGCCGGCCGCGCGCAACCTGCTGGGCGCGGATTACGCGCTGCTGGTGCTGCTGCTGCTCACGGCGTCCACCGGGCTGCTGCTGCTGGCTCTGCGCGAGACCGGGGCCATGGGCGTGCTGCTGGCCGTCCATCTCGGCATCATCCTGGCCCTGTTCCTGGTGATCCCCTACTCGAAGATGGTGCACGGGGTTTACCGCTCGGCCGCCCTGCTGCGCCACGCGCTGGAGCGGCACCCGACGCCGCCGCCTCCGGGCACCGCGCCCTCCGACCGGGCGCTCGGCTCCGCGGCCTGAGGCTCGCGGCTTCGGGAAGACGCCGGGGGCGGGAAAACCCTGGCGGGATGGCGCGGCCAGGCGGAACATGCGGGCGCAACATGCCCGCAACGGCCGCGCAGGCGCGGAACGGAGGAGGAAAGCCCATGCTGGAACACGCGAAGAAGACGCTGCGGATCACCCCGATGCGGGAGCGCGTGACCCCCGCGGAATGGCAGGCGCGCATCGACTGCGCCGCCTGCTACCGCCTCGTTGCCCATTACGGCATGGCGGACATGATGGCGAACCACATCTCCGTCCGCGTGCCAGGCGAGGACAACGCCTTCCTCATCAACCCCTACGGCATGATGTACGAGGAGATGACGGCCTCCGCCCTCATCAAGGTCGACATCGACGGCACCATCCTCGACAAGCCCGACTACGGCGACTTCGACTATGGCATCAACCGCGCGGGCTACGTCATCCACTCCGCCATCCACCGCGCGAAGCACGAGCTGGACTGCGTGATCCACACGCACACCTGGCCGGGCATGGCGGTGTCCTCGCTGGAATGCGGGCTGCTGCCGATGACGCAGACGGCGATGCGCTTCACCCGGATCAGCTACCACGAGTACCAGGGCGTGGTGCTGGACCTTGCGGAGCAGGACGCGCTGGTCGCCAACCTCGGTGACAACAACGCCATGATCCTGCGCAACCACGGCCTGCTGACCGTCGGCCGCTCGGTGGGCGAGGCCTTCAACGCGCTGCACCGGCTGGAGCTGTCCTGCCGCGCGCAGATTGCCGCCATGTCCTGCAACACGCCGCTGCACCCGGTGCCGCAGCCCGTGCTGGATGCGACCTTCCAGAACTACCAGCCCAATGTCCGCCGCCCCTACGGGTTGATGGAATGGCCGGGCCTGCTGCGCATGCTGGACAGGCTCGACCCGACCTACGCGGAATGATGCGCGTGGCGCTAGTTCACGCTGGCGCCGGACAGGCGGACGATGCCCGCCCAGCGCGCGATCTCCGCATCCAGGAAGGTGCCGAACTCGGCGGGCGTGCTGCCCACGGGATCGGCGCCCTGCTCCACCATCTGGCGCTCGATGTCGGGCCGGCGCATGGCGGCGGCTGCATCGGCCGATGCGCGGTCCACCACCTCCCGCGGGATGCCTGCCGGGCCCAGGATGCCGAACCAGGAGGATGCGTCGAAGCCGGGAAAGCCCTGCTCCTCCATGGTCGGCACATCCGGCGAGGAGCGCGAGCGCTTCAGCGTGGACACCGCCAGCGCCCGCAGCTTGCCGCCCCGGATCTGCTCGATCACGGAGGGGATGGTGGCGAACATGAAGTCGATGCGCCCGCTCATCAGGTCGTTCAGCGCGACCGCCCCGCGATAGGGCACGTGCGTGGTCTGCACGCCTGCCATCTGGTCCATCATGGCGCTGGACAGGTGCGAGGATGTGCCCACGCCGGTCGAGCCGTAGGAAAGCTGGCCCGGCCGCGCCTTCGCCAGCGCCACCAGGTCCGCCACGCCGCGCGCGGGCGAGTCCGGTGCCACCACCAGGATGTTCGGCACGTTCGCCAGCAGCGTGACGGGCGCGAGGTCGCGGCGCGTGTCGTAGGGCATGGTGCGGTAGAGCGACTGGTTCACCGCCAGCGGACCCACGGAGGCGACCAGCAGCGTGTAGCCGTCGGGCGCCGAACGCGCGACGTATTCGGTGCCGATGTTGCCCCCCGCGCCCGCGCGGTTCTCGATCACCACCGGCTGTCCCCAGCGCTCCGAGAGCAGGTTCCCGACGATGCGCGCGATGATGTCCGTGGTGCCGCCCGCCGTGAAGGACACGACGATGCGCACCGGCCTCTCCGGCCAGCGGCGCTGCGCGAGGGCGGGCTTGGCAAGCAAGGGGCTGGAAAGAAGCAGCGCGCGGCGGGTGGCGGTCATCGATTCCTCCGGTACAGCCATTCTGCGGCGGCCGTCTTCCATCATGGTCGCAAGCGCATGGGTTGGCTTGCAAGCGCCGGCTTCGAAGCGGGCACGCACAAGGGAGTAAACGGATGATGATCAAGCGGCGCGGCCTGCTGGCCGCATCGGGCGCGATCCTCGCGGCGCCCGCGCTCGCGCAGCGCTGGCCGGAGAGGCCGGTGACGCTTGTGGTGCCCTACGCCGCCGGCGGCTCCACCGACGTGGTGGCGCGGCTGCTCTCGCCGAAGCTGCAGGCGATGCTGGGCGGGTCCTTCGTGGTGGAAAACCGCACGGGGGCGGGCGGTTCCATCGGCACGGCCGCGGTGGCGCGTGCGCCGGCGGACGGCACCGTCTTTCTCGTCTCCTCCGCCAGCAACCACGTGATGTACCCGATCGTCGCACCGGGCAGCATGCCGGACCCGCGCCAGGCCTTTGCCGGGGTTTCCATGCTGGCGGACGTGCCGCTGGCGCTGACCGTCGCCAGGCGGCTCGGCGTGTCCGACCTCGCGGGGCTGCTCGCGCTGCTCAAGCGCGAACCCGGGAAGCACTCCTTCGCATCGTCCGGCGTCGGCGGGTCGCAGCACCTGGCGGGGGAGCTCTTCGCCATGCGGGCGGGGGTGGACATCGTCCATGTTCCCTATCGCGGCGGCGGGCCCGCGCTGAACGACCTCGTGGCCGGGCAGGTCTCGCTCGCCTTCCTCAACCTGCCGACGGCGCTGCCCCAGGGCGAGGCCGGCACGGTGAAGATCCTGGCCGTGGCCGGGGAGAAGCGCTCGGCGCTCAAGCCCGACATCCCCACCGTGACCGAGCTCGGCGTGCAGGACTTCGCCGTGCGCTCCTGGACCGCGCTCTTCGCGCCCCGCGCCACGCCGCCCGAGATCGTGGCCCGCTTCAGCGCCGCCCTTCGCGAGATCCTCGGCGACCCCGCGGTGAAGGCGCGGCTCGCCGAACTCGGCACGGAGGCCGAGGGCTCCGCGCCGGCCGAACTCGACGGCTTCGTGCGCGACGAGTTCACGCTGTGGGAACCGGTGATCCGCGCCGCCAAGGTTTCGGCCCAGTAGGGGCCGCTTATTCGGAGACTGCGACTGATGTCATTGAGCAACGCGATGCACCTGGTGGTCCTGCCCGGGGACGGCATCGGGCCGGAGATCACGGAGGCCACCGTCGCCGTGCTCGAGGCCGCCTCCACGCGCTTCGGCCTCGGCCTCCGGCTCGACCCCGACATGGCCGGGCACGAGAGCCTCAAGCGCCACGGCACCACCGTGCGGCCGGAGCTGCTGGACAAGGTGCGCGCGGCGGACGGGCTGGTGCTCGGCCCCATGTCCACCTTCGACTACACGGACGAGAGCAAGGGCGGCATCAACCCTTCCATGTTCTTCCGCAAGAACCTCGACCTCTTCGCCAATGTGCGGCCGGCCCGCACCTATCCGGGCGTGCGCCACCACGCGGCGGCGGAGTTCGACCTGATCGTGGTGCGCGAGAACACCGAGGGCTTCTACGCCGACCGCAACATGGAATCCGGCGGCAGCGAGATCCTGGTCACGCCCGATGTCTGCATCTCGCTCCGCCGCATCACGCGGCTCTGCTGCGAGCGCATCGCTCGCGCCGCCTTCCGCCTGGCCGCGACCCGGAAGAAGCATGTCACCGCCGTGCACAAGGCCAACGTGCTCAAGATCGGCGACGGCATTTTTCTCGACGAATGCCGCAAGGTCGCGGCCGAGTTCCCGGGCATCGTGCTGGACGAGATCATCATCGACGCGATGTGCGCCCATGTGGTGCGCGCCCCCCAGAACTTCGACGTGATCGTCACCACCAACATGTTCGGCGACATCCTCTCGGACCTGACGGCCGAGTTGTCGGGCAGCATCGGGCTGGGCGGCTCGGTGAACGCCGGCGCGCGCTACGCCATGGCGCAGGCGGCGCACGGCTCGGCGCCCGACATCGCCGGGCAGGACCGCGCCAACCCACTTTCCCTCATCCTCTCGGCCGCGCAACTGCTCGACTGGCACGCGGAGCGGCTGGGCAGCAGCGCCTTTGCCGCCGCCAGCCGCGCGATCGAGGCCGCGGTGGCGGAGGCGGTGGCGGCGGGCGAATCCACCTCCGACATCGGCGGGCGGCTCGGGACAAAGGCCACGGGGCAGGCGATCGTCGCGCGGCTGGCGGAAGCGCGGGCCGCATGATCCGCCGCCGCTCCCTCGGCGCGGGGCTCGCGCTGCTCGCGGGACCCGCGGTGGCGCAGGGCGCGGCGGAGGGGTGGCCCAGCCGCCCCATCCGCCTGATCGTGCCCTACAGCGCCGGCGGCGGGACCGACGTGATCGCCCGCGCGGTTGCCGAGCGCGCCGGGCAGCGCCTGGGCGTGCCGGTGGTGGTGGACAACCGCCCGGGGGGCGCGGGCAACCTGGCGACCGGCATCGCGGCCGAGGCCGCGCCGGACGGCTACACCCTGCTGGTCGGCAATATCGGCCCCATCGCGGTCAACCCCAGCCTCTTCCGCAATCTTCGCCCCGACCCCGCCGAGGCGCTGACGACGGTCACCCTGCTGGCCGCGGCACCGATGCTGATCCTGGTCAACCCGAAGGTGCCGGCCACGGACCTTGCCGGGTTGATCGCTATGGCGAAGGCCAGGCCGGGGGCGCTGAACTACGGCTCCGCCGGCAACGGCTCGGCCAATCACCTGGCGGGCGCCTATTTCGCGCTCAGGGCCGGCATCGAGATCCAGCACGTGCCCTATCGCGGCGCGGGGCCGGCACTGAACGACCTCGTGGCGGGCACGCTGGAGATGATGCCGGCCACCATCCCCTCTTCCATCGGGCTGGTGCGGGACCGGCTGGTCCGGGCCCTGGCCGTCACCTCCGCCACCCGCGTGCCCGCGCTGCCCGACCTGCCCACGCTCGCCGAGGCGGGGGTGCCCGGCTACGAGATGGCCGCCTGGTACGGGATCATGGCCCCGGCCGGCACGCCGCGCCCGATCGTGGACCGCCTGCAGCGCGAGATCGCCGCCGCGCTGTCGGCTCCCGATGTCCGCGCCCGCATCGCCGACGACGGCGCCGAGCCCTCCGGCAATTCGCCCGAGGCCTTCGCGGCCTTCGCCGCCGCCGAGCGCCGCAAATGGGCCGAGGTGGTGCGGGACGCGCGCATCACCGTGGACTGACGCAACCATGGACCGACGAAGGGAGGGACACACGCCATGCGGACCCTGATCGCGCTCGCCGCCGCGGGCTGGGCGGCGCTCGCCGCGCCGGCCACGGCCCAGGCGCCGGACTACCCCACCCGGCCCGTGCGAATGGTGGTGCCCTTCGCCGCCGCCGGCACGGCCGACATCGTGGCGCGGCTGGTCGCCTCCTGCATGGCACCCTTCCTGGGCCAGCCGGTTGTTGTGGAGAACCGCGGCGGCGCGGGCGGCACGATCGGCACGGACGCGGTCGCGAAGTCGGCGCCCGATGGCTACACCATCGCGCTGCACACCGTGTCCTCCGCGGTGCTGAACGGCTTTCTCTACAAGAACCTGCCCTATGACATCCGGCGGGATTTCGCGGCGGTCAGCCAGGTCGGGCTGGCGCCCAACGTGCTGGCCATCCGCGCCGAGATCCCCGCCCGCACCGTGCAGGACTTCATCGCGCTGCTGCGCGCGAAGCCCGGCGGCTACAGCTACGGCTCATCCGGCCCCGGCACGATCCTGCACCTCTCCTCCGCGCTGTTCACGCGCATGGCGGGGGTCGAGGCGACGCATGTGCCGTATCGCGGCGAGGGGCCGGCCATCAACGACATGATGGCGGGCAACATCGACTTCATGATCAACGTCATTCCGGCCCTGCTGCCCTTCGTGCGCGACGGCCGCTTCCGCGCGCTGGGCGTCAGCACCGCGCAGCGCGTGCCGCTGCTGCCCGACGTGCCCACCATCGCCGAGGCCGGGCTGCCCGGCTACGAGACCTATATCTGGCATGGCCTCTTCGCCCCCGCCGCCACCCCGGGGCCGCTGATCGAGCGGCTGGCCGATGCCGCGGTGAAGGCGGTGCGGGAACCGGGCTGCCGCCAGCGCATGGTGGAGATCGGCGTCGATCCCGTGGGCTCCCGCCCCGCGGAGTTCACGGCCTTCTGGGACCAGCAGATGCGCTACTGGGGGCCGGTGGTGCAGGCCTCCGGCGCGACGCTCGACTGATGGGCACCATGGACATGCCCGCCGGCAGCACGGATTGCCACGTCCACGCCTTCGGCGACCCCGCGGCCTATCCCTTCGATCCCGCGCGCGCCTACACGCCGGGCCGGGCAAACCTGCCCGACCTCGCGGCCTTTCTCGGCGCCCACGGGCTGGATCGCGTGGTGGTGGTGCAGCCCAGCGTCTACGGCACGGACAACCGCTGCACCCTCGATGCCGTGACCGCCCTCGGCAGCCGGGCGCGGGCCGTGCTGGTGCTGGAGCCCGATGTGGACGACGCCGCCCTGGCGGCGCTGCACGCGCGCGGCGCGCGGGGCGTCCGCCTCAACCTTCACACCGGCGGGCAGGATGACGCCTCGGCGGCGGCCCGTGTGCTGGAGCGCTTCGCCGGCCGGCTCCGGGGAAGCGGGTGGCACCTGCAGGTCTTCGCGGCCCATCACGTCGTCTCGGCGCTGGGCCCCGCGATCCGCGGGGCGGGGCTGCCCGTGGTGATCGACCATTTCGGCCTGGTCGCACGGGGCGGCGTGCCGCTGCGGGAAGCCGGGGCCGCGCTCCTGCGCCTGGTGGCGACCGAGGGCGCGCATGTGAAGCTCTCGGCGCCCCACCGCGTGGTGGCTGACCCCGACGCCGCGCCCGATCTCGCGGCCCTCGTCGGCGAACTCGCCCGCGCCGCGCCGGAGCGGCTGCTCTGGGGCAGCGACTGGCCCCATACCAGCCGCAACCGGGCCGCGGCGCCGTCCGCCGTGGAACCCTTCGAGGCCGTCGACGACCGCCGCGCCCTCTCGCGCATCGGCGGCTGGCTCGGGGATGAGACCGTGTGGCGGCGCATGCTGGCGGACAACCCGGCCGACCTCTACGGCTTTCCCGCCCGGTCCTGAGAGGGAACGCACGAAAAAGGCCGCCCGGCTTCCCGGGCGGCCTTCGTCGGTGCCTCACGCCTATTCGGCGGGAGCCGGATGAGCCCCCTGCGGCGCGGCGCGCGAACCCCGGCGCAGGCGCCCCGCCGCGCTGGCCAGCGCATCGAAGCCCAGATAGAGCACGGGGGTCACGAAGAGCGTCAGTGCCTGGCTGACCGCGAGCCCGCCCACCACCGCGAGGCCCAGGGGCTGGCGAAGCTCCGCCGCGGCGCCCCAGCCCGCCGCGATCGGCACGGCGCCCGCGGCGGCCGCCAGCGTGGTCATGATGATCGGGCGGAACCGCAGCAGGCAGGCATCCCGCACCGCCGAGAGCGGGTCGGCGCCTTCCCGCTGGCGGGAAAGGGCCACGTCCACGATCATGATGGCGTTCTTCTTCACCAGCCCGATCAACAGCAGCACGCCGATCACGCCGATCACCGACAGGTCCATGCCGAACAGCCAGAGAGTCGCGAGCGCGCCGAGGGCGGCGGCCGGCAGGCCGGACAGGATGGTCAGCGGATGGACCAGGCTCTCGTAGAGGACGCCCAGCACCACGTACATCACCAGCACCGCGGCCAGGATCAGCATGCCCTGGCCCGCCAGCGCCTGCTGGAACACCTGCGCGGTGCCCGAGAAGGCGCCGATCACGCCCAGGGGCGGCTGGAGTTCGGCCTGTGCCGCCTGGATGGCCTCCGTCGCCGCGCCGAGCGAGACGCCCGGCGCCACGTTGAAGCCGATGGTCACGGCGGGAAGCTGGCCCTGGTGCCCGACCGTCAGCGGGCCGGTGCTGCGCTGCACCGTGGCCAGGGCGCTCAGCGGAACCAGCCGCCCGGTGTTGGAGCGGAGATAGATCTTCTGCAGCCCCGTCTCGTCCCGCTGATCCTCGGGCAGGGCCTCCACGATCACGGGATAAGCGTTGGCCTGGGCATAGATGGTGGAGACCTGCCGCGCGCCGAAGGCCGAATAAAGGGCCTGGCGCACCTGGTCCACGTTCACGCCGAGCGCCGCGGCCCGGTCGCGGTCCACCTGCACGGACACCACGGGGGCGTCGAGCTGAAGGTCGGTGTTCACGTCCTGCAACAATGGGCTCGACCGCAGGCGGGCCGCGAGGCGCTGCGAGAAGTCGTAGAGCGGCCCCGATTCCAGCCCCTGGAGCGTGTAGATGTAGAGGGTGCGGGACTGGCGGGCGCCGAAGTTCAGGTTCTGGATCGGCTGGAGGAAGACCTGCATGCCCGGCACGCGGGAGGTCTCGCGGCGAAGCTGCTGGATCACCTCCTGCACGGGCGGGCGCTCGTTCCGGGGCTTCAGCTCGATGAACATGCGGCCCTGGTTGATCGACAGGCTCTGCCCCACCGCGCCCACGTTGGAAGCGACGGTCTGGACGTAGGGATTGGCCTGGATGATCCGGGCGACCTCCCCCTGCAGCTCCACCATGGCCTCGTAGGAGGCGTCGCGCGGCCCCTCGGTGGCGCCGTTGGCGAGGCCGGTGTCCTCGATGGGGAAGAAGCCCTTGGGCATGGCGACCGCCAGCCAGCCGGCGGCGACCAGAGAGGCGAAGAACAGCGCCCAGACCACCAGCCGGAAGCGGAGCGCCAGGTTCAGCATCCAGCCATAGCCGCGCTCCACCGCCTTGAAGCCGCGCTCAAGGAAGGCATCCACCCGGCCCGGCGCGGAATGCGCCGGCAGCCAGGAGGCCATCAGCGGGGTGAGGGTGAGCGACACGAAGCAGGACACCAGGACCGCGAGCGAGACGGTGGCCGCGAAGGCGTTGAACACGCGCCCCACCACGCCGCCCATCAGCAGGATTGGCAGGAAGACCGCCGTCAGGGACAGGGTGATCGAGATGATGGTGAACCCGATCTCGCGCGATCCCTTCAGCGCCGCCTCGAAGGGGTTCATCCCTTCCTCGACGTGCCGGACGATCGATTCCAGCATCACGATGGCGTCGTCCACCACCAGCCCCACGGCCAGCGTCAGGGCGAGCAGGGTCACGTTGTCGATGCCGTAGCCCAGCAGGTACATCAGCCCGAAGGTGCCGCAGAGCGAGATCGGCACGGCGATCATGGGGATCAGGGTCGCCAGCAGGCGCCGCAGGAACAGCCACACCACCAGCACCACGAGCCCGACCGCGATCAGCAGGCTTTCCTGCACGTCGTGCACGGCGGCGCGGATGGAGGCGGAGCGGTCCAGCGCCACCTCGATCTTCGAGCCCGGCGGCAGGGCGGCGCGAAGGGCGGGCAGGGCGGCGACGACGCCGTCCACCACCTCCACCGTGTTGGCGTCCGGCTGGCGCTGCACCGCCAGGGTCAGGCCGCGCACCCCGTTGCGGTAGGAGGCGACGCGGTCGTTCTGCACGCCGTCCACCACGTCCGCCACGTCCGACAGGCGCACGGGAGCCCCGGCGCGCCCGGCGATCACGAGGTTGCCGAAGGCCTCGGCATCCGGCGGCTGGTCGTTGGCGCGCAGCACGAGCTGCTGGCGCTGTCCGCTGAGGGTGCCGACCGGCGTGTTGGAATTGGCCGTGGCCACGGCGCTGCCCACCTGGTCCAGCGTGAGCCCCATGGAGGCCAGCCGGTCGGGACGCATCCGCACGCGGACGGAGAAGAGCTGCTCGCCATAGGTGACGACCTGCGCCACCCCGGGCACCCGGGAAAGGGCAGGGGAGACCAGGGTCGAGGCGATGTCGTTCAGCTGGTAGAGCGGCACGTCGCCGCCCGAAAGCGTCAGCAGCACCACCGGCGCGTCGGCCGGGTTGGCCTTGCGGTAGGAGGGCGGCTGCGTCATCTCGATCGGCAGGCGCCGCTGGGCGCGGGTCAGCGCCGCCTGCACGTCCTGCGCCGCCGCATCGATGTTGCGGCTCAGCACGAACTGCAGGGTGATCTGCGTCGTGCCCTGGCCGGAGGTGGAGGAGATCTGGTCGATCCCCGTGATGGTGGAGAACTCCCGCTCCATCGGCAGGGCGACGGAGGTCGCCATCGTGTCCGGGCTGGCGCCGGGAAGCTGGGCGCTGACGGTGATCACCGGAAAGTCCACCCGCGGCACGGCGGCCACGGGCATGGACAGGTAGCCCATGATCCCCGCCAGCACGATGGCGCAGGACAGCAGCCCGGTCATGACCGGGCGGCGGATGAAGACGGCGGAAAGGTTCATCGGGCGTCCGCCTGCGCCTGCTGCGCCCCCTGGGTTGCGCCCGGGTTTGCGCCTTGGGCCTGCGGCCGGCTCCCGGGGGGCGTGCCGGGCGCGCGCACCGCGACGCTGGCGCCGTCGCGCAGCCGCTCGATCCCCTCCGTCACCACCCGTTCGCCGTCCGCCACCCCACCGTCGATCACGGCGCGGCCGGAGGCGTAGCGCAGCACCTTCACCTGCACGCGCCGGGCGGTGTTCTCGGGCGTGACGGCGTAGAGGAAGTTGCCGCCCTGCCCCACGCGCACGGCGGCAACGGGCACGGAGGTGGCCTGGGCATCGGTGCGCGGGATCATGACCACCTCGAGGTATTGGCCGGGCCAGAGCCGCGAGGCCTCGTTCGGGAAACGCGCCTTGAGCTGGATCGTGCCGGTGGCGGTGTCCACGGCGCTGTCGACGAAGACCAGCTCGCCCTGGGCGGGGGTTCCGGCCTCGCCGGGGGCCTGGGCGCGGACCCGGGCGGCCTCGCCGCGGGCGCGGGCGGCGCGCAGCTCCGTCAGCCAGCGCTCGGGCACGGAGAAGGCGACCAGGATGGGGTCGGTCTGGGTGATGGTGGCCAGCACCGCGCCCTCGGAGGCGCGGACGAAGTTCCCGGCCTTCACCGGCAGGGAGCCGAGCCGGCCGGCGGCCTCGGCACGGATCGTGGCGAAGTCGATCGAAAGCCTTGTCTGGGCCACGATGGCCTCATCGGCCTTCACGGTGGCGGCCAGGGCTGTGGCGTCGGCGCTCGCCTGCTCGGCCCGCTGCGCCGAGGCATAGGCATCGGAGCGGAGGGAGGCATAGCGCCGGGCATCGGACTGGGCGCGCTCCAACTGGGCGCGGTCGCGGGCCAGGTTGGCTTCCTGCTGGGCCAGCAGCGCCTGGGCGGTGCGGGAATCCAGCGTGAAGAGCAGGTCCCCGGCCTTCACAAGCTGCCCTTCCTCCACGTGCACGCGCTCGACCTGCCCATCCACGCGGGAGCGGACGGAGATGACGGAGACGGCCTGCGCCGTGCCGTTCGCCGTCACCTCCACGGGCACGGCGCCGACCGTTGCGGGCGCCGCGGCAACGGATACAGGCGGGACCCCCTCCTGCGCCCGGGCGGGCATCGTGGCGGCGACGGCAAGGAGAAGGGCGGCGAAGACTGCGCGCATGCGGATGTTCCAGCCTGGTAGCCCCTCCAATGTCGCGTGTGCGACGGTGGATCGAAAGGGCGATGTTGCGTCGTCTGCCGAGTTTGACACCCTTTGTTACCCCCTCCGGGCAACGGCACGAGGCCGGGAGGGGTTAAGCCCTTGTTTGTGCCACATGGCCTCGCCGGGCGACCGGACCGGCCGGATCGTCAAGGCGTTGCCATTCATGGAAGGTTCCTCGCCGGGCATGGTAGGTTAGCCTTCATGAACCATCTCTCGCCCGAAATTTCTTTCGATGTCCGTCCGAGCCGCAGGATCCTGCTGGGTGCCCTGCTGGCCTTGCCCGTGCTGCCGGCCCTGGCCCAGGCAAGCCCCCAGGCGGTGGTGGAAGGCCTTCACGCGAGCCTGATCAGCGTCATGCAAGACGCGCGCCGCCTGGGCATCCGCGGAAGGCTGGACCGGCTGCGGCCGGTGATGCAGGCGGCCTTCGACCTGCCGGCCATGACCCGCATCGCCGTCGGGCCTTCCTGGTCGGGCATCGGCGCGGAGCAGCAGGCGGCGCTGGTGCAGGCCTTCTCCGAATGGTCGATCGCGACCTACGCCAACCGCTTCGACGGCTTCTCCGGCGAAAGCTTCACCACCACGGGCGAGACGACACTGGGCAATGGGGATCGCCTGGTCCGCACCACGCTGAACCGGGTGAACAACACCCCCGTGCAGCTCAACTACCTCCTGCGCCCGGCCCAGGGAGGGGCGTGGCGCATCGTCGACGTTTATCTCACCGGCACGATCAGCGAGCTGGCCTCCCGCCGCTCCGAGTTCTCGGCGGTGCTGCGGGAGGGAGGGGCGGACAGGCTGGTGGCGGAACTCCGCCGGCGCTCGGCGGACCTGCTGCGGGGCTGAGCCCCGGCGTGGCGGCTCAGCGCGCGGCGGGAACCGTGCTGGGGGCCGAACCCGGATCCTCCAGCACGTCCAGCCGGTCCCCGGTGTCGCCGGTGCGGCCGAGCTCGGCGTTGCGGCGCTGCTCCCACACGCTGCGGAGCCGGGCGTAGAAGTCGAGCGAGCCGCTGCGCAGCGCGTCCAGGCTCTCGATGTTCTGCTCGCGCAGGTCCACGCCGCCGACGCCGGCGCGCGCCACGTTGCCGCTGAAGGGCAGCGCCCAGCTGATCGGATTCAGGAAGCCGTCGGCCACCAGGCCCACCGTGTCCCGCACGTTGGAGGGGCCGGCGATGGGCAGCATCAGGTAGGCACCGTCGTCCAGGCCCCAGGAATAGAGCGTCTGGCCGAAATCCCCCGTGCGCCGGGCGATGCCGAAATCGGTGGCGACGTCGTAGAGGCCGGCGACGCCGACGGTGGAGTTGAAGAAGAAGCGCATGGTGGTGTGCCCGGCGTCCAGGAAGCGCCCTTGAAGCACGTTGTTCGCGAAGATCCGCGGCTCCGCCATGTTGTCCAGCACGTTGCGGATGCGGGTGCGGGCATATTCCGGCACCGCCGCGCGATAGCCCTGGGCCACCGGCTTCAGCACGGCGTCGTCCACCGCCATGTTGACGTCGAGGACCTGGCGGTTGGTGGGTTCCAGCGGATCGCCGGGGCTTGCCGCGGCCTCCGCCCCCGGCCCCCGCGTGGCGCAGGCTCCGAGCGAGGCGGCCAGGAGGACGAGGGGGAGGATTCGGCGGATCATCTGCAAAGCATAGGCCGCGCCGCGCGCCGGCACAGCCGCCCCGGATGCACGAGCCTGTGATACCCGCCTCGCCGGGCAGGAGGTCAGTCCGCGGGAGGGCGCGCGAGCAGGGCCGGGCGGACCAGCAGCGTCACCAGGAGCTCCCACCCCAGGGAGATCATCAGCAGCCGCCCCATGCTGGCCGTGCCGGGATGGCTGGAGAGCCAGAGCGCCCCGAAGGCGGTGGCCGTGGTGAGCGCGCTGAACACCACCGCACGGGTCAGGCTGGATTGCAGCAGGTCGGTTTCGCCGGCGCGCCAGGCCATGACGAAGTAGATGTTGAAGGCCACCCCGATGCCGAAGAGAAGGGGCAGGGCGATGATGTTGGCGAAGTTCAGCGGCAGGTCCAGCGCCGTGCAGGTGGCCAGGGTCAGCAGCCCGCTCAGCAGCACCGGCAACATGGCCAGCGCCACGTCGCGCACGCGCCGCAGCGCCACGGCCAGCAGTGCGGTGACCGCGAGGAAGGACAGGACGCCGGCCTGGATGAAGGCCTCCACGATGCTGCCGCCCGCGCCCCGGATGGAAATGGGCGTGCCGGTCGCGTCCGGGGCCACGGCCTGGACGGCCTCGGCGAAGCGGCGGAGGTTTTCGTCGTCATTCGGATTGCCGCTGGGAAAGGCCTGGACCCGCGCGCGCCCATCGGCGGTCACCCAATCCGCCACGAGGTCCGCCGGCAGGGAGGCTTTCGTGACGGAGCCCGCCTGGAGCACCGCGCGGGTCTGGGCCAGCAGGGTGCGGAGGGGCGCCGCCAGCATCTCCTGCGCCGCGAGGCGGTTCGCGGCCGGGCCGGCCTCCAGGCGGGCCATGGCCTCGGCCAGCCGGCGCGCGGCGGTTGAAGCCGGATCGAGGGCGTCCCCGGCCGCGCGCCGCAGCGCCGCCGCCGTGGTGGACAGCGCCCGCACCAGCTCCGTGTCGGAGGGTGGGGGAAGTGGCTCGACCCCTTCCAGCGCCGGGCCGAGCAGCATGGCGGCGTCCGCGACCAGGGCGAGCTTCTCCTCCTGGTCGGCCGGGATGAAGGTCGAGAGGCTGACGGTGTGCGACACCTGCGGCAGCGCCTCCAGCCGCTTGGCCAGGGCCGCGGCCGCTTCGAGGGAGGGGGCCAGCGCGCTGATGGTGTTGGGTGTGCGGTCCGGGTCCGCCATCAGGTCGGTCAGGGTCGCCATGGACTCCACGTCCGGGCTGCGTAGGTGCAGGGGGTCGAAGTCGAAGCGGAGAAAGGGCACCAGGGCCAGGGAGAGCACGGCCGCCGCGCCCGCGATCCCCAGCACGGCCCCCCGGCGCCGGTGCACCAGCCGGTCGAGCGGGGCGAGCAGGTGGGTGCTGCCTTCCGCCAGGCCGCCCGCCCCGGCACGCAGGATCATCAGCAGGGCGGGCAGCAGCGTGATGCTGAGCACGAAGGCCACGGCCATGCCGATGCCGGCGATGGCGCCCAGCTCCGCCACGCCGATGTAGCTGGTCGGCAGAAAGGCGAAGAGGCCCGCCGCGATGGCCGCGGCCGCCAGGGCCAGCGCCCCGCCCACCCCGCGGCCCGCCGCCGCCAGGGCATCGGGCAAGGCCCGGCCGTGCTGCCGCTCCGCCAGCGCGCGGACGGCGAGCTGGATGTTGAAGTCGATCCCCAGGCCCACGAAGAGGGGGATGAAGGCAACCGAGATCAGGTTGAAGCGCCCCGTCACCGCCAGCCCCAGCCCCGCCGTGACCACCAGGCCCAGAAAGGTCGCCGCCACGATGGCCAGCACCACCCGGGCGGAGCGCACGGCCAGCCACAGGATGCCCAGAAGCGCCAGCAGCATGGCGCCGGACACCAGCCCGGCATTCTCCGAGATCGTGGCGAACTCCTCGTCGGCCAGGGGAACGGGGCCGGTGAGGCGCACCGTCACCCCATGCGCGGCATCCAGCCCCAGCCCGGCGGCGCTGGAGCGCAGGGCGGCGCTGGCCGCCGCCGCAGGTTGCAGTGCGCCGTAGTCCAGCACCGGCTGCACGAGGATGAAACGCCGCGTTTCGCGCGGTCCCGGCGGAGTGCCGGCGAAAAGGGCGCGCCAGGAGAAAAAGGCCGGCCGGCCGGAGGCGGCGGCCTCCAGCGCCTGGGCGAGGGCGGACAGGGCGGGCCGGAGGTCGGCGAGGCCGGCATCGCCGCGCGCGACGCCCTCCAGCGCCGTGCCGATCACGCCGGCCACCCCGCGCAGGCTGGGATCGGCGGCCAGCGGGCCGAGGAAGGGCTGGGCGTTGACGAGCTGCTCGGTCGCCGAGCGCACCTCCGCCAGCGGAAGCAGGAGAAGCCCCTCACGCTCGAAGAACGGGCCTGAGTCCGGGCGGCGGACGGTGCGGAACACGTCCGGGCGCCCTTCCAGCGCGGCGGCGAGGCGGGCGGCGGCGTCATCGGCCAGCTCGGGTGTCGCGCCGTCGATCACGGCCAGGATCAGGTCCCGCTGCTGGGGAAAGGCGGCGGCGAAGGCCAGCTCGCGCTGCCGCCAGGGCAGGTCGGTCGAGATCAGCTCCGCGGTGTCCGTGGTCATCGCGAAGTGGCGGGTGGTGTAGAAGAGGGCGCTCAGGGCAATCGCGAGGGAAAGGAAGGCCACCACCAGCGGGCGGCGGGCGCTGGCCGCGACGATGCGGCCGGTCAGCGATAACTCGGTGGACAAGGGGAGGCCCTGAGGAATGGTGCGGCGCACATGACCACGCGCCGCACCGCTTGCGAAGCCTTCCCTGTTCAGGCCCGGGCGGGCCTGGTGGCCTGATCCACGCCCAAGGCGCTGATGGCGGCTTGTGCGATCTGTGGTGCGTTGAGGCCGGCGAGGTCGTACTGCTTTTTGGGTGTGTCGTGGTCGAGGTAGGTGTCGGGGAGGGTGAGTGGCCGGAAGCGGAGGCCGC
>Ga0210040_10001038_pt1 | contig 43752 bp, 38 predicted proteins | sample CryGeyCG12114_NA_FD_185462 | JGI IMG/M metagenome (GOLD analysis project Ga0210040, IMG submission 185462) | Groundwater microbial communities from aquifer - Crystal Geyser CG19_WC_8/21/14_NA (SPAdes) (version 2) | ecosystem: Environmental > Aquatic > Deep subsurface > Groundwater | place: USA...
ACCAGAATCCGGGTATGAGTAACCATGATGCGACCAGCACCTCTGCATGGACTCCGACCTTTGCGCCATAGCCCCACCTCCTCCCCAAGAATGTTGGTCAGACTCTAGCATGTATGGTGACTGTCCACCTCTTACACAACCGTTACCACCGCCTTTGATGTTCTCGATGTCAGCCAGCTGCCGAGGGTCGAAATCGAAGTCTAGCATTCGTGGGATAGGAATAATTCGTGGATCTTCATGTCGGTGCTTGCGATTCGTTCGCCACGTGTCTGGGTGCAAGGTATTGGGCACAACCTCTCCTGCACTTTCGTCTGTTGTAGCGGGATCGTGTTGTCCTTTGGGCTCAAAAAGATCGGCGTCACCAGATCGTGGAGTTGATGGTGGCGATGCTACGTCCTTCGTTCCGATGGGCTTTTCAGTGTCAGTCATGGGCACAAAGGGGATAGCGCAGGGGTTCAAACTCTTTGAGGGAGAAAGAAGATCGTTCCACGAACCTTCTGCTGCAGAGTCTCTTCGGACAGAGGTTTCTGCATCTTCGGCGGCTGCCATACCCGGCACCAGTTCGGCCGATGGTGATGGCTGGTGTCTGTCGTAAAAGGCTAGGCGTTGCTTTCGGACGAAATCAGCAACCTCATCGGCAGATGGCGAAGGCCGGTTCGCGGATAGTTGGCTTGAAAGAGCTTGGACAGCTTGCATGCTGCGCTCATCCATATGCTTGCGTTGTTGAGGGGTGGAAGCAACGACTGGGTTGTTTCGTGCTTCTCGGAGCCCCTTCAGTGTGTCCTCCTGGAAAAAACTAAGCAGTAACTTAATTCGATCTGTTCCGGCGTGGTCTTTCCTACCTCCGACCATCTTGAGGATAGCCCCGTAGACGGGTTCAGCATTGCCGAAGCCACTGCGTGGTAACTCGACGCCAGTAAAATAGGTCTTTATCTCGTGATTCAGCCGATCTTGTTCCGCAGGCTCTCGAGCGGTATCGTGCGGGTACAAGCTGCTGAGACGACTGAAAACGCTATTTTCGTGCGCCGCTTCTTGCCACGTCTTATCTACCATGCCTTCATCCCTCCGTTGCAACCATCTACCGACACTGGTGGCGATGGGCCATCTGATTGGCGTACTCATGTCCTGGACCTCCCTTTCAGCTTGGTGCATAGGGAGAGGCGCCGCAGAAGCCCCTCCGTTGGATGCTGAGGCATAGATCTGTTTGTGCAACACCGTGCATGCATCAGCGCCATCCATCCCCGTAATCTCAGGGCTTTTCAATCGCCAGCTTGGAAGGTCTTGACCTAAGGCCGCAGCAGTATCGTCGTGCGAGAGTTCGTCAGAGCTTTGCGTCACCCTTGGAGGACAGGACTGCCTATCTCCACGGTGGGTCATACGGTGTTCAAGCAGTCTTTCAATCGCTCGGTGCATCATGGTAACGGCGTCCCTGCGCTCATCGTCGCCCGTACCTGCCCGAGGGTATATCAGTCCTTGGAAGAAAGTGTCGAGCTCAGTATTCATGCGCTCGATGTTGGCGAGCGTCTTCTCACTGTCACAGGGGAAAAGTCTGCACAACTTCTGGCTTAGGCTATTGTCTTCCGGGTCGTCTTTCCATCTCCCATCCTTAATCCGACGATCACGCCATCGCAGCCATTTCCCAGTCTCTGTGTTGACGGACCACAAGATGTCTGATCCCACCGGCCAGTCATCCGCCGGTTTCAGCTTTTGCAAAGTGTCCGTGAAGTGGCCTTCAGGCTGCCACTGACTGTCAGAATCTGCAGTAATGTCCACAAGCACTTTGTTGTTCTCTGACGAGCGGCGTACAGGCTGCACTGGCAGCTTAGGGTAGTATGAATCTTTATACTGCTCTTCTAGTCTCTTGTTCATCTGCGCCAGCTCTTCTTTGGTCATCAACTTGTTGTATGGAAACTTGGCGTGGAGGCGTCCCTCATGATTTGCAGTTGGAGGTTTGAATGTCCCTGCCCGTATCCTCTTGTCGCGGTTTAGAAGCCATAGTCCCGCCTTGCTCTTAGTCGTCCACTCAATATTCTCGCCCACACATTCAGGGCTATAGGATTGCTCGAGCGTCTGTGCATGATGGCAAGTGGTCAGGCTGTCTTCAAACTCATACGTTGGCGATCTAGGCTGAACGATAATCTTCGCATCATGGAGAATGTTCTCTGTGTTATCCGGCACTGCTTTTAGGTCATGGCCTTGCTCAGTCGTTCCCTGCTGATGGCTGTTCCACCACAAGTCAGTAGCTCCATCAATCTGTGCTTCGGACTGAGAGGCGTTTGCAGTATCTTCTGGTATTCGTTGTCCAGTCTCAACTAATGGTGCTGACGCATTCCAGCTCTCGTTCTGGCTCTGCTGAGCTTTCTGTCCACATATTTGTATATTGGTACTTCCCAAATTTACGTCGTGTTCCTCCCACGTCACAGACTGCCACCCGTCGTCTGCTTCTCCTGTAGCTTGTGCACCACTGACCATTGTATCATCTTCTTCGACATCGTCCTCATGATGCCTCTGACGTTCAGGTTGTCGGCTTCTCATTTTCAAGACTTTTTCGTCCTGGTGCTGAACATCATGTATTAGTTGTGCTGGGTTATCGGCGGCTGGAGCCAGGACTTCGAGATGGGTATCTCTTGCGGTCAACATACCTACTTCGCCCATCTCACCCTCCTGCTCCCCTCGCGGAGTATTTTTCATAGCAAGAGCGTGTTGTTGCTCAAGTTTTTCTCTCATTTGTCGAGCTTTTCTAGCATCGGCATCTTTTCGTAGCGTATCACCCCTGCCTTCTGAAGGTCTGATGAGGTCGAGACCATCGCCGCTCTCATTGTGGCCCCGGACATTCCACACCCATGATTGGCCTTGTGGGCCAGCAGCTCGCTGGATGCTGTCGATGATATCCCATGCTCGCCTGAACTCGTCACGAATGGCGACAATTCCATTGTGGCCAACGGTTCGACCAACATTGTGATTGATTTCGAAAGGATCTTCCAATGCCAGCAAATATCGCTGTCGAACGTTGGAATTCTCCTCTGACCACTTTGCTTTCGTCCAGCCTTTCTGCTCTTTAGCCAGGATACCGCCTGGAGTACGGATGGAAATGACATGCTCAGTCCACCTGAAGCCTTGAGGAGTCCCATAGTATCGGAAAAATCCAAGTAACAGGCCGCCCAAGCTGGTGTTGTTGTGTGGCATATTGTCTCTCTCCTGTAATATGGTCTTTCGATCCTGAGTGAACCGGATGTCGTGGCCTTCAAACAGCTCAGGAGGTGCTTGATTCCATCCGTTGTCCTTTGCCATCTCCTGAAGGTTTGGAAGTACAGGTGGTCTCGCCACATTGATGAGGTAGTGCAAGACCATCAAGATGTATCCGTACGAGGAAAGGGTCCCACGATACGGTGTATTGATGTCTCGAGCTTTTGCCCAGTTCTTGACGAATACACCAAGGTGACGCACGCGAGGATCGACTTGACCGTATGTCCAGAGCATTCGAGAGTTGTGTAGAGCAACGTGGTTGGAGAAATTGATGTCGCATTGTATGCCGCAGTCGCCGACGTACTCTAGCTTTGCATGATCAGGCAAGGGCGAATCGGGTAGCGCTACTTCAGCTGCGTTAAGGTCGAGCTTAGCCATGGCAATTCGTTGATCGTCTTCCTGGCTCTCTGTCAGAGAGGGCAAAGGGCCATAATCGTCGTTCCCTCGTTGATTGTGCAAACTTTCAGGCTCGAGAAGTGATAGCTCCCACTTTGTTCGATACTCCCGAAGAGCTTTGAGCAAGTCGGGGTTTGGCTTCTCGCAGACTCGCAATATCGGAACACGGGTGTTCGTCAGTAGTCGTGCCCCAATGCCTTGGTCGAGAAGAACCTTTTCGAGGTTGCGTTTCACATCTTCGGAGATCTCCAGCAGAGCGCCGTTTTGCCTTTCGACGGTGAGAAGGAGATCTACGTCGCAGCCGGTAGTGCCAAAGCTATTGGCCAGACTGCCATAAGGTTGAAGTCTGACTTGGTAACGCTGCATATCGCTGCCTTGTGTGGTCCCTGTTTGGACCACTCGCTCGGCGATAGACCCAAGTTTCCGGCTGAATTGTTGCTTTTGTCCGATCTCGTCGGTGCTGAGCATGTTTCTCGAGCTTATAGCAGCCAGTCCATTCAGATAGTCAGTCTGTTCCATGTGCCGCTGCCGACCAACTCGTTGCTGCTCAGGAGTGCCAAAATGAACATTTGGAGTTGGCATGTACAGTCGCTGGGTTTGCGGCGAAGGACGTGAGTAATCGTTAGTAGACATCTGTGGCACTCGGTTGTTGGACTGTCGGTTGCCCCGACCTCTGCCTCGACCTCGAGCACGACTGAAGAATTCCTGAGCGGCAGTTGGGGTTTGATGATTGTTTTGTACAGGGTAGGCATCCTGAGGATTTTGGAAGCTTTGATGAGACATGTTGTAGGTATTGACTGGGGGTGCAGAACCGAGCGGCGGGAAAGCATCAAGACCAGGGGGAGCTTGTTGAGGCTGAGGTGGCAAGTGTCCTTGCTGATAGCGGGAGTAGTGCGAGTTTCGTGGATGGATATGAGTATTGTATTGGCTATGGTGCGAAGGCTGAGACGAAGACGAGAACGAAGACTGAGTAGATGTCCTGCCTCTTCGATTCTGAGATATCTGAGCAAGTTGGTCTTGAACCCGTGGGTCGAAGCCGGTTAGATTGGTTGGGTCCATGGTGGAACGAAGAAAGAGGCAGATCTTGAAAAGGCACAATCGGAAAGGAGTAGTTTGTAGGCAAGCCGTTCACATCAAACTTGAAGTGAGGAAGCAGCGATGAACGTGCCTGGAGTGTCGTCCAGTACGTCAGCTCAGCATAACTTAGGTGACTTGTCAACCAAAGGTGAGTCAAACCAGCAAACACGATGGAGGATTTCAGCGTTGAGGTGCAAGGTATATTCTGACATACATGCCTCGTTTGCTCAGATGATGTCGTCTTCACGAAGCAATGAATCGTATTGCTTGTTGTTCAAGTTGCAGGCATGAGATGATGCAGTAGTTCATGCAAGCACCTGCAGTTCGCCAACGCCGGCCAGTCGAGTGTGAGTGCGTCGAGGCGACCGACCCATTGAATTGCTCATTGGTCGACGCTGAGGCAGAGTTGAAGATTGGTACTTGTAATATGCTCAGGCAGCCTAGACAAGGCCCTAAGGCCGTGACTCGGATCACCACTAGGCACGTTGTCTAGCGTGACGTGACTGCCGTTTGTACTTTGGTTCCTTGGGCGCTCCAGCCCATTGACACATCGAAGCACAGACTCCCTTGTTACCATAACATACATAATAGAAATGATAATCTGAATAGTCATCCTCAATCCCCAACTTCATGTCGTCTCTGTGACTGACCATCGTTCGATAGCCGAGGGTGTGGCAGCCGCGATGAACAGTACCACCACCAATGGGGCGCTGCCTGCGCGTGGTCCCGCGACGAACGGCGCAAATGGCAATGGTCCAGTTCCTCCAGCAAAGAGAATCGTGAAGAAGGGTGCCGCCAACCCTTTTGGCACGGCCAGACAGCCAGGGCAGTGGAAGAAACCCAATGGCCAGCCAGTCCCAGTGCGACCAAATGGTACACCACCTGCCGCAGGGGCACCGCAGAAGCAGAACAGGGCGACGCCTCCAACCACGAACCTGAACTCCAACACTTATAGTGGCTTTACCGATCCTGCAGTGGTGTCTGGGGGAAAGAAATACACCGACTACAAGCTCGTCGCGACCAAGAAAGATCTGCTAGAGGGCCTCCGGTACCATGTCATGCAGCTGTCCACTGACAAGAGCCTTGACGTTCGAGACCCCAGACAGTTCTCTCAGCCTGCCCATCTTCATCGTCGCGATCCCAGAGCCGCTCCGTCAGGCGTGAAAGACGACCAGGTCGAATTCAAGGATGGTATGAATGCTGAAGAACGAGAACAGTTGAGGGAGAAGAATGAGGCCCGCAAAGCCGAGCGCGCTGCCAATTTAGCCATGATTGCTCCCGCCCAGGCTACTCGCAAAGCCACCAACCACAAGACGAAGACAAAGGCCGTGTACAAACGAGAATACACCGAAGAAGATAAGCGTCGCATTCAGACCAACTATGAAGAGAAGCTGCCCTGGCACCTCGAAGACTTCGACAACAAGCATTGTTTGGTCGGCGAGAATCAAGCGCCTTCGTCCCACCGCCACGTTGCTTTTGTCCACGAGCCCGCTGTAGACTCTCAACCCGCCAGATTCCGTCTAATTCCGCTGGAGAAGGTCTACGAGTTCAAGCCCAAGAAGAAGGATCGCAAGGAGAATACCATCGAGGAGGCTGAGGCTGCCATGAGAAAACGTGTCAATATGCCCGAATGGCTGGAGGCTGCCGAGAGGAGACCGCTCGAGAGAAAGAAGAAGGAGATAGAGGCCAGATCGAGCAAGCTATATACAGGGGAAAACAAAAGCAACAAGCACGCTGGTCGCACAGGTGAAGATGTCGACTGGGACAACGACGACGACGGAGGTCTCTTCGCCGACGACGAGGAAGGCGACCACTTCGCCGTCAAGGACGAAGATGAAGCCCTGGCCGAGAAACGAGTAAAAGAGGATCATCTCAAAGCAAATTTCTTCGACGTCAAAGAAGAAAAAGAGTACGATGAGGAGGAGGCAGAAGAGCAGAAGGAAGAAGAACAGAGAAAGGAGCAATCGCGCGGCTACAGAAAGCTACTCGAGAAGCATGAGCATAACTACAATCATGCCAGCGATTCAGAGTACTCCTCTTCGGTAAGAACCCGTGATTTGCAAGTTGCAGCGTACTAACATGTTCTTAGTCTGCCGACGAAGAGGAAGAAGAAAAAGAGCGCCTTGCCGAAGAAAAGCGCAAGAATCTCGAAGCAGGTCTACTCCAGCCAGCACCGCCGTCAGGCGCCACCACGCCCTCGGGCCGTAAAGAGAAGTCTGGCATCCTAAGCGACCGCGAAGGCAGAAGCAAGCGGAAACGTCTTGATTCTCCAAATGTCTCAGAAGCAGGTTCAGGCACCGACACCTCTGCTCGGAAGAAGCCCAAGATGAAACACCTCGATCCCGCTCGATCCATCTCTCGGCCAGACACTCCCTCCGGTCAGAAGCCAAGAAAACGACCAGGCGCGGGCTCAGATACCGACGCAGGAACAATGTCTGACTCTACAGCTCGGAGACTCAAACTGAAGCACTCTGGCAAACCAGGCACTGCATCTGGCCTTCCTTCGCGCGCAGCCTCACCAGCACCAGCAGCTAGCATGCCATCTCGTGCCGGCGCAGCCTCTCCCGCGGCTTCTACTCCCATGCCTACTGTTGAAGATGTCCGCACCGTAATCAAGAACTCGATGCCGGAGGGTCTAACGATCTCAGAGTTTATTGCAGCACTGGCGCATCCCAAAGACCGAAGCAACGAAATCGTCAAGCTAACGCTCAATATCGCGAAGATGGAGAAAAAACCGGACGGGCGCAAGGTACTTGTGTTGAAGGATTAGGCACCCACAAAATTACCATCGCTTGACAGGATTCGCGCGGCAATCAAGATATTGACAGAACCGGAATTGACCATGGGGCAGTATGTTGCGCTGGTACCTCATTCCCCTGGTCAAACACAGCAGCTTATTGATAAGACACTTCAGGTCGCTCATGAAATCACCATGCCGGATGGACGGAAGCAACTTCGCCTGAAAAGGGGGCGTCCACGTAAGACCTCGGACTCTCGTGCATGAAGGGACCAATTTGTGCCCATAGAGTCCTTGGAGTAGGAGCTGAAGTACGCCACTCAGGGAGGGTAAGTATGCAGGACAACTAAAGATCGATGTATCGCGGTGTTTGCCTACCATCCTGAGCGACATGGCCAGTTTGTGGCTCAACTATTTGTATCTCCAGGTGGGCTCTTTTACGTCCAGATGGACCCAAGGTGTTGCATACCAGACGCTGTTTCGGGAAGGGAGAACCCGCGATCGCTACGTCGCACACGAGATTGAGTGTGCAAGGGCTCGTTCCAGGAGGAGTCAGGAGAAGGTGAGGCGGTATTCATGGATCATGAGCAGCGTTCACTGCCTTCAACCTGGGAACGTCTCTAGGGCTGGGGCACTTCGGTCCACCAATAAACATTTTCATACCGTTAAACCACCTACAAGTTGCAATATACATCAGACCTCTCAAGGGGAGTCAATGAGGCCAACGCACTCTTTCTTAATGCTACTATTGCTTTAGTTCTTCGGTCGCTCCCTCCCGCGACTGATCAAGTATACATTGTTATACACAATTTCATCGAGACTAAGAGCGCTGTACAACGATCACTTAGCTGAGCGTAGATCTTGCTGGAATATTTCACTAAGATGACTGCGTCCAGCAACTGTACGTGGCCAAGTCATTTTCAAAAGTCCATCATCTGATGACATTCCTCACTCTTGACTGTGTATGGTTCGCGCTGTTTGCTGTTTGGAGTGCTCTGGTGTTTCCGCTGCGCCGAGTATTCGCTCGTTCGGGGTTCGGTTGACTCTCAACATATTGCTCTTGCCATGCTCTGCAGTGGTTATCTCAGTGAAGATTGGAGTGGGTGGTGCTTTGGCTTGCCCTACAACTCATCCGACGGGGATGAGAGTGCATTGACTTGCTTGCTTGCAACGGACGGGAGAACGTCCTTGCAAGTCAGGCCTCTAGCTGAAAGTCGTTTTGAGTGAGGCCATGCTTTCAAAATTTGGTGCTTGAGGATAGCTGGAATCGGTGCGTTGCGCTCATCATGGAGCATAATGCAAGCTCTTGGACTGTTCAGCTCTGCTCTTCACACGGTCCTCTGATGCCAGCTGGCAGTATCATCTCGTAGGCTGCTCTTGGTGCGCTGTGCCTTGCTCTTGTGCCATTAATTCTGCCTGTCTTTGCGCCTCAGCCTCTTTCTGCAACTCCTGGTTCAGGACCCATTGATAATCAGCCTCGTTCTGGGCCTTCCACCACTTCAGATACTGCATGCCATCGATGTTGCTCCGGTCGTATGGGTTCCCCGATGGATCGACGGGGAGTCTCTCTCGCACGGGAATGTTTCCGCTGACGAAGGGTGTCAACTGTGGAAGTAGAGTGAGTAATGGACGTCGCTGGATGGGGATGGATGGATTTGCGGGAAGACTTACCTTGCAATCTTTTAAGTCTGGGACGACGTAGTGGCGGGTCTTGCGCCAGTCGATCATGTAGTTTCCGTATCTCGTGTGAGCACCTAGGGAGCCGACGTTGGATCCTCGATAGAAGCCTTTGCCGACTTCTTTGGTGGTGAAGCGCAGACGCGTTTTGAGCCGTTTGAAGAGTGGTTGGGTTGGTCTCATCTTGTCGCAGCTAGGGACACTGTTGGCTGAAGTCGGTGTACTGGACAGAAGGGCAAGCAGGTTTAATAATGTCGTTGGATGTCTTCGACTGGGTACCTATTGTGGACAGTAGGACAGATGCCGATGCGGATGCGGAATGATTCTGCATAAGTGGTACTCCTGCTCCACCAGAAATTTTCTGGCCCTCGAAATAGTTCGCCGCCGGCCTCAAAACATGTTTTGTCCCACTGCTGCGATTGAGCACACATTCGTTTTGACCATTACACACCGAACGGAGAATGCCTCGTCAAGCACATGGTCGATCCCTACTCGACAATGGGCCAGCAAAATCACGGAAGAGGAAGCCTGCCAAAGGTCGAGGCCTGAACGCGCTCGAGATGGCAGAGAAACAATTTCCAGATCAGCTCAAAATTCGCCAGCATCGCCTGGGTGAGGCTGAGGACGACGACGATACGCCGAATACCCGTGCAGATGCAGATGAGCGGTCCGCCAAGCGCAGAAGAGTCGACAATACTATAGAAGACGCTGATTCTATGGATCAAGGCAGCGATCCAGATGGCAATCCTTGGCATGTCGGCGTAGAAGAAGACGACGACGACAGCGATATTGACAGTGATGAAGCGTTCGGTGAAAGTGACGAGGAGCGCTTTGCCGATTTCACCTTCCGTGGCAGTGAGAATCCAAAGGACAACCAGACAGTCTTGAAGAGCAAGCAGCATACCCCAAGGCACCTCAACCTGGACGAGGACGATCTTGAGGGCGAAGAGGCTGCATCTGATCAAGAAGAGGGTGATGATGATTTAGGCGAAGATGCGATTGACCTTGCAGCAGCTTGGGACTTGGATGACGAGGAAGAGCGGAAAGAACAAGAACAGGCGACCAAGAAGCAGGGAGGCAAGAAGAGAAGGAAGTCGCCTTCGCCAGACACCGACAGCAGTGAAGCCCTAGCAGACTCGGCATCTGAAGAGCTGTCTGACAATGAAGAGGACGAATATCAGGGTTTCTCTGTCTCAGAGGACGAAGTTGATGAGGATACTACTGCCAGGCTTCGCAACTTTGTCGAAGGCTTGACGCCAGCTGAGCAGGAGCAGATAAAGACGAGGCGAACTCAGACAGCACGGAATCTCCCAGACAAGCCCTCACAGTTTGCCTTGTCGTCCGCTGGAATTACTGCTGCAGATCTCATGCAGTATGTCAAAGATCCTGCCCAAAAACAGTCCCTGAAGATACTGCAGGCAGGAGAGCGAGAAGAGCCATCGCATTACAAAGGCGGCATACCCGGAAAGCTCGCTGTGCCTCTTGCCAAACGTCAACAGGACCGACTAGATCGGGTCGCTGCTTATGATCAGAGCAAGCAGACCATGGACCGATGGATAGACACGGTCAAACAGAACAGACGCGCTGAGCATATCTCTTTTCCTTTGGTCGACCCAGCCAAAGCCTCGGTTTCAAGCGTGAAGACCTTCCAGCCCATCTCGAGAACTCAGCCACAGTCTGAGCTTGAGTCCAAGATTCAAGAGATCATGCTAGAAAGCGGCCTCAATGTAGGAAATGGCAAGACCGAGGAGGAGCAGGAGCAGCAGTACGAGCAGCTGCAAGAAAAGAACATTCCACTTGAAGAGGTGCAGGCAAGGCGCCGAGAGCTCAGAATGCAGCGAGAATTGATGTTTCGTGAGGAGGTACGGGCCAAGAGGATTAAGAAGATTAAGAGCAAGGCATACCGAAGGGTGCACAGGAGAGAAAAGGACAAGGCTGCAGTTCAAGAGCGGGAACGACTGGCAGCTGCTGGCATACTCAATTCTGATGAGGAGCGCGAGCAGAACGATCGAAGACGTGCAGAGGAGAGAATGGGAGCCCGACATCGCGAGAGCAGATGGGCCAAGGCAGCCAAGGCAACAGGCCAAACAACTTGGAACAACGATGCCAAGGCTGGGGTCTCTGAGTTCGCAAGACGAGACGAGGAGCTCAGGAGAAGAGTCGAGGGAAAGAATGTTCGTGGTTCTGATGAGTCGGGTAGCGAAAGCGAGTCGGAGTATTCTGAATCGGACGCAGAAGATGCCAGGTGGAACGAGAAGCTCGATGGCCTTCAAGAGGCACCCAAGGCGACCGGGAAATCCAAACTAGCCGACATGGCGTTTATGAAGAAAGCAGAAGCGGACAGGAAAGCCCAGAACGATGAGGAGCTGCGACTACTGCGCCGCAGCATGAATGAAGAAGCTGATGTAGCGTCGCAGAGTGGTTCGGACCGGGATGAGGCGCCTGTGAGACAGAAATTTGGCAACGACCGCAACAAGCGTTTGAAGCCGATCGCGCCCCCAATCCAGCGAAACGAGTTTGAAGAACGGCTCTCGGAAGACGAAGCAAACATCGAGCCGACCGAGATGCCGGAGGTAACACGGTCGGTTACAAAGCCAGCTACTGCCGTGGCTCCAAAGACCAACGGAAATGCATTACCCAGCAAGGCACAGGCCAAGGTCCAAGTATCGAAGTCTCAAGCACAATCAGCAGTGTTGGCCAGGCCTCCGCCGCCGAAGGTCAGCAATCCAAGCAAAGCACAGCAGTCGGCTTTGGATGATTACACGAGTCCGTCGGAGTCAGAAGGCGAGCAACATGCAGGCCTTGACGACAAAGACAAGCTAGCTCTGGGCATCTTCGCTGGTGATGACGAGGAAGATTTGCGTAAGCAATTCGACAAAGAGAAGAAAGAGGTCGTTAGAGACGAAGGTGACCAAATCGTCGACAACACGCTCCCAGGCTGGGGCAGCTGGACAGGCACTGGCATCAGCAAGCGAGAGCAGAAGAAAGCAAAAGGCCGGTTCTTGACCACAGTCAAAGGTATAGCTCCTGAAGCACGGAAGGACGCCAGGCTCGACCGAGTCATCGTCAATGAGAAGCGAATCAAGAAGAACAGCAAGTATCTCGCGACCGAGCTGCCTCATCCATTCGAGTCTCGACAGCAGTACGAGCGGTCGTTGAGGTTGCCCATGGGACCCGAATGGAGCACCCGCAATCACTTCCAAGATGCGATCAAGCCTAGAGTGTTGTTGAAGCAAGGACAGGTCATCAAACCTATGGCCAGGCCCACAGCATAGAATTAATGAGGACAAGCGTGATAGTTGACATCTGCCGTGGATGTATCCTTTGTTCAAATGCAATGCCTAGAAACACCTTGATATAATGCCACAGTGGTTGGACAGCATGCCGGGACAGACCACTGTGAATACATAACCATCTGAATCTGGCCAACGTTTAGCCGTATAAGAAACATAATAGGTACTGAAATGACTTGCATATCAGCTTGGCACGACATTCTTGTGTCAATATTATTGATCACTTTATAGCGATTGGGTCTACTTCAGGTGAATAAGAGGGTCAACAAACCCTAAGAGCAGCATCTGTTGGTGCTCTGGAACAGGTTTAGCGTCCTCGACTGCCCGACCCTTCTGCGCTAAGCTATGGCGCAACCTGGCGCGCTCGAGCACCGAAACCTGAAATTCCCGACTGTGATTGGGCATTTGGGCCTTTGGCGTTTGGTCCCTGCAGCGATCTTCCATGCCTTCTTCGTCCGCATGGACTTCACAGCTGACTTCTTTCTTCGAAGTGACCATGCTGCCGTCAACATCGACAGCATGACGCTTTCCGCAGTGCAAAGGTTAAGTCTGTTGTCCGACAATGTGTCAGCACAATACTGTATGCGGTCAGCAGGGTTCAACTTGTGATGGTGAGAGGTAGTATCGGGTCCCCATCTCCCTTTGTCGTCGCATTCCTGGTGGTGGGCAAGTAAATGTCCAGATGACTCTGTGTCTCATCGTCCCTTCCAAATGCTCACAGCCGCGCCTTCCCTGGATTTCAGTCGCGGTTGGAGAGGCTCCTGCCCTCAACAATAAGATGGCGGGAATTCTCGAATACAGATCAAGGTGAGCTTCTCGAGCGACTATTGTTTTGTTCTCTCGTTCATTCATCCTACCGGCATCCATACCTACTCTTCACCCACATATCTGTATCCTACGAATACGGCATATCCCTCTGCTTCGCGCACACTCTCTGCTTGGCTTTCTCCCAGGACCTGGTTTAGCTGAGAGTTCCTCCTGCAAATGCCGCCATCACTATCCAGTCTCTTGTCGTTGGTCAGTCACAACGAACCCTCTCCCACCCAACCTTACCCCTATCATGAGGCTCAGGCTCAGGCAAAATCTCGAAACTTGATTTATACTGCCCTTATCCAGTCAGAGCTGTTGCAGGCTTCGGACAGCAAGCAGCAATTTGTGTCGAGGACAGTCCGCACAGCGTGTTATCGCCGGACTCCACTCTGCTCAGTTCTCTGGATGTCTCGTCGATAGGCTTGGCAAAAGACAAATGAAGACAACAAGAGCTTTGCAACCAGACTCGAAGGCCTTGCACGCATGATATCAAGCACTCCATTCTTCTTCTTCTTCACACGCTGCTCTGCACCTCTACCCAGGTCCACATTGCTGTCTCCTGCCCCCTGGTATCTTCTCAGGGATCTGCGTTACTGACTTGTCAATAGACCCTTCTGATCTCCGTGCTGCCTACGGGAGACAGTCTCGGGTTGCCAGGATGGCGGACAGCTTCTTCACATAGTGAGCCGAGAGTTCTGCTTCAGAGACCGCCGCTAATGACTTTGCAGCCGCTGCTCAGACCTCTGCCGATCGATATGTCGATGATTCTCCGCATCAGCTGGAAGATCTCGAATCTTCGTTCTACCAGCCTCCGCAGGAGCGTGTTGTCACACATGTCGATCGACGCAGACAGGCCCAGACAGTAACCCTCACACCGATATCTAGCACGCAGACTCCGACCGACGTCAGCGAACAAAGCACAGCAAACACGACTGGCTCCGTCATAACCACACTTGCAACAGAAGGCAATCCACCTGTACAGCCGTTTCCTACGAGCCTTCCCAGCATCGGTGAATCCACCCTGCAACCAGCCGACACAACTGTGGTACCGCTCAATGGCACGACCATTGCACCTCCGCTTTCGGTCACTGGCACGATCACGCTCCCTGTTTCGACTTTCGAGACTGTGGTAACGAGTGAGACAGTCGCGAGTATTCCAGTCCCTACAGTCGTCAATATCACATCAATCTATGTGGCATCATCAACCTACACTAGTGATGGGACCGTGTTTGTCACGTCGTATGCGCAGCCAACGGTATTCAGGACCACGGCCACGGTGCTGAGTGAAACAACGATAGTTACGAATGTCACCATCACGAACACTGCTTCCATAGTTGTCTCCAGCGGCACTCTTTCCTCGATATTGCCAACATCAACAGAAGCCTGCAAGTTCACATTGGGTTGTGACACCGAGGATGTGTTCCAACCTGTCGCTGTTGGTCCGCCACCAGCCAACATCCCCAGCGTGGCCCCCCATCCGGTTCCGAGACGCGGTATAACTGGCATGACAGAGCCTATTGGAACGAACAAGTTCTACTTCAATTTCTTCCTAGGCTCACAAACTTTCCCAGCTTTCGTCTTGCCGTATAGCTTGTCTTGGAGCAAGGGAGGTGGAAACGCTCAAAGCTGGGGAATGGCGGTGTCTCATATTGATGATTCGCAGAAGGTGTATGGACCTAACAGGACAGACATCCCTGGCACGCCTGCGTCCTACTTCATTAATCCTCTCGGAATACAGTCAATCATTTTCTCGGCAGCTGAGCTCGGAAGTTCAACCGTACTGACGACAGACACGCTGGGTGATATGTTTGGCAACGCCAACCTCTCGCCAACTCAAGGATCAACTTCGTACATCAAATTCCCCATGGTGCAGGGCATGGCTTTCGTGACTGGGCTATACGAAACTCTACAACCTGCGATCCAGACAAGTGTGTTCTATCGCTCGGTCGTCAGTGTCGGCCGAGTCAAGGGTGATGTGTACAAGTACCGTCTTACCCTCGAGGATGGCAAGATCTGGTTGCTGTATGCTAACCCATCCTACGGCGTTGATCCGAATCTAAAGCTCGTGTCAAGCACGATGCTGCAAGGTCTTCCGAATTGGTCGGGCTTGATACAGGTCGCCAAGCTTCCTGTTGGTGCGGACGAACAAACCTTCGACGATGCATGTGGTGTATATCCTTCTTCTGGCGCTATTGGTGGCTACGCAACCAATTCGACGGCTCAGTATAGTCTGTCTTGGGGAAAATCTGGACCGTATGCAAGCAATGGCACCTTGCTGATGTATGCACTGCCTCACCACATCGAGTCTTTCGATCAAAACACTGCTGGCAAAGTGAGGCAACAGGTGCAGCTACAGACCCCTACCAAAGGCACTGCAACAGCAGTCGTTGCGGATTATTGGATTCTCAACGAACAGCTGCAACCGTCGATGGGCTTTGAGCCATGGCGCCCTGACACAGAAGGCGTGACAAGCTTGCCACAACAGGCCATCGATGCAATTCAGAAGGTGGCACCCATTGAAGCTTCTCAAGACATGAATGCTCAGACCAATCTGAACAGCATGTATTACAGCGGCAAAGGGCTTAGCAAATTTGCTAAGATTGTCTATACTATGAACAATCTAGCAGATCAGCAAGGTCTTGCAGCAGCTGCTCTTGAGAAGTTGAAGGTCGCTTTCGCAACCTTTGCAGAGAACAGACAAGAGTTCCCCCTGTACTATGACACCGATTGGAAAGGCATTGTGTCGTCAGCAAGCTACCGGACTGGAGATCCTGGTGTCGACTTCGGCAACTCGTACTACAACGACCATCATTTCCACTATGGCTACTTCATTCATGCTGCAGCCGTGATCGGGTATCTCGATCCTGCATGGGCTCAAGCAAACAAAGACTATGTCAATGCCTTGATCAGAGATGTCGCAAATCCAAGCACACTGGACACTTACTTTCCAATTTTCAGATCCTTTGACTGGTACAATGGCCACTCCTGGGCGAAAGGACTGTTCGAGACAGGTGATGGGAAGGACGAAGAATCGTCATCAGAAGACGCCATGTTCGCATATGGTCTCAAGATGTGGGGTCGCACCATTGGTGATCTCTCTATGGAGCGACGTGGTGATCTGATGCTGGCAGTCGTTTCCCGGGCTATTCAAAACTACTTCCTGATGGAAAATGACAACAAGAACCAGCCGGCACGCTTCATTGGCAATAAAGCAACTGGCATTCTCTTCGAGCACAAAGCTGACCACGTCACTTACTTCGGCGCAAACCTCGAATACGTGCAAGGCATTCAGATGATTCCAGCACTACCATTCTCAACGTTGACCCGGACGAAGAAATTCGTTCAGGAAGAGTGGGAGTTATACTTTGCTGACGGTGCGGTGGTGCCAGCTCAGAATGTGTTAGGCGGATGGAAAGGTATCTTGTTTGCCAACCTCGCCACCATTAACCCACAAGCAGCGTGGAACTTCTTTTCGCAGGAGAACTTTGATCCCGGCTGGATTGATGGCGGAGCGAGTTTAACATGGTATCTGGCGTATACAGCTGGTCTAGGTGGTGTTTCATAAGACTAGGATGGCAGTGTAGGTATGTACAGCCCGGCTATTGGACTGGGGATTTGGCGCGAGAGTCTATAGGACGGTTCAGAGAGAGTGGCATCTCCTCGATTGGCGGTTACAACGAAGTTGCGGAGTATTGTGGGCTAAGCTCAATGCAAATATGTCTAACCTCAATGATCGGTCCTTTCTCTACTATGTGCCTGCGTCAGTGTGTAGGCTGGTATGAGACTATCATTCGTGGTCTGATAGTGTCACACTACGGTTCTCGAATTGCGCAAAATTTAGTTCGGAAACTGTACTGGTCGACCTCGATACATAAGTGTTGCTTCACCGTTTACACCGCCGACGCCCTCAATAGTGGCATCACTGTACTTGGTAACGACATCGTACCCTTCCAGTCCTGCCTGCGCGGCGGCCGCATTCCACGCTATCTGCTTGAGCCTTGTGGTAGGGACCAGACCGGGGGCCAGACCGGACACCGATGCTGAGTGGTCGTCAGTGGCAACAGGCACCCCAGTGGTTGCGGTTGAGAGACCTTCTTCGAGGCACATGTACATTAGACATCGTCTTGAGCTGGCCATGGCTTTCTCGACGCCGTCTGTTAGGGGGTTTGTGGTTACTAGGATGCCGAGCGTGGGTTGGTCTGACGTGTCGGATGGTGGTGTAGGGGGGGCGGTAGCAGGGTTAGAGCCGTTGCTGGATTCGGATGACGACGACGACGACGACGGTGACCGGCCGCTTCCAACCCGGATCCGATGTGCCGCGAACGCTTCCTGCAGCGGCCGCGACGAAGGAAAGCCCATGAGCGTGCCTTCTAACTCGCGCATCAGGGCTGGACTCGGCTTGCGATGGGCCGCGAGCCGTTTGGCTTGGAGCAGGACTTTGTAGGTTTCGCTGACCCGACCGCTACCGCTGCCGAGAGGATCCGGCAACGACCAAGTCCCGATCAGATCGACGCCGCCGTCGCCTTTGCCCCCTATCCGCGTTAGATGGAACCCCAGGCCGGTCTGGAGGTGGCGCTGGATGATGTACTCGTAGCGCGTGCCGAGGAAGACCGAGCTTGCGGACAGCTTCGCGCGTAGGGTGGCGTCGGGCTGGGACTTGAGGCGGGCGAGGTGGGAGCGGAGGTAGGGGAGCGGAGGTAGGTGGGGAGATCGTGGTGGGAGGCGATTATGCTTGTGGTGGGGCGCGTGGATGAGGTCGAAGTTGGAGTTGGAGGTGCTGGCTGTGCTTGTGCTTTGGCGGCGCGGGCTTTGAGTTTGAGGTCTTCGTGGGGGAGGAAGACTGAGACTTGGCGGGGGGTTGTTGCGGTTGGGGAGGGGCTTGGATGGGTGGTGGAGAATGATCGGGCGTTCAGGCGTGGGTGTTTCGGAAGACGGAGCTGGAGCTGGAGCTGGAGCTGGAGAAGACTCCTCGTCTTGGTTTTCAATATGTGTAAGGGTGAGGCGCACAGTGCGCCAGGTGGTGTGGTGATCACATTTGTGCTGCTTCTGAGGGACCTTGCTGGGCGGAGCATCAGGTCATCTGTTCTAGAGTGAGGTGTGTGGTAGCTGGAACCTCTTGTGGTATGCTTGGTACAACTACTTCGTGGGAGAAAGGAGATCCGTGTCGCTTAGGTAAGGACATTTAGGGGTCAATGTAGGGCCGACGAGGCTGATATCTGGTTTTCAGCCTCGCGTCATGACCTTCACTTTTGCTAGCCACTGCACTCCGACAGTTCTCTGATTCCTACCATCGATATATTCCATCGTCTTTTCCCAGTTGTTGTTCCCCATTTCCCTTTGTCTGATTTGACCACGATGGAAGCCCAAGCGCATGCCCGCTCGCTCTACCGTGCTATCCTTCGTGAACTCCCAGCTCGATCCATTAAGCAGCCAGCCTCGCCACTCCGAGCCAGCATCCGAAACCACTTCCAGGCGCCCCAGAACCTAGCATCTACAGCCTCGCCCGAATATGCCCTGGCTCGACGGCAGGAAATGGAGCAAGCAGTGCAGTACTTGAAGGCACAACGGACGTATGGTGCTCTGCTCGAGAGATACAACCCTGGCGCGGACATGACTGAGGAGGACAGAGTTAGGTTGACTGCTAGGAGGGTGGGCATGGATATGCCTGAGGAGTGGTATGGGAAGGGCCAGGCTGGGAAGTTTGGGAACATACAGTATGAGAAGAAAACCGAGGAGTGGTATAGCAAGGGTCAGGCTGGGCAGTATAAGAAGAAGGAATGAATGAAAGGTTTTACGAGATCGAACCCGTTCAATCAAATGAAGCTAATGGTTGACACTTTACGACTTCTCCGGATAGCCGCAGATTGTTCAGGAACTTCACAGAAAGGAATCACCACGATATTGGGGGTTTCATCCGACTGTGAGTCTGTGCATACAAGATCGCACCTCATACCTGAAGAAGCGAGGTGGATGTCGGGACTGCTTGCTCGTCAACGAGCCCAAGAGCAAGGACTAGTGCACATTCACAGGAGCATCATCAGCCAGGTCTCTTGGGTGTCATAGCCACCGAAAACGGGTAGTGGCCCGTAGACCTGCTACCGCAGGCTCGAACATCATCTCAAGCCTCTGGCGAGACGAACGGCGTGACGGGGCTTGGTCAACAAGAGATGAAGAAAAAAGAGAGACCAGCATGATACTACAGTTGCCCAGCCATGTCTAACAAGAGGCTCGTGTGAGCGCCAACGATTTGCGAAAGGAACAGCTGCATGACTACATTGCACCTGCGAGATCCCCGGATGCCGCTCAGGCAAGCCCAGCTCGCCGCCATGTCTTTGCACGGCCATGGTCACTCGAGTCTATTATGTGCATGGTGGTAGAGGAGTGAATATCTCGTTGATTGGGCAGGAACGTGGCAGTGAGAGTTGGAGATGTGAAGGGTGGGCCATGCGTGGTGGGAAAGCACTCGAGAAATGAGTACTCAGCTGGTGACTAAAGAAAGTTCGATATCATGCATTACATAAGTAGTCGTTAGACGGTCCGATCCATACGGTGTATGCAGAAAGGATAAGCCGCTTCGCCACAGGCTATGCTAAGAAAACCCATTGCCAGTGCCATACATAAGCAAACCCTGTCATCTGGATATCTGTCTCAACTTCCAGGTCTGGTACTCTCTGGGTCCTATCTCGGATTCACAATCTTGCTTACGGCCACCACCCCGCCCTCTTGTAGCTGTCAATCATCTTCCGTACTTCGTTAGCCGTAAACTTCTCATGCTCGTACTTGAAGCCGGTTGTCCTCTCGAAGAACGTCCCATCCAGACTGAGTTCAGAATCCTTCAATAGCTCCTTCTCCAAGAAAGGACTCAGCGGGCCCGGTCTCGTGATCCCCGCTCTTTCAATCATATCTGCCCACGGCTGCAGCACATCTTCATTGAGATCGTCGACGACATGTTCCAGGTTCAGCTTCGCAAACTGCGATACTATCGTGCCCTGGAAGCCAGTCTGAATGTTGAAAACCTCTCCCACGAATTTTGCTAGCATGCCCTGGCTCGTCTCACTGTGATCAACAATGTTGAAGACAGGCGTGTTTGCTGTCGGTCCTTCATCGCCTTTCGACAGTGTCGGTCGCCGGCTCAACGTAGGCGACGATGGTGCGGTGTTCCCTCGCCTCCACTCTGCAGCTGTCCACAACGCCCGCACTGCGTCCTCTACATGTACTGTGTTTATCCTGAGCTCTTCTGTCCATAACCATTTTAACTCTTTCTGCTGGTCTTGGTACACCCTCGCCAGGCATAGCGCCTTTGCAATGAAGCCCGGATCGTACTCTCCATACACGTGGGGGATCCGCAGGATCACGAGATTCAACCCGGGTATTTTGCTCACTTCCTGCTCAATCTCAAGTTTGACCTTAGCCAACTTGATCCAGGGCTTGAGTTTGTCTCCTTCGACGCGCGGAGTCCGGTTGGAAGCGTACACCATTCCCGTACTTGCCTCAATGAAAGCACCCACGCCTCTTTTCGCAGCCTCTTTTGCGAGGGTTATACTGAGCTGGTAACTACGCAACTTGTAGATCTCGTATGCCTGGGACCACGCTGTCTCTCCGCCAAGGTTGAAGACATAATCCCATCTGCCCTCCGGTACATCAGGGTGGTCGAATATCCGGCTCATCGCCGTTTCGCGGCTGGCGTCAGCCTGCAGGAAGACTGAGTTTGAACATGGTTCGACGAATTCCGGTGCAAGATGCGCTAACTGAGGTAGAACTTTATCGACTAGTCGTACTGTTGATGCGAGCTGATTCGTGTGTATGTATTTTGCTAGAAAACGACCAATGTAACCTGTACTCGGTGGTCAGAATCTGAGTCCGCGGTATTGGCGGGGCTTCGCTGGTGCCTCGGGCAAACAAAGGTACATACCTAAGCCACCAATGATCAGGACAGAGGGCTTCTTAATATCGGCCGCTGCCATTGTTTCGATTTCTGTGGTTTAAAGCCTGGAATATGCAGCATGTGGTTCTACGCCAGGCTACGCTGGGTGTAATTGACTCAAGTAAGTGGCCTCGTTTTGAGAAGACACAAGATCGAGGTAGGTGCATGTGGATGCGGTCGCTGCCAGCACGACCGCTCGGCACTTTCCACTTGTCGCGATTAGTTGGCGACTATCAGCGACAGTACGAAAATGAGGTCAGCGTCCTGTTCGGTCCTGTTCCTGTCGGTGCTGAATGTGCACCACGGGCCTCGGGAGATGGCGCAATGGCGCCTTCCTTCCGACACGTTGGTCTCTAGCGAGATTGTTCACTGTCAATGGACCAGTGACACGTTGTCGATAACCGTTCCCACCGATAGTGCGAAGTCGAAGCCCACTAGCCCTGCATGCGATGGTCAGAAGACCTAGCAAACTGGGACCTGCTGGCGGTTTCGCACATTCAGTGCGTGCACGCGAACTGTGTGACGAAAGCACTCGGTTTATTCGTTTTAACCTGTTTGAAACGGCCAGGAACGCAATCCAACAAAAGTCACCGTCGATTTTTCAGGGGTAAGCACGAGTTTGCAATGACCTGCAGCTTGCATTTGCTGGTGCCGACGGTGCATGCCATGCAGTATCCATTTCCTTCTGCTTGGTGCGTATGTGACTAGCTGCAGAGAACATGCAAGTTCGGACATGCAAAGCTCCTCGACCCAGATATTTGGCATTTTCGGGGTCGTAATCCCAAAATCGATGGAAGTCAAGTGGTAAGTGGCTGCAGGTAGCTGCAGGGCAACTGCTCGTGGCATTGGTTGCTGAAGAAGCGTGGCGGGGCTGTGGAAGGAACGCACCGGATTATCTTTCGACACTATCGTCACATTTGGCAGGTGGAGTTGAATCGTGGGATTGCAAGAGCGACACCCGATGCACGCAGCAGCAGATATTCCTTACATGCAGTGCTTAAGTTATCGTGCGTCGAGCTACGTACTCCGTCGTCTTACAAAGTAGTTCATTGACATTACTGAGTGCGGATCATTGTTGATTTAGACCTTCCTAAAGATATCAAGTAGCCTCCGGTCTGTTGCATCGACCCGAGGCACCATGACTAACACTCACAACCGATAGCTTATGCGACCATGCAATCTCGCCGCTTCTTCATGCTGCACAACTCATGCAATGGCACACGCCATGTAGGTTATGTTGCCATGTCGCTGCTTGATGTTCAGCAGGGCTCAAGGCGAGCCTTCGTCCCTCAAATGGGACGGTGACTATTGCCATTCGCATCTAGCCCTGTGCGTCATGCAACCCCTTAAACGCACTCAAGTAAGAGTACCTTGCTGCACGTATCGGCGGTGTTTGAGTAGTGAGGTCAACAGTCTAAGGAATATCCCTGACCACGAAGAGCGCTGGAAAGCTGCCAGACCCATCTTCCGACCTAGATCCCTGCACTAGATCACCTGTAATTCTTATCAATTTGCCCGCAGTCGGTACCAGATGCTCTGAATTATCAACATATTAGGTAAATTGCAATAGACAGCTGATTACAGTTGTTTGACGACCACAATCGCTGCTAACATGCCTGCACCCGCCAATATCCCCAACGCCGAGCTCGCTCATGATGATGTACAGACCGAAAGATTGCTGTTCGAAGAAGGTAGACCAAAGCCAGAGTTGGCTATTTGGCGGCTGGTCTTGGCTGGTTCTTGACATTGTTGGACAACCAAGACAGACCCTCCAGCAGGCCTTCACCTGTCGTCGCGCAACTTGGCACAACATACCAGACCCTCTCCTTGAGCTGATTCAGCCTTAGCTTTTCAGTTACTTCGGTTGGCGTCATTGAACCTGGGATGTCTTGCTTGTTGGCGAATACGAGCAGAAGCGCCTCCTTCATTTCCCTGTCAAGTATGATTCTGTGAAGTTCTTGTCGTGCCTCATCTATTCTCGCGCGGTCGTTGGAATCAATGACGAAGATTAGGCCTTGAGTGCCAGAGAAGTAGTGCCGCCAAAGAGGCCGGATTTTGTCCTGGCCACCAACGTCCCATACGTTGAACTTTACGTTCTTGTACGTGACTGATTCAACGTTGAAACCGACCGTTGGGATAGTGGTAACGTCTTGTCCCAGCTTAAGCTTGTAAAGGATTGCTGCACGGCTGTATCAGTACTGTTCTCTTCTAGACTTGAGAAGAAGCGCCTACTAGTCTTTCCCGCCGCATCTAGTCCCAGCATAAGCAGTCGCATTTCTTTGGACCCGAATATCTTTCCCATCATCTTCGAGAATTGGCCGCCCATATTCTTATCTGTGCTGCCGAGGCAGTCTTTGGGTGGTCTGAAGGATGCGACTCGTCACACTTGTGATATGCTCCAGAACGATGCTGGACTGAAGCGCAAAGCAGAATTGGGGTTTGGCAGTTCTTGTAGGCACATACAACGCCGAACAGAGGTTTTGGTTCGGACTGCCTGATCTCTGTACTGCAGCAAAAGAAATTCGTTGTCAATCAGACCGTAAAGTGGTCCGTTTTCGCAGGCTCAGTCCTGCAGGGAAATGGGAAATGGGGAAGGCGCGCTGCGACGCGGTCTCGTCTTCCTCAGGGGTCAGTCGATCCTACCCAATCAAGTTGGCGTCCACCGCGATAAGCTCCGAGGTCAGTGGCTTCAGCCGCAGACCGGACCCAGCCTACTAGTAACTCAAGTTAAGGAAGTCTCAATACTCCCCTCTTCGGTCCTGCCATGGTCAGCTTGATTCAGTAAGCCAGTAGCATATCAGTCGTGAGCTACAGCTACGTAGCATAGCCTCTCGTCAAGCCAGAACCTTAGTGGACGTCAGGCCTGTACTTCAATTACGAGCGTTGTGCACCGCTCTAAGTTTTCACCCCCCTAAGCGTGGGAAGCATTTGGATACGAGTATCAGGATCGACGACAGTGGTAAATCGTTTTGCACTCGCTGTCTGTTACAATTCGTTCGGCCGGCCATGGCCACATCGGACGACTACTTATGATCATGTGGGACGCCTGTCTAGGACCATCTGCCAATCGTGAGCAACAGAAAGATGGCCTCGTCAGGTACCACTGTGGATATTCATGCTGCCTAAATGCTATAAAAGCATACAACTATACCCCCCGGTACTTGTTCAGACGCTAACATCGAGCACACAGCTTATTCTACGGTTACACAATTCATTGGCAGTAGCACAACAGGACCAGCATGTCTCTACCAGAAATCATCTTCGGCACAGGCTTATTCGGCATCTACGAAGGAAGCAACTTTGATACAGCTGAGATGGCTCAAGCCACAGTTGACATCCTACGAAACTATGGAACCACCAGGATCGACACAGCCCGTCGCTATCCTTCGCAAAATTCTGGTACCAGCGAGCAAGTCCTCGGCCAAGCAGATCTCCAGGATCTCATAATTGATACGAAAGTGTGGTCAATGCCCGGTTGTCACACGCCAGCCGAGCTGCAAAAGAGCGTCAACGAATCTCTTCGTGCCTTGAACTTGAGCAAAGTTAACATACTGTACCTTCACATGCCAGACCCAGACACACCCCTACAGGACGTCTGCAACGGCATGAATGACATCTATTTACAGGGTAAACTTGCTAGATTCGGCATCAGCAACATCACCATAACACAGATCAAGCAGATGCTTGAGATTTGCGAGGCAAAGCATTACATCAAGCCCACCGTCTACCAAGGCGCATACAATGCTCTAGCGCGCAATGCAGAGTCCGAGCTCCTGCCGCTGCTGCGCAAAACGGCATTAGCTTCACCTCTTACTGGTCGGCTGCGGGAGGAGCATTCAATAGCAGCTCGACTAGAATGGTAGATAAAGATCCAGTGGGTGACTTGTGGCGAGCTCAGTATGGTGGTGCTGCTAAGTATATCGTCAAAGTATCTAACGCTGCAGCTCGGTGCGGCCTCACAGGTCATGCAGTAGCCCTGAGCTGGGTCCTGCACCATTCTGCTTTGCACGGTGAGCACGGCGATGCGATTGTTTTCGGCGCTCGCACGCTCGACCAGTTGAGGCAGACGTTGGAAGCTTGCCATGCTGGTCCTTTGCCAAACCAGATTGTGGATCTGGTGGAGGAGGCTTGGGATGCTGTGAAGGACAGTGCTCCCCCGTATACCATGTTTGAGAAGAAGCAAGGTGAAAGTGGGAATGCTATGGGTGCGCTTCTAAAGAGGTAAACTCGTATGCTGCGGTAAGTCTTTTCAAAGCTGAGCACAGTATGTAGATAGCAAGCCAGCCGGATCGACGCTAGATATTCGCGACACTCCTAGATCATCCTATCTTGTTGCGCAGCATGCTGAACGATCGGTATCGTCAGACAATAAGTTAGGGGGAAATGTGATGAGCAGTTGCTTGGATCTGGCCACGCGCCAAACGCTGCGAGTCTTTCAGCGATTCCGAGCGTCTCCGCAATAGTTAGTACTTCGATAGCAACATCAAGCACACATTTGTGATCACGGTAGGCCAATGAAATTGGAGAAAAGGCAGACTGGAATTTCCTCATTCGTCTATTTGTTGCGTCTGATTGAAAATCAATGTTTGCGGAACAGGTTGGTCGTCCCTGCGAGGCGCACTCCTGCTAAGCATTAGGCGCCATCTCCATTATGCTCCGTACAATATACTTGGAGCCGCGTGATACTCTCGATTCTCGTTGACTGAACGCCATTGCCACTGCGTCCGAACTAACGAAATTACCACCCTCAAACTCAGAGATACTAAGGAAATGGTGATTGCCCAATTGGGGACCTTCTATAGTCCTCGCAACATGCTTGTTCGTTCGTGCTCCAACTTCGCCGTATTCCGGTCCTTGTCTGCCTGCCGTGCCTCTTCCAATCCAGTGCAATTGTGAGATTCTAGCATGCGGTGCTTGCCACAGAAACGCTTCTGGCAGAAGCCGCAGTCACCGACAATGGGTTGCGCTGCAGATTTACATCCCTCTTTCGTACAGCGCGGCTTGTTGGACTTGCGCTTCGTAGACGTCGGCGTACTGGTGCCAGATGTGGCGGCTGATGATGCCGGTTGTGATTCTGAGGTGGCGAGGGTAGTCGTTGTCATGTCGGAGGATTCTGGTTCCTGACTATTTCTCGGAGAGAATAGGTTCAATGTCGACGATTCTTCTATTTTGAGGTCGCCGACTGTGGTTGAGGGATCTAGTTGTTTACCGCCGAAGACGAGCTGGGAGTCGGCGGGCAACGTCGTCGAGGCTGATAAGAACTCTAGCACGTTGGCAACAGTATGATTTGGGCTGACTTTCAGAGGGATGCCTGGGACTGTGTTAGATGTGCTACTGTAGCTAGGCGGGTCTGCTCTCTTACTCTTGCCACCGCTTGTGTTCACCACGATCTGGATGTTATCAGAAGGCGCTGAAGCTGGAGAGATCGGCGTGGCGTCCATCTTGTCTGACATGTATGGCAGAAGGACAGAGACGTTTCTTTGCTCGAGTTTGCTTATGAATGCACTGGCCGCCAGAAGCTTCGTTTGTCTTAGAGTCGCCGGCAGTCCGGATGAGGTAATGACTGGGTTCAGGTGATTGATAAGTACTTTCTAGGTGTTTGTAGATAGAGCTTCGCTCGAAGTATTTGTTGGTGGGGGCAACAACGATTGGTGTAATGTTTCGAGCAGATGGTAACGCTGAGTCAGAATTTGCGAAGATAGATAGTCTCTTGGGTGACAAGTAAGATGCAACCTGATACAGTCGTCAGGCAAGTGCAGATGACACCTCCCAACGCCGCTGATCAGAACCAAGGGCCGCAGTCTCTCGGCATGCGCGTGGCGGCAGTGACTCCACCATGTCACTCAGGCCCTTTTTTTGACTCGGTCTCTTGGTCAAGTCGGAGTGAAGCGGCTAGAATTAAGGTTATAGTCGCGAGATTCAGTGGCGCCTGAAGCACCATACATGACTTCAACTCGGTCCCCTAAGCCTCACTTGGGTACGCTTGCCGTCATCCTTCAACCCGGAGTCTGCGTGTGACTGGAAGCTTCGAACCCTTGCATGCCCGAGCTTCGGCCAAGTTGCATGCATCGACGGCTGTCCGTGGAACCCACAGCTCTTGCGTTCCTGGTCTAGATGCTTTCGCCTTGGACACTGTACCACGGCAGTGTGTACTAAGGCATCACCAGGACCAAAGCGCTGTGCGTGAACAGATTGCGGAATGAATCCTAACTACTAGGCCCCTGCTCGTATGCTCGACGTTGCCGGCACAGCCGTGCTTTGGGATGAGTTTGACAAAGAAACGCAAGACGCTGGATGACTTCTTCATCAACAACAGGCCGTCAAAACAGACCCGAACTCCAACCGCAACAAAGCCGTTAGAAGTGCATGAAGGCATTCCCGGACTTCGCGTCTTGACCGACTTCGTGACAGTCGAAGAGGAACAAGCACTCCTAGGCTTTTTCGAGCTTCAAGAATGGCGCACAGACCTCGCTCGGCGAGTAATTCACTATGGCGGTACATACTGTCTGATGCCACCAAGAACAGCGACGCTCGAACAACGAATACAAATTGAGAAAACTATCTTGACAGCACCTTCCATTCCCAGCCAACTCGACTTCGTTATTTCCCGAATGATTGGCCACAATCTCTACACTAATGCAACCGCGCCTGAATACTGCATCGTAAATGAATATAAAGATCGCCATGGTATCTCTGCGCATGTTGAGAATTTCCGTTTCAAGTCGCCTGTCTGTGGTCTTACTTTGGATCAAGGCGACTGGATGCGGTTCCATGAACTGAAATATCCTAATGACGGTAGCGTGAGGTCTGGCAAGGCGAGTCAGGCTGAGAGGACTAGTAAAGTGAAAGACGTGTGGATGCCCCGGAGGAGCCTGCTAGTGATGGAAGGTGAAGCTCGTGAGAAGTGGCAGCATGAGATTGTGAGAAGCAAAAGAGGTCGCAATGCTCCGTGTTGGACGAGAATCAGCCTAACCTTCCGAACCGACAAGTGTAAATGAAATGCCGCAGTGAGGATGATCGAGCTCAGCCTAGTCTTCGACATGCCACTCGCCTCGGGGCCATGTTGTCGGGCTAGTCCTACGTTCTAACCAGCCGTTGAGGTTGTGCTCAAAGGGTGAACGATTAGAGCTGTTCGGGTCGATCTCGGTATCGCTGATCGGCCTTCCTCCGTGGACTCCTGGACCGTGTTCGTTGGTTCGAGTGTTGTGTTGGTCGGGTTGCAAATGCAAGTGATGAAGCCCAGTCGTACTGCTCAGTGTCTCCCAGAGTACCTCGAGGAGCGCCTGTGCCATTCATGTATCTCACACTGTCTGGAGGCTCGTCTCTGTGGAGCGATGAAAGATTCTGCGACCAACTTTGACCATCGTCGGATTGGCTTGGGTCGTCCTGACCCTTTTCAGGGTACCTGAGACGGTTTTGCATGGATAGTGGGCGCGCCGCAACACTCGATATTGCATACGGTTGACTGGTGTTGGGCCTTCTCATGTCCGGCAGGAACGTGGAAGGCTGCATACTTTGGCCCCATGCATCTTCAGTTGGAGCAAGACCCGGATCTATCATGATCGTATCATATCCCCTTGCGCCAACCTGCATTGGAGTGTACAGCAAGCCTGCTGTGTTTGTGTGGCTCGAAGTCGGGCTGGCATATGATAGGTTGCTGCTAGTATCCCAGGTGGCCGAAGGTGTGCTGTTGGGTTTTGCAAGGGCCTCAGCTGCTTCTTTTGGTGCAGGATGTCTGACCTTAATATATTCGAGCACACATGGAAAAAGCTCCCGGACGATACATCTATTGCACCTGTCTGCATCCTGGCTTCGCTCACACTGTATCCTATCAGCATACGACGGAAGAGAGTGTGAGGCATGCATACCCGCTTCTTGTCTCGTCGGCAATTAGCACACTTGGCCTTTGTTGCCATAACGTCTTTTCTGATGGTCCGTGATGGGCAACAAGCTTATCTATACTGGCACCACGAGCTTATATGCATTCTTCACCTTCCCACTTCACTGTCCCCAAGGCAGAATTTAGAAGGGGTGTCAGCAATCACAAACTCCACCGTCGGTTGAGACATCGTTGGTGCCCGCCGCACCACACTAAATGAATCCTTTGACACTGCCATAATGCTAAGCCAACCTATCTCCTATGATGGCAGGTGAAGGAGATTGCACCGTGGAGGCAGAGTCGAGGATTGTTGTTCTGGTTGGTCCAGCACAGGGCGACAGGGGCTTTTCGAGAAGGCAGGTGCATGGTACCTAACACGCCATCTCTAGTCAGCATAACGGTCAGGAAGGGGACAAAAAGCACCAAGAAGGCGTCGCCGAGATTCCACTCACGAAATTTCGTACCCACAAGCAGCTTATTACAGGCGACAGGTTTCGATCAAGGACGCCGACAGAATGTTGAAGTACGCCAATATCTGCCCAGCGGAGCTCTGGTGGCTCGAGAGGCGGACGTCGGGACTGGAAATCATCTTTTCGGGTCTCAAACCTTATTGGCACGGCGGATGGGGGGAAAAGGCGAACATGTTGCTCGGTGGCATGCAGGTACAGCTGCACGATGCGGCAGGTGAGTGACTTGACCAACGCCCATTTGCTCCACGAGGAGAATAACCGTATTGCTTTGAGCTCTGTTGTCAGAATCAAACGCAGTGTTGAATGCATGACTACTCAGCTTGGGACGGCGCTGGAGTAACATGGCCAACTGCACACCCTCGAGACTGCTACTTAACATCCCAAGCAGCCTTGGAAGTAGGCGCGCACACGGGCTGTGCCTCTCGGAGTGATGGTTGAGTATTATGCCCGGATCTGTTGCTAGCGGCCCAAGCACCCTGCAATTGGCTTCCGGTAGGCTAGGAGCAGGTGTGTGTGGTCAGTCACCCAAAACCGCACCAGCACTTGGCAACAATCTCTAAAGAAAGGTTCTAGTACGGCATTCGTCCTCCGAGCCTATACCAAAGACCATCGCAGAAGTCCTTCTGCCCTTTAAAGGTCTTGATCCATGATGCTTGATCACAGAGCTCGTGGTAGTGAACTGTCCTCTGCAACAAGACGAAAGTGCTTGTGCTATCAAGGCAGACACGCCATTCATCGCTCTCTGGCAACACGCGTATGGCGAAGGCTCGCCTCCAGACACCGGTGTGCCAGGATTTGGTCGGTGCTAGACCTTACAGTCCACATATTGTTTCTCAGCGACGAAAAGCCTGAACGCCTTGGTCTCCCCAACCTAGGCAGCATCGACAGTGTCCGTGGGCGATATGCCAGTCGTTGACGGAGCATAGCCACTTCTACGTTGGCAAGAATCTGCCGTCGTCATGTATCCATTTTCTTGCGACGCTAAGGGTGCATCGTCCAGAAAGGCCGCACAGAAGGACAACAGTTACGCATCAACTGTCCCAGTGTTTTGTCCTGGCCGACGATGATACAGTTCATGCTCGTACGAAGCAGCACTTTTGCAGGCCACTGTAGTAAGTTGAGCTAGGAAGCTAAGGAAAGCAATACGGTTGTTCCAAGAAGACTTTGCAAAATTTCAGAAAATGTGCGAGTTCTGGCATGACTTTTAGTTCTTGTTTCTAACGCTATGGTGTGGTGGTAACAACACTTCGTGCCTTTCGCCGTGGTAGTAGAAGTGGTAGAGACCTAAGCGTACTCGTGATAGGGGTTTTCTAGAATGTGCTTGCCTCACTTTGCCTTTTGCCTAACTAAGGCCGAGCTAGCGCACGCTGGTCAGGGATCAAGGCACAACTTCAGGTCGGTGTGCGCAGATGTTGCGCGGTGGGTTTGCAAAATCGACATCGTGGCTTGACGGAAGCAATGGCCGAATGCGCTCACCTGCGCTACTCAGCAATGCGAGACCGCTGTATTGGACTACCTTAGCGTCGCATGCCTTTCGCACAAGGCGTTCAGGATGCTGATGTCCATTCGCTGAATCACAAACATACGTCTCAAAGGTGTGAGCTCCCACCGCACATCCTGCCAGCTTGACAGGTCGCGCCCCGGCAGGATTGCCATGAACAGAGCCTCCGCTCACGGCTGCGCCATGCTACAACCTCGATCCGCAGCTCGTTGTCTAGTATGATGTTGATGAAAGATCAATTCTCGAATTGCCTGCGCCATACTGTGGACTCTTACCCTTAGCAGCACCGTCCGACATAATTCAGGCTGCTAAACCCAGCCACGAAACATGCTTCGGTCACCCGTTCGACGCTTTCATGGACAATACTTTCGTTTCTTTGCTGTTCGTAGGAGCTGCGCCGCCAGATTGATCGAGGCTGCTTTGCTCCCAGGCAGAACCAGCAGGATGTCTTGTAACTGTCAGTGAAGAGTCGAGAAACTGCCAGAAGAGCAAACTCACTCCTCAGTAGTTCCTTCTGTCGCAAGGTCACGTTTCTCAAACTCGCGTTGCTCGTCGGAACCGTTCCCAGAAAGCTGCGGACCCTCGTCTTCGGGTCCGGCAGCCCCTAGGTCAAGTCTATTGAGTGCGTTCACTGGCTGGTTGTCATCTTCTCCGAACAAGAGGCCAACCCATGCGTCGTCGGATAATGTTGATGTTCGCCCGTGCCTTAGGAGGATATCAGCTAGCTTTCCGAGTCAAAAAGAGTATGACCTGAGTGCTTACCTGTTCCCATATGGTGCGGCGCTGCATCTCATACGGGTTGCTTTCATCGTTCTGCGAGGATTACTGACTGTTTGTCTAGCACTGCCTCCTCGGGTAAGGGCATGTCGGCGACTTATGATCGAATCTTGAGCCTCTTCCGCAGCTCTCCTACTAGGCTCGGTAAATTGGGACAGGGTATTAGCCATACGTCTGCTCCTGGCGAGACCCTCATAATCCCTGAGACATATTGCTTCGGCTTCTGGTTCTACAACTGGCGACCGTGTATGAGGAAGATCTCTCTGCATGTCGAGAAAGGAAGGCTCGGCTAGCGCTTGCAACCACCCACCAGCTTTCTGTTCTTAGGTTTCGTCGTGTGCATGATGTTTGAGGGTACAGGCGCCTACGTGGAACTCTATATCACTCGCGCTTCGCAGATGTATGACGAAACCAAAGAAAGCCTGACTGGAGACTTGCGTATCACGCATCTCGAGCTAAGAAGCTGCATCATGAACTGGAAACTATGCCCCAGAATAACTCGGACGTGCTTGAAAAGAATTTCAGGACGGCATGGATCATTCATCGTGTCTGTCAAAGATTGGCTCACCATGATTAGCAGATCACTTCAAGCTCCTTCACCATACCTCGCCTGCATGGGACATCCCCACGGCGGCACGGCCATGGACCCAAAGAGATCTTAGGCCGGTAAGTATAGCCCTAAAGCCCGGGTCGGCGGGCGATCCAGGTGTGATGAATGATGCTGACTTGCGTTGGCGCCCCGGAAGAGCGACTCCGCCTCCTGATTCTCGGATTTGTTCTGCAGCTATGTTGCTACGCGTCGAGCTACATATGCATGTTCTGCCCCCAGTTTATGGTTGACGTCGGTATACAGGGCTTGTCAGAAGAACCAAACTCCTGGGATTGCAATTCTGCCTAGCTTAGGGGATGCCGGGTAAGGCGCTTAGCCGAAAATTTGGACCTATCATACCTATTGGACCGGTTCCCTTGACCACAACACGCAATTTCAACTGCCGTGATGACGGGGAGCCTATGCCACATCGTTGCGGACAATGCAGCTCACCGATGCTTCACTATGCAGGACACCATTGAAGTGATGGCGCTATTGCATTATTGGATGATGCAAACACAACCTTGAGCAAGCTCGGTTGATCACTGGGCCGAGCATGCGGTGTAGAGATCAGTTGCATAACCAAAGTCTACAATCATTTATATTCGATCAAGAAGCCCAAGAAAGTTTTTCATCATCCTCCGGCGCCTTGATCATCCATGTTGCCGAACGAGAGTGCTTTACAGACCGACACAGGCAAGAGCGTCGCGAAATACTCAGTAGTTACTGCGGATTTTTGAAAGCGAAGAACTATCCCCACTTGCGCCCGCTTCGAGCCGGCGCACCGGAAACGAGACCTTGGTGCTTAGCGGCCCCACCTACCTGGGTGCGTTGAACGGCTCATATGCATACCAAGCAGCGTAGTTGAATACGCGGGCCAGACCAGTCTACGGCGGGTCTACCATGGTAGCGGTGTCGCATGTCACGATAAGTTTATCTGGCTCATTCTACGGTACCAAAGGTTACGTTTGACACTAGCATGCACCACGGAAAGACCCGGGGGCTCGCAGGCTGCCACACATGCATACTTAGGATGAAGAACATGGCATTGTAGAGCTGCCAAATGAGTAACCACGAGACTATGCAGGACTTGTATGTACCGGGAGGTACGACTACTGCTAGCTGTTCTGGAGCGTATGTCCGTGGCCCTGAGGCAACTTATATGCCTCATATCCGCCTGAGCAGCAAGCATGATCTGCTGATTCTGTTCACGGCCTCCCAGTTCTGAAAGCTTCCTCTATTGTAGCTTCCTCGACCTGTTCCAGGTAGAAGCAGTACCATACGCGCCTCCCACAACTACGAACCAAAAATTGTATCGCAACTATCGTTCGGCGGAGGACGAGAATGACCGAATGCTCAATTCTCGACAAGTGCAACATCCTACCAAGCACCCTTCAATGAGCTGTGGAGTGCGTTGAGCAAGGGTCTGGAAGTGATACCATCCTCCCACCTGGGCCGCCCGAGTGATGCGCGTCAAAACAATGCCATTGACCAAAGAGATACCGCCGGATGTCAGATTGTCGTGAGCAGAAGGTGTGACGAATCGGATCTTTAGCAACGTGATGGTCGTCTCTGGCTAAAAGAAATGTGGCGGTCGTGTCGACGCCTAGATGTTGTAAACATCGAGCAGTAGACAGATTGGTAGCCAAAAAGAGGCGGTGACCAGACCACATTGTATCAATTCGACCCTTGTCGTACATCCTCTCGCGTCTAGGAGATACGGTAGCTGAGTTTCACGTTGTGCTTGCATGCTGTAAGAGATATTGCAGAAGCAAGATACCGTTCAGGGTTGAAAGTTGCTAGATTTATACATAAGAATGAGGCTTGTTAGTTATTGAGGTTGGACTCTGGCTTGCCAGCCGAGACAGTTGACACGCGTTGCTCAAGTCGGTTATGAGCAGCGTCAAGGCCGAATCGGGGGCTCTCACAAGACATGAAAGGAGAAACCTGCGCTGCAGGTAGCTTCCAGAAGACCCGCGTCTGTCGTGCTCGATGGCACAGGACACACACGTTACGTAGTGAATGGCTGTTCATGTCCAAGTTGGTGCAGCAGGCTAAGAAAGATCATGGCTTTTGTGCATGTGGTGAGACCGCATCCTGGTGAGCCGGCGCAGTTCATCGGGCTGGACAACGTTCAGCGCCGGAACAGTGCTCGGCTTATTATCTGACCGGTTGGATCAAGTAGGGCACTAGAACTAAAGCTATTCCTATGTGATCCTCAGCTGACCGAAACCTAGTATGCAAATGCGACCTCGTTGGCTTGTGATCTGAATAAATTTCTGCCTACGAATTTCAGACAATATGTGAGCCTTCCAGATATGTTGGTCTAGAGCATGATGAACGACCTCAAGTCAACGACTGCGCATACATAGACCTCTTTCTTATCCTGTAAGCAAAGCAGCCGAAGGACTACAAGTATGCAGAGACCAGTCTGGACAGCCATAGCGCAGGAAACCGGTGCTGTGTGCTGGCTCAGCCCATGCATGACAACAGACTCGTCGGGCAATCCATGCCATGAGCAGACAGGATGTTCAGCGCTCTACACAAGACAAGTGCATGGCTTGCATGGGCTGCACTAGAACACTGATTAGTGCCTGACAAATGGCACTAATAATAGTGCTCAAGCAGACTTGGCAGAGAATAATCTGGCTAGCTCCGAAGCTTCATCGGAGCATTTCCGCTGCTGTCCTCTCAGCCTTACGACTCTGAGATTGAGTACAAAAGGAGGAGGGCAGTTGGGTACGAGCATTACCTTTCGCATATCGCTGTCAGCGAGTGCCATACGTTGAGACACTGTTTACAGATGTCCTATGTCGAGGGATGAAAACGTTGATCGATGTTACCCTGCGATGATCATAGTTGGGGCTCTGTCTTTTCTTATGAGCCTGGCGTGCCCAGACTGCGCTAGTTATGATGTTAGCCCCCATGCTAAAGGCACTAGCCATCTGTGAGTCGGCGCCCTAAGGAATGTGAGCCCATAATCATTCGTCGGGCGCCCAGCGGAGTGGACACTCAGCATCCTTGGCTTGATCCTTCGCAACCTTAGCTGCCGAGACCCTGGCCCCCCTTTTGAGGCATTCAACGCCTTCGGTTTGAAAGCTTGAGTGTTTAGCATGGATCTTATCAGCCTAGGCTCAGTCAGGCTCTCTTCCGAGGGCCTCGAGAGCTGCACCACCACCACGACCATACTGTATACGGGAACGAGCACGCCACTGTCAGTGCTCTCAAGTCCTGCGGCTGGTTCGCATTTAGACGTATCCGCACCTTTCATGTCAAACTTCTCTCTTGCATTTGTTTCAGGCCGAAATACAAGACTCCGGTCCCTCCTCTGTAAACATTGCTGTTGCATGAACTGTCGTTTCACATAGTAAAAGAACGTTTCGTAAAAGCATCACCATGGAGGAAAGACGGCATTCTCCAACCTCGGATGCTCCAGAAGCTGTACCCAATCTACATAGACCAACTTTTGGGTTCGTCGGCTCTGATGATTACGAATACTTTGAGCCTCCTCCATCAGCATTTGAGCGACAGCGATCACCTGTCCCAGAGTATCAACAGTATGAAACATCGCCTCGCATATCTGCACAGTCACCACCACCTGCCAGCTCCGATATAGGTCGGTCACCACAGATATCAGAAAGTGGCTTCACAAAGTCAAGACCACTCTCACCATCAGTACAGTATTCTGAGATCCATTCGCCTGACCCGGAAAGAGTATACAATGAGGGCGAGAAAGAAGCTGTTCATTCAGCACCCACACATCAGTCGAAAGTGCCATCGTATTATGCCGGCCCAGCGCCTGGCATATACCATCAGAACTCAGGCGACAAACCGCAACTATGGTCTGCTGACCAGCAGTACCAGCATCAGCAACACCAAGAACAGCCTAAGAAAACACCATTCTATAAGCGTTGGTGGTTTTGGCTGGTCATCGTTGCTTTAATTGTCATAATCGCCGTTGCTGTCGCGTGTGGTGTCGTCTTCGGCACTAAGAAATCAAACAAAGGATCCGACTCGTCAAACAGCGCCGGAAATGGTACCAGCGCTGGAAACAGTACCAGTGGTGGGAATGGTACGAGCGGCACGAATACCGATGCCGATCCCAACACGAGCGTTGGTGGCTACCTCAACGATGCATACTACTCTAAATCCGGAGCTTTCAACGGCAGCGGCATTGCCATTGCAGGGGCTAATACAGATGACAACGAGAGCTTGTATGCTTTCTACCAGGACCCCACAGGTGAGCTTCAGTATACCGTGATGGACTCCACGGGACAGTGGAAGCTTATCGGGCCCGTCAACCACGACAGCTACAAGGCTCTCAATGGCACGCCGTTGTCCACCGTCCAGCACATAATCGGCGGTCAAACTGCCAGCGCTCAGGCCGTATGGCATCTCTTCTATATCGACGAGGACTACATTGTCCGAGAGCGCATCATTACGAACACGACAACTAACAGCATCAGTCCAGTCTGGTCAGATGGTCCGCTTAGCGAGAAGAATCTGCATACATGGGAATCGAACACCATCGGCCTTCAAGCATGTTATTGGGGCAACTTCTATGGTCAATGGAGCTACGACGAGGCAATAGCATCGGCGGGTATCCATATTTGGTACGCCAGTGATGCGACAACCTTCCAGCAATACAGCTGGACAAATGGTACTGACTCATGGACCTACGACCAGCAGTGGCCCAATTTGAGTGGCAATGGCGGGGTGGGTTGTCAGACGTGGTTCGGCATGACCGAGTACGTCTGGTTCGTTGACACAGAAAACAAACTCGATATGTATTGGAAAGACAACAACCACTCTGTGACTTCTACGGACGCTCACCCTGTTGACACATGGACACCAGGTAGGTTGCATAAGATGCACCCATTGTACTGTACAAGCTAACAATAGTAGTGGACATTAAGGTTGACAACGTCCAGATAGACTCTGGCCTTGGATACACCAACTATATGGTCTGGCAAGATCAAGACACGACCATCAAAGGGGCGAACCCTCTTTGGCTCGCCGAAAACACGACTTTCAACACAACCGAGGACGGTCGCCCAGACGTGTTCACGCTGCAATACCAAGGAAAAGATGTCTATGCCTTGCGTGGTACTCACTTGTCCATTACAGGTGTCAAGACATCGAGCGAGGGCGATGAGCTGCTTGTCTTCTTCCAAGGGGCAGGTGATGATATGATGGTGTACACCAGGGACGCTGCAAACCAGCATGGACTTTGGCAACAGGCTTCAGATTTCCCAGTGGAGCCGGACACGCCAGATAGTTAGTGAACGGCAGCGGCTTCGAAAGGAAAGAGTAACGTTGCTCATGTTATACGGTCAGAAATTTACGACTTTTGATAGTTCGGCATGTGCACTGGTTTTGGATCATTTATGTCCTCGGCAGCTATCGAGAACGCCTCACGACTTATATCACTGGACATTAAATTAGCCCATGTGTTGTTAATTTGAACATTGATGAACATTCACAATGCCCCAAACTACTATTATGTGCTAGCCGTCTACTTCTTGCTTTGTGAAATGCGCTGATGATGCACTCGCTGGTTCCCGTAGGCCAAATCGGTAATTTGTAAACAAAGCATGAAATGTTGACCAAAATATATTCAAGTCGTGGGGCATCTTCTGTGCATACTTCATAGTCGCGGCTGGACCCTCGTTAGATATCGATTACATGACCTTTATAGAGTCCTCTTAGGCAGGCGTCCGTTCACGATGGCGCTCCCAGACGTCTTTCTTGATACATCATGGTCGGTGCAATACATTCCGAGGATAAGGAAACGTATGAGCATATTGCATGCTCTTGTAGTAGCCTCGGAACCGCATGCTGCGTCGACGCGACAGCTGCAAGCTCTGTCAGCCGAATGCTACCAGCATAACCAGAGTCGAGGACGACTCGAGCCTTGGGATGAGCTGAAAGACGAGAGTGAGAGAACAGGTCAACTGCGAGAGTGTCACATCTCGCAAATATGGCCACACTCTATGGCACTTGACGTGATGCAAGAGCGCCGCTGCTTAGGGCTTTCAATCGAGACTCGATATCAGAAAACAACATATCAAGTTCTCCTTCTGGCCCGGAGAAGCCTCAGCATTGACGAGTGCCCTCTTACTGCTATCCTGTATAAAGCGAGTCAAAGTAATGTCAAGCACATCAAGGATTGGCTCGACTACAAGTTCGGAATACCATCAGCAGGACCGCTGCAACTGCCCCAGGATTTGCTACCACGAATGTGCTCAAGCTATCTCACTGTCCTGACAGAAAATGGGACAGTAGAAGACAATACAAATGTGCTCAGACAAGCCACCTTGAAACAAGCTCTCGGCAACTTGAAATTGACAATAGCATTTTCAAGTGCTACAGGTACTGAGATTGCCCCCAAGCTGAAAACCCTGGATCTAGACCTACCATCCGAAACCATAAACTCTCTACTGGAAAAGACACGGCAGATACCCGGTGCTCATGACACCATACGGCCCACGTTCCTAGATGAGCTCGCAAGAGCTATACATGGAAAGACTGGTCTGAAGCTGCCTCTCAATGGTTCGCTTTCCGCTGATGCTGGTCTAGATAACAGGCAAGTTACGGGTACACGAGAAGCAGCTCAAGATGGCAAAGATCTGACGATTGCCAGTGAACCACCCTTGAAGGTTACTAAGATAATGTGTGCAGCATTCGCCATCAGCATAGATGGGAAGCTAAAATTCGCGAGCAAACCGATCGAGAACGCTGAAGTGGTCGGCTACCAGGAAAAGGTGGTACGATCAGCTTACTGGCAGATGCTTGATCTTGTTCGAGCCGAAGCTGAAAGAAGAGGTATCGAGCACAACAATGTGCAATAACCTTGTCATTGGAAAAAGTTGTAGGGGACATCATGGTGCCCTAATTTCACCTGAGTGAACGCTAGTCTTTCTGCCACCGCACTGCGCAAGTTTCACGGTCGCCAGGAATCATCTTGCTGCTTGTCCGCAAGTGAACGGTTCGTCGATGTGCAAAAGAGCCTCTCTTTGTCAAGGCCCTGCTTGGTAAATGCCCAGATGGCAGACGCACACATGCCGCCTGTCACAGCCGGGCGAACAAGCGCTGCCTTTGCTTCATCAACAACAAAAGTAGACACCACTGAGCAGACCGCGCAACTGCGGACGTCGGACAGTACAATCGGTGAGCGCGCTGACCCAGTCGAGGTCGCCTTACTCCTTCGATGTCCGATGTGCTTCGTCAGCTCCACAAATGACCTTACGTTGACTCGCAATCCGAACCAAGGGCAGGAAGAGGACTTCAAGTGGCAGCATCAAAGGAATGGACCGGGGACGTGGTGCTGTATCCGAAGGGGAAGGCAAAGGTCCTGTCAAACCTGGAAAAGAGGCTACCTTATGGGGTTCGTCACAGGCAGACAAAGGCCGGCCTTGGATCATGAGTAGCAGGAGCTTGTCCATCTTGACTCCGGAAGACGTCGAAACCCACGACCCTAAGTTCGTGTAAGCTCAGCCGGCGGCCAGCTTCCATTAATGGTGAAAAGACTAAGAGTGCTGCGAAGCACAAAGAGCAAAGGCCACTGCTTGAATGGAATAATAGCAGCAAATTTGAAAGACTACCTCAGCTCCGATGAGGATGTACATCTTGAGCATGCTCGAGTACGAGAATGCTGAATTCGCGGGCGTTGCGGGATCGTGTCTCGTATGCGGATTGCGCAAAGAATCATTGTCAAAGCAGCCGGCAGTAAGAGAAAGTGATGCGCACCTTCCCGGCCACGACAGCAGTCGATAGGGAGGCGCGGGACCAGGAGAGGTTGATGGACAGCCAGGAGGAAGATCTTGCGGACTATGATCAGAAGAGGATAGACATGCTGGACTCCCCTATCGATACTCGGAATTTAGCGTGTTCTTTTGATGGCGAGGTGGAGACGAGGCCGAGAATAATAGCCAATGATGTTGCGTCAAAGTCCCGGTGCTCTCGCCTGATTTGTGCATCAAGTGGTTGCTTCGCCGCCGGGATGCAGGCCAAACCAGGCTAGAAAGTGATGTGTCTCACAACATCATGAACTGCGCAATCCATCTTTACCACATCGACTAAGCAGAATTTCTCTCGTGCCACTCTGCCTTGTTGCGCTATATCGATCGCTCCTAATACCATAATCAGCATCAGCATCAGCATCGGCACAGTTTCCACTCGTTAACATCAGCATCAATACCAGCAAGTTCCATCCGTGCAACACCAGATCCCAGCCCCGTCCGAGCGAAAGGAGCACGCAGTCTTTGGCCACCGAGGCCACTATTGAGCACAGACCTCTCGCAGAAGTCGAAGCCCATTCACATAGTGTGAACAGCAGACAACAGGCCACCAGGCCTCACAAACAACCATGAAGAGCCAGAATTTCATTTCGATCATCTCAACGTTTCTCCTCCTTTTCACATCAGTCCTAGCAGCATGGCCTGGTGTCTTTGAAGCTGCTAGACCGGGCGCTTTGATAGCCAGGCAGGATTCCGACTCTCAGAGTATGTGCTGGTTCGCAGGTATCTTCGAACGAAAGGAGTACTGACATATGGTGTTAGCACAATCGGCGTCCGCCTCACAGACAGAAGAGGCATCCGCATCTGCCTCTGCGTCGGCCACTCAGACTTCAGATGACAATGATGAGGAGAACACCAAGAGTGCATCTGCCTCCGAGTCTGCGTCTGCGTCAGCATCAGGATCTGGATCAGCGTCGGGCACAAGGACAGCAAGCAGCTCGATAACAGGGGGCGCAAGTAACAAGAACTCTACCAAAACAGCCATCGATCCTCGACTGCCTCCTGGTGGTGTATCCATGATCTCACCTGCCGCCACAGACGGTATGACCTTCGTCAAAGTCGGAAATCAGGTTACATTCAAGTGGAACTACACAAGGTATGGAACTGGCTTTCCACGTCGGTGAATCGTGCTAATAGCTTCACAGCTTGAGCGTCACCCCGAACTACATTGATGTCGTTGCAACGAATACTATTAACCACCAGACATATACCATTGCAGCCAATCAGTCAACTGAGCAGACACAAGAGGTGGTATGGGACACCAATGAGTTCACCAAAACTACTGATCTGCCATTCGTCGTTGCAACCTACACTCTCATGGTGAGCTGACCCTTTGCTGAGCGAGTTGCGTGCCTGCTGACTCCAACAGATCTACGATGCCGCCAGTGAGCCGACTGATGTTGCCAAAGCCGGCTACCTGGGCGCCTTCTCCAATCTGCAGTTCGGCGTATACACCCCTCAAGCATATGTCCCACTGAACGAATTCCGATGCTCAACATGTAGCAGCGCAATATCTCTCCACGAAAAGCAAGCACTCACCGTCCTACTCGGTACATGCACGATCACAATCCTATCCTTCACCTGGTTCGCCTCTGGTGTTTTTCACCTGTTTTAGACAGATTTAGGATGTTCTGTGCAAACAATCCTGGGCTTACATGCCTACCTAGTATATTTCATAATGCAAGCGAGCGGTCTTTGACAATCACATGATGCATAGCGGAACGCGTGGAATGCATAGCTTGCGCAATGTCGATACTATCTACAGTTATACTACGACCTCAAATAATGACGGACTATTGGAAAGAATTTGGAAACTCAGACTGGCGTTGCGGTGGGCCAGCTTACGGGATTGGAGTTGGGTGAGCGGATTCCTGCATCGCGGAAGCGTCATTGGAATATCCCCCCGTGACGCTCGTCCCGGGAAGGGACGGATCTATACTAAAGATCTGGGAAAGAAGAGACATAATACATATCCTTGAACCTGAGCTTACTTCGCGGCTCTCCCAGTTGCTTCACACTGGCCCCGTCGAACGGATCGCAGCATGATGTGGATACGAGAGTTCAATTCCTTTCATCAAGCTAGGACGCTAAGGACGTGACAAGCCAAAGTCTGATGGAGCGATCTTCGAGAAGCAATCGGTGGACTGCTAGGCTCTTGTGTTTCTTTCGTGTCTATGGGGAATGAAGCCCGCATGTGTGACAAATAAGCCCATATGGGTAAGAACCGTGCTGACTGACCCAGGGAAGACAAATGAAGCCACCATGCAGAATAAAGAAGGTCCGCCTGGCAAACGTTGGAAAGCAGCATGGGGCAATCGACGTCTGTCAACACCTACCTTCTTCGGCCGATGCCAGCCAAAAGTATGCGAACAATTTCATTTCACGGCGCTGTACAACAACTCACAGCCACCTGAGGCTTGCAGCAAAAGTGTGCGCGCTTTGAGCGCCGGTTCACTCTGGCTCAGGAAGACACGAAGCCTTGATGCTATGGTTGGTTTATGTCACGAACATCTGAAGTGGTATTGGTCGTGACTCAACAAAAGCGCAATATCTAGCACATACATCTGCCATCCGAGTGCGCAGAAGATCGAATCCCTTAGGAAGGGCAATTCTTTGCTATTATACACGAACCAGTGGCAACTTTTCAATCCGGGCCCAAGTCACAGTCGTTGCTAACGGCAGGTCAGAGGTAAAGATGGCTCAATCCGGCTCAGACATAAGCCCTGAACGCTTTACGTATCAATCGCTGAAACTTCCCCGAGGTTGGGAGGACGCGCACACAAGATTCGTCCAGGATCTAGCAAAGAAGGGCGAGGACGCTGCTTCAATTGTGATACTGTTTGAGACGGAGTTTCCTCATGTCAAGCTCGGGCAGGAGGCGGAGCTTGGAGATGTTGTCAAGCAGATCATGGCAGCGACTCAGTGAACGCCTCATTCTCACTGAAGGGCTGTGGAGAGAAGTTAGAGCAAGACCACGCTAGGTTGTCTCTTTGTTGGCTCGGAAGAAGTTTGTGGAGACGAGACATTGATCTTCATGTGTGTCATGGGGTGCTTCACAATTATTCTATTCCTTGGGCAATGGGTATTCAGGACCATGTGCAGTAACTCGTGGGTGATGGGCATTGTTCATCTGAAGACCTACGACTGAAGACGGAACTGGCTCGGTGGCAGCAACAATGCGACACGACCACAGAATGCTACGACCATCAGAACAAAGCTGGAAAATAGAGCACGACGGAACAATAGGGAAAACATATAGGCATGCTTCCACGACACCACTACCAGGACGTCGCGCTCCCTTTTCATTGGTAGTGCTCAGCGACACTCAACATCACAGCAATGCACATCAAATCCTACCTCCTCCTCGGCGTCTCCGCCCTCCTCACCTCAACCGTCCTGGCAACCCCTCCCTCAATCAAATTTTGCAATAACGACGACCTCAACAAAGCCAAAGCATGCACAACCGACGTGATCATGTTCGATACCTGCAGGCCCGTCCCAGACTCTAACCACAAGGGCGACGGCGGCAGTAACTTCCAGGTAAAGCTCCATCCTCTGCTTTTCAATCTACTCAGCC
>Ga0210040_10001039_pt1 | contig 43738 bp, 46 predicted proteins | sample CryGeyCG12114_NA_FD_185462 | JGI IMG/M metagenome (GOLD analysis project Ga0210040, IMG submission 185462) | Groundwater microbial communities from aquifer - Crystal Geyser CG19_WC_8/21/14_NA (SPAdes) (version 2) | ecosystem: Environmental > Aquatic > Deep subsurface > Groundwater | place: USA...
CCACGTACCGCGCGACCGCGCGGACGGAGGCCATCGTGGAGGGGTAGTCCATCCGTGTCGGACCGACGACCCCGAGGGTGGCACGGCTGCCGTAGCCGCTGGCGACGACCGAGGTCGTCTGGAGCTCTTTGAACGGGTTCTCCTGGCCGATGCGGACGGTGACCGCGTCGGACGTGGCCTCGCCGAGCAGGGTGAGCAGGACGACCTGCTCCTCGAGGGCCTCCAGCACCGGCTTCATGCTGCCCGGGTCGGCCGCGTACCGGGTGAGGTAGGGCATCCCCCCGATCACCATGCGGGTGGAGGTCTCGCTGCCCAGCATCTCCACCAGCGCGGAGACCACCGCACGGCCGAGCGGGAGCGTGGGCTCGGGCAACGAGTCCAGGAGCGCGGCGAGCCCGGCGCCGGCCTCCTCCGGGGTGCGCCCGGCGGCCGCGGCGTTCAGGCGCGTCCGCAGCTCGCCCAGGCTCGTCTCGTCCGGCTCGGGCACCTCGACCGAGCGCTGCTCCACGCGTCCCGTCGAGGTGATGAGCACCAGCAGCACGCGGCTCGTCGACAGCGACACGAGCTCGACGTGGCGGACCGTGGAGCGGCTCAGCGTCGGGTACTGCACGATCGCCACCTGCTGCGTCGCCTGGGCCAGCAGCCGCACCGTACGGAGCAGGATGTCGTCGAGGTCGAGCGCGCCGGACAGAAAGGTCTGGATGGCCCGCTGCTCGGCCGTCGAGAGCGGCTTGACCGTGCCGAGCCGGTCGACGAACAGCCGGTAGCCCTTGTCGGTCGGGATGCGGCCCGCGCTGGTGTGGGGCTGCGTGATGTAGCCCTCCTCCTCCAGCGCCGCCATGTCGTTGCGGACCGTGGCCGGCGACACCCCGAGGTCGTGCTTGTCGACCAGCGCCTTGGAGCCCACCGGCTCCTGGCTGGAGACGTAGTCGGTGACGATGGCGCGGAGCACCTGCAGCTTGCGGTCGTCCATGCCGGTCACCCCCTTCGCCTGAACCTGCGCCCGTGGCCGCACGGCCGTCGGGTCGAACCGACCTGCGGCGCTTGGCACTCGCGTGCGGTGAGTGCCAGTCTAGCCCGGTGACCGAGCCCGAGCAGGACGCCGAGCCGACCGTCTCCCTCGGCTCCTGGGAGGAGCTCGCGCCGTCGGTGTGGCGCGCCGTCGCCCAGCCGGACGCGGTCAACCTCCTGCTCGTCGCCGGGAGCGGGCGGGCGCTGCTGGTCGACACCGGGTCGAGCCCCGCGCAGGGTCGCACCGTGCGCACGGCGGTGGCCGAGGTCACCGCGGTGCCGCTGGAGGTCGTGGTCGTCACCCACGCCCACCACGACCACGCCGCCGGGCTGCCCGCCTTCCACGACCTGACCACCGTCGGGCACGAGGGCGTGCCGGGGGTGAACCGGCCGATGGTGCTCGCCGTGGCCTTCGACCTGGGGGATCGGCGGGTCGAGGTGGCGCACCTCGGCCGCGGGCACACCGGCGGCGACCTCGTCGTGATCGTCCCGGACAGCGACCTGGTCGTCGTGGGTGACCTCGTCGAGTCCGCGGCGCCGCCCTCGCTCGGGCCGGACTCGTTCCTGCAGGAGTGGCCGGTCACGGTCGACAGCGTGATCGGGCTGATGACCGGGGAGACCCGCGCGGTCCCCGGGCACGGGGACCCGGTCGACCGGACGTACGTCTACGAGCAGCGCGGCCGGCTGGCGTCGATCGCCGGCGAGGTCCGCCGGCTCGCCGAGTCCGGCGTCAGCGCGGCCGACGCCGTCGACCAGGGCGACTGGGCCTACCCCGTCGAGACGCTCGCGCCCGGCCTCGAGGTCGCGTTCGCCCAGCTCGGTCCCGTCACGCCACGCCGCACGCTGCCGCTGGCCTGACGGTCACGCGCTCCGCGCAGGACCCGCCCAGCAGGGCACACTGCTCAGGTGCTCGGCGGGGACCGGCACCCCTGACGCTCGACCCAGACGGAGCCTGATGACCGACCCGACGCTGACCGACCCGACCGAACCGACCGCGGCAGCAGCAGCCGCAGCGGCTGACGAGGCGGTGTCCATGGTCCGCTCCGAGGAACGTCTCGTCGTCGGCCGGGAGACCCGTGTCGCCGAACGGGTCCGGCTGCGCAAGCACGTGGTCAGCGAGGACGTCACCCCCACGGTGACGCTGCGCCGCGAGGAGCTGGTCGTCGAGCACGAGCAGGTCGAGGACGGCGACGTCACGGCGGACGTGCACGAGCCCTCGACGCACGAGGAGCTCGAGATCGTCCTGCACGAGGAGCGGCTCGAGGTCGTGGTCGTCCCGGTCGAACGGGTCCGCGTCCGCGTCGTCCGCGTGGAGGGCGAGCGCACCGTCACCGAGGTCCTGCGTCGCGAGCAGATCGATCTGTCCCAGCCGCCCCGCCCGTGAGGGCTCCGGGTCCGTCGTCCGGCCCCCGGCTCCCCCAGGCCTCCGGTCGGTCGACGAGACCGGCTGCCCCTGGCCTCCTGCCGTGATGTTCGCGGAGTTCGTCCCGATCTACTGCCTGGGCTTCTTCCTCGTGGGGACCGTGCTGGTCGTGGTAGGAGCTCGGCCCTTCGTGCGCGCCCGCCGACGGCGCCAGACCTGGCAGGCCTACCCGGGCCGGATCGTGGCGAGCCGCCCCGACGGGGACCAGGTGCGGTGCCAGGTCGCCTACGTCCGCGACGGCACGAAGGTGCTGTTCTGGAACCGCTACACCACCACCCTGCTGCGCGACCCGGTCGGGCGCGAGGTCCCCGTCCTGGTGAACCCGGCCGACCCGCGCGACGCGGTGGTGGCGGGCGGGACCGTGAACGGGTCCGTGATCAGCATCATCTTCGTCGTGGTCGGGGTGCTGGCCCTCGGGCGCGGCCTGTTTCTCGCGCTGTCCCTCCTCCTCGCCTGACCGCGATCGGCCGCGTCGGACCGCGGCGCCCGGGCGTGGCTCGTCCGGACGCCGGCCACGGGTGGGCGCTGACGTCGGACGCGCCCGCCCCCGGTCTCAGCCCCGGTGACCACACCACCAGCATCGCGACCTCTAGCCGGCAAGTGGTGAACACTGCTACGGTTGATTCTTCCGGGGGCGAAAAGATCCATTCGATCGAGCAGGACTCGCAGGGCTGCGAGCTCCTGAACCACCTGGAGGCCGCATGGCCACGACCCCGTTCCTCGGCAGCCGCACCTCGGCCCTGCCCACGCAGCACGGCACCGCCGTCGTCCTGAGAGCCGGACGTGCTCGGCGGACGAGAGGCTCCCCACTCTTCACCGTGGCCTCCTACCTGAAGGCGTTGCGGGCGGACCGAGACCCGCAGGCTCGACTGCGCGACGGGGTCCGCCTGCTCCCGGCCCTGGTCGACGGGTGCCACCACGCCAGCGTCACCACCGTGGCCGGCGGGCGGATCGAGGTGCGCGCCGCGAGCGACGCCACCAGCCGCCGGGCCGACGAGCTGCAGGAGGAACGGGGCGAAGGCCCGTGCCTGCAGGCCGTCCGGACCGGGCACAGCGTCGTCTCCCCCGACCTGAGCACCGAGTCACGCTGGCTCGGCTGGTGCTCGGCCGCAGCCGGCGAGCTCCCCGTGGCGTCGGTGCTGTCCGTCCTGCTGATCGCCACCCCGCTGCCGCTCGCGACCCTGGACCTCTACTCCGACACCGTCCACGGCCTGTCTGGCGTCGACATCGGCCTCCTCCACACCCTCGCCGCCCCGCTCGCCGGGGCCCTGCTGGACGGCCGCATCGACCTCCACCTGCTCGGACCCGCCGCCTGACCGGTCGACGCCCGTACCACGCCCGTACGACGTCCGCGCCCGGTCCGACCTGAGCTTCTCTAGCGCGTGCCCGCCGGGCGGCCCGCACGGTTCGCCAGCCCGTCGGTGAAGAGCGTCAGTCCCGCCTCGAAGGCGGACCCGTGGTCGACGCCGCCCACTGCGCCTCCCCCTACAGCGGCATGGGCATCTCCGGCGGGCTCGTCGGCGCGTACGTCCTGGCGGGCGAGATCAACCGGGACCCGACTGACCTGCCGGCGGCGCTGGGGCGCTACGACACCACGCTGCGCCCGTTCGTCGACGCGATCCAGGCGTCGGTGAAGCCGGCTCTGCTGCGGCTCGCGATGCCCTCGACCCGGCTCGGCGTCGACGCGCTCCTGTCGATCAGCGCCCTCGCGTCCCTCCTCCGCGTCCCGGCGCTCGTCGGACGGCTCGCGCGTGAGGACCGCGGCGGCGCCTGGTCGCTGCCGGACTACCCGGAGATGCTCACCGCGGGCGCGACCAGCGGCGCTGCCTCGAGCACGACGCGGGAATGACTGCGGCGGGCGGCAGGTTGGCCCCCGTATGAGTGACCTCGCCGGCCGCGCCCGGACCCTGCTGGACCTGCACACCGCCCCGGACGTCCTCGTCCTGGCCAACGTCTGGGACGTCGTGTCCGCCCGCACCGTCGCCGCGACGCCCGGGGTCAGGGCGCTCGCCACGGCCAGCCACTCGATCGCCGCGACGTTCGGCTACGACGACGGCGAGAACATCCCGCTGGACCTGCACCTGGACATGGTCGGCCGGATCGTGGCCGCCGTGGACCTGCCGGTCACCATGGACCTCGAGGCGGGGTACGGCGACGCCGGCGCCACGGCCCGCCGGGCCATCGAGCTCGGCGTCGTCGGGGGCAACCTCGAGGACCAGATGAAGCCCCTCGACCAGGCCGTGGCCGCCGTCGCGGCCGTGCTCGCCGCCGGGCGCGACGCCGGCATCGACTTCGTGCTGAACGCCCGGACCGACGCGGTCGTCCGGGCCGGCGACGCCCCGCGTGCCTCGGTGGTCGACGAGGCGATCCGGCGGGGCCAGGCGTTCCTGGCCGCCGGGGCCCCCGTGGTCTTCGTCCCGGGCCTGGTCGACCGGGAGGAGATCCGTACGGTCGCCGAGGCGTTCGGTCCGCAGCGGCTGACCGTGATCAGCGTGCCCGGCGTCTCCCTGCCCGCCCACGAGCTCGAGGCCCTGGGGGTCGCCCGGGTCTCGACGGGTCCCTACACCCAGCGCGTCGCCCTGACCGCGCTGCAGGACGCCGCGACCGCGGTCGTCGGTGGCGGAGTCCTCCCGGCGACGACGCGCGCGCTCAACTGACTCCGGCGCGTGGACAAGCGCGCCCGGCGGTGCGAGGGTGAGCGCAGCCGTCCCGCGCGCGATCCCGCATACCCCCGCAGCGGCGGACCATGCAGCGCGAGGAGAACTCATGACCGGCCGACCTGACGCCGCTACCCCGGCCAGCCGGTCGACCAGCGAGACCGTGAAGGTCACGCACGACGGGCAGGTCGCTGCCGCCGACATCTCGATCCCGGCGGAGCCGGACGGCGTCGCGTCGGTCGGCCTCCGCGCCGACCACGACACCTCTCCGGGGGCCCGCGGCGAGCTCGTCGACCGCGTCATGGAGCACCCGGCCGTGCAGGGCAGCGACAAGGTCCGTGTCGTGGTCCCGCTCGGCGACTCGGAGTCCATCGGCCGGCTGCACGAGCACACCACCAACGTCAACGCGCGGGCCGCGGGCGCGTCGTCGGTCATCGAGGCCGACGTCCCGCACCCGGCCGCCGACGCCTAGCACCCACCACCCTCTCCTCACCACTCACTACCCTCTCCTCGTGCGACTGCTGCTGATCCGGCACGGCCAGACGCCCGCGAACGTCGCCGGCGCGCTCGACACCGCGATCCCGGGCCTGGGCCTGACCGGGCTCGGCCGGGCCCAGGCCGCTGCGGTGCCCGACGCGCTCGCCGACGAACGCCTCGACTCCGTCCACGCCACGCGCCTCGTCCGTACGCAGCTGACGGCCGGACCCCTGGCCGCCGCACGCGGGCTGCCCGTCGAGGTGGCCCCCGGGCTGGAGGAGGTCTCGGCCGGGAGCCTCGAGATGCGGTCGGACCCCGACGCCGTGGCCGGCTACGTGGAGTGCCTGGCGGCCTGGATGGCCGGCGACCTCGACCGGGCCATGCCCGGCGGGCCGGACGGGCACGCCTTCTGGAGCCGCTACGACGGCGCGATCACCGCCATCGCCGACCGGCACCAGCCGGACCAGACGGCCGCGGTGTTCAGCCACGGCGCCGCGATCCGCGTGTTCACCACCATCGCCACGCGGATGCCCCTGGAGCGCGCGCACGAGCTGGGGATCGCCAACACCGGCATGGCCGCGCTGGAGGGCGACCCGGGGTCCGGATGGCGCCTCCAGCGCTGGTACGGCGACCCGCTCGGCGGGACCGCCCTGCTCGACACCGCCGCCGCCGACGTCACCGGGGACAGCGCCGACGACGCAGGAGATCAGGCAGGCAGCGCCTCGGCCTGACCGATCTGGTCCAGCTCGGCGAGGTCGTCGTCGGAGCACGAGCCCGGCGCCGGCGACGTTCTCCCGCAGGTGCGCCACCGACGAGGTCCCCGGGATCAGCAGGACGTTCGGCGAACGTCGCAGCAGCCAGGCCAGGGCGACGGCCATCGGCGTCGCCCCCGACCGGGAGGCGACGGCGGAGAGCTGGCGGGACTGGAGCGCTCCCGCGTCGCGTGGCTCACGCCGAGGTGGCGGACCAGGCCCTCCTGCTGCAGCCCGACGAGCGTCCCGAACGCCTCCGGCGAGCGACCCGCGCCGAGGCCCCTCGGCGTCCGCGAGTCGCAGAGGCACCAGGTCGCGCGAGCGGTAGGTTGCCGCTCCTTCCAGGGCGTGCCGAGCGCGGCAACCTACCGTTCGCGAGGCTCCTGCCCGCCGCTCGCGCCGGCTGTGACAGCGTGAGGCGATGAGTGGTGCGCGGGCAGTGCTCGCGGGTGGGTCCGGGTTCATCGGACCGCGCCTGGCCGAGGACCTCCGCGCGCGGGGGTACGAGGTGGTGGTCGTCGGCCGCCGGGGACCGGACGTGCGCTGGGACGACGCCGTGGCGCTCGACGCGGCGGTCGACGGCGCCGACCTCCTGGTGCCGACCCGGTAGGACACCGAGCCCCAGGTCAGGTCCTACGGGGTCGTGAGCAGGACGGTCGTCTGCGTGCCGACCGCCTCGAAGCCCAGACGTCGGGCCAGGCCGAGCGACGCCAGGTTCTCTGCGCGGGACCGCCACTGCGGGACGAGACCCGCGTCGAGGGCGTCGTTCGTGGCCATCGCGGCGGCCAGCGTGCCCAGCCCCGTACGGCGCAGCGCCGGCGGGACCAGCACCCCGAGCTGGGCCAGGATGCCCTCCCGCTCGTCGTAGCCCGACCCGGCGGTGGTGGCCTCACGGTCGTCGAGCAGCACGAAACGTTCCGGCATGGCGGCGAGGCCCACCTCGGTCACGTCGTCCGGGGGGCACTGCCGTTCGAGGTCGTGCACGGCCTGCGGGTCGTCGGCCACCACCACCGTCTCCAGCGCCTCGTGCTCCAGGTAGGCGTCGGTGAAGGCCAGCACCCCCTGCCCGAGCAGCCGGCCCGCGGCCACCCCGCCCGGCGTGCGGACGGTCAGCCCCAGCAGCCCGGCGCCCGAGGCGAGCACGTCGTCGTCGACGCCCTCGGCCCGCTCCAGCAACCAGTCGGGTCCGACGAGCACCCGGTGCTCCCACAGGCTGACGAACATGGCCATCGTGGCGTCGGACCGGGTCAGCCGCCACGACGTGCCCGGTTCGAGGGCGTCGTCCGGCAGGCCCAGCCGGCGGGCCCAGGCCAGCTCGACGATGGCGCGCGTCCCAGGTTCCATCCGCCGAGCCTAGGAGGTCCGGGCCTGCGGGGCGTCCGAGCCGTCAGCGCGCCGCGTCGTCGTGCAGGTAGCGCAGCACCGCCACCACCCGACGGTCGGCCTCGTCGTCGGGAGCGAGGTCGAGCTTGGCGAAGATGCTGCGGATGTGCTTGTGCACCGCGCCGTCGGTGATGACCAGGGAACGTCCGATGGCCGCGTTCCCGAGGCCCTCGGCCATCAGGGCGAGGACCTCCAGCTCGCGGGGGCTGAGCCGGTCGAGCGCGCCGCGGCCGGTGCGCCGGGTGAGCAGCTGCTCGACCACCTCGGGGTCGATCGCCGTGCCGCCGTCGGCGATCCGCTGCAGGGCGACCAGGAACTCCTCCACCCGGCCGACGCGCTCCTTGAGCAGGTAGCCGAGCCCGGCCGCCCCGGTGGCGAGGAGGTCGGTGGCGAAGGCCTGCTCGACGTACGCCGAGAGCACCAGCACCGCGAGCCCGGGCTGACGCCGTCGTGCCTCGACGGCCGCGACGATCCCCTCGTCCGTGTGCGTGGGCGGCATCCGGACGTCGACGATCGCGACGTCCGGGTGCTCGCGCGCCACAGCGTCCAGGAACGACACCCCGTCCTCGGCGGTCGCCACCACCTCGATCGACTCCGCGCGGAGCAGCAGGCTCAATCCCTCCCGCAGCAGCGGGTCGTCCTCCGCGATCACGACCCGCACGGCAGCCGTACCTCCAGGATCGTCGGTCCGCCGGCCGGGCTGTCCAGCCGGAAGCTCCCGTCGTGCGCCTCGACCCGGCGGCGGATGCCGCTCAGGCCCGAGCCGGCGCGTTCGTCCGCGCCGCCGTGCCCGTCGTCGGCGACCCGCAGCCGCAGCTCTCCCGCTTCGGTGCGGACGCCGACCTGGACGAGCCGCGCGCCGCTGTGCCGCGTGTTCGTGATCGCCTCCGCGACGGCGAAGTACGCGGTGGCCTCCACCGACGCGGCGCAGCGGACCGCGAGGTCCAGCTCGACGAGGCACTCGACGGGCGAGCCGGCCGCCAGCCCGGAGACGGCATCGGCGAGCCCCCGGTCGAGCACCGGCGGCAGGATGCTGCGCACCACGCCGCGCAGCTCCGCCAGCGCCTGCTCCGTCGCCGCCTGCGCCTTCTCCAGGAGCTCGTCGGCCGCGGCGGGGTTGCGGACGACGGCCCGGCGGGCGGCCCCGATCAGCACGTTGGCGGCGACCAGGCGGTTCTGCGAGCCGTCGTGCAGCGAGCGTTCGATGCGGCGCAGCTCGGCCGCGTGGGCGTCCAGCGCGGCCGCCCGGGTGGTGACGAGCTCGGCGACCCGGCGGCTCAGGTCCGAGCCGCGCGGAGCCAGCAGCGTGACACCGGGCCGGCTCTGCAGGCGGGCGATCAGGGGGCCCAGGACGACGAACACGACCGCGAACGCCAGCCCGAGCAGCGCGACGAGCAGCGCGTCGCCGAGCCCGTCGACCCGGGCGAACACCACGCTCGGCGCATGGTCGGTCAGGCGGTACCAGAGCGGGTACGTGACGTCCTGCACCACCCAGAGCGGCAGGGTCAGACCGAGCAGGCCGATGACGACGCCGAACGTCGCGTGCAGCACCAGCCAGGCGAGCTCGCGGCGGACGACGGTGTCGCGGGCCGCGGCGCGCAGCGACAGCGGGGGCGCCCCCGCCGGGGGCAGCGGGCGGTTCGACCGGGAGACCCGGGCCCGCTCCCGGTCGGCGACCGCCCGCAGCAGGCGCAGCGTGCCCGGGACCAGCAGCAGCCCGACCCCGACCAGGCAGAGGACGGCGACCGCGAGGACCACGACGAGGGCGAGGAGGGCGAGCACGCCGGTGGCCAGACCGGCCAGGACCTGCTCGAGGGCGTCCACCGCGCCGCGCAGGCCGCGCGCGACGGCGTGGCCGGACCGCCCGCGTACGGCCGACCGCTGCAGCACGGCTGCCTGCTCACCCTTCACGGCGTACCTCCCGCGTCGACCCTAGGCGAGCGGGGACCGGTTCCGGGCCGTCCGGGGCGAAGAGTAGAGCCTGCTGCACCTCGGGCTGGGTAGTCAGCGGGATCGTGCGGAGGGGTGGGAATTCCTAGCGTTGGGGGTGTCAGATTCCTTCCAGCACAGGAGCTTCCGATGACCTCGGACCACACGATCGACACCCGTACGACGACCACCGACGCACCGCCGGCGCCGCCCTCCGCGGCCCGGCCGAGCAGTGCCCTGCTCTGGGTCCTGCTCGTGCTGGGCGTCTTCGCGAACGTGACCGCCTCCGCGGTCCTGCACGACGTGTACGTCAGCAGCGCCTCCGGTCTGCTGGTGCTCGGCTGCGTCGCCGCCCTCCTCCTGCGGGCCCGCGCCGCTCGATCCGCTCAGCACGGTGCGTGAGATGAGGGACCTCGTCCGCCGCCGTCCGACGGCCACCTTCTTCCTGCTCGCGTTCGGCCTCAGCTGGCTCGCGTGGGCGCCGTACATCCTCGGCGGGACCGGCCTCGGGGTATTGGGATTCAGCGTGCCCGGCGGTCAGCTCCTGGGCGTCCTGCCGGGGGCGTTCCTCGGTCCGCTGACGGCCGCGTTCGTCGTCACCGCGCTCGTCGACGGCCGCGCCGGCCTGCGGCACTGGGCCGCCCGGCTGGTCCGCTTCAAGGTCGGCTGGCGCTGGTACGCCGGCGTCCTGCTCGGCGTGCCCGCCATCCTCATCGGCACCACGATGCTGCTCCCCGGCTCCTGGGGCCACGTCACGAACCCCGGCCTGAGCCTGCTCGCCCTCTACCTGCCGATGCTGGTCCTGCAGTTCTTCACCACCGCCATGGCGGAGGAGCCGGGCTGGCGCGACTTCGCCCTCCCCCGCCTCCAGGTGCGCTTCGGTGCCATCCGAGGCACCGTGCTGCTCGGGACGCTGTGGGGCTGCTGGCACCTGCCGCTGTTCCTGAGCCAGTGGGGTGGCTGGCCGGACGTGTCGCCGCTCGCGCCGATCGAGTTCGTGGCGGGCTGCATCCCGCTGAGCCTGGTGATGACCTGGGTCTTCAACCGCACCGGTCAGAGCCTGCCGATCGTGATGATCCTGCACGCCGGGATCAACACCACCTACAGCTCGGTGTGGAGCGAGATCTTCCCGACCCTCGACCTGATCCGCGACCCGTCGCACGTGCAGCTGATCGCCGCGACGGTCGTCGCCCTGGTGCTGATCATCGTCACCCGCGGTCGGCTCGGCCTGAGCACCGCTGCGACGGCGACCGACGCGAGCGTCCCGTCAACCGCCCGGCCGCTCGAGCCCTCGCACCGCTGACGGCCGCCGAGTCTGCTCGATCTTGTGGAGTCTGCGCGGGTTTGAACGCGCGCAGACTCCACAAAGGCGAGCAGACGGTCCAGCCCTTCGCCGGGCTCAGGAAGGGTCGCGGCTCAGCGGACCAGGCCCGACTGGTAGGCGATCACCACGAGCTGGGCGCGGTCGCGGGCGGCGAGCTTGGTCATCACCCGGCTGACGTGCGTGCGTGCGGTGGCCGGGCTGACGACGAGGCGGGTGCCGATCTCGTCGTTGCTCAGGCCCTCGCCGATCAGGGCGAGCACCTCGCGCTCGCGCTCGGTCAGCTCCCCGAGGCGGTCGTGCGTACGGCGGACCGGGCCGCGCGCCGTGAACGACGCGATCACCCGGCGGGTCACCGAGGGTGACAGGAGCGACTCCCCCGCCGCCGCCAGCCGGACCGCACGCAGCATGTCCGTCGGTTCCGCGTCCTTGATCAGGAAGCCGGCCGCCCCCGCCTGCAGGGCGTCGAAGACGTGCTCGTCGGTCTCGAACGTGGTCAGCATGATCACGCGTACGGCGGCGAGCGCCGGGTCGCCGGCCACGGCGCGGAGCGCGGCGATCCCGTCCAGCCGGGGCATCCGGATGTCCATCAGCACGACGTCGGGCCGGACCCGGCGGACCAGGTCGAGACCGGCGTGGCCGTCCTCCGCCTCGCCGACCAGCTCGAGGTCGTCCTCGGAGTTGATCAAGGTCCGCAGGCCCATCCGCACCAGCGGCTGGTCGTCGACGACGACCACCCGGATCCGTTGGGGCGCGTCGGCACCCGACCCGCTCACCGGCTCGCTCACGCCTGCACCGCCTCGCGGACCGCGGCGAGGGGCAGCTCGGCCCGCAGCACCAGCCCGCGCCCCGCACTTCCCCCGGCCCCTGCACCCGCCCCCGCGTCGACGGTCACGGTGCCGCCGAGCGAGGCGGCCCGCTCCCGCATCCCCCGGATGCCGTTGCCCTCCTCCAGCCGGGACGCACCCGGCCCGTCGTCGCTCACCTCGACGACCAGCGCGTCGGACCCGCGCACGACCCGTACGGTCGCCCGCGCCTCGCCCGCGTGCCGCACCACGTTGGTCAGGCCCTCCTGCACGATCCGGAACGCCGCCTGGTCGACGGCCGCGGGCAGCTCCCCCGGGTCTGCCGGGGTGCGGACGACGTCGATCCGGCGTCCGGCGGCGCGCAGCGCGCCCACCAGGTCGTCGAGCCGGTCGAGGCCGGCGGTCGGCCGCCGGGACTCGCCCGCCGGGTCCCGGAACACGCCCAGCGTCGTCCGCAGCTCGGCGAGGGCGTCGCGGCTCGAGCGCCGGATCGCCTCGAGCGACGCGCTCACCTCGGGCGACACGGGCTCGCCGGCCGCCCGCTGCTTGTCGAGCACGTGGAGCGCGACCCCGGCCTGCATCGTGACGACCGAGAGGCTGTGCCCGACGACGTCGTGGACCTCGCGCGCGATCCGCAGCCGTTCCTCGTACGCGGTGCGTCGGCGGTCCTCCTCCCGGTCGCGGTGCAGCGCCTCGCGCCGGCTCCGTCGCAGCAGGGCGACGAGGGCGGGCAGGACCGCGAGCGCGACGGCCATCACGAGCTCGGCGTAGAGGATCGGGTCGAGCGCCCCGAGGTAGGCCTCGCCGTGGTGCGCGGCCAGCACGACCGGCACCAGCAGGCCGAGCAGCCCGACCCAGCGCCGTACCGGCAGCGTGACGGCCATCGGGTAGACCGTGAGCGCCAGGGCGAGCAGCACCGGCCCGAAGAAGGTCGTCACGCCGAAGAACCCGCCGACCCCGACCGCGCAGGCCACGAACGCGGCCCGCGGCCACCGCCAGCGCAGCGCGACACCGGCCGCGAGCAGCAGCAGGAACGGGACCGCGACCCAGGAGACGGCGACCGGCTGGAGCGCGTCGTCCCCCCGTCCGAACGGCCCGCCCGGGTCGCTCGTCCCCGGCTCACCGCGGCGCGGACCCCCGGGCGCGAGACCGTCGGTCTCGGGACGCTCCCACGGGACGTGCGCCCCCATCCAGCAGAACCAGGCGACGCCCAGCCCCAGAGCCGCGTTCAGCAGCAGCACCCGGCGCGACCGACTCACGTCGCTCCTCCTCGGGTGCTCGTCGACTGTCTGCCCCCGAACCTAGTGCCGCAGGGGCGCCCGCACATCGGCCTGCGTACGTAGCCGCCGTACGTCGGCAGGCGTACGCGAGGTGTCGCCTGCCGCCCGATGTGCAGGAGTCGCTCGGCGGCCATGGTTGACCCATGCCACCACACGGACCCGGCGGGGACCTCGCCGCTCAGCACGCCCAGTGGGCCGCCCACGGCGGACCCTTCCCCTTCTTCGGAGGTCTCATGTTCCTGCTCTTCCTGCTCCTCGTCTTCGGGACCCTCGCCTACCTCCGTCGCACCGGCCAGCTGGGCGCGCTGCCCTGGGCCCGCAAGCAGAGCCCCGAGCACGAGGCCCGCGAGATCCTCGCCACCCGCTTCGCGACCGGCGACATCTCCAGCGACGAGTTCCTCGAGCGCGCCAGCGTCCTCAACTGGACGCCCGGCGTCGAGCCGCTGCCGGCGGTGCGCGGACGCAAGCGCTGAGACGCCGGAGGCGCCCGCGCGGCTAGGGTTCGTCCCGTGCCGCGGGTCACCCTCAAGACGGTGGCGGCCGCGGTCGGGGTCTCTCCAGCCACGGTCTCCAACGCCTACAACCGCCCGGACCAGCTGTCCGCGGAGCTGCGCGAGCGCATCTTCACGGCGGCGGCGGAGCTCGGCTTCACCGGGCCGGACGCCGCCGGACGCGCGCTCCGGACCGGTCGGTCGGGGGCCGTCGGGGTCCTGCTGACCGGCTACCTCTCGTACGCGTTCTCCGACCCGTACGCCGTCAGCCTCCTCGCGGGGCTGGCGTCCGCGGTCGAGCGCACCACCTCGATCGTGCTGCTGCCGCTGCAGCACGACGCTGACGGCGTGCCCGACCTGTCCGTCGTCCGGCAGGCCAACATCGACGCGCTGGCGCTGCTCTCGCTGCCCGCCGACCACCCCGCCGCCGACCTCGCGCGGGCGCGCGGGATCAGTCTCGTCACGACCGACCCCCTCGACGACCCCGACGCCAGCTGGGTGGCGATCGACGACCGGCACACCGGCGTGCTGGTCGGGGAGCACCTGGCCGCGCTCGGGCACACCCAGGTGCTCGTCGTGGCACCGGTCGACGACGCACCGCCGGGTTCGGCGGTGCGGGTGGTCGAGCCGCCGCGCATCGACTTCGCCGACTACGCCTCCCGGCTGGCGGGGCTGAGCGAGACCCTCGGCGGCGAGATCACGATGGTCACGGCCGGGCAGAACGACTTCGCCTCCGGGGAGCGGGTCGCGCAGTGGCTGCTCGAGCGGGCCGCCCTGCCGACCGCCGTGGTCGGGCTCAGCGACGTGCTCGCCCTCGGCGTGCTGGAGGGCCTGGTCGCCGGCGGGGTGGACGTTCCGGGACAGGTGTCGGTCTGCGGCTTCGACGACATCCCCGCCGCCGCACCGCGCGGCCTCACCACGGTCCGCCAGCCCATCGTCGAGCGCGGCCGGGAGATCGGGCGGATGCTGCTGGACCCCGACGAGGCGCCGCGTCAGGTCATGATGGACGTCGAGCTCGTCGTCCGCCGCAGCTCGGGGCTGGCCCGGACGCGCTCCTGAGCGCCCCCCGGCCGGCTGCCGTCAGCCCTCGTCCTGCGGCCAGGGCAGGGAGAACGGCACGCCGGCGTCGCGGGTCAGCTCGGCCGTCTTCGTCAGCAGCTCCTCCGCGGAGGTCGCACGCAGCAGCGTGAGCTGGTCCAGGTCGCCCAGCGGGGCGATGCCCGCGAGCTGCCAGCACCGGTCCATCGGGGCGTCGGACAGCTCGACGTCGGGCGACCACCCGGTCTCGGCGAACTCCGAGGCCTCGGCCAGCGTGCGCCGGACGAGCTGCTCGGTCTCGACCCGGAGCGGTTCCAGGGCGTCGTCCCAGACGAGGTCGGGCAGCACCCGGACCTCGGCGCGCGGGTGCGGTGCGTCGTCGAGCCACTCGACGATCTCGAAGCGGGACGCGCCCTGCGCGGCGAGGCCGACCACGCCGTCCTCGGCCGCGACCTGCAGGATCTCCGCCACCGTGCCGACCCCGAAGCGGTGGTCGCCGCCGCCGACCTCCCAGCCGCGCTCGATGAGGACCACCCCGAAACGGGCGTCCTCGGCCGCCACCAGCTGCGAGAGCATGAGCAGGTAGCGCTCCTCGAAGACCCGCAGCTGCAGCGGCATGGCCGGGAGCAGCACCGAGCCGAGCGGGAACATCGCCATCTCAGCCATGCACCCAGGGTCCCAGCCTCGCGCGCGGGTCCCGGTGCGGCCCGCCTCCAGCCCCGTCCTGATCCGGGGTCGCTCGACGCGGTCGCACTCCGTCGCCCACGCTCGACCCGGAGGACGCCCGACAGCGAGGGGCCCGGATGCAGGTGGGGTCTCCGGTGCCTCGGCCCCCCCGAGCCGCCCGGTCAGGTCGGAAGGGCGTGGGCGAGCGCCGCGGCGGCCGCGAGCAGCGCGAAGCCGGTGCGGACGCGATCGGCGCGCAGCAGCGACCGGAGGAGGTCGGGCTCGGGGCCGAGTCGTCCCAGCCGGCCGTGCAGCGGGGCGGCACGCAGCGCGGTCACCAGGAGGGCGACGGCGCTCGCCACCGCGGCCGACCAGGCGAGGACGGAGCCGGGGTCGCTGACGACGGCGCCGAGCGAGGAGGCCACGACCGCTGCGTGCACCAGGGCCACCAGCGGGACGATCGCGCGGGAGTGGGCCGCATGGGCGTGGGCGAAGTCGGGCCGGGCCAGCCGGGCGAGCGCCGGGTAGGCCAGCGTCGTCACGGTCAGCTGGAAGCCCGCGTGCAGGAACGTCGCCGCCACGAGCACCACCGACCAGGACGCCACCCGCCCATTGTCGGCCCCGCCCACCTCTGGCTAGTGCTTCCGCTCGTGCGGCTCGTCCCGGCGCTGCCCGACCGGTCCGTCGGCCGCGACGACCCGCCTCGTCGTGTGCAGCGTGCGCCAGCTGGTGGCGTACGCGGGCTCCACGCTCGGGTCGACGCGCGGGTCGGGCAGGGCCGAGGTCGGGACCGGCGTCAGGTAGTAGTCCGCGTGCACCCGCTTGCGGGTCACGTCGAGGACGACGAACCCGTGCCCGATGCCGTCGAGGTAGCGGACCCAGGGGTTGGCGCTCGTCACCGCCGTGGTGAGGCCGCGGGTCGTCTGCACGAGGGCCGGCGTGGGCGCGCCCTTCCTCGACGCGCTGACGAGCTCGTAGAAGCCGTCGCTGGTCACCGACGGGCAGACGAACTCGACCCCGACCGAGCGGTAGCCGGCGAACCGTTCGGCCGGGATGTCCATCGCCCACGACGAGTGGATGTCCCCGGTCAGGAACACGGCGTCCCCGTGCCGGCTGTCGGTCTCGTCGAGGTGGGCGACGAGCGCGGACTGGTCGGCCTGGTAGCCGTCCCACTGGTCGGAGTTGACGTACTGCCCCGCCGGCAGGCCGAGCGCGGCACCCGGGAAGCGCACCGGCGCGAAGATGACCTGGTTGCCGACCAGGTGCCAGGACCGGCCCTTCTTCGCCACCCCCCGCTCGAGCCAGCGCAGCTGCTCGGGCTCGGGCAGGTGCCGGTCCGGGTCGGCGAGCTGGGCGTCCACGGCGGGCGCACCCTCGGGGATGAAGCCACCGCCCGTCTTCGTGTACGGGGCGACGTCGACCTGGGCGCTGCGGTTCTGCCGCGTCTCCAGCACCGACAGGTCCGCCAGCCGGCCGAAGCTGAACCGCCTGAAGAACCGCGTGCCCTGGTGGTCGACCGTGTGCTGGCTGGGCAGCCGGAACGGCATCCACTCCAGGTACGCCTCGTACGCCTCCCGCCGCCGGGTGAGGAAGTCGCCCTCGGCCCCGGGCGTGTGGTTCTCCGCCCCCGCGCGCCAGGTGTTGTTGGCGACCTCGTGGTCGTCGAAGATCGTGATCCAGGGGTGCCGGCGGTGCGCCAGCTGCAGGTCCGGGTCGGCCTTGTGCAGCGCGTGGCGCAGCCGGTAGCCCTCCAGGTCCACGGTCTCCGTGGCCGGGATGCCGTCCCGCTTGCCGACGAGATCGGCGGGCCCGTAGCGGTCGGGACCGTTGCCGTACTCGTAGACGTAGTCGCCGACGTGCAGCACGAAGTCGAGGTCGTCGCGCTCACCCAGCGCCCGGTAGGCGGTGAAGTAGCCGCCCGTGTAGTTGCTGCAGGAGACCAGGGCGAAGCGCAGCGCGTGGTCACGACGCGGCTCGTCGGGCGCGGTCTGCGTCCGACCGACCACGCTCGTCTCGCCGGCCGCGCGGAAGCGGTACCAGTAGCGCGTGTAGGGCCGCAGCCCGTGCACGTCGACCTTGACCGTGTGGTCCGACTCCGCCCGCGCCGACTCCGTGCCGTGCTTGACCACGTGCCGGAAGTGCTGGTCGTACGCCAGCTCCCAGCGCACCCGCAGCGGCCGGCCGAGCCCGCTGCCCGGCGTGGCGACCGGCCCGCCCGGCGTCTCCGGCGGCGGGGTGGCCCGCGTCCACAGCACGATCGCGTCGCCCGTCGGGTCGCCGCTGGCCACCCCGTAGCCGAAGACGCCGCGGTGCGCGGGCGCCGCGGCGGCCTCGAGGTCGAAGGGCCGCAGCACCGACAGGCCGGACGAACCGGCGGCCGCGGCGGCGGCGAGCGCCGCGCCCTTGAGGACCGTCCGGCGGGTCGTGGTCGCGGTGGTGACGCCGGCCGGCTCGTTCGTCGGGCTGGCGGTGGTCCGGGGCGGGGGGTTGCTCACGAGAGCTGAGCCTGCGCCGCCGGGGTGAACACGACGAGGCCAGGGGGCGACCCCTGGACGACGGCTCGCGGGGCCGCCTCCTCCTGGGAGCGTGGGCCGCCCTGGGGAGCCGGGTCAGGTGCCGGGAGACGCGCGGACCCGCCTCCGGGCCGGGAGGGCTACGTCCGCCTAGCGTGCAGCGGTGAGTCCCCTCGACCGCTACAACGGTGACGTCCTCAGCAAGGGCTGGAACGCGCCCCGCAAGCCGGTCAGCACGCCGCTGACCCTCGAGCGCGACCTCGTCGTGGAAGACGCGACGACCGGCTTCTGCGGGGCCGTGCTGCGCTGGGAGAACGGCATCGTGCAGCTCGAGGACCGGCGCGGCAAGGTCCGCAGCTTCCCGCTGGGGGCCGGGTTCCTCGTCGACGGCCGGCCCGTCGAGCTCCAGGCGCCGGTCCGGGCGCCTGCGGCCCGGTCGAGGCGCACGGCCTCCGGCTCCGTGGCCACCCCCGGCGGTGAGCGCGCCAAGGTCGCCCTGCCCAGCCGGATCTACGTCGAGGGCCGCCACGACGCCGAGCTCGTGGAACGGATCTGGGGCGACGACCTGCGCCACGTCGGCGTCGTGGTCGAGTTCCTCGGGGGCATCGACGACCTGGCCGCCGTGGTCGAGGAGTTCGCGCCCGGCCCGGGCCGCCGGCTCGGGGTGCTCGCCGACCACCTCGTCCCCGGCAGCAAGGAGACGCGGATCGCCCAGGCCGTGGAGCGCGGGCGCCACGGCGCGTACGTCCGCGTGCTCGGGCACCCGTACGTCGACGTCTGGCAGGCGGTCAAGCCGGAGCGCGTCGGGCTCAAGCGGTGGCCGGACATCCCCCGCGACGTCGAGTGGAAGGCCGGGGTCTGCGAGGTGCTGAAGCTCCCGCACGCCGACCAGGCCGACATCGCCCGCGCCTGGCAGGCGATCCTCGCCCGGGTGCGTTCGTGGAACGACCTCGAGCGCCCGCTGCTCACCTGCGTCGAGGAGCTCATCGACTTCGTCACCGCCGACCACGTGCCCCAGGACACCTGAGGGCGTCGCAGCCCACCGGCCCACGGCCTGGTGGCCGAGGCCGCAGGACGTCGGGAGTAGCGTCGCGTCGATGGTCGCCGACTCCCCCACCATCCTCGCCACGTCAGGCGGCTTCGCCCCGTCGGACCGGCTGGCCTGGGAGGTCGGCCCGCTGACCCGGTACGCCGTCGAGCTGGCCGGCGTGACCGGGCGGGCCCCGCGCGTCTGCTTCCTGGCCACGGCCAGCGCGGAGGACCCACGGCTGATCAGCACGTTCTACGACAACGCCTGGCGCCAGGGCTGGGTGGGCAGCCACCTCGCGCTGACCCCGATCCCGAACGTCGCCGACCCCCGGGCCCACCTGCTGGGCCAGGACGTGATCTGGGTGTGGGGAGGCAGTGTCGCCGGTCTGCTCGCGCTCTGGCGGCTCCACGGTCTGGACACGGTCCTGCGGGACGCCTGGCAGGCGGGGGTCGTGCTGACCGGGGTCTCGGCGGGCTCGATCTGCTGGCACGTGGGTGGCACGACCGACTCGTTCGGCCCGCGGCTGCGCCCGATCACCGACGGGCTCGCGCTGCTGCCCTGGTCGAACGGGGTCCACCACGACGGTGAGCCCGAGCGACGCCCGCTCTTCCGCCGCCTCATCGCCGACGGCACGCTGCCCGCCGGCTACGCCACCGACGACGGGGCCGGGCTGCTCTACCGCGGGACGAGCATGGTCGAGGCGCTCGTCGAGCGGCCGGGCGCCGGGGCGTTCCACGTCGCGGCTGACGGCAGCGGCGACGCGACGGAGACGCCCCTGCCCGTCCGGCTCCTGCGGTGACGTCCGTGGTCGTCACCTCAGGACGCGTCGGGAGGATGCCGTCGTGAGCCGTACGTCCGTCGACGCCCCCGGCGCCCCCGCACCGGTGGGGCCCTACTCGCACGCGGTGGCCGCTCGGGGTGAGCTGGTCTACCTGTCCGGACAGACGCCGATCGACCCTGCCTCGGGCCGGCTGGTCGAGGGCGACGTCTCCGTCCAGGTCCGTCAGGTGTTCGCCAACCTCGAGCGGGTGCTGACCGCGAGCGGGGTGTCGTTCGCCGAGGTGGTCAAGGTGAACGTGTTCCTGGTCGACATGAGCGACTTCGAGACGATGAACACGGTCTACGCGTCCGTCTTCGAGGCCCCGTACCCGGCGCGCACGACGGTCGCCGTCGCCGGGCTGCCGCTGGGCGCGCGGGTCGAGATCGAGCTGGTGGCGCTGCGGGACGCCGCGTGAAGGCCGTCGTCGTCCATGGTGCGGGCGACGTCCGGGTCGACGTGGTCGACGAGCCCGAGCCCGGCCCGGGCGAGGTGGTCGTCGACGTCGAGTGGGGCGGCATCTGCGGCTCCGACCTCTCCTACTTCCGCCACGGGGCGACCGGTACGGCCGTCCTGGCCGAACCGCTCGTCCTCGGCCACGAGATCGCGGGCCGGGTGGGGCGGCTCGGTCCGGACGTCCGCGGCGTGGAGCCCGGGCAGCCGGTCACCGTGCACCCGGCCACCCTGGTCGGCGACCCGACGCTGCCCGGGCGGCTGGCCGGACGCAGCAACCTGCACCCGTACGTCCGCTACCTCGGCTCGGCCGCGTTCCGACCGCACACCGACGGCGGCTTCGTGCAGCACCTCGTGGTCCGCGCCGACCAGCTCCGGCCGCTGCCCGACGGGGTCGACACCCGCCGCGGCGCGCTGGCCGAACCGCTCGCCGTGGCCATGCACGCGGTCAGCCGGGCCGGGTCCGTACGCGGCCGCGACGTCCTGGTGAACGGGGCTGGCCCCATCGGCGGGCTGGTCGTGGCGGCGGCCAAGCACGCGGGCGCCCGGACGGTCACCGCGACCGACGTCAGTGCGGCCGCCCTGCGCACGGCGCGGGCCATGGGAGCCGACGGCACCGTCGACGTCAGCCGCGAGCCGCTGCCGGAGGACCTGGAGCTGGCCTTCGAGACCTCCGGGGCGCCCGGCGCTCTCGGCGGGCTGCTGCACGCGGTCGCGCGCGGGGGCACGGTCGTCCAGGTCGGCAACCTGCCCGGCACGCCCACGCCGGCCGCCCTCGGCGACCTGGTCACCCGCGAGATCACCTGGGTCGGGTCCTACCGCTTCGTCGACGAGATCACCGACGCCGTCGCGGCCATGGCCGCCGGCCTGGACGTGACCCCGCTGATGACGCACGAGTTCGGCCTCGACGACGCGCTCACCGCCCTGCGGGTCGCCGACGACCGGAGCTCGGGCAGCAGCAAGGTCATGCTGCGGCTGTCCTGACGGTGCGCCCCGGGCCCCGGACGCCGGCGCCGGCAAGAGCCACCAGGGCGGAGAGGTGGCAGACCACGGGCAACGAGGTGAGGTCGGCGGCGAGCCCGACCAGGGGCGCCCCGGCGGCCTGCCCCACCGCGATCATGAAGAACGCGAGCCCGACCCCACGGGCGGGCCGGCTGCTGAAGGTCCTCGTCGCCCAGACCAGCAGCACCCCGCTCAGCGCGATGTAGGCGCCGCCGAACACCGCCGCCGCGACCAGGACCGCGACGGGCACCGCGGCCCCTGCGGCCAGCCCGGCCGTGCCCGCCGCCAGCAGCACCATGAGCAGGGTCCACGAGGTCCGTACGCCGAGCCGGTCGACGGCCGGACCGGCGAAGGCACCCGCGATCCCGGCTCCGCCGATCACCGTCCAGACCACGGGGGCCAGCCAGCCGACCCCGCTGGCCGTCCGCACCACCTCCTGGCCGAAGGTCCACACGGCGATGCTGGCCAGTCCCAGGGCGAGGGCGGCGAGCCCGAGGCGGACGGCGCCGGGGGCCAGGAGGCCGGGCGCGTCCTCGTCGGCGCGCACCACCTGCCCACCGGCCGGGATCGCCCGGGCCACCCAGACCGTGACCAGAGCGGTCAGCACCGCGAACAGCCCCCACGCCAGCCGCCAGGAGTCGAACAGGGCGAGCGCCACCGGGCCGGACACCAGCACCCCGAACCCCGTGCCGGCGTTCACCACGGTCTGCGCGGTGTCCCGGACGCCCTCCGCCACCCACCGCGCCACCGCGCCGGCGAGCGGCGGCGAGGCGAGCCCGGTGCTCGACCCGGCGACCAGCACACCGGCCGCGAGCACCAGGGCCGACGGGGCGAGAGCCACCAGGGCGATCCCCGCGGTGGCCACCGCCCCGGCCAGCACCGCCACCGGGCGCGGACCCCAGCGCGAGGTGAGGACCGTGCTCAGCCCGATCGCCAGGCAGTACCCGACGTAGCCGCCGCCCCCGACGACGCCGGCCAGCCGGGTCGACAGGTCGAACTCGTCGGTGAACCGGGGCGCGAACAACCCGTAGGCGAACCGGGCGAAGCCGTAGCAGGTCGCGATGAGCGCGACGCCCGCCAGCACCAGGCTCGAGCGGACGCCGCGCACCGGTGGCACCGCTCGCCGCTCAGCCCTGGAACGTCTGGAACAGCGCCCGCGCCCGCTTGCTGGTGAAGACGTCCTCGAGCAGCACCGGGTGCCCGTCCGCGTCGGTCAGCGGGACGCGCCAGTTCGGGTACTCGTTGGTCGTGCCCGGCTGGTTCTGGGCACGCCGGTCGCCGACCGCGTCGGTGAGGGCGACGTTCAGCATCCGCGCGGGCGTCAGGGTCAGGTAGCGGTGCAGCGCCTCGACGGTCGCCTCGACGTCGGCGTCGGGCGCGAGGACCCCGTGGGCCCGGAGGTTGTCCAGCCAGCCGGCGCGCTCGGCCTCGTCGAGGGCCAGCTCCTCGTCCAGCGGCCGCGTCAGCACCCCGAGCCGCTCGCGCAGCCGGACGTGGTCGCCGGCGAGGTAGGCCGTCGTCGGCGGCAGGTCGTGCGTGGTGACCGAGGCGAGGCAGTACTCGCGCCAGAGCTCGGGCGCCAGCGGCGCCCGGTCGGCATCCAGGTCGTACTCGAACCACAGGATCGACGTGCCGAGGATCCCCAGGCTCGCCAGCTCGTCGCGCACCCACGGCTCCACCGTGCCGAGGTCCTCGCCGACCACGAGCGCCTCGGCCCGGTGCGCCTCGAGGGCCAGGATCCCGATCATCGCGTCGTGGTCGTAGCGGACGTACGTGCCCGCCCTCGGACCGGCGCCGGCCGGGATCCACCACAGCCGGAACAGCCCGATCACGTGGTCGACCCGGATCCCGCCCGCGTGCCGCAGGATCGTGGACACCATCGCCCGGTACGGCTCGTACGCGGTCTCGGCCAGCCGGTCGGGCCGCCACGGGGGCTGGCTCCAGTCCTGCCCGTGCTGGTTGTACGGGTCGGGGGGCGCACCCACGCTGATCCCCTGGGCGTACGTGTCCTGCAGGCTCCAGGCGTCGGCGCCGCGCGGGTTCACCCCGACGGCGAGGTCGTGCAGGACGCCCAGGCTCATGCCGGCGCGCAGCGCGGCCGACTGGGTCGCGTCGAGCTGCTCGTCCAGCGCCCACTGCAGCCAGCACTCGAGGTCGACCTCGTCCGCGTGGTCGGCCGCCCACGCCTGCACCGCCGGCGAGGACGGGTGGCGGAGCTCGGCCGGCCAGGTGACGTAGTCGGGCCCGTACGCGACCGCGAGCGCGGACCACGTCGCGAAGTTCTGCAGGCCGGCGCCCTCCCGCTCACGGTAGGCGGCGAAGGCCGTCGAGCGCCCCGGCGTGCGCGGCACCGCGAAGAGCGCCTGCAGCGCAGCCCGCTTGGCCGTCCAGGTGGCGTCGCGGTCGATGACGTCGAGCCCGGCGAGCTGCTCGCCCAGCCCGCGCCCGAGCGCGTCGATCGTGGCCCGCACGTCCTCGGGCGCGGTGGCGTACTCGGGGATGCGCTCGACGCGGAGGTAGATCGGGTTGGCGAAGCGCCGCGAGGTCGGCAGGTAGGGCGAGGGTTCGAGCGGCGGCACCGGCTCGGCGGCGTGCAGCGGGTTCACCAGCACGTAGTCGGCGCCGGTCCCCGCCGCCGACCAGACGGCCAGGTCCTCGAGGTCGACGAGGTCACCGACGCCCCAGGACTGCTCCGAGCGGACGCTGTAGAGCTGGGTCGCGATGCCCCAGGCGCGACGTTCGCCGACCGCGGCGGGCATGCCCAGCCAGCTCGGCGTGATGATCAGCACCATCTCGGCCTCGTGCACCTCACCGGCCGCGTCGGTGCTGCGGGCGCGCAGCCGGTGGTAGCCGAGCGGCAGCGCGTCCGGGATCTCGAACGTCGCCTCCCCGACCAGCCCGCCGCCGGGGTAGGGACCGGCCAGGTCGCGCGGCGGGTTCCAGTTCTCGAGCTGGGTCAGGTGCTCCCAGACCCCGGCGGTCTCCAGGTCGATCCACACCTCGAGCCGGTCGCCGTGCCGGACGTGGGCGTCGACCTGCGCCGTCCGGCCCGACCGCAGCGCCAGGCAGGGCGGGAGCATCCGCGTCCAGGCCTCCTGCTCCCGGACGACGAGCGCGGCGGCCGCCGCCTCGGGCGTGCTCGCGTCGACGTCGAGCGCCGCGAGCACGGCCCGCACCGTGGTGGCCGGGACGAGGACGTGACGACCCTGCCAGTCCCAGTAGTCGGTGGCGATGCCGTACGCGTCCGCCAGTGCCTTGAGTGCCGGGTCGAGGGTCAGGTCAACGTCGCTCACGGCGGACCATCATGCCGCCTGTCCGCGCGACCTCCCGGTCGAGGCGCACCTCGTGCACCGACATCGGTGCGCAGGTCGCCACCTCGTGCACGTGTGCGTCAGCGCAGGGACCTCGCCTCGCGCGACGCCGCCCGCGCGCCGAAGAGGTCGCCGCCGCGCAGCCGTGCGCTGGAGAGCTCCTCGAGCGTGCTGCGCAGCCGACCGGCGTACGCGGCCGGGTCCCCCGCGTGCCGGATCCGCAGCACGTCTGCGACCGCCTCCAGCGCCGCACGCACCTCGCGCCGACCACCGCTCGTCCGCGCCTCCCGCAGCGCCTGCTCGGCGAGCTCGAGGGCGTCGGGTTCCGGCGCGGGTGTCGCGGGCCCTGCGACCGGAGCGGGCGCTGGTACAGGCTCTTCGACCAGTTCGGGGAACGTTCCCGGCTCCGGGAAGCGCTCCGGCTCCGGCTCCGGCTCGGGGATCGTGGCCAGCTGCGGTGCCGGCGTCGGCTCCGGCTCGGACGCGGCCTCGTCGTGAGGCTCGGCTGCGGTCGGCTCGGCCGGTCGAACGGGCTCGTCGAGCAGCGCACGCTCGATGAGGAGGCGGTCGCGCTCGGGCTCCTCGGCGGCGTCCAGCTCGGCGAGGCGGGCGTCGATCTCCGCGCGGCGGACCTCGCGTTCCTCGCGCTCGCGCGCCTCGACCTCGGCCTGGTGCTGACGCAGCCGCTCCTCGCGGCGGCGCTTCGTCTCGGCCTGCTCGGCCTCGTCCGCGGCCCGCCGGCGGGCCTCCTCGCGCTCGGCCTCCTGCGCCTCCGCGGTGGCGCGTGCGGCAGCCTCTGCGAGCGCGGCCCGCTGCGTCCGGGCCTCCTCCGCAGCGCGCTCCTCGGCCTCGCGCCGGGCCTCCTCGGCCCGCTCGGCCTCCTGCCGGTGCGCCTCCGCCCGCTCCTGCTCCAGCCAGGTCGGCACCGCGGCCGCAGGTCCACCCGCTCGGGCGAGCGGTGCGCCGTACGCCCGGGACGGGTCGAGCGGCGACCAGGTGAGGCTGCCGTCGCCCCGGCTCACCACGCCGCGGGCCTGGTCCCCGAGCACGTGGCCGGTCGCCTCGGTCGCCTGGGCGAGCGCGGCCGCGGCGGCGTCCTCGAGACCCTCGGCCCGCAACGTCTCGGCCAGCGCCGCCTGCACCACGCTTCGTACAGCCGGCCCTGCGGCCTCCCCCTCGTGGGTCAGCAGCTCCCGCAGCGGAGCGGCCGGTGCCGGTCGTCCCGCGGCGAGCGAGGCCCGCGCCAAGGCGCTCGCCGCGAGCAGGCGGGTCCCTGGCGGGACCGTCCGTCCCGACGCGGCCTCGGATGCCTCGGCCGCAGCGTCGAACGCCTCCTCGGTTCGCTCGGCCCGGACCAGGTCCGACGCGAGGTCGGTGAGGGCGGCGACGAGCGGCGCCCGGAACGTGTCGGACCGGCTGGCGAAGGGGTGCAGCCGGGCGACGAGCTGCCTGCGGTTGGCGAGGGCGAGGTCGACCTCCCCCACCGCACTGAGACGGTCGGCGAGGTCGCGGTAGAGACCGGGCATCGGCTCGGTCAGGCGTTCGGCGAGCGCCGGCGCCAGGCGACCGGGATCAGCCAGCCGGTCACCGACGACCCGCTCGTACGCCTCCTTGGCGGTGTGCAGGAAGCCCAGCGACTGCTCGGTCTCACCCGCCGCCCAGCGGACGTCCGAGGCGAGCCGGTCGCGGTCGACCGCGCCGAACCCGGTCTCGGTCGGCGGCGGACCCCCGACGGCGAGGACGGCGTCGGCGTACGCGTTCGCGCCGGCGACGTCACCGCCGGCCAGAGCGACCCGCGCGGCGACGCCCAGGGCGTGCCGGCCCCCCTCGGGTGCGAGCTCGACGACCGTGCCCGCCTCGGCGACCTGCGTACGGATGCCGTCCCAGGAGTCCAGGGTGGCGCCGGCGGCGCCGACCAGCCCGACCGCGGCCTGCAGGGCCGCGAGCTGGACCAGGGCCGTGCCGCACCGGGCCGCGTCGACCTCGCTGCTGTAGGGACCGATCGGTCCGCTGGCCAGCAGCAGGTCCGCGGAACGCTTCACCGCCTCCTGGGCGTCGGCACCGGCCGCGCCGTACGCGTGCCCGTCCAGCCGGTGCGCCACCAGCACGTTGAGGGCGTCGACCAGCTCGGGCACCCGGGTGGCGTCCGTGCTGATCCACCCCCGCAGCCGCTGGACCTGCGAGGCCAGGGCCTTGCCGGTCTGGGCGTACGCGTCCTTGGGCTGCTGGGAGTTGGGCTTCGTCTGGCGCGCTGGCATCGTCCACCTAGTCCACCACGCCCGCGGTAGCCGGCCACGACCAGCGTTCGACGGCAGCGACCTCGGCGTGGAGCTCGATCTCGGAGCACGGATCGAGCAGCGCCTGCGACCCGAGCCACCGTGACGCCCTGAGCACGGCCCCGAGACGGCTGCGAGGATGCGGAGGTGCGCGTGGTCCTGCTGTCCGACACCCACGCGCCGCGCTTCTGGAAGGGGCTGCCGGCGGCGGTCGCGGCGCACCTGGCCGGGGCCGACCTGATCCTGCACGCCGGGGACGTGTGCGTCCCGTCGGTGCTCGACGAGCTGGCCGCGTACGCGCCCGTGCGGGTGGTGCAGGGCAACAACGACGGGCCGGAGGTCGCGGCCTGGGGCGCCGAGGAGACGTGGACGGGTGAGCTCGACGGCCTCCGGGTGGCGATGATCCACGACGCGGGACCCAAGCAGGGCCGGGCGCCGAGGATGCACCGGCGCTTCCCGGACGCGCAGCTCGTGGTGTTCGGGCACTCGCACATCCCGCTCGACGAGGGCGGGGGTTCGACCGACGGAGGCGGCGTGCGGATCGTCAACCCCGGCTCCCCGACCGACAAGCGGCGCCAGCCGTTCCGCACGCTCGGCCTGCTGGAGGTGCGCGACGCTCGGGTCGTCAGCCTCGAGATCGTGCCGCTGCCCTAGTCGTACTGGCCGCGGCACACGCCCCCTGAGCTCGTCGAAGGGCCCGGATCGGGTGGGCTTTCGCTGGGGCGCGCGTGGAAGCCGACCTCTCCGAGGCCCTTCGACAGGCTCAGGGGGCGTTCCTGTCGGGTCAGTCCAGGTCGTAGACGCGCCGGGCGTTGTCTCGCCCGACCAGGGTGGCGACCCGCACCGCGTCGGCCTCGGACCACTCGTCGGCGTCGGCCCAGCCACCGAGGACCTGCGTCGTCGCGCGACGCCAGAGGCGGGCGCCGAGGTGGTGCAGCTCGGCCGGTCCGGCGGCGTCGGAGGAGTAAAGCACCTGGCCGAAGGGGGCCAGCTCCAGGGAGCGGGCCACCACGCCGGGCGAGCTCGCCCCGAGGAAGTGGACGGCGAGCCCGACGTCGAGGTGGACCTCGGCGAAGGCCTGGGCCAGGTAGCCGGCGTGGCGCTCGTAGGGGTAGCAGTGCAGCAGCAGCACCGGCACCCCGCGCACCTCCGGCCGGCGGAGCAGGTCGGTGAGGAGCAGCGGGTCCACGTCCGCGAGATCCAGGTCGCGGTCGCCGAACCCGACGTGCAGCTGCAGCGGACGCCGCGTGCGCAGGGCCGCGTACAGGCCCGACACGATCAGCGTCGGGTCGTCGAGCCGGGGCGGGTGACCGTCGGCGAGACCGGCCTGCCACCGTCGGGCCGCCTCGGCCACCGCGGCGGGTGCGGGCGGCGCGAGGTCGACGGCGAACCCGCAGCGGTAGGCCAGCACGGACTTGAACCCGACGCAGCCCAGGGCGGCCTCCGCCACCCGGGCCTCAAAGGCCTCGGCCCAGTCGCCCGGGTCGTCCAGCGTCGGCAGCAGCTCCTCGGCCAGCGTCTCCAGCCGGACGATCGTCCGCGCGCGCCCGCCGGCGAGCGCGGCCAGCCCGGCGGGTGGGGTGAGCCCATCGCTCCACCCGGTGTCGACCAGCCACTCGCCCACGCCGGCGGATCCGAGCAGGCGCCGCGCCACCTCGTTCTCGCCGAGCTCCGCCCGGCGCCGCAGGTACGCCTCGGGCGTCGCGTGCGGCTCCAGGTCGAGCACCGGGGCGCACCAGCGCCGCACCGCGAAGCCGAGCTGGGTGTCCCACGCCGTCGCCGGGTCGGCGCGGGGCTCGGTGTCGGCCTCGTTGAACGCACCAGCCAGCCGGACGGCGTCGCCGTCCTGGGTCCAGGTCCCGTGGACGTGGTGGTCGACGAGCTCGAGCCGGTCGAGGTGCTCGCCGAGGCGGGCGCTCGTGCCGCTGCGCTCGGTCAGGCCGACCACACCAGCCGCAGCCGGGCCGCGACCTCGTCGAGCGGGACGTCCGCGAACGTGCGCTGCTCCAGCCGACGCACCGCGACGGTGGCGTCGACCACCGGGTCGCCGAGCAGCCGGCGGACGAGGTCGGACCGGTCGAGCGCGTCGATGATCGTGGCCGGGTCGGTCGGCAGCACCTCGAGCCCGGCGGCCGCACGTTCGGCCTCGGCGACGGTGCTCGGGTCGGTCGTCACCTCCGGCGGCAGGTCGGCGCCGCGCCCGATCCCGTCCAGCGCGAGGGCCAGCACCGCGGCGGAGGCGAGGTAGACGCACGCGGACGGGTCGATGATCTTCACCTCGACGTTGGCCCCGTACGGGTTCCCCGGACCGGCGGTCAGGTAGCGGACGGCGGCCTCGCGGTTCTCCGTCCCCCAGCAGCGGAACGCACCGGCCCAGCCGCCGGGGGCGAGCCGGGCGCCGGAGAGCACCGAGCCGGTGAGGAACCCCTGCACCTCGGGCAGCCCGCCGACCAGGCCGCCGATCACGGCGCCGCCCTCCTCGGTGAGGCCGTGCGGCCCCGGACCGCCGGAGAACAGCGGCGTGCCGTCACGGGTCAGGGACAGGTGCTGGTGGGCCCCGCTGCCGACCGAGCCGGGGAACGGCGCCGGCGAGAACGACGCCCGTACGCCGTGGCGGCGGGCGACCTGCCCGATGACGACGCGGACGAGCACGGCGTCGTCGGCGGCTCTGACCGGGGCGGCGGGCGGCAGGGAGACCTCGAGCTGCTGGCGGCCGTACTCGGCGTGCACCTGCTCGAGCGGCACGCCGGCCGCCGCACAGCTGGTGACGAGGTCGTCGACGAGGTCGGCGTGGTCCAGCAGCCCGGTGACCCCGTACGGCACCCACGACCCGGTCGTCAGCGGCGCCCCGTCGGGCTGCACGAGGACGAGCTCGAGCTCGTGTCCCACGAGTGCGCTCAGACCGGCGGCCGCGAGCTGCTCCTCGACCAGCCGGAGACGGGTGCGCGGGCAGGTCGGGACCGGGTCGCCGTCCTGGGTGACGATGTCGGTCGGCGCCCAGGCCAGGCCGTCGCCCAGCACGGCCAGGGCGTCCGGGTCGAGGCGCAGCCGCCGGTCGCCCACGGCGCTCACGGTGTCGGTGAAGGCGATGCCCCCGTCGACGGTGAAGACGTCCCAGACCGGAGCGGTGCCCACGCCGCTGCCGGCGAAGGCGTCGAGCCGGTCGACCGGGACCGCCTTGGCGAGCACGAGCCCGGAGGCGTTGACCATGGTGCCGACGACCAGCCGTACGCCAGCCGCCCCGAGCCCGTCGGCGACCGCCGCGAGCCCAGGGTCAGACGCGCGCACGGGCGACCGGGGTCGTCGCGGTGCTGGCCTCGGCGATGTCCGCCTGACCCGCGGCGAGCTGGCCGCAGGCTCCGTCGATCTCGCGGCCGCGGGTGTCGCGCACGGTCACGGGCACGCCCCGCGCCTGCAGGCGGCGGACGAACTCGTCCTCGTCGCTGCGCCGCGAGGCGGTCCAGCGCGATCCCGGCGTCGGGTTGAGCGGGATGAGGTTGACGTGGACCCAGCCCCAGGTGCCGCGCCGGCGCAGCACCCGCGCCAGCTGCTCGGCGCGCTCGGGCTGGTCGTTCACGTCGCGGATGAGGATGTACTCGATCGACACCCGGCGCTTGGTGATCCTGGCGTACTCCCAGGCCGCGTCGACGACCTCGTCGACGTTCCAGCGCGTGTTGACCGGCACGAGCTCGTCACGCAGCTCGTCGTCCGGCGCGTGCAGCGAGAGGGCCAGCGTGACGGGCATGCCCTCGGTCGCCAGCTCCTTGATCCGCGGGACCAGACCGACCGTGGAGACGGTGATCCCGCGCGCGCTCATCCCGAGGCCGTCCGGCTTGGGCGTCGTCAGCTGGCGCAGCGCGCCGACGACCGCCTTGTAGTTGGCCAGCGGCTCGCCCATGCCCATGAACACGACGTTGCTGACCCGGGGCGTGCTGCTCGCGTCCGGGTCCTTCAGCGCGCCGTGCGCCAGCTTGCGCGCGCCGTCGACGACCTGCTCGACGATCTCCGCGGTGCTCATGTTCCGCTGCAGGCCGCCCTGCCCGGTCGCGCAGAACGGGCACGCCATCCCGCAGCCGGCCTGGCTGGAGACGCACATCGTGACCCGGTCCGGGTAGCGCATCAGCACGCTCTCCACGAGCGACCCGTCGTGCAGCTGCCACAGCGACTTCACCGTGTCGCCGTCGTCGCAGGTCAGCTCGCGCACCGGCTTGAGCAGCTGGGGCATGAACGTCGACGCCAGCTCGCCGCGGACCGCGACGGGCAGATCGGTCCAGGTGTCGGGGTCGTCGCGCAGGCCCTCGAAGTAGTGGGCCGAGATCTGGCGGGCCCGGTAGGCGCGGTGCCCGGCGGCCTCGACGGCCGTGCGGCGCGCGGCCGGGTCGAGGTCGGCCCAGTGCATCGGGGGCTTGCCCCGGCGCGGAGCGGTGAAGACCAGCGGCAGCGTGGAGCGGTCCGGCGGCTGGACGTACTCGGGGACGACAGGTGCAGCGGGCGTGCGGGCCTCGGAGCGAGGCAGGTCGGGAGTCTCTGCGACGCTCACGTCAGCCTCCGGGGACGAGGATGTACATGATGAGCCAGGCTACCGGGGCCGCCACAAGGAGGCTGTCGAGCCGATCCATGACGCCGCCGTGGCCGGGCAGGAACGAGCTCATGTCCTTGATGCCCAGGTCCCGCTTGATCAGGGACTCGATCAGGTCGCCGCAGGTGCCCACCGCGACCAGCGCGATGCCGATGAGGACCCCGACCCAGATCGCGACGTGCAGCCCGAGCACCGCCATGCAGACGCCGGCGACGACGCCGAAGACGAGCGAGCCGGCGGCGCCCTCCCACGACTTCTTGGGGCTGATCGTCGGCGCCATCGGGTGCTTGCCCATCAGGACCCCGACGACGTAGCCGCCGACGTCGCTCATCACCACGACCAGGATGAAGGTGACGAGCCGGGCACCGCCGTTCTCGCCGGCCAGCATCAGCGCCGTGAACGACCCCAGCAGCGGGACGTAGCAGATGATGAAGAGGCTGGCCGCGGCGTCACGCACGTAGCCGTGGGGCCCGCCGGGCATCCGCCACACGAGGGCGGCGAGCACCGTGAGTGCGAGTGCGCCGAGCAGCACGCTCGTGGTCGAGAAGACGACCGGGCGCTGGATGCCGGCGAGGTAGGAGCCGATCGCGATGCCGACCGTCCCGACCATGATCGGGATGATCGCCGCGTTCATGCCCTGCCGCTTCAGCGCGGCGTGCAGCTCCCGGGAACCCAGGACGAGCGCGACGGCGACGAGCAGGACGAACGCCGGCTTGAAGAAGACCAGGCTGAGGACGACGTACGCCCCGAGACCGACGCCGATGCCGATCGCCTTGGGCAGGTCACGCCCGGCCCTGCTGGAAGGGAGGGGCGGTGCGGCCTCGGCGGGCACGTCCGGGGACAGCGAGCTGCTCAGACGTCGAGCAGCTCGGCTTCCTTGTGCTTGAGGACGTCGTCGACCTGGTCGACGAACTTCTTCGTGGAGGCGTCCAGCTGCTTCTCGGCGCGGGTCACCTCGTCCTCGCCGACCTCCTTGTCCTTGACCATCTTGTCCAGCGCGTCCTTGGCCGTGCGCCGCGCGCCGCGGATGGAGATGCGCGCGTCCTCGGCCTTCGTGCGGGCCAGCTTGATGTAGTCCTTGCGGCGCTGCTCGGTCAGCTCGGGGAGCACGAGCCGGATGGAGTTGCCGTCGTTCGACGGGTTGACGCCGAGGTCCGAGTCGCGGATCGCCTTCTCGATCGCCGGCAGCGAGCCGCGGTCGTACGGGGTCACCAGGACCATGCGCGCCTCGGGCACCTGAAAGCTGGCGAGCTGCTGGAGCGGGGTGTACGCGCCGTAGTACTCGGCGTTGATCTTGGCGAACATCGCCGGGTGCGCCCGCCCCGTACGGATCGCGGCGAACTCCTCCTTGGCGTACTCGACGGCCAGCTCCATGTGGGTGTCGGCCTCGGAGAGGATGTCGGCGGCAGTCACGGATGAGCTCCTTCGTACGGTCGTGCGCGTGGTGCGGCGGGTCCGGGCCTGAAGGCCGGGAGACGGTCCGAGGTGTGCCTGCGGCGAGGTGCCTCAGGCGTGGACGGACGTGCCGATCTTCTCACCCGACACCACGTCGACGATGCTGCCCGGGCTGTCGAGCCCGAAGAAGACCATCGCCAGCTTGTAGTCGCGGGCCATGCTGATGGCCGTCGCGTCGGCGACCTTGAGGTCCTTCGCGAGGTACTCGTCGTAGGTGAGCTCGTCGTACTTCACCGCCGTGGGGTCGCGGTGCGGGTCGGCGGAGTAGACGCCGTCGACGCCCTGCTTGCCCATCAGGAGCACGTCGGCCCCGACCTCGAGCGCCCGCTGGGCGGCGACCGTGTCCGTGGAGAAGTACGGCATCCCGGAGCCGGCCCCGAAGATCACGACCCTCCCCTTCTCCAGGTGGCGCTCGGCGCGACGGGGGATGTACGGCTCGGCGATCTGGCCCATGGTGATGGCGGTCTGGACCCGCGTCTGCACGCCTTCCTTCTCCAGGAAGTCCTGCAGCGCCAGGCAGTTCATGACCGTGCCGAGCATGCCCATGTAGTCCGCGCGGTCCCGGTCCATGCCGCTCTGCTGGAGCTCGGCGCCGCGGAAGAAGTTGCCCCCGCCGACCACGACCGCGACCTGGACGCCGGCCTTGGCGACCTGGGCGATCTGAGCCGCGAGCCCGTGCACGACGATGGGGTCGACACCGACGCTGCCGCCGCCGAACACCTCGCCCGAGAGCTTGAGCATCACCCGTGTGTAGGGGCCGGTCATGAGTGTCTCCTCGGTCCTGCTTGTCGTCGCCCGGGCACCACCGCGTGCCTCGAGCCGTGCTCCGTACCCGCCGCTCCGTGCCCCGAGCCCACCGCTACGTGCCCTGAGCCTGTCGAAGGGCCGACAGGCTCAGAGCACGACGCTGCGGGTCAGGACCCGGCGGCCTCGAAGCGGACGAACCGCTTGACCTTGACGCCGGCGGCCTCGAGCTGCTTGCCGACCGAGAGCTTGCCGTCGGTGACCGAGGGCTGGTCGAGCAGGGCGACGTCCTTGAAGTAGGCGTTCACCCGACCCTCGACGATCCGGGACAGCGCCTGCTCGGGCTTGCCCTCCTCCTTGGCCTGGGCCTCGGCGATGCGCCGCTCGTTCTCGACGAGGTCGGCGGGCACCTCGTCCCGGCTGAGGTAGGCCGGCCGCATGGCCGCGATCTGCATCGCCACGGCGCGCGCGGCCGTCTCGTCGGTGCCGTCGTACTCCACCAGCACACCGACCTGCGGCGGCAGGTCCGAGGCGCGGCGGTGCAGGTAGACGACGGTCTTGCCGTCGAAGTACGCCGCGTTGCTCACCTCGAGCTTCTCGCCGATCTTGACCGCAAGGGCCTCGACGGCCTCCGCGACGGTCTGACCCGTCGGCAGCGCCGCGGCGTTGGCCGCCTCGACGCCGACGGCCTGGCTGGCGGCCACGGCCTTGACCGCGTTCGCCGCCAGGTCCTGGAACTCCTGGTTCTTGGCCACGAAGTCGGTCTCGGCCCCGAGCTGGAGCAGAGCGCCGTCCTCGTAGGCCACGAGCCCGTTGTGCGCCGAGCGCTCCGCGCCCCGCTTGGCGGCCTTGGCCTGGCCGTTGACCCGCAGGATCTCGACGGCGTTGTCGTAGTCGCCGTCGGCCTCGGTCAGGGCCTTCTTGCAGTCCATCATCCCGGCGCCCGTGGCGTCGCGGAGCTTCTTCACGTCAGCAGCAGAAATCGCCATCCGGCCATCAGTCCTTCGTCGTTCGGTCGAGCGGGAAAAGTCGATCAGGTGGAGCAGCGCGCCAGGCTCAGACGGCCGGAGCGGCCTGGTCAGCCGCGTCGGGCTGCCACTCGCGCTCCTCGGTCACCTTGGCGTCGGCCTCGGCCTCGGCCTCGACGGCGGCCGGACCGGCCTGCTCGTCACCGGGCACCGGGGCGGCGTCGGCGGCGGGCTCGGCGTCAGGGACGGCCTCGGCCGGCTCCTGCGAGGCGCCCAGGAGCTCGCGCTCCCAGTCGGGCATGGGCTCGACCTCGGCCTCGTCACCGGTGGGCGCCGCGCCGCCGGAGCGCGACACGAGGCCCTCGGCGACGGCGTCGGCGAGCACCCGGGTCAGCAGCGAGACGGAGCGGATCGCGTCGTCGTTGCCGGGGATGGCGAAGTCGACCTCGTCGGGGTCGCAGTTGGTGTCGAGGATGCCGATCACCGGGATGCGCAGCTTGCGCGCCTCGTCGACGGCGAGGTGCTCCTTCTTGGTGTCGACGATCCAGACGGCCTGCGGGGTCCTGCTCATCTCGCGGATGCCGCCGAGGGTCTTCTCGAGCTTGTCCTTCTCGCGCCGCAGCCCCAGGAGCTCCTTCTTCGTCAGGCCCGAGGCCGCGACGTCGTCGAAGTCCATGACCTCGAGCTCCTTGAGGCGCTGGATGCGCTTCACGATGGTGCCGAAGTTCGTGAGCATCCCACCGAGCCAGCGGTGGTTCACGTACGGCATGCCCACGCGCGTCGCCTGCTCGGCGATCGTCTCCTGGGCCTGCTTCTTGGTGCCGATGAACAGGACCTGGCCGCCGCGGCCGACCGTGTCCTTGACGAACGCGTACGCGCGGTCGATGTAGGTCAGCGACTGCTGCAGGTCGATGATGTAGATGCCGTTGCGCTCGGTGAAGATGAAGCGCTTCATCTTGGGGTTCCAGCGACGGGTCTGGTGCCCGAAGTGGACGCCGCTCTCGAGGAGCTGGCGAGTGGTGACGACGGCCATGGCCGGTCCTCTCCTTGCCGGCGTGCACGGACGCCGACGTACGGTTGCCGAGCGCCGAACCTTTCGACGCTCCCTGGTGCCCACGCTGGTCACCCGCCCGGCCGAGGCCGGGACCGTGGTGCCGCCCGGTCGCAGAGCGATCGGAAGGTGGGCACGCGAAGTCAGGCCCGGATGGGCCTGCTGGCCCTCAGACTACCCGCCTGGACGCACCGCTGCGAATCCGTGACGGGCCACTTGTCCACAGGGTCAGCGGTGCCGTGACCGGGTCGTCCACAGGCGCTGACGGCGACGGCACCACTCGTGCACCCGTCGCCACACTCCCGTCGTGAGTGGCAGCAGAGGTGGGTCCCGGCGCTGGTGCGTGTCGCTGCTCCTGGCGGGGGTGCTCGTCCTCGTCGGAGGCTCCCCGGCCTGGGCGGACCCGGGCGACCCGGGCAGCGACACCTCCCTGCCGACCACTGGCGGCTGGCCGCTGGACGGCACGCCGACCGTCGAGGAGGGCTTCGACCCGCCCGACCAGCCGTGGGGGCCGGGGCACCGCGGCGTCGACCTCGAGGCTCGGCCCGGCCAACGCGTCCTGGCCCCGGCCGACGGTCGGGTCGTGTTCGTCGGGCGGGTGGGGGGCAAGCCGGTCGTGGTCGTGGACCACGGGGGCGTCCGCTCGACCCTGGAGCCCGTCGAGGCGTCCGTCGCGGTCGGGCAGCAGGTGCGCCGGGGCCAGGTGATCGGCAGGGTCGGTCACGAGGCGCACTGCCAGGACCGCTGCCTGCACTGGGGGCTGAAGCGGGGCAAGGACTACCTCGACCCGCTGGTGCTGCTCGACGGTCCTGGTGCGGCCGGGACCGCGGGGACGCTGCGCCTCGTCCCGTCGTCCCGCCGGGCGGTGGTGGTCGCCGAGGCGCTGGCCCGCGAGGCCGCCCGCCAGGTGGTCGAGGCCGCGGCGACCGGGGCGGTCGGGTTCGTCGGCGGCCCGCTCGGTGCCCTCGGCCCGGCGGGCAGCCACGGCTTCGTGCACCCGGTCCCGGGCGCGGTGACCTCGCGCTTCGGGCGCCGGTTCCACCCCGTGCTGCACGTGTGGAAGCTGCACGACGGGACAGACTTCGGCGCCGCGTGCGGCACCCCGATCCGGGCGGCGTACGCGGGGCGGGTGTCGCGACGCGTCTCCAGCGTGGGCTACGGCAACCGGCTGTTCGTCGACCACGGCCGGGTCGACGGGCACACGGTCGAGACCGCGTACAACCACGCGCAGCGCTACGTCGTCGGCCCGGGCACCCGGGTGCGGCGGGGGCAGGTCATCGGCTACGTCGGCCGGACCGGCTTCGCCACCGGGTGCCACCTGCACCTGATGGTCTGGCTCGACGGCCGGATGGTCGACCCGATGACGTGGCTGTGAGCACAGCCGTGCCCGTGCTCGTGCGGCTCCCGCAGGCGAGCAGGGCGTGCCGGGCTCGGGGATCAGGCGCGGGGGTGGGCCTGGAGGTAGGCCGAACGCAGTCGCTCGTCGGTGACGTGGGTGTAGATCTGCGTCGTCGCCAGCGAGGCGTGGCCGAGCATCTCCTGCACGCTGCGCAGGTCGGCCCCGCCCTCGAGGAGGTGGGTGGCCATCGCGTGGCGCAGACCGTGCGGGCCGAGGTCGGGGGCGCCGTCGACCATGCGCAGCGACCGGTGGACGATGCGACGGACCACGCGCGGGTCCAGGCGCCCGCCGCGTTCGCCGACGAACAGCGCGTCGCCGGACGCCGGGACGGCCAGGGCGGGTCTACCGTCGGCGAGCCAGCCGTCCACCGCCGCCAGCGCCGGGCGGCCGACAGGCACGGAACGTTCCTTGGCGCCCTTGCCGAAGACGCGCAGCACGCCGCGGTCGCGGTCGACGTCGCCGGTGTCGAGGCCGCACAGCTCCGCCACCCGCACCCCGGTGGCGTAGAGGACCTCGAGCAGGGCGACGTCGCGCAGACCCACGGGTCCCCCGTCCTCCTGCGCGACCGTGAGGGCATCGCTCAGCAGCTGGCCGGCCTCGGCCTGGCTGATGGTCGCCGGCAGCCGCCGGTGCGGCCGCGGCGAGCGGAGCGCGGCCGACGGGTCACGCGGGAGCCGTCCGTTCTGCTCGGCCCACCGGAAGAAGCCGTGCACGGCGGCCGAACGACGCTGCAACGTGGTGCGCGCACGACCCGCCGCCTGCTGCGCGGCCAACCAGCCGCGCAGGTCTCGCAGGTCGGCGTCCGCCAGGTCCCGCACGTCGTGCGCGGCCAGGTGCGCAAGCAGGCCGAGGAGATCGGTCCGGTAGGCGCGCAGGGTGTGCGGCGAGAGGCCGCGGCGCAGCCGCAGCTCGCGGAGGTACGCCTCCAGCGGCTCCACGAGCGCCTCCGGGAGCGGCTCGGGCCCGTGCTCCTCCTCCACGTCCACCCCGTCACTGTGGGGGCGCGGGTACGCGGGCGCAAGGCACCACCCCGGGCGGAGGTGCGGGTGGTCAGGGCGGTCCGGGCCGGCCGTGGACGCCCGGCGAGCCGCTGCTCCCCCGGACCAGGGGGGCGTGCCGACCCCGCCCCAGGGGTGGCCGGTGAGCCCTCACGGGGCGGCTTCGTCCGAGGTCGTCGCGCCCCGGACGAGGACGACGCGGTCCGCGCCGAGGGAGAAGGGCGCTAATCTGCCCGCCGTGGACGACGACCTCACGACCGGCGGCCGGGTGCTGCCGATCACCCGCTGGGGCACCCCGGTGATGCACGCGGCGACCCGACGGGTCGAGCAGTTCGACGACGGGCTCCGCACGCTCGTGCGCGACATGTTCGCCACCATGGAGGCGGCCTCGGGCGTCGGCCTGGCCGCCAACCAGGTCGGCCGCGACCTGGCCGTCTTCGTCTTCGACTGCCCCGACGACGACGACGTCCGCCACGTCGGGGTCGTCTGCAACCCGGTCGTCGAGCTGCCGGAGGGCAAGGAGCGCAACCTCGACGCGGCCGACGAGGGCTGCCTGTCCTACCCGGGGGCGTACGAGACGCTCGCCCGGCCCGACCACGCCGTGTGCCGCGGGCAGGATCTCGACGGCACCCCCGTCGAGGTCCGCGGCGACGGCCTGCTGGCGCGCTGCCTGCAGCACGAGACGGACCACCTCAACGGCATCGTGTTCGGCGACCGGCTGTCGGGCCGCGCCCGCAAGAAGCTGCGGCTGCAGCACGACGACCTCGCCCCGCGCTACCCGGCGGACTGGCCCGTGTCGCCGCGGACCGGGCCTGCGGACGAGGACGACGAGGACGAGGACTCCGAGCTGTAGGCGGCGACCGGCCCGCCTGGCTCCCTACGGCGCCAGCGCGTAGCAGGCGATCGCCGCGGCGGCGGCGACGTTGAGCGAGTCGACCCCGGCCCGCATCGGGATCCGCGCCCGGACGGTGGCGCTCGACGCCCAGTGCTCGGACAGCCCGGCGCCCTCGGTGCCGAGCAGCACCGCCACCTTCCCGGCCCCGCCCGGCCCTGCGGCGACCCGGTCGAGGTCCTGGCTGTCGTCGGCCAGCGTGAGGGCCACGGTGGTGTACCCGGCCGCGGCCAGCAGCGCCGGCGCCTCCCGCCAGCTCGCGAGCCGGGTCCACGGGAGCGCGAACACGGCCCCCATGCTCACCTTCACCGCCCGCCGGTAGAGGGGGTCGGCGCAGCGCGGGGACAGCAGTGCTCCCTGCCAGCCCAGCCCGGCAGCGCTGCGCAGGATGGCCCCGACGTTCGCGTGGTCGACGACGTCCTCGAGCACGACCAGCCGCTCGTGCTCCAGCAGGTCGGCGACCGGCGGCAGCGGAGCCCGGTGCAGGGAGGCGAGCGCGCCGCGGTGGACGTGGAACCCGGTCACCTCCTCGGCCACCGCCTCGTCCACCACGTAGACGTCGACGTCGGGCCACCGCGCCAGCACGTCGGCGAGGCCGGGCAGCCAGCGCGGGGCCAGGAGGAACGACCGGGGACGGTGACCCGCCTCGACGGCCCGGCGGATGACCTTCTCGCCCTCGGCGATGAACAGGCCGCGCTCCGACTCGAGGCTGCGTCGCAACGAGGACTCCCGGAGCCGGACGTAGTCGCCCAGCCGCGGGTCCCCGGCCTCGACCTCCACCTGCACGGGGCCATCCTGCCCGGTCCTGGAGCCGCGGACCCCATCCGGACCCGGACAAGCTGAACCCTTGCCTTGAACAAGGGCAAGCCTCTAGGCTTGACGGATGCCGTTCGTGCTCACCGTCGACCAGCGCGGCTCGCAGCACACCCGCGACGAGGTGGACCGCGCAGTGGAAGCACTGGGCCGGGTGCCGACGCTGCTGCCCTTCCGGCGGACCGTGGGCGACGAGTTCCAGGGTCTGCTCGACGACCCGGTGTCAGTGCTCGGTGTCATCCTCAGCCTCAGGCGGACGACGACGTGGCACCTCGGGGTGGGGATCGGCGCGGTCGACCGTCCGCTGCCTGCTGACCGCGACCCGACCCGGGCGCACGGTCCCGCGTTCGTCGCGGCGCGGGAGGCGGTCGACCGGGCGAAGTCCGACCCGCACCACCTCGCGGTCGTCGCGCCGCACGCCCCGGACGAGGCGTCCGACGTCAAGACGGTGCTCGACCTGCTGGGCACCGTGCGGCAGGGCCGCACCCGGGCCGGTTGGGAGGTGACCGACCTCGCGCAGACCGGACTCACCCAGGCGGGTGCCGCGGAGCGGCTCTCGATCAGCAGGCAGGCCGTTCAGCAGCGGCTCCGGGCCGCCGGCTGGGCCGTCGAGGACGCCGTGCGCCCGACCCTCGTGCGGCTGCTCGCCCGGGCCGACGACGCGGCTCGATGACCAGCCCGACCAGCCTGACCCTCGCGGGGGTCGCGATCGAACGGTTCATCATCGGCACGTTCGCCTCCCTCGGCTGGGCGGCACTGAGCGTGGGCGTCGTCGAGGTCGTCACCCGGGGACCGGCGTAGGTCGGTGCCTCGGGACCGGCGCAGGTCGGCGCCCTAGGCTGCTCGGGTGCCCGCACCCGTGGTCGGAACCCTGCCCTGGCGACCCGCGCTCGACCAGCTCGACCTGCTGGCCGCGCCGACCGCCGACGCCGTGCGCGCGGCCGACGCCGGGTGGGCGGCGGACTGCTTCGTGGCTCCGATCGCGGACGACCTCGCGGACACCGCAGCGTTCTGCGCCGCGTACGAGGTGCCGCTCGAGGCCTCGGCGAACTGCGTGGTCGTGAGCGGACGCCGCGGGGAGACGACCACGCTCGCCGCCTGCCTGGTCCTGGCCACCGACCGGGCCGACGTCAACAAGACCGTCCGTCACCAGCTGGGCGTCCGCAAGATCTCGTTCGCGCCGATGGCCGAGGCCACGGAACGTTCCGCGATGGCGTACGGCGGCATCACCCCGGTCGGCCTGCCGTCGGAGTGGCCGGTGCTCGTCGACGAGGCCGTGGTCGACCAGCCGTGGGTCGTGGTCGGCAGCGGCACCCGGGGCAGCAAGCTCCTGCTGCCGGGCGCCCGGCTCGCGGAGCTGACGAACGCCCACGTCATGCTTCTGCGGCAGGTGGGCTGACCCGGCTGCACGGCCGAGTCCCGACGCTCGTCGCGCAGCTCGACGGACACGACCTGCGCCGGTGACCAGCAGACCGGAGCAGTCGAGCTCGACGACCGCCGGGCTCTGCGCGCCGGCGTGCCGCAGGTCGCGGTCGTGCCGGCGTAGGGCTCTCCGTGCCGCACGGTGCCGGACAGGGCCGGGACCGGGTGGCTGGCGCCGGCTTCGTGGGAGTCGTCCGGCCAGCTGATCCGCACCCGCAGGAAGGTCCGGTCGCCCTGCACCACCGCGTGCACGGACCCGGGCACGTGCGAGCAGCCGGTCTGCAGCACCGACACCAGCACCGCCCACCGGCGGCTCACGGGCGTGGTGGGTCTCACCCGCGGCACACCAGCTGTCCGCGCGGACGGACGGCTCGACGCATCCGCCGGCACCGGCGCGGGATCAGCGCAGCAGGTTGACGATCGCCGCCACACCGACCACCACGATGAACACGCGGTAGACGGTCGGCGGCAGCCTCCGGCCGACCCGGGCCCCCAGCTGGGCCCCGAGCACGGAGCCGACCGCGATCACCACGGCCACCGGCCAGTCGACGCGGCTGACCAGGATGAACACCACGCCGGCGACGCCGTTCACGAGCATCGCGAGCACGTTCTTGAGCGCGTTGACCCGGGGCAGCGGCTCGTCGAGGCCGATCCCGAGGATGCCGAGCAGGAGCACGCCCTGAGCGGCGCCGAAGTAGCCGCCGTAGACGCCCGTCGCCAGCACCCCGGCGCCGAGGAGCGGGGAGCCGCCGGGCGGCCCGGCCGCCGGCTCACCCCCGCGTGCGCGACGGGCCGCCACCCGCTTGGAGAGGGTGGGCTGCAGGACCACCAGCACGCAGCCGACGCCGATCAGGACCGGGACGATGGCGACGAAGGCCTCGGCGGGCAGCCGCAGCAGCAGGATCGCGCCGATGATGCCGCCGACCAGCGAGAGCGGCCCGAGGCGCAGGATCCGGCGCCGCTGCCCGGCCAGCTCCGGGCGCATGGCCCACGCCCCCGCCAACGACCCGGGCGTCAGCCCGATCGTGTTGGAGACGTTCGCGACGACGGGTGGGACGCCGAGCGCCAGGAGGGTGGGGAAGGTGATGAGGGTGCCGGAGCCGACGACGGTGTTGATGAACCCGGCGCCGACACCGGCGAGGCCGACCAGCAACAGGTCGGCCCAGGTCACCGCTGAACGCTAGCGGCTTCCTGAACGGTCTCCGGCTCCGTGGACAGCGCGGTGCTGCCCGCGGCGCTCTGCTCCGACGGTGCCGAGACGCTCTCGCGACCGTCCGTCACCGCCGGCATGCCGTTGCCGTTCCCGTCGCCGTTGCTGGGCGTCGCGTGCGGCCGTACGCCCGGGCGCTCGAGCTCGGCCGCCGCCGCGATGGCCTCGGCGACGGTCTTGCGCGACGCCTCCTCGTCCGCGCGGGACTGCTGCTCGATCTCGGCCTGCACGTCGATCTTCGGCGGAGCGGTGAAGTTCCCGCTGGCCGCCGGGATGCCGCTCGCCGGTGCGCCGGTGCTGCCGCCCATGGCCTGGCCGACGACGCCGCCGAGGCCCTTGAGCGCGTCGTTCAGCTCGCTCGGGACGATCCACATCTTGTTGGCGTCGCCCTTGGCCAGCTGCGGCAGCATCTGCAGGTACTGGTACGACAGCAGCGCCTGGTCGGGCTGGCCGGCGTGGATCGCGTTGAACACGGTCCCGATGGCCTGCGCCTCGCCCTCGGCCCGCAGCATCTGGGCCTGGCGGTCGGCCTGGGCCCGCAGCACCGCGGCCTCGCGGTCACCCTGCGCCCGCAGGATCGCGGACTCCTTCTCACCACCGGCGGACAGGATGTTCGACTGGCGCTGCCCCTCCGCGATGAGGATCGCGGCCCGCTTGTCGCGCTCGGCGCGGGCACCCTTCTCCATCGCGTCGCGGATCGTGGGCGGCGGCTCGATCGCCCGGAGCTCGACCCGGTTGACCTTGATCCCCCACTTGCCGGTCGCCTCGTCGAGGACGACGCGCAGCTTCTGGTTGATCTCCTCGCGGCTGGTCAGGGTCTGCTCGAGGTCGAGACCGCCGATGATGTTGCGCAGCGTGGTCTGGGTGAGCTGCTCGATGGCCTTGACGTAGTCCTGCGCCTCGTACGCCGCCCGCTCCGGGTCGACGATCTGGAAGTAGATGACCGAGTCGATCCCGACCATCAGGTTGTCCTCGGTGATCACACCCTGCGGCGGGAACGGGATGACGTTCTCGCGCATGTCGAGGTTGTAGCGGACCTTGTCGAGCACGGGGATCAGCAGGTGCGGGCCGGGCTCGAGGGTGCGGTTGAAGCGGCCCAGCCGCTCGACCATGCCGACCCGCTGCTGGCGGATGACGCGCACCGAGCTGGCGATGATGAAGATCACCGCCAGTGCGATGACGATGGCGATGATCAGGGAAGTGTTGTCCACGGTGACTCCTCCAAGACGTTGTCTGGGATGACGATGTCCTGGAATCCAGTGTGCTCCGCTCGAACGAGGCCGAGGCAGACGAGGGTCAGGCGAGCTCGCCGTACTTCGGGTAGACCACGGCGATCGCACCGTCGATCTCGTAGACCTCGATCTCGGTGCCCTGCTCGATGATCACGTCGGAGGCGTACGTCCGCGCCGACCAGGTCTGCCCGTCGACCTTGATCTCGCCGCTCCCGCGGTCGATCTGCGACATGGCCAGCCCGGAGCTGCCGACCATCTTGCTCGTCGACGACCGGTAGCCCGGGGTCGCGCGCACCTTGGCCAGCACGCTGGGTCGCAGGAAGATCAGCATCCCCGCGC
>Ga0210040_10001040_pt1 | contig 43730 bp, 34 predicted proteins | sample CryGeyCG12114_NA_FD_185462 | JGI IMG/M metagenome (GOLD analysis project Ga0210040, IMG submission 185462) | Groundwater microbial communities from aquifer - Crystal Geyser CG19_WC_8/21/14_NA (SPAdes) (version 2) | ecosystem: Environmental > Aquatic > Deep subsurface > Groundwater | place: USA...
AGTTGACACGGTTCAAACGTTTCGTGTCACCCTTTGACACGTTTCAAAAAATTAACTGACACGAACCTGACACGAAACGAAACGAACCGTTTTGAAACGTTTCAACCTGACACGTGCCATTCCCTAGTAAATACTTTACAGAACCCATGCAGTCACATTCAGATAGCTAAACAGTGCAAATCTGAGGCGGAGGTATTTTCCTTGAAACCAACTATATTACCGTGTAGTGGCGTTTCAACTGAATTTCATCAGGTATGGTTGGACTGAAGATTTGGGGACAAATTGGAAAAATGCGTGCATGCAGACAGACTAACATAGCATGTTTGATTTTAATATTTATAATTTGATTGCAGTTTTTAGGTAACGTTGCTGCTCAGAATCCTACCACTGTTGTACAAAGAGTTTCCAAGACCACTTTTGTAGTTAACTGTGATAAAACGCCGAAACATCCGTTAGGCTATTTGCATATTATGTTCACGAAACCTGAAAACGGGCTTTCTATATGCGAAAAAAATGTATCGTGTTCCTGTGGTTATACCAAAGCCAACGTAAAAATGCTTTAGAAGTAACACACTTTTTTAATGTAAGGGTTAATATTGCTATCTGTAGAAGAAATAATGTTTTTATAGAACATGGACGAAACATCAACCTTCAAACTCTGTCCACACTACTATGCATGTATGTGTGCATTTGGAAGTGATGAAAAACTACTAGCCGAATTTGAACGGTTTTTTCAGCTTCATGGATACTTATCTGACCGTATGAAGCATTACCTACTAATTAGCTATTAAATAAGTTCTGCTTAAATTTATAAGCTGAAAGAGAACCGAATTTTCAGACAATCTGAGTAAACAACCACCCACAACAAATGCAGCCGCGACCAGCATACAATTTCATCATTTGGATCAGCCAGTAGATCAAACTATATCTGTTGAAATCATGAGAAGTAATATTTCAATTCTGGAGCGTATAGCTGCTGGTGAAGACTCCACGGTCTGTCGTTTTTTGTGTGCATATTCTGTCAGACGATGAGACGATTTAAAACAATATTTCAATAATTTTTGCATCTAATTTCGTCTGGACTAAGGTTCAACCACTTGAAGGAGCATTAGGAGATCAAATTATAGTCACAAATGTAGATGTTGATGACGCCATGCATTTTGAAGATCCTTCAGGTTTACAAAGTTTGGATGACTCAGACCAACATGTAATATACAATGATGCTCCTTTTGTTAGTTAGTTAGTTCCCATACAATGAGACTCAACTAAAACGAAAAAAAAACTTTTGATTAGATTTGTCATATATTTGCTACAACTCAAAGTTCTGGCCAAGGAACTAATGTTACCAACACTGTAACTGATGCTCACACTAATGTTGTGCAGACTGTAACTGTCGTGAGTGAGCCTCAAACAGAGAAAAATTCAGAACCTAAAAAAGGGAAATCGAAATCCAAAAAGAGTGTTGCACATTCTCTACGGGAAAGAAGAAAAGAGAAAACGATAACAACAAAACATCTTCGATCTTCACGTCCGATGAAATGTGTGTCTAAAGGAAAAACTATTCCTGCTGAACCTGTCCCCAGTATTCGTCCAGGGACAAGGTATGAATTCGATAGATGGTTAGCGAGTGTGAATGAGCTTATTAATGCGTCCATGAATTACAAATTGGATGGGGAACCTAAACCTCTTGTTTATTATGTACCTCAAGTAAGTCGCAGTTGAATAACTTGGAACAAGTCTCAAAGGCGTTGAAGCGATCCAGAATTGTGGATTTGATTTCATTGCATACATTTTGCAGGAATACTTTGACTTGTTACGAGAGCGAATTACAAACAAAGGGAAAAAGAGACGGCTTCCGAATCTCACAAGTGTTGAATACCGGAGGGAAATTTCCCCTTTAGGGTCTTTCACCAAGCATACGTGGAAACTGACGAATATCTTTAATGTCCTGAATGTATTCCACAGCTGCATTGTAAGAATTATATTTTCAAGTCCAGTTTTGAATTGGAAGATTCGTGCCAAAGATCGGTTGGTTCATTTGCACAGGTACCTCTTAAAGTGAATCAGTGTTTTGTTCAAACCGGCGACGGCAATTATAAAGAATGGAATCCTTCACAAAACGGGGATAATATGCATGCTCTCGATACTCCTGTTCTCCAAAGTACCTTTATTAAAGTTGGTATGTAAATACAATATTATTTGTTGTGTGTTGTGTAGGAGGAGGGAATATGTGGCCAAAAGTGTTTAATAGCGTGTTTTTAAATCTCACTATAGGAAACAATGGTTCAGAGTCAAAGGAATCGGTCCCATTTTTAATAGAATGGGTTCCTAAAATTCTACCTGAATCGGGATTCGGTGAACTTTCTATTTCTTTTCAATTTGGACATACCGGTCCAATCGAAACAGATGAAAACACAAATAGTAAAAAGTAGTTGGTTCGCGACTCAATGATGCCTGAAAATAGACAGCTTGATGTACGAAAACGACTGAAGGATGATCCACAATTTTGGCGTAAATATGCTAGTTTTTAACACAATAAACGTGATATAATTTAGTTAGACAGTATAAGTTTAAGTAAGTAGTAAGCAGGATGCATCCACTCCTTTATTATGTAATTATCATAACATAATCGACGCTGTCCGTGTGTGTGTGTATCTGGACGGAATTTCATAATTAAAATAGAACATTTAAGTTCAAAGTTATTCGGCAATAGTTATTTTTATAGTTACCGTGTTAACTAAATTCCACAAATGACCATTCAACCAAGTTATCACACTTACTATTATGTAGATCCATTATTTATAAGACATGGTACATGGTGTTTGCTAATGTATTTGTTAATTTTCAGGGAATGCAAAACTTTGGTTGCAAAGCTTTGTTTTGTTGAGTTTTATAAAAAGTTTTTTTTACAATTTTGATGAAAAAAATATATTTTCGAGAAAACTGTAGTTTTCACGAAATTAGCATTGTATATAATTGACCTCATTTGAGTTTTTTTTTAGCTTAATGAATCCTGCTATATGATTATAGCAATAGATTGTTATCTGATGTCAGAATATGTAACAGATTGATGCTTTTCCGATTATCCGTGTGTCCATGCGATTTTTTATTTTTCCAGGAACGGGGGATATTGTTCAGGACATGGTTTCATGCATTTCAGATTTCACTATCATGTTTTGATAATTTTTTAGGATATTTTTTTCAAACTATTGAGAGGATTCTTTACAGAAAAAACGGGCAATTCTGCATTTAAAAATTTAATTTGCCTTAATTTTGTATTCATAATGTTTTTTTCGAGTTATTAATGAAAAAAATATTTCATGCAGTCATGAGGATTCTTTATTTCAGAAATTTGTTTGGTCAACTTGGCAATATGTAAACCTAAATATGAGATATGGGGGAGGTGTTATTACAGGGGTCTTTATGACATTGTTTCGTCTCTGCATACAAGTACCGGGCCCACAAATCAGTAAGCCATTGTATAATCAGTATAATCAGTATCCCCAGTCTGTTTCAGAAATGTTGGTTTAATTTTCTTGACCAGCCGGGCCCACTGGCCTATAACCAGATTCATTCTTGGAGAAAAATTTACAACCAGCCAATTTTTCAATGATTCACAAATGGTCTGACGTACGGCAAGTTTCTAGAATGTGATAAACGACCCTACAGCTATTCCACACTTTTGCTTTATTGCATTCCAGAAACTTTCCATATGCTAGAAAATTTGTGAATGATTGAAAATTTGGCAGGTTTGAAATCCTACTTGTAAGAGTGAGTCTGGCCAAAGGCCAGTGGGCCCAGCATGGATGATGAACAACAGAATATAAATCGCAGTAACACAAGCGTGTACAAAATGAAATAATTTTATTCATTTTCTAATGTATCCATTACCTTGACACTGGCAAAACTTTTTCAACGGAATGTAACTTTGACGAGCTTCATTGTAAAGCAGAACGTAAATGATCAAATTATCACATCACATGCATACTTATTATTCTCTTATTTATATATTACTTGACATTTGAGCCTATAGGAGTCATCTATAGTACTATTAATGAGCTGTAGCTCTCAACAATTATTCATACATCACTGGAAGTATATATTTACACTGGAACAATTAATGCTCCGTGAACTAGCACTTAACATAAATAATTGGCTTGTAAAGCACGGACAGATACAACATTTAAGCAATTGGAACAAAAATGTCACAGCAATAAATCCTTTTTCTTGGGATTCCAAAACCATACTGAACGCAAAAAATTCAGACATATAAATGACGTGATAACCCAACAGAGATCAGTCTTTGTGTTCATAAAAGTCATGTAGTTAAAAAAACATTACATCTTGAAGGGGGAGGCGTGTGCGAATACATTAGTATACACAACCTCTTTGTATCATGTAACATAGAAATGTAATTCGACTTTCATGCCATCAATTGTACGTCATTCAAGTTAAAATCTAAACTTATTTCAATATGAACATAACGGCCAGAAAAAAATCTTGTATGGCTAGATTGGCCTTTCTCTCTCTCAGTATTAGTTACAGGTAAAAACTTAGGATACCAATTTATTATTAAATTATCCATATATGGTCATCATTTTAAAACGATCAAGACGAAAATAAAACTAAAACATATGCACTGCACATTAGCTACTTATGCCGTACAGAACCACTGGGTGCGAAATTAAAGTACTGCTGACAGACGCTGTGAGCTCTGAGGAAAAACGTATGATTGAGCGCAGGTTTACAAAATTATTTACTCCGGCTGAAACGGGCAACCAAAATGGCTAGTATCCAGAAAATCACACTCCATGCAAGGGAGGACACAAAACCGGGCCATACTGCAGGATGTGAAATATCCCATCCTCTATTCAATATAGATCGCATACTCTCACAAGCTAATGTCTCGGGCAGGAGGTAGGCCACATCTCGTAGCATTTTCGGCATGCTTTCAATCGGCCAAACCACACCTGTAGAAAAATATTTTCTCCGTTAAATACCAGTCAACCAGTCTTTATCCATCAAAAACTTACTACGGCTTCAATAATAAATCTTGCTGCTGACCTGAGAGGAGTAAATTGGGATAGAAACTTCCAAGGGCAAGTTGAATAGCGTTTCGTTCTTGTTTACAAATGGTGGAGATAAGGAAACCTATTAAAAAATACGTAATATAATTAGTATGTTTGGTATTTGACCGTTTTAGTAGTTAGTTGCTAATAAATAGCTAAAATACATACCAAAAGCCATTCCACATGTGCCTTGGAGTAAAGTAAGAACAATTGCCCATCCCAAAGGTCCACGGGACGTGATATCAAAAACGACCATCATGAAGATGAGTACTAGCGCTGTTTGTCCAGCCATAATCATGTATTGGGTGATCATATGGGCAGTAATGACTTGACCAGTAGTAACACCAGCTACCAAAGAGCGGTCCAACATGCCTTCCCGTTTTTCCGTAATGAATGCGGAACCGGTCAACGATACCGCCATGAAGAAGATAATACTGAAATTAGGGGGTGAAATGAGAACTACGTTAATGTGATCATTAATGTAGTTATGGAAGACGTGAGTAAAGTCTATAATGCTACTAGATTTGATGAATACCTTAAAACAATCCCGGGGGCCATGAATTCCATGAAGCCGGGGTGATCGTTTCCATAAATAGGGGTATCAAACTGAATAATAGAAAATACAAGACAAATGAAAAAAAATCAAGGTAAATAGAACTATATAGTAGAAAATATTCACAATCTTACAAAAACTTACAAAAAGAGGAAGATCACCCGAATTAGGATCGTAGTCGCAATCGGAAAGTAAAGTCTTTGAAAAGTTTCTAAAAGTTTCAAGGAAAATCCGCTGCAGTGTGAATGCAATCTGTTGGTCTGTAAATAAAACAAGCATCATTTTATTAGCACGAGCACGATCACATAACATATTTACTTAACTTTCAACCTAAAGAATAAAAAAAACTACTTGTCATATCCATCTGAACATTGACCCGAGAGTTGTAGATGGTGAAATTATCGGCTAAATTGCCGGCCAAACCACGCTCCACCATGGCAGTGGAAAAGTTGGCCGAGAACTCCAAATATCCCCAAATCTCCCCTTTGTGTATATCATCAATGGCCATCTCCACATCGTCATATGAAATCAATGACAGCATGTCTTTTGGTAACTGGTCCAAAAACTTGCAACTCAGATTGGACGCACCACAGCCTTCGACCACATCACAGCTCGCATTCCATGGTATCTCATTATTCACAACTCCAAACTTCATCTCCCGAGGCTCACGGCCAATGGCAAGGCAAAACAAGATCACTTGCATTGCAGGTAACACAAAGATAAAAAGCATGAATCTGCATGCAACAAAAATTCACCATCATTAAATCCATTAACAACCAATATAATAATAATAATAATAATAATAATAATACTAATAATAATGTTCAAATCATGCGGTACTCACCCAATGTTCCGCCACATACAAATGATATTCTTTATAACTAAAGCTCGTAATTGGTTGTAGGAAGTGACAGGGTCAAAAACACAAGGCTTGGCGCAACATTCAGTGCAGTCTTCGGCTACCTGGTCCAATCTTGTGATAGTGGAGTTCTCATTTTTAATGGCTAGGGGATTATGGTTTGTCTTCTCATCGGCAACGAGCTGCTCCTTGGACTGATGAAAGGTGAGGCCCACCACACCCTGGTCGTCGGGGACCACGGCTCCGTCAACATACTGCTTGTTCCGCTCATTATACACGGACACAATGTTCAGAGTCATGTCTGTGGGCGTGGTGGTCGTCGTGTCCACGGGATGCACAGGGATGATCGCATTGTTTGTGCTCTTGTCCCGCATGCACAGCTTCAAAAAGACATCTTCCAGTGTCAAGCACTGGTTCACTTTGAGCAAATTGGCTGGGGAGTCTTCAGCTAGCAATCGTCCACTCCGCATCAACCCTATCTGTTGTGTAGTATACAGGGATGCATAAGACTTTAGTAACTATTAACCATTGTAGAAGTCAGTTAATTGTTTGTACAAGATACAGACGAGGGTTAGTATGTAAGTAGCGTGTCCGCACCATTTGCCGAAAACTTTTATGCCGAAGAAAAAAAGCGGAGAAAAATCGCCGAAAACCAAATAGACTACGTACGTTTAGTTAGGTTAGATTTTTGGACGTTTCGGCGTAATTTCCACGCCCTTAAGGAATTGGCGTCATTGTTTTCGGTGAACTGAACGTAAACCGTTAAGTGGTTAGTAGCAGTAGTTATAGTTGTTTAGAGCGGGATCATGCAACGCAGAGATGGGCAAGCTTACCGTGTGAGCCTGTTTGGCTTCTTCGATATAATGAGTTGTGATAATGACTGTGGTACGTCCAGTAGATACCAGATCACAAAGGTGGTTCCAAATCCTGCAAGTAATTAATGGAGATTAAATGTGTGTTTGTGGTACATGATGGGGTATGTTGAGTTGAGTTAATATGACTGTATCGCAAAATAAATAGGTGGGCACTTACGATTGTCGTAAAAGTGGATCAACTCCTACAGTGGGTTCGTCCAGAATCAACAATTCTGGGTCATGTAGAAGTGCGACAGCAAATGAAACTCGTCTTTGTTGACCACCACTGTGGGAAGAAAATTATTAATTAGTTGGTTACTTGGGATAGTTTTTTTTTGGTCATACCTTAAGGTCTGAATAATCCTGTTTGCAGATGGCAAGTCCAAGAATTTGATGAGGAATGTCATTTTCTCTTCAATCTGCGGTGCTGTCATACCATAGATTCTACCAAAGTATTCCATAGCTTCTTGAATCGTGAATTCACCGTACAAGGCAATTTCCTACGTGAAAGAAGGGATATTCATCATTGTATATTTGCACACACTTTCAAGTATATTTAGAAAATTTAAGCGTTTGAGTTTGATGAACATGTGAAAATTAAAGGCAAAGCTCATACCTGAGGCATGTATCCCACACGTTTTCCAGGAATACCGGACTCTGCAGTGCCTGGCCTGGCTCCAAAAATATGGATTTCTCCTTTGTCCAGTCGCCGCATTCCAACTGTAAGGGACAACAAAGTTGTCTTCCCACATCCACTAGCCCCAAGCAGACTGTATCTGTAACACAAAATGATACAAATTAATTAATTATTTTACGTATGCAATCCACTCCGTTATCTATTTGGGAAATAAAAAGTACAAGTGTGACACTAATCAAATGTAAAACGGTTAGGAAATCCTACTAACTATGTAACTGACTAAATAGGACGACAGAAGGTAAAGTTCGTGCAGACAAACGAAATCTTCTTTATGAGCATATTTGGACCAAATAAGGGTCAAAGTGAGAGCATGGTCAAGTGTATTATGAGCACACAGTATTGCATATCGTCTAAACCATGAGATCATTTATAATTATGTAAATCCAAAGTATTAAGGTTAAGATTATGAGTGTTTGGGTATTGTGCAACATGAGGAAATGCGAAATTCACAAGAGCGGGGTAAGTAAGTAGGTGCAAGGATTCACTGCCTCATCAGTCTGCCTCTATGTTTAGACAATTGTAAAAAGGCTCGATTGTATTTACAACAATACTAGCTAAATAGCTTTTGAAAAGTCTTTTTGCAATAGTAATAGTAAGAAACAGCATCAAAAATCCTAACTCTTTTTTCTCTTGTCTCACTGAAATGATGAGATGTGAGTACCATCAGTTTAGTTACTATTTGATATTCTTTCACGAATGAACCAATACTATTTTCATAGTGGATTTAATGACTACCATTAAAATCAGTTTCATTCACTACTTAATGACGATAAGTCATTATCATGTTGACTTGACATCCTTTTATGTAAGAAGGATTTTACGATTTAGGTAACACAAATTGAATGAACTTGTTGGTCACTTTTATTGCTACTGCTGGCTAAAAATAAACCTTTGTTTATAGTATCACTATTAACTGCTAACTGTGACAAATGACTATTAAAGCATTTGAATAGATAATGTTTTCGTATTGTTTGCTCTATGCATTCTTCCATTCGATTCGAATCACAAAGTAAAATAGTTTTCATGCATGTCATCAACGGAAAATTTCGTGTTAACATAACAACTCAACTATAATAAACGTATTCCAAACAAAAATACTTTTAACTTACATAGTTCCTTCTGGGACTGTCATATTGAGGTTTTGCAACACGGGGGTAGCTCCCTTCCCCGTTCCATATTGTTTCCATACATTGTTGGCTGACACGGCAATGCGTCTGCGTGGTTGAACAGAATTGTTGAAAGGTTTAGCTTCCGTGTTCACCAAAGGGGGAGACATTTTAGCGTCTTTGGGGGACTCTGGGTCGTCTCCGAGATTATTGCTCACGTATCTGGAACAATATGCCATTATTATAACAAAAATTTGGGTTTGCACCGTAAATTAAAAACTGCTAGATTCAGTCGTTGAGAATTTTAAAGGACACACAACATTTTTTTTATGCTTCAAATATATGCTGATTCCCAAAGAACAAATGAGTAGCACTAATGCATCACAAAAGCAATTTGTCAGTCTGCTACAAGAAATTTTTGCTGTCTTGACGACCCAATCCAGTAACATTGTATTGTAGCAGTCATATATTTACACAGAGGCTCAGTGCTCATGTACCGAAATGGGAAGCACGCAATTGTTGGTTCACACAATCTTGACACCACAACATCTTCCATGCTATATTGTATCTATGGAGTCGTTGAACATGCAATTCCAAATGATGACTGAAACTAATGTACTACACACACGGGTGACATGGCAGATAATATAAAGTAGTGCATGTGAGCTCGCGTGAAGTTCGATATAGGACATAATAGTAAACTGGAGGATGAGTAGTTTAAGTAATTAGTGACAACATACATGATATACCTGTATTATGGGAATTTTAATTAAAATTGAGACTGCGAATAGCATTGGAAATGTAATTTCCACCCATTTACAGGGTAATCACAGGGCTTCGTTAATTGTTTTAATAAATTCGTTAATTCATTGTTAATGACTTCTTGCATTCAAAACAATAAAAATAAAAAATACACGAAATATAAACTGGTATTGACGACTAATGACATTGATTCGAAAATTTATCTAATACAATGGTTTGAAATTCCATAAGTAATTGTCAAAAACAAAAGCAGTCTTATCTTGCCCCAGTTTCTAGTACCTGCTCAATCACTTGCAGATTACTAAGTTTTAGTCACAATTCATCATGTACAATTGCAAACTTGCTTGCAATACACTATCATAATTGCTATAGAAACAAAGATTAATTGTAATTACCTTTTCGTAGCCCGTAGAATCCACACAAGTCAATCGAAAAAACAAAAGTTTACAACGAAATGTAACACATTTTCTTGGCACAAAATGAAAATTAAACTGAGCTTTAATGAACACACAACTATAGTTGTGAAATGATGCTCAATGTAAAAATATGAACACTGATTACAATATAAAGGAACAAAAGTCCAACACAGTGAGTTGGCTATAAGATTGAAGGAAACTGAAAGTCATGAATCCACATGAGAACTGAAACATGGGCCACCCAACAGTGTCCTTTTTAAATGACCTGAACAAGAGTAGACAAGACGAACGTTTACCGCGTATCAGCTCTTGTGACGCAGTGAGCCAATCTCCAAGAAAATTGGATTCAAAACAAGAAAAAAAATTACAGAACAACGTGAGTGCACAACATGCATGCTTGCTCCTGTTTACTTGTTGTTCAACTGAACAGTCAACTTAGTATGGACAATGAGTGAGTTCCCGAAACGGTTTTTCATACATCTAGTACTTGTGGACAACAGTGCACAGGATGCAATAATGGAAACCATCCTCATGGCAATAATACATGAGTCTTTCTTGAAACCTAATGCACAACCAACTATATGCATACGGTTAGTTTGTAGTGTTGAAAACTACAGTTCATTCCACGTTAGATACATTGCTTATGTAATACTTTGGTAGTACTCGTTTGAAAAAAGTATTGGAATGAACATCATATGCCACTAGCTAACTAACTAACTAACTAACTAACTATGCACAATTTATGCCGCATGAGTTTGCATGGAAATGAGTAAAAGTTGGTCCCTTCCAAGGGCACATGTTGGATGCAATGAAACCTCTATATTCCGGAGAAAAAGGTCACAGGTTTGAGCGTTACTCTGAAAGACGCAAGGCAGACCACTTTTTATTATTTACTGTGTGATTGGCTTGGGTGCCGTCTTGAACCACACGTAGAGGAAATAGGAACTGACCGATACATTACATGCATAAGGACAGGAGGAAGTGAGTAGCTGCAGCTCGTCAGGTGACCCTGGACTCCATAAAATTTGTTAGTTAGAGCAGAACTCATCATGAAACTGCCACGGCTATACCTATACGTATGGCAACAAAAGCTGCTTTACATATCTAGACATGCGTTTCTGTTCCAACAATCTGTCCCCATGTACACTTTTGACCCGTTAATCATATGAGTTGTTTCCTGAGTGTCTATTTAAGACAAATTGAGCCATTTTGGCCTGAACACCCTTTATGTTAAATAGTGATTTGTCAAGAAAAGACTGCTTTGGGGATTAGGATTTGAACTGCAAGCAAGCTCAAGTGTGTACGTGCGTGAATTTACCGGAACAAGAAAAAATAATCCTCAGTTAGTGGGCGATTTTTTTTTCATTATGTAATCTTTAGGATTATTATCCAATTGTTGGATGTAACTGGGAAGTGAATGAAAAAAAGAAACCAATACTACCAACCCTGACTTGGTTCAATGTCATTCAGTCACCAACAGTTAACTAACGAACTAACTAACTAACTAGACACTTTGTGTGTAACATTAAACTAGCTACCTAATGAAAAGTATGTCCGCTATCAAAAAATTGCCTATCAGGTTGATTTTTTCTGTAATATACATATTACAACTAAAGTTACACACACATGCACTGTTATATCATACCTGTTGTCATTATTAATTAACTAGCTTCCACCGTCGTTTTGATAATGTGCGTAGTAGTATAAGTGTATAGCAAGTAAACTATTTTTTCAATATCCGTCGTTCATACAAAGTAATTAACTATGTAGATGAAAATGTTTTCGACTTCTTGGTTAGATAAGAATACATTTTAGAATCGGCTAATAGACCAGACTAGTTTACATGTGTGTAGTTAGTTTTCATTCAAGAACAATAGTGGATGATTGGTAACTTTTTCCCATTTTCTTCCTACATGCGAGTCCATTGTTTTTTGTTTTGGTTTATATTTATCGTTGTGGACTGGATATAATGTTTGGTCCATAGAAATAGATATACTATATATATTTGGTCATTCAGCCAGAAGAATGGATTAATTGCGTCTCACTCACTATAAGCCGTACGTGAGCGAAAGCATGTAGTTTAGCACGGTTTAGTACGTAGTCAAGAGAAAATTACAATCTTCCTGGAAACCAATGCAGCTTAAGGTATTCCTATTAATCATCAGATTATAAGGAGGATACACATGTGGGATTACTCTAAACTTCCAGGTTGAGAAATTTGAAGAAAACATATTTTATGAGTTATCTCCACCTTACATAAAATAAAAGCTGAAAGCTAATTTAAAGCCACTTTTTAACTATCTAACAAATGGTGGGGTATGTAAAATTAATGCTTAATCAAAAATATTTGCATGCTAATTAATTTTGATACAAGTGCGAGACGAAAAATTCCCTGAAACTTGTGTCGACTTCTAAAGAAATTATCTTGGGCAAATTTTCAATCAATGAAACTATAGAATTTAGATTTTTATTCTCTACTGGTTAGCTCCTAATAATGAGATGGCTAGTAGGAATTTGCAATTAAATAAAGTAATCTTGTAAAACTGGAATAATCTGGTTTGATTGATTAATTGTTTACTAGTTTTTATAGTTAGCTAAAATTTTTAAGTTTACTTTACAAAGTATCCTTTACGTCAGATCGCCTCGGATTTAGTTGTTTGCAAACGACAAATCCTAATTTGTGAACTAATATTGTTTACAGTTATGAGTTTTTTATTTAAATTGCGAAACAAATGCTGACTAAGAAGAAACCAACGAATCTGCCCTGTGGAGTGCACCCAAGAAGTTTTAAAAAAACTGGTTACATAGTCAGTTAGCATATGCATATATTCAACACCGGTTTCGAATCGCACATTAGTCTGGTTCATGTGCGTCACAAGTGTAGTGCATGTTTAAGAACTTCTCATATCAAATTAGATCATCATATTGAAATGAGAAAGTAAACACCAACAAACGATATGCAAAAATACGGAATCTCAGGATTTTCATTCATGTTTTTGACTTGATCTGCTAATGACGCTATTCGCCTAGGAAGTCTAGTGCATGAACTTGTAAACATAACATGACTTTTCTTAAGATATGATGTCAATTGGTAATGTGTACAGTGCATGCTATTTTTTATGGAAGATTTTGCTGAAGCAGCACGTGTATACTATGAGTCCGGAATTGAAGTTTGTAGAATACTCTGTGCAAGTACAGGTGCAAACCGTAAACGATCCATCTCTCGATTTTCAAAATATTTTTTACCTGTTTTATTATCAACTATATCCAAAAGAAAGAAAATAGCAAGCCTACAGCAAAATAATGATAAAATTGAAGATTTCCTGAAATGAAAGTTTTTCTTGTCTTTAAAAACTCTAATTCCAAATAATCAATCGTTTTTAATCAATACACAATAATATACATAAATTTTTGGCGTGCAAAACATGATCTCATGACTTCTGATCATTAAAAATCTCTTAAACCATTATAGGATCAAGAAAATTTGCTCAACTTAATCACACTGTCTAACTGTCTATAACATGCACGCGCACTGCTCGCTTTATTACAGTCCAATTCACACCTACACGAGATGATCCTTAGTCAACCAACTTCCTACATGTTCTACCTGTTCTAATTCAATGCATTGAAGTTGAACAACTTTATTTTCATTGTCATTTCCCTTGACCTCTCTTGAATTGGGTCAATTTGTGCCACATGCGATCCAGTCGGTATTAGCAAACAAGTCTATCTCGGAATCTATGCCATTTCAAACGAACTATAACTAACTAAGCAGGCACCAAATCTATCTAAATAGATTGATCACTCAACATATTTGTTACACTAACCATAGATTGTCAAGTACTTCCTACATTCCTTTTGTGTAGTAACTACAGTTCCAAATAACCAGTATTTAATTTTTGTTCACTTTATGCATGCATATTTATTCACAAGTCGCCAATACTCAAACCATGTGGACGTTATTGACCGTGAAATATGTAACCTTGCATTAACTGTTATTCCCCATAGTTAAAATACAAGCTTATTGTATTATTACGAGTTTCTCATATGATGTAATCAATAAGTGCATGAAATAATGCATATCATCCAAATGTAAACAATAGAAGGAGCTTTACGATACACTACATACAATGACCAAAAACAAATTCATAAAGTATCATATTATAGTTTTCCAAGAAAAAGTGACCCCATTCTTATTCGCATTATTACAGGTGAGTATATGCATTTGCTTAAGGGGCATTTAACAACACTTGTTTCGCATCTCATATGTAACATTGTGGGCTTTAGTTTCTTACTAACAAAAATTAGCATACTCACTGGCTATAATTGCGGAAGAGGGAAGAAGCATATTTCCCCTCCATTTTGGACACTCTGGCTTTCAAGATAACTCAGTTTATCCTCTTGTTTACATAATTCTCTACAGTGGTAATAACTGTATTGAAAAATGGGATACAAGTAGTGCGCTGGGAGCAATCAAGTTAAGTTGATCATTGTAGGGAAAAATTCCATACTAAATTAATTATTCAAGAACACAGTTTGATAGATGAAGTGAGATATTCAAAAACCCTTGTACAAGGTAGTCAGAATTAAAAAGAGTTTACAAGCTAAATGCTTAAAGCGTATAATCCTTCTTTGTGGATCTTTAGAAAATGATTTCAATATGATATATTATATCATTGTTGACGTACGAGACAACTTTCTATGTCAAGTGCTAAATGATGTAATTCACACTTAATCCACTTTAATTTCAAGAGCTAATGTGAGCAAATATTAACCTTACACCAAGAACCATGGATTCTCAGAGTAGGAACGATTTCGTTGATTGAGATTAAACATGAATGATTAAATAGTTTTATGCTTGCACGATATGTACATCTTTACTTTTTGCACAAGGTGTGATGAGGCCACTTCTGGCCTCTACTCATGGTTTCTCCAACATTCCGCTTACGATAAAAAAGTTTTTCACAACCAAAAAATAGAATAATAAGTAAGAAAAATTGCAAAACGAAACATTTTAAACACTCTAATTTTGAATGAATAAAGTAAATCGGGATGATTACATGAAAAAAATCTTCATAAAAAGTAAAGGAGGGTAATTTTCGACAAAAAACTGAACGCAAATGGGCAACTTGTGGCGTGGCATGGGACAAACTAACCTACCATTCTTGTAAAACCTTTACGCATCCTAATTTTTTAAACCAAGAGCAAAATTTGATTAGCAAATCAATGACCTCGTCAATGGCAGCACAAGTTAGTAGATTCTTGAGTCTTTTATTATTAAGTTCATCTTTGACACACTCCCCTACATGCACACCCAGTGCAAGTGCTAACTTCCACGCCATTATGCAACAAGTAATTAAAAGCAATATGTCTCTACACTATTTTAAAAGTAACCAGAAGCATATATTGACGACTGTCAAACTAATCATTTTATGCCATACTCATTTTAAAAGTCCCCAGCATGTTTCAACCTACACCTACAGTTATCTGTTATCTAGCGGCTGAGCCCAACAATTGAATGAAGGAATAAAGTGAAGGTCTAGTGCTGGCTTGAAAGTGTTAACTGTTTTCTGTATAAATGGTAGTCACTGAATCTGGCTTAATCACATTAGTCCACCTCATACTCACTTTTATTGAGGTAGGCTAGGCAGTAGGTATAGCTAGCTAAAGCAGAGGTTTAGTTGACTGAATGTTTGTACGCCATGTTAGTTGTAGTAGCATTTCATAAGATCTTTGTATATTCTTTAGATGTCATATTTACCCTAATCAACAAACTAGACGACGCTACATGATTATTACCGTAGCTTGCCAATCATCGACAAACACTCGCCAAGGCTACTTCTGGGACTCGAGCCAGACAGCCTCACAAGAGATAAGATGCAACACACTTATGCTGCGTTATGCATGTAACAGTTAAAGCTTGCAACAAGCAGAATGCCAACTAACATTGGCACCTTGATTTAAATGCTTACTAAAATGATTTAGATGCTGAAAATGAATAGCGATTTTCAGTATTTTTTTAGCAAACAGACACGACGGTAAGATAAAAAATGAATTATTAATTAATTAGAATTATTAATATTGTTCAGAATCCAAAGATTATGAATAACTTTAATTCACAGAGAACTAAAAAAACCTGCTAAGGTAGATTAAAATATGAAATAAATAACTTTTAGTCTCCATAGACGCAAATCCTTGCACAATCCTTCCGTTGGAGACCATCTAACGCAACGCATGAGACAACCGCTCACACACATTTCTGATGATGACAAACGAAATTTATTATAAAAGTGTCTATCTAATGATGGCTCAGTAGCACGCAACAGTTCTAAAAGTGTGCTGCTTAAACAAACGGATAAATTAATATATATAAGATACCACTCATCATTAGTTTAAATTGTAGACGATGAGAAAATATTTTTTTTCTGTTATTATTACATTATGAAACAGACGGGTAGTCAGTCAGTCATCTTGTACATGTATGAAAGTCTACAATCTCTCATTAAATAATTATTTCTTATAGAGTGCTTGTGCACCCGTAATTAAAACGAATCGGAGCTATTCTTACACAACTCTTGTTAAAAATAAACCAAATATTCGTTCAGGTAGAAGTTGATTTGCCCATGTCACCCTCACTTTTTGGCATGCATGGTATGCTTCAAAAACCTTAATGTTGGACTCAAATGCCGTCTCAGACACACAAGGAAATCAAATCATCGTTTGCATATAGTTTAGTGGTACAGCTACACACACACACACAGCAGATCTCGTGAAAATAAGTGCAAGTCATCATTGTCATTACATTGTGTATTGGAAAAGTATGTATGCAAACTCTCACCCGTTCGTTTCAACCAATTGGGATGCCTTCATCAAGTCTGTGAGCTCTTGATCATTGCACAGGTTTGGAGCAAAGCTCACCCGCCGTTTCTCAAACTCGTTGTTATTATTACAATTGTGAGTGGCACCAGGAGGGGTCACAATCGAAGCACTTTCCATCTTCCCTCCTGACCCAATAGTATTTGTGGCCGTTGGAGTGGACGACACAAAATCAACACCCTCACTGTCAGCTGAGCAGTCTCCATTGTGGGGACTGCTAGCATTCTTCAAGTCCATTGTTGCCATCTTCTCAATATCGTGATTTCTAATTAAAATTCATCAGCTGACGTAAGCTTTACTGGTTATAGAGATTACTTCCTTCCTACATAATTTATACTTAGTATTAGTTAGTTATAATTGGTTCGTCAGTAAAAATATCTTTAAACTAGGGAACTAATCAAAGGCTTTAAACCCTGTGTGTGTATAGTTACTAGTTTCGAGCTTTGCCTAGTCGGTGTGTAGTCGAGGAGTATAAGGATATACAAGATTTTAAGCAATGTTTTTTGTGCTGTTTTTTTTTTGCCGAACCAAAATGGCGTATAATGGACCCAACGAAAGTGAGTTAAATAGCCGATGTCGATGATGGGAAATAATTATTGCGCAACAGTTGGCACAATGAATCCTTTATAAAAAATCTTTATGTGGACGATGAAAGATAGTTAGAAATGAACGGCTCAACAAGATAATGTGAGTGCATTGTGCACTTTAATGAAGGATTCAAATGCGGAATACATTCGTTGGGACGAGCTATGATTGCATATAGTTTTACATCTCATCCAATGCTATTTCCTAGAGGTAGACATAATTGGTTTCCGAAGGGATTCTGACTATAAGAGTTTATGTATTATAATCTGTCCGTTTAAAGTCCGTTACATTTATTGTTCGTGGTGATTGAGCTGCTCTTAATTATTATTTCATTTTTACCATCATAGGTTCTCAAGGAGGATGCATTTTGAGACGAGAGAAACAGCTATTTGAATAGGTAAGTAATACGGTGGCCTGTGTGAATGAATAGTAGCATACTACTTAACAAATATATAGATTTTACTCTCCGTTTCATCACATCTAATGGATAGAAAAGTGTGTCGCTAGTGCAATTACAATAACGTGCAGTATACTGAATTATTATTACGGCAACATTTCTATACTCTCCTTTAGCCAGTAAAATTGCATGAATGAAGTCGTTCAATGGTGGTCATTTTGCCTACCTATTTACACTGATCCTTGCACTTATAAATTACAAAAAAGAAGTGAAAGAAATTCTATAAAGAAACTTTTCAAGTATGAATTTTAATTTCAGTGACAAATTATTGGCTTTTTCTTTCATTAGTGCATGCCCGTAAATTCAGCATTATAACCGCTTACTAAAATATACTTTATCACAGGGTATCAGGGTGAAGGATCCACCAAAAAATAAGCCCCCAAAGGAAAAATATAGAATTTAATTTGCTTATTTATTGGTTGAAAGAACTGATTAAAACGCAGTCAGCCTTTTAATATCATAGTTAGTAATGAAAAAAGTCCATATGAATGAAAACTTGCATATTACATGGAAAAACTGCATCGTCTAAAAGTGAAGTACGAGATCAACAAAACGTTAAAAATCTGCATGATCTTGTTGAAACAAAATTCACCTGCCTTACTTTACTCTGAAATACTCCGTTGCTCTATTCTGATGCTACGTGTATCACGTAGCCAACTCAATATTTATCATTTATGCAGCGTGTACTACTCATCACCACGCCTTGGTAGAATTTCTTATTAATTAAACAAAAAACAGAAATTATTTCTTCCCTTACCATAGACTAATCAGCAGTACTACCTTTGAATGTGGAAAGTTAACCAAGAAATGTATAAGCAAATCTGAAGCACTGTACTTGAGAAAGTTCTGAATTCCCGTTGAAACAGTAATTGTTGGAAGGTATTCACTCAGAAATTTTTAAAAATGTTAAAAATCTGACTTTGAGCCTTTTAATAGAATTGCTTTTGAACCCTGCTCAAGTTTTGTTTGAATTGTAGGAAAAAAGGGAGCGCAACGGTTTTAAGTGTGTTCTGAAACGACCAGTAATGGTTTGTTCATTGAAACATTTTGCATTGTGGACTATACAAGTGAACAATGGACAACGTCATCAACTATTCCAGTTGATACTTGGTGCGCTACTAAAAAATCAAAGTAAGAGACTAAACTTATAATTTACAAGGCTCCTGTCAAAAAATAGTAAATCCGAAGTTTTTATGTAAAAACTTCACTATTCATTCGTTATTAAGTCATGGCCTTCAGCGGCATTTATAATTTTTTGTTGGTCTTCCACCTGTGAAATATAAGTGTTAATGGAATTTACATAGTCTGCGCAATAATGCCTAGATAACATTATTAAAGTTAACACTGTGAAGGATCTGATTCGGTAGTAGGCTAAAATGATGAATGTCTGAAGTGCTTAATGTCATGTCAACTTGTTTTTGCTTCTCATGGACTTGCACAAGCTTGCGTATGGAAGTAACCTCCTGTCCGCTAAATAACCCATCCAGCCATCCCTGAGTATAATTATAATTGCTTAATAATAGTCATTAAGATTTGGATAAAGTGCCAATAATTGTATCTGAAGTGAAAAGTAAATCTATCGCATTTGAAGTTTGTAAAAAGGACCCTATTTAATTTGCCAAGAAATCCTTCCAAACCGGAATACAACCTTTAGATTGGTTCTCCCCAATCCTAACTACGGCGAATAGCGAATAAGAAAACACAAAAAACTGAAAATGCGACCACAAAAACTTGTTCTTGTCTCAATCCATGTTTTGTGCTCAACAAGGGGATCATGAGAACCATGTGTTGTGATTCACAGTATGTAAACAAACATGGCAATGAAACCGGTTGTCGTCATGTTCGCCAATTCAATGATCTGAATCATACAATGTAATGAGAATTTATATTATGGAAAGATAAAAGTTCCCGCGAAAACAAGTTTTTACATCTCTCATAACTGAAATCGCCATATTTCATCACATTTGTTTTACCTGTCTGACTGTTTTTATATTTCTTAGCAGATCCAGAGGGAGGAAAAGTTTCCTATCCCATGAACTCAAGGGCAATAACTGCAAGACAATTAATGAGCTATTTCTATAGATTTCCATGCAATAAATATTGAATTTTTGAAATGCTTTCTACTAACTAACTGACTGACTGGCAAGTACGTCACACATGTTTTACTCAAGGAAATACTTTATATTATCTGACAATTTTGAGTATTGTTAAAATTAGATTCATTGTTTTTTTTTTACATTCCACCGAATTACTTTTACAGTTTTATGACCATTTGATGCATAAAAAGACTGATTCATCGAAAACTGGATGAGCCTCATTCAAACTAGTTACAACCATTTCATTGTTTTGCGCATTTGCCAAAAAAACCACTTGTATTCTTCGTGCAATGCGTACTAGTTTCACTGTGACAGTGTATTATAAATGCCAGGATATTTTACTCCACTGGGTTCATGATACTCTAGTAGTATTGTATTGTATTGTGTTTGAACAAGGGAATAGGTTTATAAAAATTTATAAGTTGCTAAATTTGTTGTAAAATGTTTTGAGCCACACACACAGGAGTATAATTATACCAAAGTTTATAATGCATTTGAAAACATGCTGCATGATGTTGATGTAAAAAGGAAATGTGCGAGATCTTGATCTTGCTTACCTTACACGAGGACTGTCCGATACCATGATTGAATTGAACGTTTTCAACTTACGTAAACTTTTTTAACTGTAACTTTTTAGAAAATTTGCTCTCTTCCGACACTCGACTTCACATTTAAGAAACTGAGGAGGGATCCAGCCTAGCACTTGTACTTGATGAATTTAGTTTCCCACTACTTGTTAAGAACAGGCATACTCATTACCTGCACGCTATGGTTTTTTTCTCCAATTTTCAAAACTTATAATATGATTAGTACGTAACAAGACGAATAATAATTATTATCCAGCGTGATCACTTCACTTTGATGCTAAACAAAGTTTGCATGGTGAATGAGGAAGGCGCTCCATTTCTTGTTTGAGTGGATCAGAATAATAATAACGCTGACCGTTTGTGTGTTTGTGCGTGCATGTGAATGACATCAAAGTCTTGAAGAATTAAAAATTTAAGACTTCAGGCTAGGATTTAAGAAAGCTGCAAGTGTGTGTGTGTGTACGCTGGCTATGTATGTGCTCACGTTAACAATATTCGTGTTCTGTTGCGTTAGTTGGGTCTATATAAGTTAAAGGATCAGAATCACGACATAATGGTTTACGAGAGACCGTGTACTGCACACCACCACATGCTAGTGTGTCCCATGTGTGCAGTGCTAAAATGAGGATTCATTTTTGACTACCACAGACAAGCACGCGTTTCTAACCAACAATCTATTCAGTTATTTAAATACAAACGAACCAATCCTCACAACAAATCAAGTCATTTAGAATACACAGGTATTTAATCCATGAATATGTGCTCACATGAAATTATGGTATCTGGTAGAACGACACATATAGATACACGAGGGAGTGCAAAGTAAAGCTTCCTCAAACTGGCTGAGCATCCGAGATCTGCATAATGAATTTATAACTTAACTACATACATATTTACTCATAGCTGTGTTGGAGAATTGGAATGGAACCACGAATTTGGGTTTTCACCCAAAATGTTTCAAGTCCATATTTTTTTGTACACACTACCTTTTTTTTGTACCTTCTGACGTCAAAATTGCACCTTCAAGTACACGACATTATAGGCGAGTATTTCGCAATCCATCAAAAGGATTACTTGTTCAACTAACTAATCCCATATGAAGTAATAAAATGCAAACATTTTTAACACTCTTGAACTACAGAGTCAAAATAATATGGTAGCTTTTGCATTCTGTAGTATTCAAAATGCAGATTAGCTGGCTTACGCACAGGGTATGGAAAAGGAGCTTACAGTTGGCTCGTTAGTTAGCTTAGCATCATTAATTGAATAGACAATATTAGTTAGTTAAGCGTGTGAATATAAATGCTGCATGAAGGTATGTGTGCACCTGTGTGCACAGCAAATCAATTCTAGACGAACCGATCACTGAAAATCAGTAGCATCATCAATCAACTGCATGAACGTGTCGTCAAAATAATCGTAGTAGTATAAAGCCCTTGGATCTTAGCTGAAAATATATTATAGTCAGTTAGTTGGAAGCTCGGACTTACACTACACATTCAACTCCCATTTACTATTAGATGTTAGTGTGCAAGATGCTGACTGACTATAGGATGAGTGGCTTGCTGGGCTGCGCAACAATTCTAGAATACGAATGACAACACAATCACTATGTTAATCTTCTCAGATGAATATGGTGAGGTATTGTTGTGTGTGGATGGGACTTACTCATTTTTCCGTCGCGAATGTCGCGATTCACTTTCTCTATGTTAACAATGCATGAATTTCATCCGTACACAAAGAATGGAGCTTATGAATAAAAGCTGCACGCGATTAAAATATGTATTTGATATTGATGGCACTGCAATTTGTTTTCGCAATTCATGCACCTGTCTTCATGGGGAGGCTTAATTTAAGGTATCTTTTAAGGTCACGGTGACGCACAGTTGTGCGTCTAGATAATGATGTACTCATGATTTCTACAAGCTTATACATTTCAGATTAAAAGTTGAGAATATCATTTACTGTGCATGACATTTGTTACTGTCTTTGAACGTACGGATAAAATCAATAATTAATTCTCTACAGACTATTAATACTACCATTTGGTTTGTTCCCGTCTCACTCTCTCAGTCAGTTAAGAGGATATACAGGCAGAAACTGTTTATGCAAATTTTTACGTCAAAATATATAACGCTGGAACTAACAGTACTGAATGAGACAAACTTGTGCAAATTTGGATATTTGTACGTAACTTTGATGTAGAAAACTGCAGATGCGCATTTTTTATGTTCATTCATGGACACAAATGTTGCACTATAGGAAAAATATGAAAAATGTCAAGCTCATGTTAAACATTATGCGAGATTAATGCACACCAATACTTGTGTAAAAAAATTTCAATGTCAATTCCAATTCGGCACATAATCGTTGCTATCATCATAATTCATGACATTATATTCACGACACAATTCTTTAAAATTGTCACGAATTTATAGACCACAATGTTCCAATGTTGAAACTCCCGAAACCAACAATTGCGACAGAAAAGCGGTTACGAACATATTTGATTTTTTTCGTACTTGCATGGCTGAACAATTACAAAGTTGGAGCACGAGTACAGCGATGCATTAGTGCAAGTGATGAGGACATGGCGGTGCGTGTTAAAGCATGCAAAAAAATTTACTCTTGAGTACATGAGCACTTGAATAAACAATGCGTAGATACAGACTGGACAACACAGAGCATGTAGAAGATTTTTTGCTTCCTTTTACCAGGTTTAGACTGTTGAAATTGGATCCATCTTTGCATAAATCTAACTATGATCTACCAATACATTGATAACAATACAAAGGATGAATTTAAATACGGAATTTGCTTGGAAGCTATTGCTATTGGTCAAAAGTAAATATACAAGAATGTGAGGAGACTGTTGCATTGTACCGCACTGTCAGCATCTGCATGAGATGAGAAGATGAATTCATAGATTTAATTTAGGAGAGCTGACACTAGAAAGTGAAGCCGGGTATAGTATGGTTACTCTCATTTCAGGGACAAGTTTACTTTAAGATTTTAATCCTAGTCATTGGAATTTATTTATTTTATTTTCTTGCACATAATATGCAGTAAAAAAGAACAAAGAAAAGAGACATCAGATTACCTGCAGTCATTATGGGGCATTGTGAAAGAATAGTAATCACCACATAACAATGTAGACTTATGTAGCCTAACTGATTACCAAAATTTCACGTGACGCATATGGAATTTTCGTGTTTTCTTTTTCAATTATATTTTCCACCCTGGATATCCGACATAAGAAATGAAATTAGGGTGATTTCGTTTCGGAGCTAATGAATTTTTTGCATGCGATGGTTATTTATTAATATTATACAAAAAAAAATTTACGACGGACTTGACTAGTTCATTTGGAGTTCAAAATCTTGCAACACGATAGGGAAAGGCATTGTTGTAATTGTAGCATGTGCACTATAGTACTATTGAAATGCTGGGAAGTGCAAAATTTTAGCAGCGAGTTAGTGATGTGGGAGAATGATTGCATAAAAACGGAAAAAATATTTAACTATTAGTACTCACGGCACTTGGAGTTTAGTTTTTTTACTATGCTCATGTAAGCTATTACGTCGATTGTATAAGTAGACTCCATAATATTCGAAATTGTAATTAAAATCTACGAATCAGTAAATAAATGATAACTTAACTATTGCAATTAGGTTTAAATATCACTGACAACTTTTGTGGGAGGGAAAAAACCTAGAATGCAATTACCATATGGGAGTTGGTTGACAAGAATGTTATTGAAACTGATGACAGAAGAGTAAATAAAAATAGTATATACGACCAGTACACACATAAATATACAAACATACACACATGAATAGTCTTGTGCTAAATGTACCTCCTTGTTTGATATCAAACAACCCGATTTCAATTTTTTTTTAAATCCAAAACCTAACAGTATTGTTCGCCCTACCTTGGTTATCAAATGATTAGGATTGTCAAATGCGACCATTCCCACCATGATTCCCATTTGTTCATATTGAAGTTTAATAAATTAAAAAAAAATTTTAATAAAAACTCTAATTTTCAAATTGTTTTATGTTCAACGTACAATGAAACAGTAATTAAAGCCAGGGTTAACACCACTTAACTGACTAAAAAAATTCAAGTTATTTGCTAAAATTTATTTTAAAAAAATCCAGCAATAAAAACAGAGATACGCGCTGTTTGATTTTATCTGAGGTTTAAAAAAAAACGTTTTAAAATTAACAATGTTTCAAAATTTAAAAAGTTGAGGGAAAACAAAAGCACAAATTTTTTAAAAAATAAAACTCAAAAAATTTAATTTAAAACATTGAAACTAAACTTTCGATTTAAAGTCGAACTGCATTTCATTACATCAAAATTCTAATTATTCAACTTTAAAAAAAATTCAATTCTAATTCGAGTGTTATCGATTGATCAGTGTTCAATGAAATATTTTTTTAACCAGAATAATTGAACTTTTTTAAATCATACGAATTATTCAATTTACAATTTTTTTTTAATTTTCAATAGTTGTTTTAAAATATTTCAAATTCACATTTAAAAATTTCAACAAAATGTTTTAAAAAAATTAAATTTTAATAATTATGAGATACAAAAAATTAAGCAATACTTGACGGTAATATCTCACGCCAAGTAATCTTGAACAGTAAAAAATTGTTAACTGCTTCAAGTTTAGCGGCGCACATTTCTAACTTTTATGCTTTAAAATTTATCAATTTCTGGACGTAATTAAAAAAAATTAATCGTAAGCAGCTTTCTACACATTATTGTCGGTTTTAAACTGTTTGTTCAACATTTGCAACTTATTCATTTTAATTAAACGTAAATAATTTTTACACAAAAATTTAATTAAAATGTGATACAAAGAAAAGGGAGTGACTTTGAGCTTGCGATCCAGCTGAAAAAATCCAACAAGCTCATTAGCCAAGTTAGTTGCTACAGTTACTAACCCTGAAAAATTTGGGAAGGTACATTTAGCACAAGACAGTTCACATTAAAAAACAATATTAAGTATTGAACATGCGCAAATGAAAACACGAGTCTTTGATCAACGTGATTTAAGCTGTAACCCCAATTTTCTAGTAAAAATTGTAAATATGAATTTTTGCACCTTAAAAATCAAACTAATTCACTTAGTGAACTCAGATTTCAACTTGCTGGTTGCTAGACACATTAAAAAAATATAGACACTTACAGCATTTCACGGAACAAATTAAAATATCATTGAAATGTTCTAAAAGAAAATGTTTTCACATCCGGTACACAATCATTATAGTTTACTGCACCTCCGTTTTCAATTCCCGTTCTCTTGTCTCTTCTACAACTGGAAGACTGATGTGCTCATATTTTCTCAACCCGGGTCCAAAATCGGATGCAATGTCACCATGACCATGCAAAATCCATTTGGTCGTTAATAAACCCTCAACACCAACTGGACCACGGGCATGGATCCTACCAGTACTAATTCCAACCTCGGCTCCAAGTCCAAAGCGATAACCATCGGAGAATCTTGTAGATGCATTGTGGAACACACAAGCGGAGTCTACCTTACTTAAGAAATTTTCGGCCGTCTTATCTGGAAAACCATTACAACAAACATTGTTGATACATGGAAACCAATTTATAAACACAGTAAAATATTCAAACTTCATCAAATATGCGATGGATAAACTAACCATTTTCAGTCACAATAGTGTCCGTGTGAGAAGACCCATAGGTATTGATGTGATTAATGGCGGCATTCAAGTCATTAACTACCTCCACAGTGCAAGCTAATCTTCCATACTCAATACGGAGAGATTTGGTTGGTGGAGGGCCAAAAGTAAGCTCCCTGGACAAATTTGGACCAGCAAAGATTTCCACCTGCAATGAACAACAACATAAAAAATTAAGATCCCACGCAAACAATGAACCGTCAAAAAACCAAAAACGGACTCTTACATTATTAGATTTGAGCATCTCACAAAGTTTGGCAAAGAAGTTTGCCCTACTTAGCAAATGACGATGAATTAAAATTGTTTCAGCAGCATTACAGGCAGCAGGGTATCCACATTTTGAGTCTTTCACTAAAAAAAGAATATACATATAACATATATCAACCCCATACAAATCCAAAACTCTCCCCCCCCCCCGATTTACCAATATATGAACCACTTACCGATTTGCAAAGCTTTCTCTAGGTCAGCGTCTGTGTCAACATAGACGTGGCAAATGCCCTCAGCATGACCCAGCACAGGAATTCCTTGGGCTTGAGCTGTCACTTGACGGACAAGTTGATTCGATCCTCGGGGAATAATCAGATCAACTGTTCCCGAGCTCACAATCTCACTCACATCATCTCTTGAGTGGACCTTCACAAATCGAATATAATTGTTACCAACACTAACTACAAGCAGTATCTAAACCAACTAGATGTAAATAATGTGGTGGCCCGTTTTCTTTGTAAACCGACGCCTTAGCTTACCAATTGAATAGCATGTTGCAATCCATGTGCAGCCAATGCTTCAGTAACTAATCCCATAAGTGCACTATTTGTACTCATGGCTTCGCTTCCACCTTTCAACATCATCCCATTGGCTGAGGCGATGGCTAATGAGGCGATCTGGCGGAATACAAAGGAAAAACATATCACGATTTGTGTCGAACCAAAGTCGCATGTTCTCTTTTGTTGTGCTAGTTTTAGTTTTGATAAACTATATTAATTTTCTTAATTGACGACCATGCCACTGTACTGGTATGGTAACCGCTAATTAATTTTTAGTTGCAGCAGTAGTGAATAAAAAAACAACTGGATTCTGGAGATGTGAGTCTAGTAATTAAAAAGCTAAATATCTAACTGTTATTGCAGAAAACTGTACCTGTGGAAGACAATCAGGTCGGGATTCGAAAATGACCAAAAGGACACCAATCGGTACAGTGATTTGATTCAATTCCAATCCATTGGCAATCAAAGTTCTTCGAACTGAGCGGCCAACAAGACCAACAGAGTCTTGGGCCATTTGACGAAGACCTGATTTTCAATAAACGACCCAATTTAGCTATCGTGCAGTCGCTGATGGGTAAGATTTCGGATGTTCGGGTATAGCTTTTTTGCCAGTTAGGATAGGTAATTGGGTTGGATTGCAGTTTAAAGGCACGTTGCTACATCCCATGTAAACTACTATGCTACATCCCTATGCTTCATCCACTGCTTCATCCAATCATGTAAACTACTGTGCTACATCCCTATGCTTCATCCACTGCTTCATCCAATCATGTAAACTACTATGCTACATCCCTATGTATCATCCAATGGTTAGGTTAGGTTTAGGAATGTAAATCTGTAAGTGGGTGCAACATAGGGATGTAGCATATAGGAAGGGATGTAGCATTGGGATGTAACAGTGGATGAAGCAAAGGGATGAAGCAGTGGATGAAGCAAAGGGATGTAGCATAGCAGTTTACATGGGATGTAGCAACGTGCCTTTAAACTGCAATCTAACCGGTAATTGTTCAGCCACGAACGTTTTATCATACCGTTTGGTCAAAATACATTAACATCCGAAATCTTACCGGAAGCCGTCAAAGTTTTAGTCCTAGATTATAATTTTTTTGCTCTGTGTATTTAGCATTGATTGAGTTGTACCTGCAGACAAATCCTCAATTTTTATGTCAGTCAGTTTGAGACGTTCGAATAGAGCTGGCTCAATTTTGTTCGTTTCAGCGTTCTCCAAGTCCTTCGCATTTGCAGCCATAATCTCTTTTTTACGAGTAATCAGAAGCTCGGCAATGTTGTTGATGATGTCTGATCTTTGCTCTCCACTCAAACTTTGCAAAAGACGGCCTCCATCCTTAGCTGTGTCAAATAAAAGGTTTAATCAGTTGCAGCTATCAGTATACTTTTCGCTACTGATGATACGGCAGACGACGAGGCTAAAAAGATTTTCGTTTCCTAATTTTTTAGACTTGATATCTTACGCTAAAAAATTTAACGATTGACTTTTTTGGTAGACTGTCAACATCAGGGTTTATTACATTTACTTCCTATATGAAGCTGTTGTGTAATCGAAAATAATAATTATAGCAATGTTTAAGTCCATGTATTTCAGTTTTAGCTTCCAGCATGCCCATGACCTCCAATGACTTTAGTTTACTCACCATCTAGCAACTAAGCAAGCTCTGATTGTAAACAGAATCATGCATCCTCACTCGGACTCAACTCAAGCAAATAGCAAATATTTCATCAAAGCTAACTAGCATCAATATTTCAATAAAACACCGTCTGACTCTTCATCAATGTGTCCGTAGTTGCTCTCATTATTAATTATGCTGACCAATAACTAACTATTCAGCAATAATAATTACTCCTGAGCCTACCTTGTTCGGCCATATAACCAGCCGATCGTTGTCCATTCACTTGAGTGCTAAACAATGTTCCCATCCGACGACCATCCATAATGAAATTCAATGCTCCAACTTTAGAACCATTGCAAATCACAACAGCAATCCCATGATTGAGTGCCCAGGTAGCTGCGGCAACCTGGATATAAGGGTACTTAAATATGCAATCCAAACCAAATTAAGACAGACAGCCCCTTGGCAAAGAGATAGTATAAAGTGAAAGATTCTTCATACTCTATATTTCCAATATGTTTGTCAGTTAGTACGAAAGAAAAGCATGCGTACATATAAATATTATGCAAACCAGTTAGTTTAGTTTATTACAGAGATTGGATAACGCGGATTTGGGAGGACGCTTACCTTGGATTGCATTCCACCAGTGCCAACTCCAGACTTGACACCAAACTTGACATTGGTGGAGTTGATGTCTGGTGAGTAGGTGTGCATAAGTCGGGATCCGTCCAATCCTGGAGGTCCAGTGTAAACACCTTCCACGTCAGACATAAGCACCATCAAATCTGCGCGAATTTCAGCAGATAACAAGGCTGCAAGACTGTCGTTATCATTCACAGTAATGTCCTGTAGGCACATTCATCATTCTTATGTTATTGGTATACACACACACATTACTTACTCTCTTGTATTTCATGGAATCAGAGCTAGTCTCCATGTGTTTTTTTGCAATGTATGGGTGCAGAGTGCACATAAAAATAGATTAGTATATACTTTACCCCTTCCAATGGATCATAAACTTGTTGTGGAGCTGCTACTGCGTCATTTGTATTCACAATTGGCACAATGTTGAGTGCCAAAAGCTCGGACATGGTCTGGAACAAGTGCCGTCTTGTGTACTCATCAGTAAAGTCCGCTTTGGTAACCAGCACCTAAAGTGAAGGAGTGTCGAGTTAGTTGGGAGTCATGAGTAATCCCACATAAGTGTGTGGAACAACAGGTACGGTGAGTAACAAAATGTTGTAGTTAGTTAGTTACTTGTGCAATGCGAACTCCATATTGCGCAAACATAGCTTCGTACAAGGACATGAGTCCAGACTGTCCAACAGCGGCTGCAGCTCGAGGCTCCAACATTGCTTTTGCTCCCTTCGGCCACAATAGATGGAATTGAACATTATATTTAAATACTGACATTAAAATTCAAAGCTGTTTTAAATTCCTTTAGAATATGTATGACTTGGCAAATGATTTACATGCATTGATGCATTTAATCAAGAGATACATTTTTCATTAGACTGTTAGGCCTAGTCTAAAAGTTAGTTAAACTGATGGGTTCCTTACATGAACTCCATCAGAAGTTTGAATAGTTTGTCTCATAGACATTGACATCCTATGCTCTTCAGCCAATTTCTGTTTTCCGAAAGCAACGGCTCCGCTGGTTACCATAATGAGTTCGCGGCCACTTGTTTGTAGGGAAGCAACCTGTGTGCACAAGAAAAATCATTGCAAATCCCTCAATGGCTTACTTAGTAATAATATAAAAATGCTTAAAAAAGTCTTAATTTCTTTTAAATATGGTCATTTGTGTATGGGAACTATTACACGAATTCTCCCTCTATGCATATATAAATTATATTCATAAATGCGTTGTAATTATTATTACCTGCTCGATCAACGAGGCCACACGACCCAGAGCGAGTCCACAGTTATCTTCTCTGGTCAAAACAGCGCTGCCAATTTTGACCACAATTCTGCGAGCATGATGTAGCTCAGATCTGGTCATAATTGGCATAGGAGTGGACCCACCCATCGGCCCATGGCTATGGCTATGTGTCATGGCATCTAAAAAGCGAGGGGTTGTAGAGAGATGTCTCCGAAAGCCCTGGAAAAAGAATGGAAAAACAAAAAATAAGATAATGAGAAAACCCGGAGTTTTTATTTAAAAAAGTCTTACATTTGTGACTGAAGCTGAGAGTTTCAGATTGTATGCTGGCCTCCGCACTAAGCATTTCGTTTTCGGTATTAGTTGGTAGAGAATAGGTCTAGTGAGCTGCATTTTGAGGACAGTTAATTAATGGTTAGACAGTGTTAGTTACTTGAGCGAGAGATTTTTGTTAGACTTTGGATAGTTGTTGACTTTTTGACTTCTTGTGAAGAACTGTTGCCAGAAATGTTGACTACTGACTGTTCCCCTGCGACACAAGTCTTAAAGAATATTCATCCTCAGTTGACCACCATGCAATCTAAGGTTATGGATGGATGAGAGATAAAGGTATTTTGTTAATTTCCACATTAAGCCAGCCACACATGAAACATGCGCTCTCTGTGTGTTATTGGATTGTACTTGTACTTGTGTAATGCTAAAAATACATAACATGGAGTCATCAACACTCTCCAAGTGAATGAGTGATTGCATGCAGGGTACATGTTCAAAATGAAAGGATGGTCTTTCCAATGCCAATAGTGATTTTTTCTTATCACTTGTAGTCAGTGTAGTATGTGAAGAAAGCTGGCCAGTATGAAAAACGTGTATTTTTAGTCACAATTGGCTTTGATTTTTGTGTCAATTGCATACTGATTTTGTATACCGAATAAAGTAGGATATTTATTATTAGAGCTGGCTGTATTATATCCTTTGTTCATTTAAATACCATATATCTGTGCTGCGTAGTTTTGTTTATTTGTTTTACGGACGAGGGAAACAAATACTAACATGTTTGAGATTGAGGGTAAATACAATGTGTTTGTTTGCTCAGATCTTATATTTTGGTCAACTAAATTAATTATATTTTCATTTATTTAATGCAAACTGCAAGCCATAAGACCAATACAGACAATCCCTTTGCAATAATGGGACCTGTTCCTGAAAGAAAATACATGTTCAAAATGTTGATTGGTTGTGTAGCTCCAGTTATTTTTATTTATGTAACCCTAAACTGTCTAGGAATGATTGTGCAAAAATGGAATGACATCACGATATTTTCTTCAGAGCAGAACTAGCTTGAACTGAATATGAAATCAACGAGCCATGACCATTACCGTGTTTCTCCTTGTTGATAGCTAGCGAGTAGGTAACATGTTCTCTGCCTGCGTCATACGAAACTTATATCATATTATTTCGTACAAATCTCAACCAATCAGATTTAAAAGGATTGAGGCCAAATATAATAAGCAAATTGCTGGAATATTAATTATTTGGTCTAATAGAAGCAAAAACCCCTTTGCTCAATAAGATGCAATATTCAAATACTCATCAGGTATGGTCACATTAGTTACATAATCAATCAGACAAGTCTGATTGGCAGTATAAAATCAGTAAATGTGTTAAAAGCTATGCGAAGCTTCTTATAGTAACTAACGATTCAAAACTTAACGTGATCTGTGGAGTACTGTTCATTGAGTTCAGTACATGGAACGGGGACCGATATGAATCAAACAAATCATAACACCATTTAAAAACCATTCTCATTATTTATGATCCTTAGCCACTATAGACAACATGCATCACGCCTGATTTCAGAAGATTTTGTTTTCAACATACGCTTGACACGAATAAGATTATTGACGATACAAACTATAACTGTGCTGAATAACATACGAGTTACGAGAAAGCAAGCCTTCAAGTGACAGACTTTTACCATGTAGTTTGTAAACTAACTATACTGTAGTCATAAACACAAGTATCAAATAGTCCATTGAATCCACAGAATTCTGGAATTGTTGGTCTGACCCTTTTAAAAAGGTCAAGTTGTATAGATAATATTTTCCAATTACTAGATTAACTAGTAGTTATCATAATCCGGCTGAAAAACTGACTGGGTGTATGAATGTGTTGTGTACCCATAATATCCTAAGGCTGGAGATTTAAAATTCTATGTGTGCGTTATGTTTTTCTTCTATCCTGGATCCCTGTAAAAACCACTGTGTTTATTTGCTTTTAAATTTGAAACAAAATTACAAAATATCTGATCAACTCAATAAATAACAAATACATAGCGATTACTGGTATAATATCCGTACATCGGATTAGTTTGCTAGTGGAATATATGCTTTCACAAAAGTGACAAAAGTGAGGCCATGTGTAGCATGCCATATTTATTTTATTTTTTTTAGTTGGAAACGGAAAGATAAGTCCCTCAATTCTTTTAGAAAGAAAAGACTTGACTCATTATACGGTCTATATGCGTCACGAGAAAATATATGAAAAGGATTATATAAACTTTGTGAGTCAGTCATTGGCGTGGATGGAGACACGTGAAATGCTATACTTGAGCATTCATGCTGTAAATGCGCAATCTATAGTTAGTCTGTTGTGAGTTGTGAAGTTGTGATTGAGACGTACTAGCAATAGTATCAATCAATTCAATAGCTTGTATTCAACTGTCACAGTGTGCGAACAGAGGTAATCTATCATGGACCTGATTTTTTAATATTTCCAATGCTGCTGCATCCACTATCTTCAAGTAATCTCCCTCCGCGGTCTCATGAATTGCATAAAATAATTTACCCTCGCGTATAGCAATTCCAATGAAACTTAGTGGATACTTCAGTTTTTAAAAATAAAAAACGAGGAATAGCTATAGATAAAGCTGATGAAGCAGTGCATAGCTAAAACCGGTCAAAGGTGAGGTAGGTTGAAAAATGTAATTCTTTTTAATATTCAACTGTCAACCTTCAAATTAGTCAAGTTTAATGAACCATAATTTAGGAATGTAAAATTTCAGGTTAAATTTAATACATAAAGTAGTCTAGTTAATAACTTAGTTACTAAATCAATCCCAGAATAGCAATGTGTTGATTGACATCAATATTGTTTTTATTTCCCCTCTTTCTGCTTTACACTATGCATTATTGCAAGATTTTAAAAACTAAGCTCCTCGGTATATTTAGCTAGTGTACAATATTTTGTTTTCAATATTCGGCTTGAATATGGATAGTTAATTTTGGAAACAATACTTCTACTACTACCACAACTATTACTTTGTAGTTTAATATCAAAGTACTGTATAAGTTGGTAAAGTCAAGAGTAATTTAGTTTGGATCCTTATTGGAAAAACAGAAATTAAGATATTCTTCCATAAAGAATGGATAAAGGATCTACTGTGCATGCAAATTCATCCAAATGTATAACATGAGCTACATTTGCTTCATCTCTTCAGAGTGAGTCTGGCCGCACGTTGTGTTTTCCCTTCCGCATTCTCTGCAACACAAATGTACGTACCCTCGCGCTTTGACCCAACTGAGATAATTTGAATCCAACTGGTAGTCATAATTTCTTCTGGTCCTCCTCGCACAACAATTACCACTGAAGAATCATCACCTACGCATTCACAATCGACATAAACAATGGGAAATAGTTCGCAGGCTGAAGCTAAACGCAAGTCATTCATAATGTACACGCACAAAATGGCTGACTGTCCAGTTCAGGGCAGTATTGATCAACGAAAGGGTAGTTTTCCATTCCATGCACAAAAACAAAGATTTAACTTTAAACTAACCAAATATTGTACTTGATAGATTTAAAAAAACTAATGACCAAAAGATTTTCATCATCACGACTATTGCATCTGTGTATGCATATGTATGATATAAAAAATACTACAGTGAAAGAAAAAATTCTCAGAAGTCATAAGATGTATCTGCTTCTAAATTATGTCAATGGTGACAAATATTGAGTGTAACTATCAAAGTCCCGGACTGTAACTTTTGTACCCATAAGATGAACTTTAACCCATGTTTCATGCATGTACCTCATTGCTCTATATAAGGATATTCAATGCACGATGTAATAATTAGTTGGTGAACCTGGCAGTGTTTGGGACGGTCCATTCATTCCCACAGCTGCAAACTCCCAATGAATGACTGGAGGAGGAGACCCATGAACTTCACAGCTCATGGAAATATCCTCACCGGTTGATGCTGTTACATTTTCAATTGGGTTAGGAATCCAAGGAGCTGTAAAAAATGATAATGGGGATCATCAACACTATGCATACATTACACATACAACACACCTACAATTCTCGACCTAGGTATCATCACTATTCACTGTCAATTTCATATGCGTTTAAAAACGCACAACAATGAATGCCAACCTGTGATGCATGGCTCCCATGCTTTGATTTGCAGATCTGGAGTAGAGAATGCTACTTCTCGAAATTTGCATTCACTTTTGTAAGACTTGTTATCACTACCGCACACTATTCGATTGTCTTTGCATTCACACAGTGCTTCAAGATCCTCCTAAACACATGAGAGATAAAAACATTACTAATAACTTCTGTTCCTGTATTCTTGCCTTGCTTAATTGACTTTTAGTTTAATCTTCAGATAGTTTGGGTACATACCGAAGATTCCAAATCTGTTCTAAGAATGCATGCAAGTCCTGGACCGCAAACACCGAGATTTGCACTATCCGGCAAATTCAGAGACTTATTATAGCATCTGTTTCCCACTCCAGCTCCACAGATAAAGCAACAAGAACATTTGTCTTTTACCTATGAAAGTAATTTATGCTATCAGGAATTTATTAGACGTACATTAATACATAAGAAACCAGAAAAATTGGAGACTTACCAAGCCAGTAGAACAGGAATTTGGTGCAGGGGTATGACACAATTTAGGATCACATGCCTCACACCCTTGAACAGGTTCGTCTCCCTAAAAAAAACCTTTTAACTTACTCAACAAAATTGCTTACATTATGTGCTATACATGTAGCCTATGCAAATCAAACTTTTAAAAGTAGTCTGCATGCGCATTACATGATATACACATGCACAAAATAATCTTGTCTTGTTACCACATTGGATGAAGCACTGTGAGGAAAAATTTCTTCATCTATGATCGGAGGGATAGTTATTGCTTCGGTAGTTGTAGGAATTTGTGTCGTGCTGGCCTCCGTTGTCACTATTTCTTCTTCAGAAGGCTGTTCCGTAGTTGACCTGTTTTTTAACCGATACCTGCGATAATGAGACCTGGATCGGTGGCGGGTCCGTCTTCTAGATCCCCTGGACCCCGACGATTCTTGAGAGTCAACTAGCTCACAAAACAGGACCAAGACGACTATTGTCACAACCAAAATCAATTTCCTCTTGACCATTTTTATCTAGAAACTGAAGAAACTAGGTTCTGCTCAAAAGAATGTTGCAATGTTGTCTGAAACCACTGACAACTTACTAACTACAACTTATGAGTTAAGGGGTGATATATGATGCATACAAAGCTCAGAAACAAATTTTAAAAATAAGACAACACACTTGACTCTATTCGCTGCGCTAGCTCACAGTTTAATGCATATGTTGACGGGTCCCGGTCATTTCCCCTTTTTAACTATAGGATAATGCTAACCAAATACCAAGGAACATGTTTGCAGATTGGTTTAAATGCATAATCATAACTTATTAGTGGACAAGAGAATTCTCTCGGTTGGTGAACTTGTCCACAATTAGATGGTCTGCTCCCATATGCCTCCCCTCATGTCCAAGTTAAGTGGACTAAAAGCAACTAACTAGGCATGTCACATAAATTACACCCATTGAGCCCTATGGAAAGAAGTATTTGTGCAAAATTGTTTGTGTGTTGATTTGCCTCCGTGTGGTTATGTGGAAATTTCCACTTTCTATCGTCAATGCACACAAAGCTTCATACAAAATAGACATTGCAATTAAAAGTTGGTTAGTCTCTTGAACAAGTTAAAAATTTTCCATTCCAAAGTCATGACATTTTTTACTGCCCTTAGATGTGATTTATTATAGAGGCAACATGAGCTGCATAATGCATGCTCACTGCGAGCTATATCACTATTTGTACACTCCAATCTTATTTTACAGGACTAGATATTTATATTTTGGTGGAGAAGGGAGCAATTGTAAGTTTCCAATGTTTGGAGTAAGTTAGTTACTGTCTATTCATTTGAATTATGGACTGCCTTTTTTGGTATGTTACTGGGCAATCTTCAAACAATAGTAGTTTAATTTACCAACAAGCCTAAATATCAGAGTTAACACTGGGGAAGTTCATAACTCAAATGAATGGATAGTAGTTAGTTTATAGTGGAGGGCCAGTGACTTCAATCGAGAAATATGTATAAAAAATAAGATAATGATGACAAACGAGGTTGTGAAATAGACAGTGTCGGCTTTTGATCAGTTCTGAATTTGCAGCGAAAAAACGAATACAAATTTTATTTAAATTTATTTGCAATGAACAAGATAATTTCAAGCTTAGATTTTGGATGGGGTAAAAATTGTACCGTAGCAGATTAGAGAGTTTGCGCATTTACCAGTCAACTGAGAAAACGAAACAACTGAGCATCAGTTGTCGTAGCTCCGTCCTCTTATGCGGATGGCGGGTCATTTGTTTGACTCTGGGACAAGTAATTCATTTTACTTGTTCCACAAGGAAATATCAGTTTTTTTTTGCAGTCATTTGATTTGAAAAGGTGATTTGTTTGAGCGCTAACTATGGCAACAAGTCCGATGCAGCGACAAAATAAATGATTATAGTTGTTTCGTTCAGTCTGTTGACTTGTCAATGCGCAAACTCCCTAATGCCTTACCATATACAAAACGACACTATACGATAGCTTGAAAGCTACTTATAGCTACCATTGGTTGTAAATGGCTGATGGTTCCAATTCGTTTTCTTATGCTATACCTTGACTTGACGCAATCGCATATTTTTTAACCCTGTTTGCGAACACCAAGGGAATATAATTATTGAGCATGTACACAAATTTATGCAAAGTGAAGCTCGATGAATATCGTTTAGTATTTTTTTTAAGTTTACGAGTTCAGTGGGGTTTATTTTATAGACTGTTAAGGAAATCATACATAGTAGTTTAAATACGGCAATATGTATATAGCCTAAAGTTTTGAAGCTACATGATAGGATTCCAAGTTACCACCTTCAAATTAAATTGATATATACGGGCTTATGAAAAAATTCAAGAATTTATACTGACTGAGCTGTCCTCTAACAAATCCTGAAATGAAGCCCAGGCCGTAGAAAAAAACATAAGCCAAAATTTATTAATAAGTAGAATAGTTTGCTTGCTTTTCTTACTAGTTGCACTTTTGTATTCTTTTTGCGTACATTGACGCCGAATACGGGAACCATGTAAAATTACAGTTTTAGCTTGACTGCACGACTGGCGTCCGATTGAGACGCATGTGCAAGTACCGAGTGTTTTGTTAATGTTCACCTGTTCACCAATATGTAGAATGTAGATAGAGGAACAGGAAGCTACATTTAGCTACAACCTAAATGTTGAGCGGCAAAATCATTCATGGTGTATATATGCAGGTCCCCCATATTGTGAATTGGAAATTCCACTCAACTATATACTAGTTTAATAAACACTGTAGATTGGATAACAATATACAGTTTTTACTAGTTACTACAACCCTACAACTACACTGCAATATAGTTTAATAGTATAGCTTCGGTATTTACAACATGCACTGGAGCACATTATACGCACAAAAACGTTTCTATAATTTTTGAAACGTCGAGTAAAATAGAAAGAATTGTTACTTTTCAGATGTGAATTGACTCGACGAATGGTGACAGTACTTAGACACTGCTTGGCTGAACCAATTACGTGTCTAAAAACTCCTAAATCTTGTATATCAATCCAGCAGTTTTTGCAGTTAAAGAATACTTGAGTAACTTGCGGTGTGAACGAAGCTGCAGCTTGAGAAGAATCTATTATCAACCGGAAAACATGAATATTTCTAAAAGCTGAATGACTGAGCAACAAATCTTCATGAATTAATTAGTAAATAATTTCTTTATTTTTGGTTGAGGGAAAGAATACATCTAGCATAAATTAAATACCCTCTAATAAAATACATAGTTTGCCCAATTGCAGGTGAAACATACCTCTACAAAATCGAATACGTATTACTTTAAATTTTGACAGTTGACGAACAGGAAATAAGGATTCATATAGTTATATAATAGTATAAAATAAAAGCTAGCACTCAGTTCCTTGGCTTATACCAACTTCTTGGCTTCGAAAAATGACTTCAAATGTCTCATCTGCCAGTATCCCATTGCTAATAGTACTGCTGTTTGAGCTATTGACCAATATAATACGCGATGATTTGTACTTTCACTGGTCTGCCGGAATCTTTCTTCTCGGTACTGTAACACGTGTCAAACAGATCGTTAACTTCAATCACATAAAAAACCTTCATGTTTTCTATCTTCTCAAGCTACGAATATAAAATGTTGGAGCATGAAACTCTAAACTCACCCTTTGATAATCTTGCTCCTTTGTAATTTGACGAACTTGGTCTAGCAGCTGTCGAACACGCAGTTGCAGTTCTGTTAGCTTTTCTTTTTGGGCCACATTTGCGTAATCAATGGCATGTTCGCCAACTTGGATATCTAAATGCACTCTCTGTTAAAGTGCAATGAAATCAAAGTTAATCTAAATCTAAATTATTATTATTACCAAAGTAAATTCATTACTATTTTTTATTATAACGGCGTGGGAAGAGCCGGGGAGGAATCAAATAAACAACAGACATATACACATGCATATAATCAATTGGCCTTACCAATTGAGATCCAGCGAACCATTTGGTCGAGTTAGAGTACAAACAAATGACATGTTCACCAGGTATGTGAGACGTAAACGTGAATCTGCCTTCGGAGCTAAAAACCTTTGACATTACAGTTTTATCATCGGGATCTCTAACTTCAACGTGCATTCCGATTCCAGGACTTGAAGGCATGAAACCCCCAGTACGGGGATCAAACAGTTCAACTTTGTAGATACCTGATACATAAAATAATTTTATAGTCGAATCGATAGCAAATTAGCGTGTTTAAATAATATATTCCTCCCTAATCCTCAAGCGAAATTGAAAACAATATTTCCAAACATGCTTACCAATCACTGTTGTATCATCCGGGATTTCTTCAATAAAACATTTACGCTCAGTTTCAGCAATGTGAAAATATAATGAGTTCACACACGAAAGAGACACAAAAATGCAGAACACTAGCAAATATATTTTAGACACCTCCATAATTACTAATTGCCGTTTGAGGCCGACAATCGATAAAATAAAACTTCTCAACTGAAACACTGGCTAACAGAAGATTCTAACGCATCCACGTATATTCTTTCACGGAGCAAATTACTTAATTGTTTTTAAAATAATATCGTTTATCTCCCCCAAAACTCTCCAACTGTTACTCAACAGATTGGATACGGCAACTTCTATTCGATTGACAGGCACACGTATATCATCTGTCCGCTGGTACACTATTTGTGATCTAATATCTTCTCAGCTCTCAAAGGTTGCTCTAACAACTCAATTCTAATTTCATCCAGCAAACTAAATTTTTAGACTCATTTATACAAATAAAATTAAATAATAGTGCATAAAATAGTTATTTTTAATAATTATTTTGTCATTTGGTGTTGGAACTACAGTATTTGAATTGACAAAATAAAGAGGGAGAGGGAAGAACGTTACCACATTACTGTTTGTCTGAACAAAGTCTACCATATGACGTGCCAAGGTAAGCAAAAAAAAACTAACTATCAAGATCATTTTATAAAACGCGAACCAAACCATCAAGCACTGTGCACTTTATGTGAATTCAGGCATCAGGGTACAGCATAGGTGGGCATTTCATTCATCCTTCCCTCTCCTTCCCTCTGGACCTCAAAAAATGAGAAATTTAGGGGTTCCTTCTCACCTAAAAAACCCACCCTTCACGCATCCTTCCCTCAGAAGGAAAAAAATGCGAAAAATCGCAAATCCTTCTTTCACCCTTCCCTCAGAGGGAAAAAATTCAAAAAATGACAAAATCCTTCTCTCACCCTTCTCGCGCCAATTTTTTTCTTTAAATATTTGTCTACATAAGATTTTTTCTGTTGAAAAACAGCAAAGTTAATGAAATTTTAGCCTTTTTGAAGGATTTTTATCAGTAAGAACAGGATTTTTGAAAATTCAAGTATGCCCTCTCAAACCCTTCCCTCACTTGTTTCTGAAAATCAATCCTTCCCTCTTTTATCCCTTGAGAAGGATTTATGAAAACGCACCCTTCCCTTTCCCTCCCTCACCCTTCAAAAATCCTTCCCTCGGAGGGAAGGTGCCCACCTATGGGATACAGAGCAAATGACAATAAATAACATAACATTACAAGTGGTAGTGGAAAAATGGGAAACATATTGAGGGAAGTTTAAAGTGAAAGTGTCAAAGAGAGAACCTGTGAAAACAATTTGTTCTGCGTCTGCCAATTAGTGCCAATCAGTACTTCTTTTGGATTTGATTCTTTAATTGTGATTGGGGACACAGGGAAGAAAAGAACAGTTTAGAAGTGTCTTCGATTGCAAAAGATTTGTGATTGTACACTCTATCAATGAATTAATATATATTTTGATCTGACTAACTAACTCACAGTCCATGAACAATAAAATGTTATTGCAAATATCAGCCTGTTGCATATGTTGGGCAATTATGCTTAGATAGGGTCTTTAAATTGAAATAGTCGTTTCTCAGTCAGTGCTCTCATTTGATCGTCCTAGTTACTTTTCTCGTTTTCGCTATCTTCAACAGTAATGGAAATCGAACATACAGTTTATTTTGCCGTCGGGGTTGTATTAATTGTGGTAATTTACCTCATTAAAAAGTTTGCGGTTAGTGGAAACGCGGAAAAAGTTGAACCCCCAGTGGCTGCTCAACAAAGAGGGGGTCGGCCGGCTGCGCAACGTCAGGCTGCAATCAGAAACAGAAGGGGAGCTCGTAATCAAGGTAATATTAATTTTAGGCCTTGAACTTGTTATCGTACTAGTATGCATCATAGTAATCATAGTAATTAACTGATTTTGTTCAACGTTTGATGTTGTTTTCTACAGCTGCCCGTGCCAGAGACTCAGATTCCGAACCAGAGAGGGAACTTCAGCCACAGCAGGCTGCCGACGCCTCAGACGATGATCTTCAAGATAAACTCAGTGATGGTAAGATTGGTGCAAAAAAGAAAGCCAAATTAGAAGCGAAAGCTGAGAAAAAGGCTCTACGAGAGGTATTCAGAAACACTGGTGTTGCGATACAAAGTCGTATTAATGATGATTTGAAGCTAGCAGAATGTTTAATATGAATTTATATTTCGTTTTTAGGCTGAGGAGCGTTTAAGAGAAGAACGAAAGGCGAAGGAAGCAGTCGAAGACCTGGAAAGAAAACAGTAAGTTAGTTGTACACGTGGGAATTATACTAAAATTCAAAAAATTTATTTTATGTTATTTGACTGCTCTGTAGGAAAGAGGATAAAGAAGCTGAAGAACAAAGGCTTGCAGAGGAGGAAGAAAAAAGGATTCGAGAGGAAAAGGAGCGGAAAGAACTCGAAGAGTATCAAATGCTCAAAGAGTCTTTTATTGTTGAAGGAGAAGGTTGTGAAGCAGCTACAGAAGAAGAAGAAGGGAACCTAGTAGAAAGATTTGTAAATCATGTAAAGGTGAGATATCGTTATCAACATGGAACGCTAACAATGAAGTAGTTTTTTTATTATTAATTCACGCGTATCTGAAATTGGCAGTCATTAAAAATTGATTTAAACCATTTTCAGGAGAAAAAGGTTGTACTATTTGAGGAATTGGCCACGCATTTTAGTTTGAAAGTCCCAGAAGCTCTAAATCGTCTGGAGACTCTAGTGGCAGAAAAAAGACTTACAGGTGAATTCAAATACCATAGTTCGTTGGTAGTAATAGTAACACTTATAATATTGTATTGTAATACATTAAATATTGAGTTGAGTGGTTTCTCTATTGTAATAATCCATCAACCTTGTAGATTGAAAAAAGACAAGTACATCTTTCGTATGCATTTCTGAATGTTTTAGTAATTAATTCGTTTGAAATATTTTTTTACAGGTGTTATGGATGATAGAGGGAAATTCATATACATTTCTGAAGAAGAACTGCAGAACTTTGCTAAATTTATAAAGCAAAGGGGAAGGGTATCGATTGCTGAGCTAGTTGAAAACTCGGCAAGCTTCATCTCATTGAGTACAACGCAGGAAACCGCCAACGTGCCCGCATAAATCAACTGTTTTTAGCCCCTACGTTTACATTTTATATTAATTATACTGGTTTATAAATTTGTAGTGACTGCTCTGTGTTCTTCTTTTCGGTTATATGAATAAAATGAACTATTTTGGTGCTGTTCCAAGCAGACCTGAGCTCAGGGGTAATTTATAGGGTGGTAAATCGGAAGAAATATTTGGAAGTGATTTTTTTTTCAGCTCAACCGTTCGTGGGGGGGCTTCGCCCCCCCACACCCCCCCTTTATTTTAACCAAGATTCATATCCTCGCATCGGTACGATCCAAAATTTACATTTACATATTTTTTCACAAATTTGGAAAATTTTGATTTTTTTATATGGTGAGTTTGAATCTGACCCCACTTCAAAATCCGGCTTCAATCACTCATTGCAAGTCACTAACGTTCAGTT
>Ga0210040_10001041_pt1 | contig 43711 bp, 41 predicted proteins | sample CryGeyCG12114_NA_FD_185462 | JGI IMG/M metagenome (GOLD analysis project Ga0210040, IMG submission 185462) | Groundwater microbial communities from aquifer - Crystal Geyser CG19_WC_8/21/14_NA (SPAdes) (version 2) | ecosystem: Environmental > Aquatic > Deep subsurface > Groundwater | place: USA...
TAGAGCTTGCCGTCGAGATGATCGACCTCGTGCTGCAGTGCCTGCGCGAGCACTCCCGTTCCGGACACCACGACCTCATTACCGTCGAGGTCGATTCCACGAGCAGTGGCCCGTGGATAACGCTCGACGCTCGACCACAGTTCGGGAACCGAAAGGCAGCCTTCGTCCATCAGTTCAGGCTCGCCCTCGAGCGCGACGATCTCGGGATTGATGAGGTATCCGATTTCCCCGTCGACGTTGTAACTGAAGGCACGCAGCCCGACGCCGATCTGGTTCGCTGCGACTCCCGCACGCCCGGGCAGCTGCACCGAATCGAGGAGGTCCGCTACGAGCCCACGCACCCGATCATCGATTTCTCCGACGGGGTCGCAGACGGTCTTCAAGACCGGATCTCCGAAGATCCGGATCTGCCGCTCAGGCACCGCGACGAACGGGAAGACCGTCGACCACGAGAGCAGCGAGCCGACGAGCGGCGTCCTTGGTGATCGGCCGAAGGTCCTTGTACGAGACGACGGACCCTGCAGCGAGGATGGGGTCGTAGGGAATGCGCACGATCTCACGAACCCGCGATCGGAAGTGCGACTCGATCTCGTCGAGCTTCACCAGGTTCGTGCCCTGGGTGGCCGTGTTGAGCGCGACGATCGCGTTCTTCACCAGCGAGCCATAACCGTTCGCTTCGAGCCAAGTCAGGGTTTCAGACGCGAGCCTCGCCTCGTCGACGCTTCCGCCCGACACGATGACGACCGAGTCGGCGCGCTGCAATGTCGCGCGCATCACGGAGTGCACGATGCCGGTGCCGCAGTCGGTCAAGACGATCGAGTAGAACCGCTCAGTGAGGTCTGCAACGACGTTGTAGTCGTTCTCGTCGAACGCCTCGGACAGCAGCGGGTCGGTGTCGGAAGCGATGATGTCGAGTCGCGTCTCGTCGCGAGATACCAGCGTGCTGAAGTCGGTGAACCCGTTGATGCTCGCGGCACGCTGCACGACATCGCGCACGGTCGCCCGGGTCTGCTTGTTGACTCGCTCCGAGAGCGTTCCACGGTCGGGGTTCGCGTCGATGGCCACGATGCGGTCTTCACGTGCGGTGGCCAACGCCATCCCGAGCAGGGTCGTCACCGTGGTCTTACCCACCCCACCCTTGCGGGTGAGGATCGGAACGAAGCGCGTGCCGCCCTCGAAGTGCTTGTCGATGCGGGCGTCGAGCTCTTTGCGAGCGCGCTCCGCCGATGAATCGCCGAGGTTGACGCCATGGAACGTCACGCCGTAGACGAACTTGTTCCATCGCCCGGTCGGAGGCTGACGCTTCTTCTTGGTCTCGTCGATCAGGCGATCAGGCGTGAGCATCGAGGACGACTCGGGGCCGTCGCCGTGAGCTCCACGCAAACGGTCGCGACGGGTCAGGCTGTTGCCACCGGCAGGTGTCGTCGGTTCGACGCGCGGCGCCTCGCCCGTGTAGGCCAGTCGCGGCACTTCTCCCGTGTGATAGGAGGTACTGCGGCGTACGTAGTCGCCGGGGAGCCGCGGCATCTCGCCCGTGGACGAGCGAGAGAACTCGTTCGACGCCCAGCGGGGGTACTCGCCGGTTCTGCCGGGCACATGTCCGCCGAGGATGGCGTCGTACGCGCTTCCGGTCCGACTCTTCGCTGCTTCGGGCTCGGGGGTCTCTTGCGGTTCCGCCTCGAATTCGAGCTCGTCGAGAGCGATCTCGCCGGTCAGAGTGCCGGGCACCGCAGACGGAGCGATGGCGACATCGTCGATGCGAACCGCAGCCTCATCGGCGGGGATCTCTTTATGGACGGGTGGGAGATCGATATGGATCGAAAGGCTTTCGGGGAGCCTCGTCGTGAGCCGATGTCCCGATTCTTCGAGCAGCTCGCCGTTGAAGTCCTCCTCGAAGGCCTCGTTGAGGGCTTCGGTTTCGGCGTCGATCAGCGGGGCAGACTCTTCAGGCCTGTTGCGCTTGCTCATGAGCACAGCCTTTCCCACCCATTTCTCTCGTGCAGTTGACTGACTTTAGTCGAGCCTATGAGCGCGAACCCCTGCCAGCGCGCAGGCGCACCGTGCGGCGCACCGGAATCGCGCTGTGCGCCGCATGGTTGCGCCTTCAGGGCGCTGCGCTTCGTCAGGCGACCTCGACGATGAGGTCGCCTGCCTCGACCTGCTGGGTCGTGTCGATCGCTACTCGTTTCAGGGTGCCCGCCACGGGCGAGGTGATGGCGGCTTCCATCTTCATCGCCTCGATCGTCGCGACCGCCTGACCGACGGCGACCGCTTCGCCCGGGCTCACCTTGACGGTGACGACGCCCGAGAACGGGGCGGCGATCTGTCCGGGGTTGGCTGGATCCGCCTTCTCGACGCTCTTCACATCGACATCGACACTTCGGTCGCGAATCGCGATGGGACGGAGCTGCCCGTTGAGGGTCGTCATGACGCTGCGCATGCCCCGCTCATCCGGTTCGCTGATCGCTTCGAGGCCGACGAAGAGCTCGACACCCTTGGCGATGCTGACTGCATGCTCCGATCCAGGCTCGAGCCCGTAAAGGTATACGCCTGTATCCACAACCGACAGGTCTCCGTACTGCTCGCGGACCTGCTCGAACGCTTTGGTCGGCGCGGGGAACAAGAGCCGGTTGAGCGCCGCCCGCCGCGTCTCGCTGTCGGCGTCGAGAGCTGCGGTGTCATCGTCGGTGAGTTCGGCCACCGAGGTGTCCACCGAGCGCCCCTCCAGCACCTTCGTCCGGAACGGCTCGGGCCATCCCCCCGGCAGATCACCGAGCTCGCCCGCCATGAATCCGACGACCGAGTCGGGGATGTCGAAAGCGCCCGGGTTGCGTTCGAACTCTGCAGGGTCGGCCCCGACTGCCGCGAGGTGGAGGGCGAGGTCGCCGACCACTTTCGACGACGGCGTCACCTTGGGGATGCGGCCGAGAATCCGGTTGGCCTCGGCATAGAGGTCTTCGATGAGTTCGAACCGGTCGGCGAGACCGAGCGCGATCGCCTGCTGACGGAGATTCGAGAGCTGACCGCCGGGAATCTCGTGACGGTAGACGCGACCGGTCGGCCCGGGCAGTCCCGACTCGAACGGCTTGTACTGGGCTCGGACAGCTTCCCAGTAAGGCTCGAAGTCGGACACGGCACCGAGGGACAGCCCGGTGTCGCGTTCGGTGTGCGCGAGTGCGGCGACGAGCGCGGATGCCGAGACCTGGCTCGTCGTGCCCGCCATAGCGGCACTCGCGACATCGACAGCGTCGACTCCTGCGGCGCTCGCTGCGAGCAGGGTTGCAAGCTGCCCCCCTGCGGTGTCATGAGTGTGCAGATGCACGGGGAGATCGAATCGCTCGCGCAGCGCCGTCACGAGCTTCGCGGCGGCGAAGGGACGAAGCAGCCCGGCCATGTCCTTGATCGCGAGGATGTGCGCGCCAGCGTCGACGATCCTCTCGGCGAGCTCGAGGTAGTAGTCGAGCGTGTAGAGATCCTCGGCAGGATCGAGGAGGTCACCTGTGTAGCAGAGCGCGACCTCGGCCACCGCGCTCCCGGTCGAACGGACTGCCTCGATCGCGGGACGCATCTGTTCGACGTCGTTCAGCGCATCGAAGATGCGGAAGATGTCGACGCCGCTCGAGGCCGCCTCACGCACGAACGCGTCGGTGACCTCGGTCGGGTACGGCGTGTAACCGACCGTGTTGCGCCCGCGGAGCAGCATCTGGATGGCGACGTTCGGAAGCGCCTCCCTGAACGAGGAGAGCCGTTCCCATGGGTCCTCGCCGAGGAATCGCAAGGCGACGTCGTAGGTCGCCCCTCCCCACGCCTCGACCGACAGCAGCTCAGGGGTGAGCCTCGCGACGTAGGGGGCGACGGCGACGAGGTCGCGCGTTCGGACACGCGTCGCCAGCAGGGACTGGTGCGCATCACGGAAGGTCGTGTCAGTGACAGCGAGTGCGGTCTGGGCACGGAGGTCTGCAGCGAAACCGACCGGGCCGAGCTCGAGAAGTCGCTGGCGTGAGCCGGCCGGTGCTTCGATCTGCAGGTCAGCCGTGGGGAGCTTGTCGACCGGTTCGGCACCGGCCGGGCGGGCGCCGTTGGGCTGGTTCACCGTGACATCGGCGAGCCAGGTGAGGATCTTGGTTCCTCGGTCCTTCGACCGGTCGGGGTGAACGAGCCCGGGCCGCTCGTCGATGAAGGACGTGCTGAGGTCGCCTTCGACGAACGATGCGTCGTCGAGCACGGACTGGAGGAACGGGATGTTGGTCGTGACGCCTCGGATGCGGAACTCCGCCAACGCACGGCGGGCACGTGCGACGGCTGCAGGGAAGTCCCGCGCACGGCAGGTGAGCTTCGCGAGCATCGAGTCGAAGTGCGGGCTGATCTGGGCGCCCTGCGCGATCGTGCCTCCGTCGAGGCGGATGCCCGCGCCGCCCGGAGACCGGTAGGTCGTGATCTTGCCCGTATCGGGTCGGAAACCCTGCGACGGGTCTTCGGTGGTGATGCGGCATTGGAGCGCCGCACCACGCAGTGCGATGTTCTCCTGCAGCAACCCGAGATCTGCGAGCTTCTCTCCCGAGGCGATCCGCATCTGCGACTGCACCAGGTCGACATCGGTCACCTCTTCGGTCACGGTGTGCTCGACCTGGATGCGGGGATTCATCTCGATGAAGACATGCTCACCTGCCCGCTCCCCCGCCGTGTCGACGAGGAACTCGACCGTCCCCGCGTTGACGTAGCCGACCGACTTGGCGAAGGCGATGGCGTCCCGGTGCAGTGCGTCACGAAGCGCGTCACTGATGTTCGGTGCGGGCGCGATCTCGACGACCTTCTGGTGACGCCGCTGGACGGAGCAGTCGCGCTCGAAGAGGTGAACGGTCTCACCCGAAGCGTCAGCGAGGATCTGCACCTCGATGTGCCGTGGACGTACGACGGCCTGCTCGAGGAACATCGTGGGGTCACCGAAGGCGCTGTCCGCTTCTCGCATCGCCGCTTCGAGGGCAGACCTCAGTTGTTCCGGCTCATCGACGCGACGCATCCCTCTGCCACCACCGCCCGCAACCGCCTTGGCGAAGATCGGAAAGCCGATCTCGTCGGCCGCGGCCAGGAGCTCGTCGAGATCCTTGCTCGGCTGTGAAGACGCGAGCACCGGCACGCCGGCACGTATCGCCTGCTCCTTGGCCGTGACCTTGTTGCCTGCGGCACGCAGCACCGACGCGGGCGGGCCGATGAAGGTGATCCCGGCCGCCTCGGCGGCTTCCGCGAGATCGGGGTTCTCGCTCAAGAAGCCGTATCCCGGGTAGATCGCGTCCGCGCCCGATTCTTTGGCGACCCGGATGATCTCGGTGACGTCGAGGTAGGCCCGTACAGGGTGGCCGATCTCCCCGATCTGATAGGCCTCGTCCGCTTTGAGGCGATGCATCGAGTTGCGGTCTTCGTAGGGGAAGACGGCGACGGTGGCCGCGCCCAGCTCATATGCGGCACGGAACGCCCTGATGGCGATCTCTCCACGGTTGGCGACGAGGATCTTCGTGAACACGGGTGCCCTTCATACTTCGTGGCGGTGCGCGGCGACGGAAAACGAACCGGAAGGAAGCGCCGCGCCCGAGCGATGTTTAGGTTCTCTCAGACTACTGACGGTAACCTGGCGTCTGTGCATGTGCTGAGCGTGAGCTCCCTCAAGGGAGGGGTCGGGAAGACCACTGTCACTCTCGGACTCGCCTCCGCGGCGTTTGCGAGAGGCCTGAACACTCTGGTCGTCGATCTCGACCCGCAGTCCGATGTTTCGACGGGGATGGACATCCAAGTCCAGGGGCATTTGAACGTCGCCGACGTGTTGACTTCTCCGAAAGAGAAGACCGTTCGTGCCGCTATCGCCCCCTCGGGGTGGACGCGTGGCCGCTCGGGTAAAATCGATGTCATGGTGGGCAGTCCCTCCGCGATCAACTTCGACGGCCCCCATCCGAGCATCCGAGACATCTGGAAGCTCGAAGAGGCACTCGCGAGCGTCGAGCAGGACTACGATCTGGTTCTGATCGACTGCGCACCGTCACTCAATGCGTTGACCCGCACAGCGTGGGCTGCGAGTGACCGGGTCGCCGTCATCACCGAGCCAGGCTTGTTCTCAGTCGCTGCGGCCGACCGTGCACTGCGCGCAATCGAAGAGATTCGACGCGGCCTTTCGCCCCGACTTCAACCGCTCGGGATCATCGTCAACCGGGCGCGGGTCCAGTCGCTGGAACATCAGTTCCGGATCAAAGAGCTTCGCGACATGTTCGGACCTCTCGTCCTTTCTCCCCAGCTTCCCGAGCGCACCTCGCTGCAGCAGGCGCAGGGTGCCGCGAAACCGCTGCACATCTGGCCAGGTGAGAGCGCGCAAGAACTGGCGCAGATGTTCGACCAGCTGCTCGAACGCGTCATGCGCACCGGTCGCGTCGGCGAATACGCTCAGCTCACCGGCAACCTCACCCAGTCCTGACCTGGGGCCCCTGCGCGCGACGCGTGACTCGAGCGTGCGCTCAGCCGCCGCCGCTCGTCAGTCGGTGCACGCTTATGAGTAAGCACAGCATCGAGACAGCGACGGTTACGCTGCGCCGGCGCTAGCGCCAGACAACCACCCGCTCCAGGTCCGTGCGATTCGGGCCGGTTCGGGACAAGGAAACGGGTCAGCCGACGGCGCGCACTGCGCGGCGCGCGGCGAGCTCATCGCTCGGGTCGGTGGTCTGAGTGTCGAGTTCGACGAGGCTGCTTTCCACCTCGCGCAGAACCTTGCCGACCGCGATACCGAAGACGCCCTGGCCACGGCTCACGAGGTCGATGACCTCGTCGTTCGAGGTGCACAGGTAGACGCTCGCTCCGTCGCTCATCAGAGTCGTCTGCGCCAGGTCGCTCACTCCCGCTTCACGGAGCTGATTCACCGCCGTGCGGATCTGCTGAAGCGAGATACCGGTGTCGAGAAGACGCTTGACGAGCTTCAGCACGAGGATGTCGCGGAACCCGTACAGTCGCTGGCTACCTGAACCGGCGGCGCCTCGAACAGTCGGCTCGACCAAGCCGGTACGGGCCCAGTAGTCGAGCTGACGGTAGCTGATCCCCGCGGCGCGCGCGGCGACAGCGCCGCGGTAACCCTCGTTCGCGTCGAGATCAGGAAGGCCGTCGGTGAAAAGCAGCCCGAGGTTGTAGCGATCCTCGCTACGGCTGATTTCACTCATGATTTGCTGCCTTCCTGGCTGCGATGGAGTCTTACGCGACCCCTCAACGCTATCGACCGGAGAGTCCCCCGGCAACGACATCGCGAATTCGGGATTCGGCGTGTCGCCGAAATGTATGAGATAGTCAGCCTCCGATTTTGCTGAGGGCAGCACGGATGAGGCTCGTTCTGACGATATCGAGTTGTGCTGAGAGCTCGATGGCCACTTCGACACCGCGTGCCCTGCTACCACTTTCGCGGCGGCGGACTACGGGCTGGACAGCGCTTTCGAGCAGACCCGCCTCGCGCTCGGCGGCCGCTCTGAACGCCCGAAGGTGACGTGGCTCGATCCCGACCTTCCGAAGTTCGACAAGGGCTTTCAGCACCGAAAACGACTCTTCGCCATGCACGTCCGCCGCGGTGATGAGCGATGCGCTGACAGCCTCGTCGAGGAGCGCCGAAGATGCCCCGGCGGCGGTGATGAGCGACTCGCGCGTATAGCGCCGATCTTCGCTGAGCATCGACGGCTCGATGTCGGAACTCGGCCCTGGCAGCGACGGCGACTTACCGGCGTCGACGTCAGCGAGGTAGCCGCGAATGACCTTGAGCGGCAGGTAGTGGTCGCGCTGGAGCGTGAGAATCAGCTTCAACCGTTCGAGGTCGCGCGCCGAGAACTTCCGGTAGCCGGACTCCGTGCGAGCCGGGGACAGCAGTCGCTCATCCTCGAGGAACCGCACCTTCGACGAGGAGAGGTCGGGGAACTCCGGCTTGAGCTTTGCAAGCACCTGCCCGATGTTGAGCAGAGCAGCAGAGTGCGCCCGATTGTCGCGGGCGGGGAGAGCTGACACGGTCAGCGCGCCGCCGTATACGCCAGGTCGTGCCGCGACGCATAGAACGTGAGCCGGAACTTTCCGACCTGCACCTCAGCACCATCGCTCAGCAGCGCCGTGTCGATCCGAACACCGTCGTAGTACGTGCCGTTGAGGGACCCGAGATCCTTGACCTCGAATGCCGTGCCGTGCCGAACGAACTGAGCATGCTTGCGGGACACGGTGACGTCATCGAGGAAGATGTCAGCGCTCGGGTGACGACCGGCGACGGTCACGTCCGCATCGAGCAGGAACCGAGCCCCACTATTGGGGCCCCGGCGAACGACGAGCAGGGCGGACCCAGACGGCAGGGCCGCGATCGCAGCCTGCTCTTCAGCGCCCGATCGCTGATCGAGCGCATGGATCTCGTTCACGAAGTCCTCTCCGAACGACGCAGTCGTATCGGCGCTTACAAGAGAATCCCGTCGACCGATACGGCCACGTCCCTGTGGGTCGTCGCTTCGTACATCACGCTCGTTCGCCATGGCGTCCTCCTCAGCGGTCCACATTATCTGAAACCGGATGCGACTCGCCCGGTTGATTTGTCGCGACGCGCATGGTCTCCGCCGCGTACACGATTCCTGCCCACCAGTAGAGGAACGCACCCCACAGGGCGAAGGCCCACCCGACCGGGCCCGCGATCGACTGCAGATGGGGGAAAGCCTGCCCGAGAACGATCAGGGGAAGCGCGTAGAAAAGGCAGAACGTCGCGAACTTACCGAGATGGTGCACCGGCAGCGGGCCGTAGCCCCGGTTGGCGAGGATGACGCCCAGGACGACGAGCATGACGTCGCGGCTCACGATGACAGCGACGAACCACCACGGAACGACTTCGCGGATTGCGAGACCGAGGAGCGTCGCGATGATGTAGAGCCGGTCAGCGGCCGGGTCGAGCAGTTGACCGAGCCTGGTCACCTGATGCAGCCGCCGTGCCAGCCAGCCGTCGAGGAAGTCGGTAAGGCTCGAGAACACGAGGACGAGCAACGCGGCGATGTCCTGCCCGTTCAGCAGGAAGACGAGGAAAACGGGGACGAGGGCGAGCCGCACGAAACTCAGCAGGTTCGGGACGGTGAGGATTCGACTGCTCACCTCATCGCGGGCTGGGTCACCCCGATCGGCCGCGTCGTCGCTCATCGCGCCCGATTCTACCGGCGGCTCTCCTTCAGCCCTCATGGGCTCGGAGTTTCGAGATGGTCGAGCAGCGCCGCAGGCGAGAGGATCCGGGCGCCGAGTTCCTCAGCCCGCGCTGCGAGAGTGCGGTCTGCGGTGACCACCACAGTGTGGGGCCGTGGCGCGATCGCCAGATACTCGAGGACGGCGGTGTCGCCGTCCGTCCCCGCGCGATCGACGACGACATCGGGGGCCGCATCGGTATCGGCGTCCTTGGCCCGCCCTTCGAGCACCAGGCGGATTTGCGGCCACCAGCGGGTGAGCGGCAACCCGAGAGCGCCGCTCGGCATCCCGACAGCCGTCAGAGCCTGCAGCGACTGAGCGAGGCCGGTCGCAGCCCCTGAACGGTCACGCCACCAACCGTTCGGTCGGGTACCGACGACATTCGCGCCGTCGACGACGAGAACAGGACGGTGTTCGAGCGCGGCCCGCAGGTCGGGCCACGCTTCGCCGAACGAGGGATGAAGCGGGAGACGGGCGACGGCCTCGACAGGCACCCATGCGAGCGCCTCGCTCTCGGCGTCGCCGATCACCGGGTCGAACGCCTCGGGGACGGAGACCGAGACGGTCGTATAGCTCCAAGCTCCGAGGTCGAGGACGTGCGCGAAATGCAGTCGCAGACCGTCCGCGGGTACGCCCGCCTCTTCGCCTGCTTCACGGACCGCGGCATCGATCGCCGATTCGCCCTCGTGTCGAGCGCCGCCTGGAAGACCCCAAGTGCCACCGAAGTGGCTGTAACCGGCTCTCTGCTGAAGAAGCACCCCTTCGGGCGAGGAAACCAGGAGGCCGGCAGCGCCGAACCTGCCCCAGAACCGCCGCCCGTCGGGGAGGACTACCCATTCGTCACCGGAGCCGAGCGGGCGACGCGGCAAGGCGCCGGGCACCGCCGTCACGGCGTCGAACTCAGCGTCCATGCCCCACCTCCGCACCTAGTCTTTCAGGATGGAGAGCGGTTCGGTTCGCGTCGACGTGTGGCTCTGGTCGGTGCGGCTCATCAAGACGCGTGCGGCCGCGACCGCGGCATGCAGGGCAGGACATGTCACAGTCCGTGACGAGCGCGCGAAAGCGGCGACGACCGTGCGGGTCGGCGACGAAGTCCGTTACCGGCGGGAGGGCCGCGAGCGGATCGTCGTGGTGCGGCGTCTCCTCGTCAAACGCGTCGGAGCCGCGGTCGCCGCCGAGTGCCTGACCGACCTCACTCCCCCGGAACCTCCGCGCGAGGAGATCGCGGCGACGGTGCTGCGCGATCGGGGCAGCGGCAGACCGACGAAGCGCGACAGACGCGAGATCGAAAGGCTCCGCGGCCGTCCGCTCGACGGTCAGAACGACCGCTGACCAGGGCCGACGTATTCGGAGAGCGGCCTGATGAGTGCGTTCGATTCGAGCTGCTCCATGACGTGCGCCGTCCAGCCGACGACGCGTGCCGCCACGAACAGCGGAGTGAAGATGTCGGTGTCGAAGCCCATCAGCGCGTAGGCCGGACCACTCGGATAATCGAGGTTCGGCTTGATCCCCTTCCGCTCCCCCATCGCGAGTTCGAGCCGGTCGTAGAGCTCGATGGTCTCGGGCCGGTCGAAGTGAACAGCGAGCGCGTCGAGCGAGGCTTTCATGGTGGGCACACGCGAGTCGCCGTTCTTGTAGACCCGGTGCCCGAAGCCCATGATCTTGCGCTTCTCGGCGAGCGCCGTGTCGAGCCACTTCTCGGCGTTCGAGGGGTCGCCGATCTCCCCGAATACCTGCATGACGGCCTCGTTCGCGCCGCCGTGCAGCGGACCTTTCAACGCCCCGATCGCTGCGGTGACTGCCGAGTAGAGGTCGGACAGCGTCGAGGTGACGACTCGGGCCGTGAAGGTGGAGGCATTGAAGGAGTGTTCGGCGTAGAGCACCATCGAGACACGGAACGCGTCGACGACCGGCGCCTCGGGTAGCTCTCCGAAGGTCATCCAGAGGAAGTTGGCCGAGTAGTCGAGGTCGTCTCGCGGCGGGACCGGTTCGAACCCGCGGCGACGGCGCTGCAGGAAGGCGACGATGGCGGGGATCTGGGCCAGCAGGGAGACGGCCCTCTCCTCATTCAGCCGCCGATCGGTCTCGCCGCCCGGCTCGCGGAGCGTCGGATCCAAAGTCCCGATCGCGCTCACAGCGGTACGCACGAGATCCATCGGATGGGCTTCCGCGGGGAGCGCGTCGAGGACTTCGCGGACACGAGGGTCGAGGGCGCGGAGTGAGCGCTCCCGCTCGGTGAACTCGCGCAGCTGGTCCTCGTCCGGCAGCTCGCCGTGCCAGAGCAGCCATGCGACCTCTTCGAACGAGCATCGGGCTGCGAGATCCTGTACGGGATAGCCGCGGTAGAGCAGCGAGTTGGTTTCGGGATTGACCTTCGAGATCGCCGTGGTGTCGACGACGACACCGGCGAGACCCTTGCGGATTTCAGTCATCGTCGACGCTCCTTCATCAAGCTTCCGGTCACCGGCCGTTACCGACCGTGTGTGCTGTTGTCGTCGAGGGTGAAGTCGTAGACAGCCCCGTCGAAGGCGTTGTACCCCTCGTAGTCCAGCAGTTCGTAGAGCTCGGCGCGAGTCTGCATCGCATCCACCTCGGTGCGCAGGCTTCCGTCTCGCGCGAGGGTGTCGAGAGCACGTTCGGCGGCTCCCATCGCGCTGCGCAGCAGCGAGACCGGGTAGATGACGATGTTCATTCCTACGGACTCGAGCTCGCCGACCGTGAACAACTCGCTCTTGCCGAACTCGGTCATGTTGGCGAGCACCGGCACATCGACAGCGGAACGGATCGCTTCGAACTCGCTGAGGTCGCGCATCGCTTCGGGGAAGATCGCGTCGGCGCCTGCGTCGACGAGAGCCTTCGCACGGTCCTTGGCGGCATCGAGCCCGTCGATGGCACGGACGTCGGTGCGGGCCATGACGAGCAGGTTCTCGTCGCGGCGCGCGCTCACGGCAGCGCGGATCCGTTGAGACGCAAGGTCGACCGAGACGACCTGCTTGCCGTCGAGGTGCCCGCAGCGTTTCGGGTTCACCTGGTCCTCGATATGAAGTCCCGCGACCCCTGCGTCTTCGAGGACCTGGACGGTGCGAGCCACGTTCATCGGTTCCCCGAAGCCCGTGTCCGCGTCGATGAGAGCAGGCAGATCCGTCATCCGCGCGATCTGCCCGCCTCGTCCGGCCACTTCCGAGAGAGTCGTGAGGCCGATGTCAGGCAACCCGAGCTCGGCGGACAGCACGGCGCCGGAGATGTAGACACCCTCGAAGCCCTTCCGCTCGATGAGCTTCGCCGAGAGCGGGTTGAACGCTCCGGGGAAGCGGAGCAGCCGGCCCGAGGCGAGTGCTGTGCGGAAGCACGCCCTCTTGTCAGCGGCGGAGACGGTCGAGTGCAACATTCAGAAGAGTCCCTTCGGCAGCGGTGTGGCCTCGAGCAGGCCCGACTTCGCAGTGATCGTGAGCGCGGCGACACCATCCGCGTCGAGTTCGGGAAGCCGCTCGGCGAGGTCGAGAAACCGCTGGATCTCGCCGTCGTCGAGTGCGTCTTCCGCAAGAGTGCGGAACTTCGCGATGTAGTCGGGACGGGTGAACGGACGCGCGCCGAGCGGGTGGGCGTCGGCCACCGCGATCTCGTCCACGATCCTCCGTCCGTCGAATAGCTCGATCTCGATTCGACCGCCGAACGCCTGCTCGCTCGGATCGAGAGAGTGGTAGCGGCGAGTCCACTCGGGGTCTTCCCGCGTTTCGATCTTGTTCCAGAGGGCGACCGTGTCGGGGCGTCCGGCGCGCTCCGGCGCGTACGAGTCGACCTGGTGCCACCGGCCGTCCTGGAGCGCGACGGCGACGATGTACGGCACGGAGTGATCGAGCGTCTCTCGGCTGGCGGCGGGATCGTACTTCTGCGGGTCACCCGCGCCCGACCCGATCACGAAGTGCGTGTGATGCGAGGTGTGCAACACGATGCGGGCGATGTTGTCGGGGTCGCGCAGCTCGGGATGCTCCGAACCGAGCCGCCTCGCGAGGTCGATCCACGCCTGCGCCTGGTACTCGGCCGAATGTTCTTTGGTGTAGCTGTCGAGAATCGCCCGCTTCGCCTCCCCTGGGACAGGCAGCGGAACCGCATAGAGAGCGTCAGGTCCGTCCAGCAGCCAGGCGATGACACCGTCTTCGCCCTCGTAGATCGGCACGGGGCTCGTCTCCCCGCGCATAGCCCGGTCGACGGCTTCGACCGCCATCTTCCCGGCGAACGCGGGGGCGTGCGCCTTCCAACTGGAGATCTCGCCCTTTCGAGACTGACGGGTCGCGGTCGTGGTGTGCAGCGCCTGCCCTACGGCCTGGAAGATCGTCTCGTGATCGAGGGCCAGGAGGGTGCCGATGCCGGCCGCCGCGCTCGGGCCGAGGTGAGCGACGTGATCGATCTTGTGACGGTGCAGCGAGATCGCGCGAACCAGACTCATCTGGATCTCATACCCCGTCGCGATCGCTCGGAGGACTGCGGCGCCGTCACGCCTCGCGTGTTGCGCCACGGCCAGGATCGGCGGGATGTTGTCCGCCGGATGCGAATATTCAGCGGCGAGGAAGGTGTCGTGGAAATCGAGTTCGCGCACTGCGACCCCATTCGCCCACGCGGCCCACTCCGGTGAAACACGGCGGCTCGCCGATTCACCGAATACCGCAGCGCCGCCGCCACCCGTGCTGGGCGGATGAGCGAGCGCCTGCGCTCGAGCAGAGACGACCGGCTTCCTGCTGAGAGACGCCGCTGCCACCGCCGCGTTATCGATCACCCGATTGACGATCATGTCCGCGACATCATCCTCGACACCGACCGGATCGACCGCGACCCTGGCTATCGCTGAGGCGAGCTGCTGCTCGCGCGGGAGCTGTTCATCACTACGGTAGGTGCGGACACGCAAGGTTTCAGTCAACAAGAACTCCTTCGAGACGTCTCTACTCTCGCGCATCCCGACCTGGAGCTCGAAGGCGGCCGAGGACGGTATCGTCGATCAGATCATGGCGCTGCGGACCACCATCGGCACCATACGCCTCATCGCCGCGCTGACCGGAGTGGTCGCACTCGTCTCCCGATTCATCTACGGGCTCGGCTTCCGCACCTTCGTCTCGGTCGACTTCTTCGGCTACCTGACCGTGCAGAGCAATATGGCCGCTGTCGTCGTCACAGCCTTAGCGGGCGTCACCGCACTACGCGGTCGTCCCGAGTCACTTCTGCTGTCCTCCGCGCGGGCGACCATCGCCTGCTTCCTGCTGGTCGCTGGAATCGTCTTCGCGTTGCTCGTGAGCCAGGGGCCCTCGATGGGATACCGGATCGATGTGCCGTGGTCGGACGCGGTACTGCACTTCGTTCTCCCCGCCTTCGTCCTCGTCGACTGGCTCGTCTCGCCGGGGCGTCGAATGGTCAGCTGGCGCATCATCCTCATCGCCCTCGCCTATCCGACGGTGTGGGGCATCGGGACGATCATCCGAGGCGAATTCGTCGGCTGGTACCCGTACTTCTTCCTCGACCCGGCCCAGGCGGGATACCCGGGGACCCTCGTGATCTATTCGGCGGCCTCGCTGGCGCTCTTCGCCATCATCGCTGCAGGTCTGGTCGCAGCGAGCCATGTGGCGCCGCTCGGCGAGAAGGAACCGCCCGGAACGGGGTACCGGCGCTCGACGCTCCGCGCGCGTCGGCTGCGGGGCCGCGCCCGCAGAAGGGCGAAGCGGGCAGCGGTCACCGCTCTGCGGAGAACGGGAGAAGACTCTCGGTGACAGCCTCGATGACGCCCGCCTCATCGAGCTCTGCAAGCGCCGCGCCCTGAGCGCCCGCAACGAGCCCTACCAGCACAGGCTCCCCCGTGGACGGCTCGAGATTGACCCACTCAGTGATCGGCGACTCGCTTCCGAGCACGGACCAGCGAACCGCGTCGGTGTCCCAGAACACCTCGTCGAACCGGACCCACACCGTGTCGGTCGTCGCGAACCCCAGATCCGCGATCGCCGCGCGCCGTTCGAACGGCAATGCCGGGTCGAAGCCGATGCCTTCATCCTTGAGGACTCCGAGCGGGACGGTGAGAACCGCTCGGTCGACGCTTGCCGACTCCCCCGTTGCGAGCCGGATACTCACACCATTGTCGCCGTAACTCAGCGCGGTGACCGAGGTGGACAGCCACACGTCGAGACCCTCGAGCAGAGCGTCGACGTACGCTCCGTAGCCGTCGGTGACGCGTTCCTCAGTGGGCGCTGCGGGTTCGTCGAAGCCGTACCAGGCGGAAAGCGCTTCGGGATCGGCGCCGCGTCCGATGCCGATCTGTTGAAGAAGAGTGGCCGCTACTCGGTCAGCCGGAGTCGGAGGGGCGCCGCCCTCGGAAAGATCGGGGTTCGAACCTGCGATCGCTTCGGTCACCGAAACGTCGTCGGGACGCTCTCGTGCCCAGGCGAGCGCCGAAGCGATGGCGTTCTCACCCGTGTCCGAGGCGCCGACATCTTCACCGTCCGAGACCCGGACGGCGGTATCGCCCTCGACCGGTGCGGTACTGATTCCGAGGCTCGCAAGCCGTAGAGAGACGGAGGATCCACGTTCGGGTGCCCATGCCGCCCCCAGCTCGACGGGAAGCGGCCACGCGTCGTCCGTGCGCGTGTCGATGCGGCCGCCTGTACGTTCACGAGCCTCGATGACGGTCACTTCGAAGCCGTAGTCACTCAGTCGCGAAGCCGCAGCGGCGCCGGCAGCTCCCGCTCCGATGACCGCGATCCGCTCGCCCGGTTCCGCTATGGCCAGAATTTCTGTGGCCGCTCTCACCCCGGACTCCGATGCTCCCTCGACCGTCGCGGGACGCTCGTCCGACGTCGCTTCGCCGGCGAAGAACAGGCGACCCGCGATGGGTTCACGCAACACAGCCCGCTGGCCCGGAGTTGCGTGCGAGGCGATGAAACTATGGCTGCCGCGGGCGAACTCGTCGGAGCCCCAGTTGCTACGAAGGACACCGCTCGGCAGTGGCACGCCCGACGTCGGCGTCGGGACGACCGACGGCGACGCGGTCGGCGCCGGGCGCACGGGAGTGCAGGCCGCGAGAACCAGTGTCGTCACACCGGTTGCGGCGCCGGCGAGGAACGTGCGTCGGGAGAAGCTCATCCTGATGCAACCCTATCGCCGCGGCGCCGCGAAGCCTCCACCTGCGGAGGTGCCGTTAACGCAACGATGCCCGCACACCGAAACGGCTGCGGGCATCGTGTAGAGCGGGCAGAGCCCGCGCGATCTCAGACGACGCGGATGTTGGAGGCCTGCGGGCCCTTGTTACCGGGGGTCACTTCGAACTCAACACGCTGGTTCTCTTCGAGCGTGCGGAATCCGCTGGTCTGGATGGCCGAGTAGTGGGCAAACAGGTCGGGACCCTGGTCATCGGGAGCGATGAAGCCGAAGCCCTTTTCGGAGTTGAACCACTTGACGACGCCAGTAGGCATAGATTTGTTCTCTTTCGTTTCATTGGATCCTCCCGCGGTCTTCACGGGAGGGGATGTCACGCTGACTTCGCGTTCCAAGAAACGACTCGCTTACTAAGCGGCGCCCTTCAGACCCACAACACTCAACACAACTGCATGGGCCACGATACAGGCCCCGGCGTACCGTAGGGTGTTCCGATTCCTTTTCTTTTACTGAAAGTTGCTCTGTGCGTCTTCGACCTACTCTCTCCGTGACCGCCGTCATCGCACTTTCCGTCACTCTCGCCGCGTGCTCGGGCGACGAAGCGGCACCGAGCGCTACCGACACCACTAGCCCCGACGCGAGTGTCGTGGTCGACGTGTGCGCGACACCTTCGGGAGATTTGTCCGACGCGGTCTCGGTCGAGGGCGACGCGGGCGCTGAGCCCACCGTCGAGTTCGATGAGGGCCTCGACCCCGCCGAGACGGAACGCACCATCGTTTCCGAAGGCGACGGCGCAGAACTGCCGTCGGGCGGCAGCGCTTCGGTGGCATACGCGATCTACAACGGCACGACCGGCGAGAAGATCGAGGCGTACGGCTACAACGAAGGAGAGACGGAGGCGGTGTTCGCCGCTGACGTCACACAGCTGATCCCGGGGCTGGCGAAGACGATCGGCTGCGTGACCGAAGGCTCACGCGTCGTCTCCGTCATCCCGGCCGTTGAAGGTTTCGGTGAGGAAGGCAATGCCGACATCGGAGTAGGAGCTGGCGAATCCCTCGTTGCCGTCATCGATGTCCTGTCTGTCCTTCCGTCGCGGGCTGACGGTGTCGACCAGCCCGCTCCCGAGGGTCTTCCGACGGTGACTCTCGCCGATGACGGCGCGCCGACGGTCGAGATCCCGGCAACCGATCCGCCGACCGAGTTCCAGCTGGGCGTATTGAAGAAGGGTGATGGCGAAGTCGTGCCGGCAGGCGCCACTGTCACGGTCCAGTACCACGGCGTGAGCTGGGACACCGGTGAGGTCTTCGACCAGAGCTGGGGCAGTGGACCCACCTCGTTCTCACTGACGAGCGTCGTACCGGGATTCACCCAGGCGATCGAAGGCCAGACAGTGGGCTCACAGGTCATCGCGGTCCTCCCGCCCGAGCTGGCCTACGGGGGCACCGACTCCGAGCTCGCCGACCAGACCCTCGTCTTCGTCATCGACATCCTCGCCGTCTCCTGAGGTAGGCGTTCCGGCCGGATGCGCACGTTCCGGCCGGCCCCGGACGCCGCAACGCACTCGTCAGCGGCAACCGCGGACGAGTGCGCACGGAGGTTGAGCGATTTGTGCGCGCACGTTCCGGTCAGCGGGGCCGGCCGCAACGTGCGCGGCGCGCCGGAACGCCTACCTCAGGGGCGGGAGATCTGGGATTTCAGTGCTGCGGTCGCGGTTCGGAGGTCATGAGGGCTGAGTTCGAGTTCGAAGCCGCGGCGGCCTCCGGAAACGAAGATGGTCTCGTGCGAGTCAGCGCTCGCGTCGATCACCGTCGGCAGGGCGGTCCTCTGGCCGATCGGACTGATTCCGCCAGCCACGTAGCCCGTCTTCCGTTCGGCTTCATGCTGGTCGGCCAACTCCGCCTTCTTCACGCCGAGGGCAGCGGCGAGAGCCTTGAGATCCAGCGTCCGGGAAACCGGAACGACTCCCACGGCAAGACGCCCATCGACCGACGCGACGAGAGTCTTGAAGACCCGCTCGGGCTCGACGCCGAGAGCCTCAGCCGCCTCGAGACCGAAACTTCGGTGAGCCGGATCGTGCAGATAGGTGTGAGGTACGAACGCGATTCCGAGGCGTTGAAGTGCCAAGGTCGCCGGAGTCGCTCCGCCGCCTGAGACCTTTCTCGTCACCGGCCCGGAAGTTACTTGGACGCGATCATCGCGTCGCGAACCTCGCGGCGCAGCACCTTGCCGATGAGCGACCGGGGCAACTCGTCACGCACCTCGACCCGCTTCGGAACCTTGTACCCCGCGAGATGCTTGCGGCAGAAATCCCGCACCGCGGCGACATCGAGCGACTTGCCGTCGCGCAGCACGATCGCCGCCGCGACATCTTCGCCGCCTTCCTTTCTCGGTATCCCGACGACAGCCGCTCCCTCGATGTCTGGATGTCCGAGGAGCACGCCCTCCACCTCAGACGGTGACACGTTGAACCCGCCGGTGATGATGAGCTCTTTTCGGCGATCGACGATCGTGACGAAGCCGTCATCGGCGACCGTCACGATGTCGCCCGTGCGAAGCCAACCGCCGTCGATCAACGTCTCGGCGGTCTCGTCCGGTCGGTTCCAATAGCCGGAGAAGACTTGAGGACCGCGCAGCAGCAACTCGCCCGGCTCCCCCGCCGGAACGTTCTTCGCCGGGTCGTCCGGATCGACGACCCTGATCTCGGTGCTCGGGAAGGGCACTCCGACCGTGCCGGGTCGACGAGACGGCCCGATCGGGTTTCCGAGCGCCACAGGCGAGCTCTCCGTCATGCCGTAGCCCTCGACGAGCAGCCCTCCCGTGATCCCCTCCCATTGGGTCACCGTCGCGACCGGCAGGTTCATCGCGCCGGAGATCGCGAACCGCACACTGGAAAGGTCGACCCGGCGTCGGCTCGCGGAACGGGCGAGCTGGTCGTAGATGGGCGGGACGGCAGGGAGGAACGTGGGCGGCGACTTACGTGCAGCCGTGAGAACGAGGTCGATGTCGAACTTCGGGAAGAGGACGAGGCGCGCGCCCATACTCATCGCGAACGTCAGGCACAGGGTCATCCCATAGGCATGGAAGAAGGGGAGCACGCCGTAGAACACCTCGCGCCCTTCGCGCATGCCGGGCACCCAGGCGCGGCCCTGCAGGGCGTTGGCGTAGAGGTTCCGGTGGGTGAGGATGACGCCCTTGGGGCTGCCGGTGGTGCCGCTCGTGTACTGCAGCACGGCCGTGTCGCCGGCTTTAGGGAACGGGTGCCGGTTCGGAATCTTGCGCGCTTGCGTCAACTTCTCCCACTCGACCAGTCCCTTGGTCTTCGGGGTGCTCGTCATCGCGGCACGGCTCGCCCGCGCCTTCGGGAGGGGTAGCCGGAGCGCGAGTCGCTTGCTCCATGGCAGCGCCCGCGTGACGTCGACGGAAACGACCCTGCGCGGACGCACGTCGTCGGGGAACCGGGCGACGACGTCGGCGACCTTGTCCCACACGATCGCATATGCCGCCGTGTGGTCTTCGAATTGGTGACGCAGCTCGCGCTGCGTGTAGAGCGGATTGTGTTCGACGACGATCGCGCCGAGGCGCAGCACCGCATAGAAGGCGACGACATGCTGGGGGCAGTTCGGCAGCACGAGCGCGACCCGATCCCCGGGCCGCACTCCTGCGCGGCGCAGCGCGCCGGCGACCCGGGCGATCTGCTCACCGAGTTCGTCGTACTTGGTGGTCGCGCCGAAGAACTCGAGCGCTACCTTCGACCGATGCTTCTTCACCGCCGCGTCCATCATCTCCGGCAGCGATCTGTCGGGAATGCTGATCTCGGTAGGCACGCCGTCGGCGTAGGCGGCGAGCCAGGGACGGTCGGAGAGCGGGGTCGCTTCAGAAGACATCGACTCGATCGTACGCAGGGGTAAGCCGAGCGGCACCTGCGGATTCGCGCAGGATCGTCCGGTCACCGCCTTCTCGATGCCGGAATAGTGTCGACACCATGCAGATCATCCGCGTTCCGGAGCTCCGCGATGCGCCCGGCGTCTATCGAGTTTGCTTTGAGACGGGCACGAACCCCGCTGAGGTGGCGACAGCGGAGCGCAATGCCGACCTCCTCGGACATGTCTTCGCAGGACCCTATCTTCTGCACAGTCCGGAGCTGTGCCGGGTCATCGTGGATTCGTCCGGCGTCGCCGGCTACCTCCTGGCCGTTGCCGATACGTCGGCGTTCGCCTCGTGGTGCGAGACGACCTGGTGGCCGCCGCTTCGGGAGCAGTATCCGCTCGGGTCCGGCATCGCCGCCGATGCCGAGACGATCGGGATGCTGCACCGGCCTCCGCTCGCACCTGTTGCACTACTGCACGACTATCCCGCGCATCTGCACATCGACTTCCTGGATCGTGCTCGTGGCGTCGGTCTCGGCCGGTCCCTCATCGGCGGCCTACTCGATCAGCTCGCGAATCTCGGCGCTCCGGGCATCCATCTCGGGGTCGGTGCCGACAACCAGAACGCGATCGGTTTCTACCAGCACCTCGGCTTCCGAGAGGCATTGGTGACGGACGGCGTCAAGTGGATGGTCCGGTCGACGACGTAAGGCGGACGACGACGTAAGCCGATGCCGCCCCGCTTGCGCGGAGGTCCGGGTTTTATGATCGGCGGATGGACCTGGAGTTCTCACACGACCGTGATGCCCACCGTTACGTCGCTTCGAGCGGCGGCCAGATGGTCAGCGCCCTCGACTACGCGCTCAGCCCGGAGGCGATCTCGTTCACCCACACCTTCACTCCCCCGCCGCACCGCGGAAAGGGCTATGCCGGCGAGCTGGTTGCTTTCGCGATCGACGATGTCGAGTCGACGACGAGCCTGCGGGTTCGCCCGATGTGCTGGTACGTCGGCGAGTGGTTCGACAAGCATCCCGAGCGCGCGGGACTGCTGTCGCGCTGACGCGCTATCCGATTCACCGGACCCACTGCATGAACGAACGCACAATCAACCCCGAGGAGATCTCATGCCATTGACAGGCGAGTACGCACCGAGCACCAGTGAATGGGCGCGCAAGCAGGCTGAACTGTACGAGGCGACGGATGGCCGTGAGGGTAACGATCTGAAGGGCCACCCGGTCATCATCCTCACTTCGGTGGGCGCATCGTCGGGGAAGCTGCGGAAGACCGCGCTCATGCGGGTCGAGCACGACGGCGAATATGCGGTCGTCGCGTCGAAGGGTGGCGCCCCCGAGCAGCCCGCTTGGTACTGGAACCTGGTAGCGGAATCGCATGTCGAGCTGCAGGATGGCGCCGTCAAGCGCGACTACCGCGCGCGCGTCGTGTCCGGCGACGAGCGCGCCGTGTGGTGGGAGCGGTCGGTCGCAGCGTGGCCAGACTACGCCGAGTATGCGAAGAAGACCGACCGCGAGATCCCGGTGTTCGTGCTTACCGCTTTCGAGGACTGACGTGGCTCACCTGTCGCCGCTCGTTCTCGGCGAGAGGACGGAGCCGCACGTTGTTCTGGTCCGTCATGGCGAGACCGAGTGGAGCAGGACAGGCAAGCACACCGGGCTCAGCGACATCCTTTTGACCGAGAACGGTCGGCGTCAAGCCGAGATGGCGGGCGTCGTGCTCGCCGGCCGCTCGTTCGGTGCGGTTCTGACCAGCCCGCTTCAGCGTGCGCACGAGACAGCGAGGCTCGCCGGTCACCCCGAGGCGGTTGTCGATTCTGACCTCGTCGAGTGGGACTACGGCGGGTACGACGGGCTTACAACTCCCGAGATCGCCGAGAAGGTCGGCCGCCCGTGGTCGATCTGGACCGACGGCGTCATCCACGGCGCGAACACCCCAGGCGAGACTCTCGACACGGTCCGCCGTCGTGCCGCGTCGGTGATCGGACGCATCGCTCCTGTCCTCGACCAGGGCGAAGACGTGCTGGTGTTCGCCCACTCGCACTACCTGCGCATATTCGCGTCGGTATGGCTCGGCCTGCCGGTGATGGCGGAGCGGCTCTACCTCGGTACGGGTGCCGTCAGCGCGCTGGGGCACGAGCGCGGGACGCCCGCGATCGTCGAGTGGAACGTGGTGGCGCCGCGGTAGGTGGCACGCGCCATTTTGATCGAGCAGAGAGCTGCGGGCAACGGCACCCTGCTCGGACCCTTCGACCGCGCCGGAAAGCAATGTCGGTGGTCAGGGGTTGAATTGAGGTATGTCAACCGCAGTCGACTCGTCGCCTCTCGCGGGTGAGTGGGATGAGTATGAGGAGTGGGACGAGGCCGAGCTTTCCGCCGAGCAGTTCGCGTACAAGGAACTGAATCGGCTCGGTGATGCGCTCGAGCAGTCAGTGCGGGAAGACGCTCGGACGGCGGCTGCTCGTTATGCGGCGATCGAAGAGTTTCGGATCGGGTGGGACGCGTCAGGAGTGTCCGGCGCGGGGCTTAGCGGAATGTCCGCTCGTGCAATGCGGGCTGAGCTCGCCACCCGGATGGGCGTGAGCGAGCGGACGATGGAGTCGCTCATCGGATACGCCCGCGTCCTCGTCGGCGATCTGCCCGAAACGCTCCGACGCCTCAGGAACGGGCGATTCACCGAACGGCATGCGCGCATCATGGCCGATGAGACCGTCGGGCTGGACGCCGACGAGCGGGCGGAGTTCGAGCGGCGGGCGCTCCCCCACGCGGAAGAGCTGACCGCACAGAAATTCGCACGGAAAGCACGCACACTTCGTGAGCTCATCCACGCGCGCGACCTCGACGAGCGACACCGTGCTGCGAAGGAAGACCGCGAAATACGGCTCACCCCTGCGCCCGACGGGATGGCCTGGCTCAGCATCTACCTGCCCGCGATCGCAGGAGTCGCCGCCTACTCCCGACTCGAACGCATCGTCAAGGGCACCGACGACCCCGACCGCACACAAGCGCAAATCCGTGTCGACGCATTCATCGACATCATGCTCGACGAAGGCGCCGTGCTGCCTCCCGCAGAAGAAGAGACGAGCTTCCGCTCCCCCACGATCCACCGCGGCATCCGGCCCGACGTGCACATCACCGTGCCCGTCCTCGGACTGCTCGGCAAAGACGAGACGCCCGCCACCCTCGACGGATACGGCCCCATCAGCATCGAAGCAGCCGCCGAACTCGCCGGAAACGCGACCGGGTTCCTCCGGATCCTCACCCACCCCGAAACCGGCATCGCTCTGTCGTTCGGACGCGAGCGCTACGAAGTTCCCACCGGACTGAAGAGATATCTTCGTGTGCGGGACGAAACCTGCCGCTTCGCCGGCTGCAACCGCGCGGCCGTCCGGTGCGACCTCGACCACACCACAGCGTGGGAAGACGGCGGCGAAACCACGGCATGCAACCTCGCGCACCTCTGCCGCGGCCACCACAGCCTGAAACACGAAACCAGATGGAGTGTCGCCCAAGCCCGCGACGGATCCGGCGAACTCACGTGGACATCACCACTCGGGCAGGAACACGTCACCAGACCTGCGATCCAAAACGGGGCGGGACTTATCGCCCAGGAACGCTGGTACGAAGAGCCCCCACCGTTCTGAGCTTGCCCGTTCACCCACGCTGAAAGCCACAATCGCGCGCGCAAAATGGGCCCGTTTGTTCGGTCGCATCGAATGATCGCCACAAAGGACGACAACCCGTCAGCATGACCGCCATGCATCATGACAGTCCCTGTCGATAACCGGCGTCTCAGACGACTAAGACGGCGACAGCGGCCGAAGCTCACCCGGAATCGGGAAACCGAGCGAGAACTCCACCAGCGGCACATCGATCGCGCCCCAGTCATCCTTTTTCACCCGGATCCCGTCCGGTGAGACCTCGGTCAAACGCACCCGCAGCCACTGACCGTCGCCGAGCCGCAACTCGAACGGCTCAGCCAGATAGCCGATGCCGACCGAGTCGAGCGCCTCTTCGGCAGTGAGCCAATCGACCGGGCCGGTGACCGGGCGGCCCAGCAGGTCGAACGCGACAAAAGCGTCCGAGTCCGGGCACACCCAGCCGATCAGCTCACCGTCACCGCGACGGTGCTCGATCCAATCCGAGGGCACAGGCACCCGGTGAGACTAGCCGTTGCTGCGAAGTCCCGTGCGAGCCAGGAGAGCTGAAAGGCCCTTCTGCGGACGCTGCATCTCACCCTGCTGGGCGGCGAGCACGAGCAGAACACCGGTCAGCGCCGGGATGACCCACTGCAGCACCTTCTGCTGCTTCTGAGCGGCCTGCAGTTCGTGCGACTGCGACGCGGACGGCTCGGTCGCACCCGCTGCACCCTCGTCAGCATGCTTGGCCTGCTTGCTTCCGACGATGGCCGAATACAGCGACACCCCGGCCGCGGCGACAGTCAGCACGGTCTTCGCGATGACGGGCGTGCGAGCGCCCTTCTGCAAAGCAACCCGATCCGCGTCGGTGACGAGCATGCCGACACTGCCAACGGCATGCGCCACCATCGAACCGAGCAGAACAGGAGCCCACTTGGCCCACCCGGCCGAAGAGATGGTGAGTCGCTCGGTGGGGTTCTTCGCCGTGGAAGCGGCACCGTTCAGTCCGACTGTCCCCATCAGAGAACCGCCGAACCACGAGGCGAGGCCGATGTCGTGCATGCTGCGAAGAAGAGTGTTACGGGACGCCATAGGGTCCTCCAAAGCTAGATAACGTGCGGGCGAAATACCTCACCCAGTGGCTACAGTCTCCGCGGCTCGCGTGAGTGCCAGCGTCTCAGGGCATTGGAGGGCGCTGAGAGTTCGCGTTGAGGCGGCGGTGAGCGCTCTGACGGCCATAGAGAACCAGCGGATCCGCAGTTCCGCGAGGCAGCGTAAGAGCAGCCCGTCGAAAACGCGAGACGAAAGGATTCGACGCATGAGCAACCAGCCCCCGCAGCAGCAACAGCCCCCCGGAAGCGAACAGGAGATGACGCCCAAACCCGACCACGGCGAGGACAGCTACCGCGGCTCAGGAAAGCTCACCGGCAAAGTCGCCGTCATCACAGGTGGCGACAGCGGCATCGGCAAAGCCGTCGCGATCGCCTACGCCCGCGAAGGCGCCGACGTCGTCATCAGCTACCTCAACGAGCATGAAGACGCTGAAGAAGCAAAACGCTACGTCGAGGAAGCAGGCCGCAAAGCCGTCCTCGTAGCGGGCGACCTAGCCGACCCGCAGCACTGCCGCGACATCATCGCGAAGACGGTCGAAGAGTTCGGCAAGATCGACATCCTCGTCAGCAACGCAGCCTTCCAGATGGACCACCCGACGCTCGACGAGATCAGTGACGAAGAATGGGATAGAACCCTCGCGATCAACGTGAGCGCCTACTTCCATCTCGTGAAGGCGGCGCTCCCCCACATGGGCGAAGGCGGCTCGATCATCGGCTCCTCGTCGGTCAACTCCGACATGCCATCGCCCACGCTTATGCCGTATGCGGCAACCAAGGCGGCGATCGCGAATATGACCGCCTCGCTCGCGCAGCTTCTCGCCGAACGCGGCATCCGAGCGAACAGTGTCGCGCCGGGACCCGTATGGACGCCCCTCATCCCGGCGACCATGCCGGAAGACAAGGTCGAGAGCTTCGGGTCGCAGGTGCCGCTCGGCCGAGCCGCGCAGCCCGCCGAACTCGCACCCGTCTACGTGCTGCTCGCATCCGACGACGGCAGCTACGTCTCCGGCGCACGTATCGCCGTGACCGGCGGCAAGCCGATCCTGTAAAGCAGCGAGCACGTGAGAAGGGGTCGGCCGGTAACCCGGTCGGCCCCTTCTCACGTCAACCGATCTAGCCTTGACAGCACGCACATTTCACGGGAGGTGGAGATGGCGGACGATGCGAGACTGAAAGCCGCCCGCTACCGAGTCGAGCAGTTGACCGGTGGAAGCGGAGCCGGCGACAGCGACGAGACAGCCGCTGAGGAGGTCACACCCGGTTCGGCTGAACGTGCCGCGTTCGTCGAGGTGTCGATCCAGCAGGCGATTCGCCGCGGAGAATTCGATAACCTCCGCGGCAGCGGAAAGCCGCTCCGCGACCTCGGTCGCCCGCACGATCCCGACTGGTGGATCCGTCGCAAGATCGAGTCAGAACGGCTCACCGGCCTCGGCCCTCCCGCGCTCTCACTGCGGGTCGAGAACGCCGATCTCGACGAGAAGCTCGACGCTATGCCGCACGAAGGGTCGGTGCGCGAGGCGCTCGGCGACTTCAACCGCCGCGTCATCGAAGCCCGTCGTCAGCTTCTCGGCGGCCCTCCCGTCGTGACACCTGTCAGAGACGTCGATGCGGAAGTCGCCGCGTGGCGGTCGCGCAGGGACGAACGCTACCGCGCCGCTGCAGAAGAACGGGCTCGAGAGGAGCAGCGAATCGCTGCGATGACGCCCCGCCAGCGCCGCCGTCACCGGCGTGAGCAGCGAGCAGGATAACGTCGGCTCCTCAGACGGGCGCGATCAGATCTGCCAGAAATCGGCCGAGTAATCTCTTCGCTGCGGACGGGGTTTGGCCGGGACCCCCACCAGAATCGAATGGTCGGGAGCATCGGTCAGTACGACGGACCCGGCGCCGATCACACTGTCCGCCCCGATCTTGATGGGGCCGAGGACCGTGGCTCCCGCCCCGACCACTACACGATCACCGATGGTGGGGTGACGTTTGGCTCGCTCGGCGCTCGTGCCGCCGAGAGTCACGCCGTGGTACACCATCACGTCGTCGCCGATGATCGCGGTCTCGCCGATGACGACGCCCATCCCGTGGTCGATGAAGAACCGGCGGCCGATCGTCGCACCCGGATGGATCTCGATCCCGGTGAAGAAACGAGTCGACTGCGAGACGATCCTCGCCAGGAAGCGTGCGTCCTTCCGCCAAAGCCGGTGCGCGAGTCGGTAGCCCCAAACGGCGTGGAGACCCGAATAGGTCAGCCCGACTTCGAACGGGCCGCGGGCTGCGGGGTCGCGTCGGCGCGCCTCAGCGATGTCCTCGCGAACTGACACTCGTAGCTGGTTCCTCGTCCGAAGTTCTACAGCGTCAGACTTCGAGGTCCTCGTAGAGGACCGTCGAAAGGTAGCGTTCGCCGTAGCTGGCGACGATCACGACGATCGTCTTGCCCGCGTTCTCGGGCCGCTTCGCCAACTCGATCGCCGCATGCACGGTCGCGCCCGACGAGATACCGGCGAGAATGCCTTCTTCGGTCGCGAGACGACGCGCAACCTCGACCGAGGTCGCGATGTTCACGTCGATGACCTCGTCATAGACGGTGCGGTCGAGCACATCGGGGACGAAGTTCGCGCCGATGCCTTGGATCTTGTGCGGACCCGGCGCCCCGCCGTTCAAGATGGCCGACTCTTCGGGTTCGACCGCCACGACCTGAAGGCCTGTCTTCTGTTCCTTGAGGTAGCGGCCGGCACCGGTGATGCTGCCACCCGTTCCCACGCCGGCGACGAAGATGTCGACCGTTCCGTCGGTGTCTTCCCAGATCTCGGGGCCCGTGGTCGCGTAGTGGATGGCCGGGTTCGCCTCGTTCTCGAATTGACGGGCGAGGACGGCGCCCTCGGTGGAATCGGCGATCTCGGCGGCCCGACTGACCGCCCCCTTCATCCCCTCGGAGGGCGGAGTGAGAACGAGCTCTGCACCGTATGCGCGAAGTATCTTGCGACGCTCGATGCTCATCGACTCGGGCATGCACAGGATGACCTTGTATCCGCGGGCCGCGCCGACCATCGCCAGCGCGATGCCCGTGTTGCCGCTCGTCCCCTCGACGATGGTTCCGCCCGGCTTCAGGGCGCCGGACTTCTCGGCGGCGTCGACGATGGCGACACCGAGACGGTCCTTGACGGACGACGACGGGTTGTAGAACTCGAGCTTCGCCAGAACGGTCGCCCCGGCACCGTCGGTGACACGGTTCAACTTGACGAGCGGGGTACGACCGAAGGTCTCGGTGATGGACGAGTGGATGCGAGCCATAGCTATACCTTCACGGCGAGCGGAACACGGACAAGGGCCGAACAAAGACTACGGGGCGCGGCCGTCACAGAAAAAGCAGACCCCGCAGTAGGGAACCGAGTCAGAACGGTTCGAGCACCGCGACCGAGCCGTGTACGGGACAGAGCAGCCCCATAGCCAGATGGTGGTCGGCCGCGACGGGAAGCGCGTCCAGTTCGCTGTTGCACTCAGGGCACCTGCTACCGACCGCGTCATCGTCCATGCCACTGAACCTACGCATGACGCTTGTCGACGCTGTTAACGCCAGCCCCCGGTCCACTGGGTGCATGCTTTGAGACCCCTGTGGATGGTCGGCCTCCGTCCCACTCCTTCAGATCGCGTGCGGACCACCTCCGTAGAGTGACGACATGACTGATGAGGTGAGGCGCGGCTCCGAGAACGGTGTGCGCGCGATGTGGACTGACCGGCTCGGCAAATGGAGCACCCGGTCCATTCAACTCCTGTTGATCATCACCCTGGTCGGGATCGTGCTCTACGGGCTCATCCAGGTCAAGCTCGTGGTGATCCCCGTGCTCATCGCCATCATCGTGGCGGCGGCCCTTGCCCCGGTCGTCATGTGGCTACGGCGGCACGGCCTCCCGCCCGTATTGGCGACCATCGCGGTTCTGCTCGGATCCTTCCTCGTCTTCGGCGGCGTCATCACCGCCATCGTGTTCGCCGTGCGCGGTCAATGGGACTCGCTCACCGAGGCCGCGGTTTCCGGCTACAACGACCTGCACGACTACCTGGTCGGTCTGGGGCTCCCGCTCGACGACTTCACGTGGGACCAGATCCTCCCCCAGATCCAGGACTTCCTCACCAGCTCGCAGTTCGGTAACGGTGCGCTCGCCGGGGTTTCGGTCCTCACGAGCGTGGCGACAGGGTTCCTCCTATTCCTCGTCCTGCTCTTCTTCTTCCTGAAGGACGGCGACCGGATCTGGGCCTTCGCGATGTCCCCGTTCCATGGCATCAAGCACGCCCGCGGTGACCGGGTCGCCGATGTGGGCCTGAAGACCCTCGGCGGCTATGTGCGCGGTACGGCGATCATCGCTTTCGTCGACGCCCTCGGCATCGGAGCCGGCCTCTTCTTCATCGGCGTGCCGCTCGCGCTTCCCCTCGCCGTCATCGTCTTCTTCGGCGCATTCATCCCCCTCGTCGGCGCGGTCGCTGCCGGCGTGCTGGCCGCGCTCGTCGCGTTGTTCACCAACGGGCTGACCGCAGCGATCTGGGTCGTCGTCGTCGTCGTCCTCGTCAACCAGCTCGAGGGCAACCTCCTGCAGCCTGTCGTTCAGGGCCAGTCACTCAAACTGCACCCGCTCGTGATCCTCGTGGCGTTGACGGTGGGCACGATCCTCGGCGGCATCGTCGGGGCGGCGCTCTCCGTGCCGATCGCCGCCGTCGGCTGGGCGATCATCAAGGTCTGGAACGCACCCGAACCGGCGGATACGGGCGAGGCACCCGAGTTGCCACGCTCATCGGCGACCTGACCGATTCTCGCGTCGGGTGCAGGCATACTGACTGAAGACGTCGCGGTGGGTACGACGCGATTTCTTCTTCACTGTGCGAGGGGAACCCGTTGAGAGTCGTCAGCTACAACCTGCGAAAGCACGCGGCTATCGGCGAGCTCGCCGAGATCAGCGAACGCAACGCCGTCGACGTGCTCTGCCTGCAGGAAGTGGACAGCGCAGACGTCCCCGAACGGATCGGTCACCTCGTTCTCGCCGACGCCACGCGGAACAATCGGCTCGGTCTCGCCGTCTATACGCGCGAGGAACGATTCGAGGTCAAAGCGACGAAGCTGCTGGCCGTCCGGAAGTCACTCCACGATCGGATCCTCGCGCCTGCCGATGAGCGGCTGCTCGCGGCTCATCTGTACGACCGCGTCCGTCAACGTGAAGTGCTCGTCGGCTCTTTTCACGCTGCACCGCTCACCGCCTCGAACTCGTTGCGGCGGAAGCAGATCACGGCCGCGCACGACGGCATGCGCGCGCTGGCGCCTGAGCTGCCCGCCCTCATGGTGGGCGACTTCAACTATCCGTGGTTCATCAAGGGACTCGAACGAAGCCTGGACGCGAGCGGATACCGCCTCACGCGCAGCACCGAACCGACCTATCTGCGCTACAAGTTCTTCACCGGCTACTTCGACTTCGTGACCTCGACCGGCTATCGGATCGACCGGGTCGACGTTCTTCCTGCCGGCGCCTCCGATCACCGAGCCATCAGCCTCGAAGCGCACCTCGAGATGTGACTGTGCCCCGACGGACCTCGCGGTTCGTCGGGGCACAGTCACAGCCGCGCACGCAGTGCTCAGGCGGCGCGCATCGTCGCAACGGGCGGGCAGTCGAACGGGTCAGCCGCGCCGATTCCGACCTTGTGCAGGTAGCGGACGATCATCGCGTACGACTGGAACAGCGACGTCTCGACGTAGGGGATGTCGAGCTTGCGGCAGTGCTCGATGACCATGGGCCGGACCTTCTTGAGGTTGACGCTCGGCATGTTCGGGAAGAGGTGGTGCTCGATCTGGAAGTTGAGTCCGCCCATTGCCGTGCCCATCCCGAATCCGGAGATGTTGCGAGAGGTGAGGACCTGACGGCGCAGGTAGTCGACGTTCTGATCGGCGGCGATGATCGCCATGCCCTTGTGGTTCGGGGCGAAGCTTCCGCCCATGTAGAGGCCGAAGCCGAAGAGCTGCACGATCATGAACACGGCGCCGATGACGGGGCCGAGGGCCAGGAAGACGAGTGCGGGGAAACCGATCAGGCGAACGGCGAGGAGTGCTGCTTCAACCCGGCGGTGCTTCACATCGTCACCGGCGATGACCGACTTGATGGCGCTCACGTGCAGGTCGATACCGGACAGCAGCAGGATCGGAACGAAGTAGTAGCCCTGCTTCGATGTCCACCAGCGGGACGCTCCGGTGCGTACTGCGGCGTCTTCCTTCGTGAAGGCGATGGCGCCGGGCGTGATGTCGTTGTCTTTACCGACCTTGTTCGGGTTGGCGTGGTGGCGGGAGTGCTTGTTCATCCACCAGCCGTAGCTCAGACCGACGAAGAGGTCACCGACGACGAGTGAGAACCACTCGCCGGTCCTACCGCTCGTGAACATCTGACGATGCGCTGCGTCATGGGCGAGGAACGCGGTCTGAGTGAAGACGATGGAGAAGTAGACGGCGACGAGCAGCTGCCACCAGGTCTGCCCGAGCGTGAACAGCAGCGTGAACCCGACGGCGTAGGCGACCGCCAGCACGGCGCAGCGCGCGGCGTACCAGCCAGGGCGACGCTCGAGCAGCCCGGCCGCTTTGACAGCCTTCGCGAGCTCCGTGTAGTCGGATGCGTGCGCCGCCTGCGCACCGCCCGGACGCAGCTTCCTCGGGGAAGTCGTTCGGTAGGGAGCCGGGGCGGTGGTGGTCATACTGAGACGCTACGGAGTGCGGATCCGCGCCGCGTCACCCTGGGGAGCCGTTCTGATCCCATACCCCGGTACGGGGGCGTCAGTTCCCTGAGGAACCGTCACCCGACTTCGGCCGGACGAGCCCGGATTCATACGCCGTGATGACAGCCTGCGCACGGTCGCGCAGCCCGAGTTTGCCGAGGATCCGGCTGACGTGCGTCTTGACCGTCTGTTCGGCGATGAAGAGCGCGCGACCGATCTCGGAGTTGGAGAGTCCGCGCGCAACCTCGGTGAGAACCTCGCGTTCACGGTCGGTCAGCTGCGTCAACGACGGGCTCGGTTCGCTCTGCGGATCGGGACCAGAAGTGAACCCCTCGATCACCCGCCTGGTCACTGCGGGGGCCAACAGCGCGTCACCGCGGGCCACGATGCGCACCGCCGCGACCAGCTCGTCGGGAAGCGCGTCTTTGAGCAGGAACCCGCTCGCTCCCGCTCGGAGGGCCGCGTAGACGTAGTCGTCGATGTCGAATGTCGTCAGCATGACGACCCGCGTCGCGAGGCCGTCAGTGGAGACGATCTGACGGGTCGCCTCGATGCCATCGAGGACGGGCATCCTCACATCCATGAGGACCACGTCGGGCCGATGCTCTTCGACCAGTTCGACGGCTCGCGCACCGTCGCTCGCCTCGGCGAGCACGTCGATGTCGTCCTGGGCCGCAAGCAGAGCGGAGAAACCCGCGCGGACCATCGCTTGGTCATCGGCGATGACGACGCTGATCGTCACCCGGTCACCGTCCGGTGAGGCACGGGGAGAATGGCGCGAACAACGAATCCGCCGTCGGGTCGTGATTCGGCGTCCACCGTGCCTGACACGCTCGTTGCGCGCTCCTTCATGCCGGTCAGCCCGAACCCGCTGCCCGCGCTACCGGGTGTCGTACGGCCTTGCCCGTTCTCGACAGTCACGATGAGGTCATCCCCGGTTCGCTCGAGCGAGACGGACACGGAAGAGCCCGCCGCATGCCGGATGGCGTTGCTCAGCGCCTCCTGGACGATACGGTACGCGACGAGTCCGACGACATCGGACATGGTGCTCGAGAGCAGGTCGGGATCGGCGCTCAATCGGACGTCCGTCCCTGCACGCGACGCTTGGGCGACGAGATCCGGGATGCCCGCCAGATTGGGCGCGGGTTGGGTAGTGGTCGGCCCGTCGTCCCGCAGGATGCCGAGAAGTCCGCGCATCTCTCCCAGCGCTTGGCGCGATGAGGCGGCGATCTCAGCGAACTCCTTCTGGGCCGCCGTCCCGATCTCAGGGTTGCGGTAGACCGCTGTCGTCGACTGGACATTGATGATCGAGAGTCCGTGCGCGATGACGTCGTGCACCTCGCGGGCGATACGGGCGCGGTCCTCGGCGAGCATGCGTCGCGAGTGCTCCTCGACGCTGATGGAGCGTTCGCGCAGAAGCTGGGAACGGATGCCGTTCCATTGGGCGAGCACGATGCCGACCACGACGATGCCGCCGGACACCGAGGCGAACACGACGAGGTTGATCGAGGTGGGATCGACCCGTTCCGGTCGGAGAAGCGCGCCGAGGATCGCCGGCACCGTCGTCGCGACGAGCCACGCGGTCGTGGCCGTCTGCCACGTTGCCCTGACGGCGAGGAGGAAGAGCACGAGAGTTTCGGTCACGATGAGAACCGCCCACCACGGCCACACCGCGGTGGCCGACGGTGCGCTCAGGATCTGCAGGAGGAAGCTCGACCCGAGTGAGAGAGCGACCGCCGTGTTGGGTCGGATCAACACGAGCGGAAGGGCGACCGCGTGCACGAGCGCGAGGGCGAATGCGGTGACCAGAGGCAGCTCGTAGAAGGTGACCGCGAGCGGCGTGATGACGGAGACCGCGGCGATCCCAGCGAGACTCGTGGCCGCCACGAGAGCTGTCATGGGGTCGATACGTCCGACGAGTTCGATCGCCTGCGAGCGCCGACGAGAGGGCTTTGCTGCCCGCGCTGCTGGCTCGACCGGAATCTCCTCCACCCGTAAGTCATAGCATCCCCGGCCCGCCGGCGACGGAGTCGAAGACGTCGGTGCGCGCTTCCCCCTGCCGGGGAGAGCGCGCAGAATGGGGACGGCTCGTGAGTGCGTGATTCACCGCCATGCCGGAACCGACCGAATCGAGGGGGCCGAATGACGGACGAGACAGATTCCCGACCGGCGCGGCCGGCCGTCGCGGCGCATCGACCGGCTCCGGACCTCGCACCACCACTGCCCCCATCCCCTGTGCGCACCTCTCGGCTGCTCTGGATCGGCAGTTTCATCGCGGGCCTGGTCGTCGTCGGGATCGCGGTTCTCCACCGCGAGGCGCACAGCGAGCAGCTGACCGCACTCGTCGAAGGGATCGCACCCGGTAGGGCTGAGGAGACACTCGAGTCGGTTGCGACCGTCGTGTTCGTCGCCGCTCTCGTGGCCCTCGGGGTCGTGATCACGGTGCAAGCGCTTCTTCTTCGCGCGATGATGCGGCACCACGGCAGCAGCCGAATGCTGATGCTCGCCCTTCTGCCCGTTCACGTGTTCGTCGCTGTGCTCGCCGACACCTTCCTCGCCCTCGGCCCTGAGGGCATCTACCTTCGCGGGCTACTCGTCCTTCAGTTCGCGCTCGCCGTATCGGGTGTCATCGCGGCCCTGCTGCCGTCTGCTGCGGCCTGGTTCCGCGGCGCTGACGCGGGGCGCCGAGCTGGGGGCCGCCAGGCCGGATAGCCGGTTCCGAGGTCTACCGTGACGGCCTCGCAACTTCGGATCACGGCGTCACAGACGCGGGCGGCGGGGCGGCTGATCAGCGGGCTCGCGCGCAGCCTCTGCCAGCGCTCGAGGAGGAGGGCAGCACGTTCCTTCGCGGTTGCTTCAGGGGCCGCCTCGGGGAGTCCGAGTCGTTGCCGCGGAGAGGTCCCCTGGCCACCGAGTACTCTCTCGGCCTCACCACGGTAGCGCTGCGGAAGCGGCAGGCCTGTCGTGCGTGCCTCCGCGAGGATGGCGAGTTCCCGCAGTGGGTGTGCGCCCGCTTCGACCCGCTCGATCTCAGCGGCCAGTGCGTGAGCGCCTTCTCTGGGCCTGTCAGCCATCAGGAGTCGGAGACCGGCGATCGCGCTTCGGGTCTTCAGCGCAGCGGCTCGGGAGGTGAGCATGTCATCACGACTGCGCACGAGCTCATGCAGGCCGCTTCGCCGTGCGAGCTCGTGCGCGAGTGTCGTCGAGTCGGCCTCGCCGTCCTTCAGCAGCACCGAGGCGAGCCTGAGCCCGAAGAGGCCGAACCTGTCGAGCAGTGCGGCCCGCTGTTCGGGCGGGATACCGGGGATTTCGGCGGTGGCGAAACGATCGACGGAGACGAGAAGCTTCTCCCGCGCTGAGCGACCGAGAGCGGCGAGCGAGGCGAGCGCGTCGAATTCGGACTGGCGGAGCGTTCTCGCTGTCTGAGCCAGCAGACCCGCGATGGGGAGAACCGCGAGCGTCATACCTTCGAAGCTGTTCTCGCTTCGATAGCGCTCGGCGACCCCGCGGGCCGAAAGCAGCGAGTCGAGCCGTCCCGCCCCGATCTCGTCGGCTCTCGACAGCACGGCGATGGCGGAGACGGTGCCGGCGGCGGCGTCGGCTGCTCGGTGGTACGCGCGGAGGAAGTCCATATCGGCGCCGTGCAGCGCCCGTACGAGATAGATGAGGGCATCCGCCTCGGACGCAGTCCGTTCAGGCACGAGGAACGACGCCGTTCGCGCCGACACCTCCGTCGAGAGGGACGCGATACCGGGAGTGTCGATGATGGTGACGTCCCGAAGGCTCGAGGCGGGCCAGTCGACCACGATTCTTTCGACCTCATCGGGGTCCTCGCCCCCGAGGCGTATGTCGAGGCGCCCGCCCACGCGGTGGACGGGAAGGGCACCGACGCTGCCGTCACGCCGATGCATCCAGATACGGGGGGTGTGCGCGTAGCGGTACCAGGTGACGATGGTGGTGCACTCCCCCGCGTCGGTCGGCGCGATCTCGTCGCCGAGCATGGCGTTCAGCAGGGTCGACTTACCCGCCTTCACCATGCCCCCGATGGCTACGCGGAGGGGCTCGGTGAGGCGATCGCGATAGCCGCCGATGATCGCCAGCGCAGCGGGATCATCCGCATAGAGGCCGTGTGCCCGCTCGAGCAGCGCTTCGACGGCGGCGATATCTGCAGGGCCGCTCATGCAACCGCCACCAGTTTCCTGGCGGGGCGGGGCGCGTCGGCTCGGAGGGCCTCCACCTTCTTCAGCCGGGTTCGGATCTCGACGATGCGCTGCTCCCGTTCGCTCTTGTACATCGTTGCAGCCTTCTGCGCCGCCGCCGCTGAGTCGGAGAGGGATCGGAGCCGCTCATCGGCGATCTCGGTGAAATGGTCGCGTGTCGTGCGCTGCACGAGCCGCAGCCGATCGCGCAGCTCCTTGCCGACCTGGAAGATGACCTCGTCGAGTTGACCTCGGATCAGAGCCTTGGCTTCGCCCTGCCGCTTCTTGAGCCGCGCCGTCCGGTCATCACGGTATGCCTTGCCTCCGATCAGGAGCCCCGCTGCGACGGAGAACGGATTGATCAGGCTCATCCCGACGATGCCGGTGAGCAGCCCGATCATCAGCACTCCGCCGTAAGAGCCGCGCATTCCGATCAGCAGTTTCTGCATCGGCCCGAGATCGCCCGGGTCGAGGGTCGGTATGACGTCGACGGGGTCGAGCACCCCATCCGTGTTCCCGACTCTGACGCTCGGCAGCGCCACCTCTCCTTCTGCGAAATGCTCTCGGACCCGCTCGGAAAGCCATCGCGCCCGTTCATCGGACCACACGAACGTCTCGGAGATCGCGATGGTCACCCGCTCTTCGAACCAGTCGGTGAGTTCTTCCCATTTCTGGCCGGGATCGCCGCTGTCGATCGCGTGATCGGCCTCTCGTCCGATCAGTCTGACGCGATCGCGCAGATCGTGCTCCATGTCTGCGATGAGGTCGGCGATGCCATCGTTCAGGGTCACCTGCCACTTCGAGGAGCGCCTGCGCAGGTCCGCCGTCTTCTGCTTCGCCGCCTCCAGCTTGGCGATGACCTCCGAGGTCGTCGAGGGGTCGAGGAGCGTGCTCAACTCGGAGTTCAACGCCAGGGCGAGGTTCTCGGTGACCGAACGCAGATCATGCTCGACCCGACGGGCTTGCAAGGTCGCCGATGCGGCGAGCACCTCGCCGCGCAGGTGAGCGACCAGAGCCGGGAAGTTCGATTCGGTGTTCAATTCGAGGTCGGCCTGACGCGTGGCGTCGAGCCGCAGCTGCGCGGATACCGGGATGAGCGGGATCTTCGCGTCGAGCCGCGCCAGGTGACCACGGTTCAGTTCTGCGATCTCGCGCCAGCGCGGATACAGATCGGTTTTCGTCAATATGCACGCGACGTTGGGGCAGACGGCCATGGCCTGACGCACGAACTGGAGTTCGGGTTCGGTGTACTCCTGCGACGCGTCGGACACGAGCAATACCGCATCCGCGGTGGGCAGGGCAGCCAATGTGGTCAGAGCGTGCGCGGACTGCAGACCGCCCACGCCGGGGGAATCGATGAGCGCCAGCCCGCCCGACAGGATCGAGCGGGGCACGGACACCTCTGCCGCGAGCAGCCGCTGCTCGTTTCCGGGGTTCCCTCGTTCCGAGACGTGCCGAGCGAGCTCGTCGATGCGGATGCGTCGACGCTGAACCTCTCCCGAGTCGCTGCCTGCGGTCAGCAGGGCCGCCTCGGGAGTGTCACCGTGGCGGATCACGGTGGTGACCACGGTCGCGACATCGTCGTCCACGGGACAGACCTCGACCCCCAAGAGCGCATTGATCAGTTGCGACTTGCCCTGGCCGAGCTCGCCTGCGACGACGACCCTGACACTCGGATCGACGAGCCGCTCACGCGTCTGTTCGAGTCGGCTGCGCAGATCGAGGCGGTCGCTTTCCTCCGACAGGCGGATCCCCTGTTCAACGAGAGTGGTCAGCTGGTTCACGAAAACGCTCTCCTTCGATCGCGAAGTGTTGGTCGTTCATAGTCGGAAACCGACGTCGGCCCCGATGGCTGGGTTCACCATCGGGGTCGACATCAGGCCGTCGGGTCGGCCTGTCAGCAGCTCTTACACTGCGACCTCTTCGTGGGCCGTCTCTTCAGCGATCTCGGCGGAGTTGTGCGAGAGGTTGTCGCTGAAGTTGTCCGAGAAGTTGTCGTTGAAGGCGTCCTCGACGTCCACATCGACCGAGTTGTCGTTCAAGGAGTCCTCGACGTCGAGGTCCACCGAGTTGTCGGTCTCGGAGTTGTCGTTCAACGAGTCCTCGAGCTCGACGTCAACCGAGTTGTCGGTCTCGGAGTTGTCGTTCAACGAGTCCTCGAGCTCGACGTCAACCGAGTTGTCGGTCTCGGAGTTGTCCGTCTCCGAATTGTCGTTGAATGCATCCTCGACATCGACATCCAGGTCGACATCGACCGAGTTGTCGGTCTCGGAGTTGTCCGTCTCGGAGTTGTCGTTGAGCGAGTCCTCGATGTCGACGTCCACGGAGTTGTCCGAGTTGTCCGTCGACGAGTTGTCCGAGTTGTCGGTGGACGAGTTGTCCGAGTTGTCGTTGAATGCGTCCTCGACGTCGAGGTCGACATCCACCGAGTTGTCGGAATTGTCGGTCGCGGAGTTGTCCGAGTTGTCGTTCAGCGAGTCCTCGATGTCGACCTTGACGGAGCGGTCCGAGTTGTCGTTGAACGAGTCTTCGAGATCGACCGAGTTGTCGTCACCGATGTGGATGTCACCATCCGCGTCGATATGGGTCGAGTGGTCCTGCGACTGGTCGACGGCGGCATCGTCGCCGGCGGCGACAGCGTGGTCACCCGATGCGATGACGGCGTCGTTGTCGAAGAGCTGAGTGATGTCACCGTTGGCCCAGATGTTCTGGTTGACCGACTGGTCCGTGACCGTGTCGCGGTCGTCGACCGAGGTGTACGAGTAGTTGTTGACGATGTGCGTGAGCTGCTGCACGGCGTTGCCGTGGTCGGTGGCGTCCAAGTCCGTCGGCTCCGTCTCGGGCTCCGGCGCGGTGACGGTGTCGCCGAGGACCTGACCGGGAATGTGGTTGCCGTCGGTGTTGTACTCGCGGGTGCCGACACTCACGGGGCCGTAGTCGAGCAGGACGGGCATGACGGCGTCGACGTCATCCATGCACACGTCACCGAGGCCGGCGTCGTCGAGAGCCTTCTCGGGATCCTCGGCGAACGCGGCGGCGGCGGCGGGGTCGCGGAAGAGGCCGAGTAGGAAATCCAGTAGTGCGGTTGCAACGGACATGAATTGCTCCTTCGGGTTCGGGTCACTGACCGGTTCGGCCAATGCAGAAAAGCTATGGCCGGCGTCCCCACACGGGCATCCGCGATCGGCCCCCGACCTGGCGGGACGCGTTAGGTGATCTCACGCATCGACGGCATTCGGGGGTAGGGGTTTTCACGATGCCGAGCCGGAATTCCCGCGACTTTCGCCCGCTTCGCTGAGAAGTCGACGTAAACGCAGCAGAACCTCAGACTTGCTCGTCGCGTCCAGGCGCTGTCGGATCCTCGCCATGTGGTGTTCGACCGTCCTCGGCGAGATGAAGATCGCTTCGCCGATCTCGCGGTAGCTCTTGCCCTCGACGAACAGCGCCGCGACGTCGCGCTCGCGGTCACTCAATTCGAGCTCCGGTTGGCCGACGACGCGCTCATGCGGCGCGATGGTGGCGATGGGAGCGGTCCGAGTGCTGACCGCCCCCGAACCTGGATGCAGGTCGCGGGCGCAGGCGAGCAGCCTCGCCATGTCCTGACGGTTCTCGACATGCGCCGCCGCGTGCCCGGCGAGGCGCGCTCCGTCCCAGGTCCGCCCGACGAGGGCGAGCCCTCGCGCTGCCTGGATCACAGTGTCGGGCTCGAACTTCTCCGCCAGCACCGAGACCCATGCGCGCCCCGCCGTGGCGAGCGCGGCCGCCATCGTGCTCTGCGACGAATGACCGACGAGCGCCGCAGCGTGCGGCCCGAGACGGTCGGGCTTGTCCGACAGCAGCCCGGCCTGAATACATGCCCACCGCAACGGGATCGACCACAACGGGGCATCGCTCAGACGCCCCAAGAGCGTCCATGCGTCCTCGAGGGCCGCGTCGACCCGGTCGTCCTCACGCAATCGCGCCGCCGCGATCACGAGTTCCCCGAGCGGAAGCAGCGCGAACAGATCGATCGGCACATGCAGCAGGATCGTCCGTGCCTTGCGCCACGCCTGCAGGAGAGCGGCGGTGTCATCGAGGCGCCGTGCGAGAGCCACCTCGAGTGCGGCAGACAGCAGTCCGTCGCGTGGAACGACCTCGAGCGCCGACTTGCTCGCGTCATCGATCGCCTCGCGCGCGAGATCAGGTCGGTCGGTGAGCATCGCCACCCACCCGCTGAGCAGCAGGAGGCGACGACGACCCATCGGGCCGCCCTGATCTCCGCCCCGCGCCGCATCGAGTACCGATGCCGCGACATCGAGCTCGCCCGCGTTGATCGCGACGAACGCGGCGACAGCAGCAGGCAGTTCAGGCAGTGGGAGCTGCGCCCTCGACGCGGTGAAGGTGTCGGACGCGCGAATGAGACTCGAGAGGGCCCGACCGGGACGCTGACGCAAGGATTCCCGCGTCCCCGACGCGAAGAGTGCGATAGCGACCTCGTGCAGCGTCGGCGACCGGTCCATCGACGTATCGACCAGGAGGCGATCCGCCGACTCGACCTCACCCGTCGCGAGCATGGCGACGACCGCGAGCGGGGTGGAAGACCCGAGCCCCTCGAGGCCCGACCATCGGTAGGTCTCGACGCTTCGCGAGGTCATCCCCCGATGCGACCAGAGCGCAGCGGCCACGTCGGTCGCGCGTGCCGCGTCGGCATGCTCCGGGCTTCGAAGACTCGACTCGATGAGCTTCTCGGCCTCGTCGAAATTTCCGAGAGCGAGAGCAGCCTGCGCTCGACGAGCCGCGATCTCGGCCGGATCTGCGCCCGCAGCGACCGATTCGGAGTAGACATCGGCGGCGAGTGCCGGATCGACGAGAAGGCTCTCGTCTGCGAACGACAGTAGGACCGCGGCTACCCTGTCGTCCTCGATACCCGTGCGGGCGAGGCCCCGCGCTGCTTCGATCGGGAGAGTCTGGTCTGCCGAGGCCACGTCGATGAACGCCCGCTGAAGAGCGCGGACCTGGAAAGTGGGACTCGACTGGATCGCTGCCTCGCGGAGAGCGTTCGGCACTCGGCCGTCGGCGGTCAGAAGTCCCGCGTTCTGCGCGTCGGCGATGCGGTCCACGATCCGCCCGCTTTCCGTGTTCTCGATCGGAGGGGGCCGGTCCGCCACATCGAATCCGACGGCGAGGGCCAGAAGCAGTTCATGCACGTCCGCAGGAAGAGCTGCGACTTCGGGGACGAGCGCCGCGATCAGCTCCTGTTCTGCGCGGGCAGCGTCGATTCGCGACCCGTGTGCACGGAGGATGCCCGTGAACCGGGTGACGAGCCACGGCGTTCCCGCTGTCGACGTCTCCACTGTCTCTGCGATCTCGGCGAGTTGCGCGGACGAGAGCCCGCTTCCCGTGGACGTGGCGAGGATCCTGGCGATCTCGCCACGATTGAGTGCACCGAGCGAGACGCTTCGATGCGGCACGCCGAGAGGACTCGCGAAATCGCTCAGCGACGAATCGGCGTGCCAGGGCCCGAAGCCGACTATCGCGCTCATCTCGGACCTGCCCACCTCGCCGAGGACCGCCTCGAGCAGTCCCGGACCGAGTAGGTGCGCGTCGTCGACGATCAGAACGCCGTGAGGCGGGTCGAACTCGCTGCCGTGGCGGACGGGGATCCCTGAGCGGAGGTAGACATCGGTGAGCGCCGCTAGCAGATCGCTTCGTCCCGATCCTCGCGCACCGACCACGCTCGCGATGATCCGCTTGCCGGGGTCGGCGGCGACCTCGGCGAGCAGAGCCTGCGCGGTAGTGGCAAGTGGCGCGGCGAAAAGGGTGGTGTCAGCGGAAGACATCGTCGACTACCGCTCAGATGGTTTCCGCCGGATCTCCAGGGGTATCCGATGGCGCTGGGGAGTCGACGACAGGGGGCACGTCGGGCGTCGTGGCGGGCGGCTCGGGTTCGGAGACAGGGGGCTCGGCAGGGGGAATCGTCGGCTCGGGTTCCGGCGTCGACGGGGCCGGGTCGGGTGTCGCGGGTTCGGGGATCGATGGCGCGGGTGCCGAAGGCCCCGGAGCTGCGGGTCCCGGGGCCGGAGGCGTTGAAGTCTGCGGCGCTGGCTGCGGGGCTGTCGGCTGCTCGGCTGCCTCGTCGCTTGCCAGCACGTCCGACGTGGCAGACCCTCCTGTCGCTCGTGAAGGCTCGGCAGACGTGCCACTCACCGGCTTCCGCGAAGACTTGACGGTGGCCTCGGAGACCGGATCCGCCTGAATCCCGACCGGCGGATCGGGAACGAGCATCGATCCCGGATCGGGGGTCTTCCCCTCGGGCAGCGACGTCTTCTGCTGTGGTTTCGCAACAGCGAGAGTTTCCAGGTCGGTGCCGCGACCGCTTGCGACGTTTTCGACCTCGGTCAGCTCGGATGTCGGGACGGTTGTCACGACGAAGCCGATACCGGTCGCCGCGGCCGCTGCGACGGCGAGCGCCGCGCCGACTCGAGCCGCCCTGCGGAAGGAGAGCAGCGTGAAAGCCGCCGGCTCGATCTTCTCCTCCGCTGCTTCGCTCTGCGCCGGCTGCGGTGCCGGGACGAGAACAGCCACCGGGGCGGCAGCGGGCGCCGGCGCCGATTGCATGACGGCGAAGGCGGCGTGGGCGCTGCCTTCTGCCGCGAGCACCCATGGCCGCTCGGCTGTGATGGTCTCGACGGCGCTCTCCGCGGTGAGCGACTCGGCGATCACGGGAATCCGCGCTGTCCCGCCGGCGAGCACCACCGCCCTGAGGTCGCCTATCTCGAGACCGGACTCCGAAACGGTCGTTCCGAGTAGCTCCGAAGCCTCGTGCACCAGAGGAACCGCGAGCTCTTCAAGCTCCGCTCGCACGATCCTCAACCGGCCCGACGGCCCCGCAACCACCGCATCGAAGTCGTCTGACAGCATGTGCTTCGCGTCGACGCATCCTTCACGGAACAGCCGAGCGTGCTCGACATCGTCGTCGATGCCGTGAATCGTTTCGGGACGCAGGTGACGGATGAGTAGATCGTCGAGGTCTGCCCCGCCCCGAGGACTGGTCGCTCGTGCAGTGATCGCCGGAGACTCCTCGACGGCGACGACCGCGCACTCGGAACCGCTGCGGCCGAGGTCGAGGATCGCGATCACACCGGACTTCGAGCCGTACCGAGCGGCATACCACCGGGCGATGGCGAGCGGCGTGCTCAAGAGGGTTGCGCCGTCCAGCCCGACGCGAGCGAGGGCGCCGGTCACCACAGCGCGGCGGTAGTCTCCCCAGCCCGCGGGATGAGCCACCGCGACAGCAGCGGGCGGCTCCCCCTCCGCCGACTCGATCTGATCGGTCACCCAACGGATGACCGACGCCACGAGATCTTCGGGCTGCACCGCGAGGCCGTTGACGATGATCGGCACGTCGTCGCCGACCCGGCGCAGATAGTCGTCGACCGCTCCGCAGGGGTCGTCGACCCGCGCGCGTTCCGCCGCTGCACCGACGAGGAAGGTGCCATCCGCTGCGATGTGCACGAGCGAGGAGACGGACTGCGACTGGCGGGGCGCAGAATCGTTCGCCGCTCCCCCGTCGGGTGCGTCCCGCACGATCGAAGCAGCCACCGCGGAACTACCGAGACTGAGGCCGAGGGAGTACGACATTGTCCTCCTGAGAACGCAAGCACCAGCGACCCTGCGAGAGCTCGCGAAATCGTATTGAAACGTGGTCTGCGTGCAGAGGATGATCCGCGCGTGCCGTCAAGCTAACACAGGGACACCGGCACATTCAGGGGGTGCCCGACAGTTCTCAGGACACCTCAAGCCTCACTTCGGTTCGTACCGTCGAGCCTT